>Ga0307379_10000605_pt1 | contig 59685 bp, 35 predicted proteins | sample UN2MG_FD_202237 | JGI IMG/M metagenome (GOLD analysis project Ga0307379, IMG submission 202237) | Soil microbial communities from Risofladan, Vaasa, Finland - UN-2 | ecosystem: Environmental > Terrestrial > Soil > Coastal area > Acid sulfate soil | place: Finland: Risofladan, Vaasa | collected... | reverse complement strand
CGTCGGTCATGTCCACGAGGCGAGGGATGGCCTCGTGGACGCTGAGGGTGCCCATGGCAGTTGCCAGGGCCTCCTTGACCAGCTCGGGGCGGTCCGGGTCTCCGAGCATCTCGGTGAGCTTGGGCAGCGCGCGCCGCTCGACCTTCTCGGTGAGGGTCTCGACGGCGAGCGCCTGGGTCGCCGGGCTCGGGCTATCGAGCGCGCGGAACACCATCCCATAGTCCCGGGCCGAATTGTAGACGACCATGATGCGGTGCTTGAGGATCGCCTGGCGCGCCGGCTCGGCGTGGCGGTGCTCGCGCATCAGCTTGCCCAGGTCGCCGCTCTCGATGTCGGCGAAGAACAGGCCGTACACGTAGTATCCCCCGGCGCCCAGGAGCGCCAGGGCCACCGTCGTCCTGAAGTTCATGCTCAGTTGCATGGGTCCTCTCTCTCCTGGCCGGCGACGAGGCATCTGCCTATAGTATAGCCCATTCTGGCCTCATGGCAAGGCGGGTTTGCGCTGTGGCAGCGGTGAAGTTCCTCAAGCCCATCAATCTGCTCGACGAGCGGCCCTATCGCCCCGATCGGCTGGCGGTGTACGACGCCCTGTGCGACATCTTCGTGACCGTGGGGCGCGAGTGGCTGCCGCCCGTGACCGACTATGGCGCGTGGCGCCACCCCGCCTACATGGATGAGCAGGGCTACATGGTGCCCTACCTGAGCGTGAAGTGGTACATCGAGCACGCGCGGGAGGCCCGCCGTCGCCGCGTGGATGGCCAGGCCCTGCTCGCCGCGTTCCGCGACGAGCCCTGGCGTCGCGAGGACGCCCTGGGCGACCACTACGACGTCCTCCTCGTTGACCAGCCGGTGTTCGACCCCGCCGAGGAGGAGCACTTCGGCCTCGCGGCCACGCCCGGCTGCGCCCTGGTCGGGGTGGCCGCGGTCATCTCGATGCACGACATCGCCGCGCTGGACCGCGTGTCGTACAGCCTGCTGAAGACCCTGGCGATGCGCGAGATGGCCCACCTGTTCGGCGCGCCCGCGATGCGCAGCGAGGCCCTGGAGCTTACCCCTCGGCTCGCCTGCACGAACCCCTGCCTGCTCGGCGCCTGCACCCACGTGCCCGAGGACCTGGAACGGCTCACCGACCTTCGCCTCGCCGGCCCCCCCTTCTGTGACCTCTGCGTGGCCGACCTGCGGGCCAACCTGGCCTCGGAGGAGGCGGACGGTTGAGCCAGGGGCCTCACGGCAGCGGGCACTCCGCCGTCGCCGCGTGGTCGAAGCGCACGACGACGACGCGGCGATTCACCGAGTCGCACACGTACAGCTTCTCGCCGCCCGCCGACGCGAAGGCGGGCCAGGCGAAGGCGATCTCGGGCTCCGGCACCCTGCTGTCCGGGCCGGCGCTGTCGGCGTTCCCATAGTGGCCGATGCGGCCGAGCAGGTTCCCGTTCGTGTCGAGCAACTCCACGCAGAACCGGAACACGTTGGGAGCGAAGACCCGCCCGTAGTCGTCCACGGCCAACTGGCTCACCATGCACATGCAGGCCGGGTCGCCCCAATTCACGTCCGAGGTGGGCACGATGCCGTAGCCCGCGTGGCGCCAGAGGGCGCCCTTGACCTTGATCTCCCTGGCGAGGTAGCCGGACCAGAGCGACAGGGCGTCGGGCGGCGCCGCCGCCAGCAGCAGGGAGGCGGGGGGCGGGGTCTTCGAGCCGTTGGGGGCGTGGCCGTAGAGGGTGCCGCCGTCGGGGCCGAACTTGAGCACCGCGCCCCAGTGGTACAGATAGGCGTTGGCGTAGGGGTAGCACCAGGGCACTTCGCGCTTCCCCTTGCGCCACCAGACCCAGGGCTCCTGGGGCACCTTGCCCATGAACTCGGGGGGGAAGGGCTGCTCCTTCGTCTTCAGGTTGCAGCCGAGGAACACGTTGCCGCGCGGGTCCACGCCCAGGCCGCAATCGCCGTGGCCGAGGCCGTCCACGAGCGTGCGCTTGCGGGCGCCGTCGGGCCCGTAGACGTCGAGGCGTGCGGCCGCGCCGTCCTCGAGGCCGTAGTTGTGGGAGCGGATGAGATAGATGTCGCCGTTGTGCCCCACGCACAGGCCGCGCAGGCCCAGGTCGGGGCCGTAGGCGCGGTACTTGCCGACGGGCAGCTTGTGGGAATTGGCCGAGGCGAAGGGCAGCGGCTTCCCCGACGGGTCGTAGCGCGAGATCGTGTTCGAGTCGTAGCCGTCGGCGACGTAGACATTCCCCGCTCGGTCGAGGGCGACGGCGGTGCCCCGGACGAATGGCGTCTTCTTCCCCGACCCCAGGTCGAGGGCCATCAGGGGCAGGCTGCTCGCGAACGAGTCGTCAATGAGGATTCGATTCCGCTCCACGTCCACCGCGAAGAACGTCGGGAAGCTCAGGCCGTTCGTGTTGCTCACTGGTGCGCCCAGCTCGAGCGAGATGCCCCGGTCCTCGACGGGGCGCAGCTCGGGGCGGCTGTAGCGGTCGCGGCTCGTGCCTGTCCGCAGCGCGCCGGCGTAGGCCCAGAGCCGAGGCGGGGTGGCCTCGGGGTCGAGTGCGATGAGGTCGAGGTTGCTGATCTCCAACGCGGCCATCTCGCGCGGGGGATTCGCAGCGAAGGGGGAGAGCTTGAGGAGCTTGCAGTCGGGCACGATCCTGCCGGCCTTGCGGCAGGCCACGTAGACCTCGCCGGAGCGCGGGTGAACGGTGATCTGCTCCGGGTCGGCGACGGGGAACTTGCCCAGGAGCTTGCCATCGGGCGAGAAGGCCACGACCCGGTTGTTGCCGCGGTCGCACACGAAGAGGTTGCCTGCCTTGTCGGTGGCGAGGCCCTGGGGGTCGTTGAAATGAGCGTCGTCGTCGCCGGGTTCGTCGTGGCCGAGGAAGGGCGCGCTCAATTCGGCATCCGTCCACTTCAGGCGGAACACGGCGTGGCGGGGCTTGAAGCGCCAGCCTTCGCCTGCCAGCGTCAGGTAGATCCACTCGCCATCGGGGCTGATGGCCAGGTGATCGAAGAAGCGGCTGGACCCTTCGCCCGCGCCGCCCATGAAGCCGACGGGCTGGCGGATCTGGGGGCCAACGAAAGCCATGTCCCTTGGCGCGCCCCCGTCCGGCGCCAGAGCCAGGAGATGGCGGGGGGGGCCGTGCTCGACGATGCTGCCCACGGCGCTCGCCATCAGGAGGCAGCCCTTCGGGAGCCCATTGCCGGCAATGGGCGCGAAGGCCATGTTCTGCTTCTTCATGCCGCTCGTGAGGGGCAGCAGATTGCCGCCGTGGCCGTTGAACACGATGGGCAGGCGCTCGCCCTCCACCTCGAGCTGGCCGAAGGGCTCGGTGCGCTCCTTCGGCAGGTTCGATGGGTAGGGCACGAGGGTGCGAAGGTATCTGCCCTCGCGGTCCAGCACGCGGAGCGTCGAGCGGCCGCGGGAGCCCTCCGAGGTGAGGACGAACAGCTCGCCCTTCGGGCCGACTGTCAGCCCGACCACGGCGCTGCCGAGGGTATTGCCGTCCCAGCCGACGATCTTGTCGAGCTTCGGCCTGGTTCCGGCGGATGCCCTGACGCGGAACGGCCCGCCGGCGGCGGGCTTCCCGAAGTCGTCGAGACCGTCCCAGACGATTTCCTGGGCGAGGGAGTCCTTCTTGAGCGGGGCGGGCGCATTGGGCCCCAGAGCGCCCGCCACGAGGTGGCGAACGACGCTGCCCTTGGCATCGAGAACCGCCACCTCGACGTCGGTTGGGGCCGACAGGGCGAAGGCGACCTTGGTCGCGGCGCCGTCCCTGGCGGCTTTCGGCGGCGAGGTGAAGGCGAGTTCGCCGGCGAAGGAGAGGCCGGTGGCGACGGCGAGGAGGAGGGCGACGAGGTGTGTCACTGGGGCGCTCCCTGTGCGATGGGGCAGAGGGCTTCGGCGGCGAAGGACTTGGCGACACGGACGACGCGGTGGTTGAGGCAATCGCCGACGTAGATGAAGCGGTCGCTTGCGCCGACGGCGAGGGGCCAGCCGAGAGGGATGTCGGGCTTCGGCTCCTTGCTCTTCGGCCCCTGGGCGTCGAAGTTCCCATAGGCGCCGAAGCGGGCGATCTCGTTCCCCGCGTTGTCGCGCACCGAGACCTGGAAGGTGATAGCGTTGGGGATGTAGAGGCGGCCGAAGGGGTCCACGTCGAACCGTGGTTTGGTGCAGGCGCAGGAGCCGTCGCAGCGCCAGCGGCTGATCGGCCCGCAGCCGGGGTAGACGGCCTGCACGCCACTGAACCCCATGACGGCGTCCTCCGCCTTCGAGCGCTCGCCGCCCTTGGGGCCGAACTTCAGAATGGTGCCGACGGCCTGCCGATACGCCTCGTCCTTCTCGTAGCCGCGCGGCGGGGTGAACCCCTTCGGGAGGCCTGCCTGCACGAGATAGAGGTTGCCGGCGAGGTCCACGCGGATGCTGCCGCCGTAGCCCGAGACGCCGGTGATGAGGGCGGGGGCCTCGCCCTTGTGCTCGCCCTCGCCCCGCGTCACCGTGCGCTCGGTGGGGAGGGGCTGGCCGGCGGCGTCGTAGGCGACGACGTGGCAGTCGTTGGTGCCCCAGGTGGCGAACACGCGGCCGCGGGCATCCACGTCGAGCCCGCACACGCTGCACCCGCGGCCCGCCCGGCCGTAGAGCGAGCCGTAGGTGTGCTTGCCCGTGGCCTCGAGGGGCGCCGGCTCGAGGTCGCGGGTGTAGCGGACCACGGGGCCGGCGTAGCCGCCCGTGCCCCAGGCGTAGACCATCCCGCCCGGGCCGACCGCCAGGTCCACCGCCTTGATTTTCACGAGCCCCCCCTCGCCCGTGTCGCCCTGGTACCGCCACACCAGGTTCCGCGAGCCCGTCACGTAGACCAGTTCCGCTTCCGCGTCCACGTCCATGTAGCCGAGGAACTCGATGGCGTTCCTATCGCGGTTCAGGAGCTGGTCGTCGGTGATCTCGAAGCGTTCACCGCGGTCTTCGACGCGCAGGAGCTTGGTGTCGGAGGCCGTCGTGCCGGCGAGCCACAGGACAGCGCCCGCTTCGCGGGCACCGGCGGCGCTCGTGTCGAGGGCGAAGGAGCCGCCGACGGTGCCGCTGAGCGACAGCTCGGCCACGACCTTGGCCTGCGCGCCGCGTCCGGCGATCTTCGAGAGCTTCGCCGGGGGCAGGTAGCCGCGGGAGACCCCCCGCGAGATGATGTAGAGGTCGCCCGTCCTCGGGTGCACCATCACCTTGTCGGGCCAGGGCACACTCGTGGCGCTCAGCTTCTTGCCCTCGGGACTCAGCTCGACGACCTGCTGGTTCACGAGGTCGCACACGAGCACGTTGCCCTTCGCGTCCACCGCGATGCCTGCGGCGGCGGTCTTCTTGTCCCAGGCGCTGGGCATCCAGTACTTGGCGGCCCCCCAGTCGGGCAGCTCCAGGTCGAAGAAGCGCTCGGGCGGCGTGCCGGCCTGGATGTCCTGCCGGTAGATTCGGCCTTGCGGCCACTTGGGATCGACGTCGGCTGGCGTCTTGCCATCGTAGGCGGTGCCGGCGACGTTCGAGTAGTAGGCGGTGCGGCCGTCGGGCGAGAAGGCCACCTGGATGTCGAGCCAGCGGGGGCAGTTGAGCTTGGCCTCCGGCGGCCACATCGTGACGGTTCGTAGGGCGTTCGAGCCGTCGAGCTTGAAGAAGTTGAGCTGCCGTCGCTCGCTGTGGACGAAGACCAGCGCGCCGTCCACCAGGCGGTTGACGACCTCGTTGCCGAAGACGTAGAAGACCGGGTACAGGCTGTTCTCGTTCGCGGGCGTGAGCCCTCCGTCGCCGGTGTCGAGGAGTCGGAAGCCGGTCGCCTTCGCGGGGTCGGTCGAGGGCGGGTAGGGCAGGAGGGTCACCAGATACTTCCCCGTCTTGTCGAACTTGCGGACGTGCCATGGCCAGCGGCCCGAGTTGCCGTGGCTGCCGATGGACGACTGCATCTTGACGTAGAGATTGCCCTCGGCGTCCACGGCGAGGCCGTTGACGGGCGCGCGGTAGGGCATCTGGTCCACGCTGCCCGTGTAGGGGCTGCCGCCGATCATCCGGCCGAAGGCCACGCTCATCCCCGCCCGCACCCGTGCCTGGAACGGGCCGCCGCGGGCCGGCTCGCCGAGGTCGTCCTTGCCGTCCCAGGCGACCGCCTGTGCAAGCCCTGGCTTGAGGGGCGGCGGGGGCGGGCTCTCGCCGCCGAGGGCGCCCGCGGCGAGGTGGCGCACCACCTTGCCCTTGGCGTCGAGGATCGCCACCTCGACATCCGTGGGCGCGGAGACGGCGAAGGACACGACCGCGCCGTCCTGCTGCCTGGTCGCCCTGGGTGGCGTGGAGAAGGTCAGCGCCTCGCCGCCCAGGGCGCAGAGAGCAATGGAGAGGACGAAACCGAAGACTGCTTGCTTCATCGCGCTGGCTCCCAGGGGCAAAGGGCCTCGGCGGCAAACACCTTGGCGACGCGGACGACGCGGCGGGCGTAGGTGTCGTTGATGTAGAGGTGGTCCTCGCTGAATCCCGCGCCCGTGGGCCAGGCGAGGGGGATGGCCGGAACGGCCACGCGGGGCAGGGACGCCCCGCCTACAGGGTCGCGGGGGACAGAGCCCCCGCCCACAACAGAGCCCCCGCCCACAGGAGGGATGAACTGGGAGTCGAAGTTGCCGTAGCGGCCGATCTGGGCGAGGCGGTTGCCCGCGTTGTCGTAGAGGAGGACGGAGCAGGTGACGGCGTTGGGGAGCGCCAGGCGGCCGTAGCGGTCAACGTCGAACCTCGGCCCGCGGCACACGCAGCAGGTGTTGCCGCCGAGGCCCGCCTTGCTGAAGGGCGCCAGGCCGGGATACGTGGCGACGACGCCGCGGAAGCCCTCGGCCCGCTGCTGGCCGTCGTCGCCCAGCATCTCGCCGCCCTCGTCGGGCCGGAACTTGACGACGCAGCCCACGGTGTCCGACCACATCCTGTCCATCTTGAAGCCGGCCGGCAGCGGGGTGTCCTTCGGCCAGTGGAGGACCCCGACATAGATGTTCCCCGCCAGGTCCACGCGGATGCCGCCGTTGGCCTGCGGCAGCGGGCCGATGACTGCGCCGTCGAGCCCCTCGGGATACTTGCCCTTGCCAGGGAACTGGCCCTTGAGATACTTGCCGGGCATCGGCTTGCCGTCGGGGCCGAAGCCGGCGATGGCGTAGGCGACCCACTTGTACATGAAAGACAGGTAGGACTCTCCCTTCGGGCCGACGCCGATGCCGCGCTCGGCGAAGCCGATGCCGTAGCGGCTGTAGATGTAGGGGCTGAGGACGTGGCTGCCTGCGCCGCCGAACGGCACGGGGTCGAGGTCGCGGTTGAGCCGCCAGAACGGGCCGCTGTAGTCGGCGGCCGAGCCGTCCCACTTGCCGCTCACGCGGACGTAGAGGCTGCCGTCGTAGCCCACGGCCAGGTCATTGGCGAGGAACTCCTTGCCGCCCTTCTTCAGCACGCCGCCCTCGCCCGTCGTGCCGTCGTAGCGCCAGATGCGGGTCGTGCCGTTGCTCACGTAGACCTCGTTGCGGTCGTGGTCCACGGCCAGGCGATTCCAGTCGCGCGGCACGTCGGGGCGGGGGGCGAAAGCGGTCTTCCTCTCCTCGAACTCGGTGCCCTTGTCCTCGACGGCCAGGAGGCCGCTGCGCACGCCACTCAGCCACACCACCGTCGTGTCTTTTCCCGCGGCGAGGGCCATCTGGGGTAGCGAGCCACGATCTGTCCCCAGCTCCAGCACGGCCACCTGCTTCGCATCCTTCCAGCCCGAGAACTTGACAAGCGACTTCTTGAACTGGCGGTAGCCCTTGATCTCCTTCGTCAGCACATAGAGCGCGCCTGTGGTCGGGTGGATGGCCAGGAGGTCGGGGTAGGGCACCTGGATCTTGCCCATGCCCTTGCCCGAAGGGTCGAAGACGGCGACGCACTGGTTGTCCTGGTCGGCGACGTAGACGTTGCCCGCCGAGTCCACGGCGACGTCGTGGATGGGGCCGTGAGGCACGGTGTAGTGCATGGGGTGCGAGATGTGCTTGCTGATCCAGCCGTAGCCGGCCTTGGCCGGGTTCTCGCCGACGGTTGGCAGCTTGGCGAAGGGCTCCATCGTGCCCTTGCCGACCTCCATGCGATAGACCTGTCCCGGCGGGAAGCGCGGGTCGGCGACGTGGCCGTAGGCGGTTTTCGACGAGTAGGGGCCGGAGAGGTAGAGGCATTTGCCGTCGGGCGACGCCTTGAGATGCGTCGGCCCGCCGCCGGTGTTGTGGAGGGCGCCCTTCGGCGGCCAGAGCGAGGCGAAGGCGAACTTCGCCTCGGGCACGCCGCCGCGCCGGTCGAGGCGGCACAGGCGGCTGCCGTCGGTGAGCAGGACGCCGCTCTTCGCCGAGGCCGAGACGACGTGGAGGCAGCCGTGGCGATTGCCGTCGTAGAAGTCGGGATTCAGGTTCTTGAGCTGCTGGGGGAGAAAGGCCTTCCGCTCCTCGTCCCAGCGGGCGACGTCCTTGACGGCCTCCGGCGGCAGGTTGGCGGGGAAGGGGAGGAGCTCGCGGAGGTAGCGGCCCTCGGCGTCGAAGGCGCGCAGCACCATGTGCCCCTGGTTGGCCTCGCCGCCGTAGCCCATGAGGTAGACGTTGCCCTCCTCGTCCGTGGCCAGCGAATCCAGGGCGCCGACGTTGCACGGGTCCTCGCCGATGAAGCGTCCGAACCGGAAGCCCGTGCCCGCTCGCACGCGGACCTTGAAGGGCGCACCCGCCGCCGGCTTGCCGAAGTCGTCCTTGCCGTCCCACGAAAGCGATTGCTCGAGCCCTGTCTTCAGGGGGGCCGGCGGCGGGTTCTGAGCGCCGAGCGCCCCGGCGGCCAGGTGCCGAACCACCTTGCCTTGCGCGTCGAGGATGGCGATCTCGACGTCGGTGGGGACGGATACGGCGAAGGTCACCCTGGCGCCGCCAGCCTCCCGCGCAACCTTTGGCGGCGTGGCGAACGTGGCCTTCTCGGCGGCGAGGGCCGACAGCGAGAGCTGAAGACCGAGAACGAGGACGATACTTCTCACTGTGGCTTCTCCTCTTCCTCCCGCACGATGCGGGCGATGATGAGGCACTTGGCCACGTCGGAATCCGCCTGGTACGCGAGCAGATACTCGCCCTTCGGCCCGACCGCGATGGCGGGATGCCCCACGCTCTCGGGGCTGGTGGCGGAGGCGATGAGCACAGGCTGGAAGCCTGTGCCACCAGGCCCTTTCTCAGTTGGTGGCACAGGCGTCTTGCCTGTGAGAGCGTCGGTGGAGACGCGGAGGGCGAGGACGGCGAAGACGGGCCGCTTGTCGCCCTTCTTCTCTCGCCAGGCGTATTGCATGGCGACGAGGGTGCTCTTGCCATTGAAGGCCGCGCACGATGGGAAGCTGGCCGTGGAGCCCTTGCCGACATTGTAGCCGCCGCCGAACGCCTTCACGACATCCACGGTGGCTCCGGCCTCTTTGGTCTCGACGGGTGTCTCGGGGAGCAATGCGGCGCCGAGGAAGGGGGTGGGCGTCCACCCGCTCTGCCACGCGGGCCCGCCGAGCGCCCAGCCCTTGCCCGTCCACGCGGGCGAGGGCCCGCCGGCCACTTTGACGGGCTGGGACACGGTGGCATCGGCGGCGCGGACGAGCGTGGCGGCCAGGCCGGGCCGGCCCGAGCCGGCGAAGGGATACTCCTTCGTGTAGACCAGGAGGACCGATGTGCCGTTCGAGGCGGCGGCGGGGCAGACCCGCGAGGCGAGGTTGTGCCACCAATAGTCCTTGTCGCCCATCCAGGTCTCGCCCTGTGGCTTGACCTTGGCGATCTTGGCGGGGTCCTCGATGTCCGCGGGAAGCCCCTCGGGGTCCAGCACCTTGCCCTCGGGCGTCACGCGGGCGAAGTAGATGCCGTAGACGGGATACTGGCGGGCATCCATCCAGGCGACGATGCAGTGGCCCGCTGCGAAGGCGACCGCGGGCCAGGCCTGGTTGTTCGGGCGCTTGATGACGGGGAAGCCGTCGGGATCGAGGACCTTTCCGTCCTCGGTCACGCGGGCGGCGTAGACGTCGTGGTCGGTGCCGCTCCGCAGGTCCTCCCAGGCGATGAGGAAGTTGGCGCCGTCGAAGGCGACAGCGGGGCGGCTCTGGAGGTTCTCGGCCTTGCACACGACGATGCCCCTGGGGTCCAGGCTCTTGCCCGTGCCCGGCTCCACGCGCGCGCAATAGATGTCCGCCGTCTCCTTCCCCAGCATCCGCGAGCCGTCGGACCACACGATGAGATACACCCTCCTGCCGAAGGCGACGGCGGGGGTCGCCTGGACGAGGGCGCCGTCGCGGACGCACTCGGGCGCCACGGCGACGGGCTCGCCCACGGTGAGGGCGCCCGGCTCGCCGGCGGCGGCCGCAGCCGCGAAGGTGAGCGCGGCGACGAACTCGGTCAGGTTTCTCATCAGGCTACTCCTTGGCGAACTTCACGCGGACGAGCCAGCCGGCCCACGCGTAGATGCCGCAGAAGGTGTACAGGTCGCCTTCGGGGCTGAGGAACGCGACCTGATAGAGGCGCCAGTTGTCGCGGTCGCGCTCGTGGGTGGACTTGAACGTGCCGTCCTTCTGAAGGTGCTTCACGGCTCCCTGGTAGATGCGGCGGGGGACCGACTCGTCGCCGCCGCCGGTGTAGATGACCGCGGCGTCGTTCGAGTACACGACGTCCACCGTATGGAAGCCGCTCTCGCGCACGGTAGCGGCGTCGGTCTGCTTCGGCCCCTCGCCTGCGACGACCTCGGCCTTGCCCGTCCTGGTGTCGAAGCGGTAGATCTCCTGGCCGCCAGGCACCCAGTAGAACACACCGTCGGGCGTGATGTGCGAGCCGCCGACGTGCCAGTCGGCGATGGCCTTGCGCCCGCCGAGCTGCGCCGTGAGCTCCTCGGGGGTGGCAAGGCGGGTGCCCTTGCCGTCCTTGACCTGGTAGATGCCGCCCCAGTTTGCGTAGTAGATCGTCCCGTCGTCCGCGACGGCGAAGCGCGAGGCGCCGCCGACCTTGAGTTCCGAGGCGGGAATCCACTCGCCCTTCCTCGGCTCCCGGCCTTTCTTGGTTCCGCCCGAGACGGTCTCCACCCACCAGCGCCCGTCGGGCTTCTTGAAGATCCTGCGGATGGCGTTGTTCATCATGTCCGAGACGTAGATGTTGCCGGCGGCGTCGGAGTTGGTCTCGACGTCGCAGTAGGAGCCGACGCCGAAGTCGAACATCGCGCGGTCGGCCGGCCCGTCGCGGTAGCCCTTGACGCCGCAGCCGGCGACGATGCGGGCCTGGCCGTCCTGGATGCGGTAGACCAGGCAGTCGCGGGAATCGGGCACCCAGATGGCGCCGTCGGGCGCGAGGCAGCAGCGGATGTCGCGGTTGTCGCCCGCGGCGCACTCGCGAGCCGGCCCGACGAGTCCGCCCACCACGCCGCTCCGCACGAAGGCCACGTGGTCCGCGCCCAAGGCGTTGCCTGTCGCCACACTCCCGGCTCTGGCAGGCAGCGACGACGCCAGGACCACGAGGGCAAATGCCCGTCGGCTCGCCAATCGCATCGCGGGGCTCCTGTTCATTGGTCTGCGAACTTCACACGGCAGAGCCATCCGGACCAGCAGTAGGAGCCGGGGATCACATACAACTCCCCCTGGGGACCCAGGCAAATGGGCTGGTTGAGTCGCCAGTTCCCACGGTCCTGCTCCTTGCCGGGCTTGAACGACCCGTCCTTCTGAAGATGCCGCACCGTTCCGCCGTAGAGGCGGCGGGGGACCGATTCGTCGCCGCCGCCGGTGTAGAGGAGCGAGGCGTCGCGCGAGTAGACGACAACGACGGTGTGGAAGCCGCTCTGGAGCAGCGTGGGGCCATCGGCCTGCTTCGGGCCTTCGCCTGCGACGACCTCGGCCTTGCCGGTCTTCGTGTGGTAGCGGAAGATTTCCTGGCCGCCGGGCACCCAGTAGAACACGCCGTCGGGCGTGATGTGGGAGCCGCCGACGTGCCAGTCGGCCAGGGCCTTTCGGCCTTTGAGTTGGGCGGCCAACTCGTCGGTGGGGACGAGGAGCGTGGCCTTGTCTTCCTTGACCTGGTAGATGCCGCCGTAGTTGGCGAAGGTGAGCGTGCCGTCGTCGGCCACGGCGAAGCGGGAGGCCCCGCCCACGTCGAGGTCCGTGGCGGGGATCCATTCCCCTTTCTTCGGTCTCCGCCCCTTCGGGGCACCCCCGACAACTGTGGTCACCCACCAGGTGCCATCGGGTTTCTGGTGGATCTTGCGGATGCGGCGGTTCATCATGTCGGAGGCGTAGACGTTTCCCGCCGCATCGGAGTTGACCTCGGCATCGGCATAGGAGCCGACGCCGAAGTCGAACATCGCGCGGTCGGCCGGCCCGTCGCGGAAGCCCTTGACGCCGCAGCCGGCGAGGACGCGGGCCTGGCCGTCGCTGATGCGGTAGACCACGCAGTCGCGGGCGTCGGTGAGCCAGACTGCTCCATCGGGAGTGAGGCAGCCGCGGGGGTTGCGGGGGTTGGAGGCCGCGGCCTCCTTCGCTGGCCCCACCATTCCGCCCGGCACCTCGGCGCGCACGAAGGCCACGTGCTCGGCCCCCAGGGCGTTGCCGACACGAAGTGGCGCCTCCTCGCCCGCCAGCGCCGCGGCTGTGCAGAAGAGCAGGGTGGGCACCCAGCGGGTTGGAGTCACCGTCATCTCACCGCCTCACTGCGGAATGGGGCAGGTCCCCTCGGAGGCGTAGACCAGCTTCGCACGCAAGAGCCGCCGGTTCATGCTGTCGCCCATGTAGGCGTAGCGGTCGGTGGCCGCCACGCCGATGAGCCACGCGAAAGCGATGTCGGGCTCGGCGAGCTTCGTGTCCTGGCTGTCGTGCCCGCAACTGTCCGCGTTCCCGTAGGCCCCGAAGTGGGTGATCCCGTTGCCGCTCGTGTCCAGCACGCACACGCGGAAGCGGCCGAGGTCAGGATACCACACGCGGCCGAACTCGTCCACGTCGAAGCGGGTGTTCTCGCAGTTGCAGCCGATGAGGTCCACGTGGCTGATGCCCATGCGGATCCATTCGGCGCCGGTGACGGTCGTGGGGTAGAGCCGTTCGCCGTGGAAGCTGGCCGCCGAAACGGTCTTCAGCATGGGATCGAGGCTCGGCTCGCCTTTGAAGGGGTTCTCATCGCCGAAGCCGATCATGCCGCCCTTCGGGCCAAACTTGACGATGCTGCCGTAGATGGTGGCGGCCTGCCCCTTGTCGCCGCTGACTGGCTCGCTGCGGGTCCCGTTCGGCCCCAGCCGCAGCTCGCCGAAGAGCTTCACGAACTCCTTCGGGAAGGGCTGGCCGAGCGGCTTGACCTGCTCGGCGATGTGGATGTTGCCCTCGGGGTCGAACTTGGGGCCTACCGCGGTGTCCGACACCTTCCAGAGGATCGGCCTCCCGACCCGCTCGCCGGTGGGGAGGTACTCGATGAGCATCTTGGGCGGCCGGTCGCCGTGGCGACCGGGCTCGAGCATGAAGATATGCCCGTCGTGGCGGATGCCGAGAGTGTGGGTCATGAAGGTCATGCTCACGGGCACGTGGATGCCGTGGGGCAGGCCCTTGACCGCGTCCATCTTCCCCTCCTTGCCGAGGGCGAGGGCAGGATACCGCCCCTTGCCGCCGGGCCAGGGAAGGGGCTTGCCGTCCCGCGCGTACCGCAGCAGATGATAGGGGTAGGCGGGCAGATAGAGATTGCCATCGGGGCCAGGCGTCAGGCACGAGCCGGCGGCGCTGGGGAGCTCCAGGCGGATTCTGACCGTCTCGCCCGTCTCCTCGTTGTAGCGGAACCAGCTCCCCTGGCCGCAGCGGACGTAGATCTCGCGGTCGGGACGGAAGCGGTCCACCGAGATGTCTACGAACGCCGAGTTGCCGAACTTGGCGGCGTTCACCTTTCTGGACACGAACGTGTCGCCGGCGTCCTCGATGCGGAGGAGCGTCCCCGCGTCGCTGCCGAGCCACACGACCGGCGGCTGCGCCGTGGCGTCGAGGGCCATCACCCACGGGAAGTCCCAGTTCCCCTCCGACTTGACGCGAAGCTTCGCCATCGGCTCGGGCTGCTGCCAGCCCTTGAGCTTGACCAGCTCCACCGCTTCCCTGCCGATCAGGCGGGTGACGTAGACAGCGCCCGTGGCCGGGTCCGCCGCCACGGTGTCGGGCCGCTCGACGGGGAGGGAGCCGAGGAACTTGCCGTCGGCCTCGCCCACGACGACGACGCGGTCGTTCCCCTGGTCGGCGATGAGGAGCCGGCCCTTGCCGTCGGTGGCCAGCCCACGGGGGCTGGTGGACAGGCGCGCCGTGCCGTTGCCCGGCTCTTCGGGCTTGCCGAAGAAGGGCTCGGCCGCCCCCCGCTCCGGCAGCTTGACCCGATACACGCACGAGAAGCACACGAGACCGGGATCCTTGTCCACCCTACGATCTGCCACCCCGGAGAGATATGCCCACTTGCTGTCTGAGGAGACTGTGACGAAGGGCCGCGTGAAGTGGAGGCGCTTGCAGGCGGTGAGAAGCTGCGGGCCTGCCTCCTTGCCCCAGGGGGCCGCGCCCGAGGTGGCGATAGCGGAGATGCTGGGCGCCACGCCTGTCATGTAGCCGCCGATGGGCCGCAGGAGCACCCCGTCGCCGGTCAGCGCCATCCCTGCCTTGCGGAGCGTGAGGCCCGAGTGGAACCGCCGCTGGCTCACGCTGTGGAGGAGGGGAGCGGGACGCCCTTCCAACTCGTGGGTTCCGTAGCCGGCGACCTCCTCCTTCTTCAGGCTGGCCGGCCAGGGCAGCACCGCGCGCTGGTAGGCGCCGTCGCGGCTCACGGCGATGATCCGCTCGCCCGACCAGTTCGGCACCTCGGCGCCGAAGCCGGAGCAGACGTAGAGCGTGCCGTCCGCCGCCACCGCCAGGCTCTTGACGTTCCCGATGCTCTGTGAGTCGTGCATCAGCACGCGGTCATACTTCGCCCCGAGGCCGAGCGCCACGCGGGCGCGAAACGGACCCTGCCCGGCCGGCTTGCCATAGTCGGCCTTCCCGTCCCACTCGACCGACTGCGCGAGCGAATTGGGCTTGAGGGGTTTGGGCGGGTTCTCGCCCAGCCGGCCGGCCACCAGGTGCCGCACGACCGCGCCCTTCGCATCCTCGATGAACACGGCGATATCCATCCCGCTGTCCACGGCGAACTCGATCCTGGCGCCCGCGCCGGCCTTGGTCGCCGTGGGTTCGCGCGTGAAGGCCGGCGGCTGCTTCTGAGCGCCCAGGACTTCACTGACCAGGAACAAGCCCATCAGGCAGAGAGCCCTTTTCATGTCCGTGCCGTCCCCCTTTCTGCTTGATTCTGGAGCGTCAAGGCTGCTTTCCCTCGAAGCAGAGCAGTTTCCCCTCGCGCGTGGCTACGAAGAGCTTGCTCTGGGCCACGGACATGCCGTTGTAGACTGGGAGGCCCTTTATCTCGTGCGTCGCCAGCACCTTGCCGTCCTGGGGCGCGATCGCTCGCAGTTCGGGGGGCCTCTCTCCGCTCTCGTAATGCCCCGCACAGTAAACCGTGCCCGGGGTCAGCACGATGTCGTCCACGTTCATGTCGGTCGGGGGCATCGTCCACTTGACCTGTCCGTCGGTGCTCGCGCCTGAGAGCGTAATCTTGTCCACGTAGAAAACGGTCTTGCTCAGTTTCCCAACGTTGAAGCCGACCTCGAACGTGTCGCTGAAGGCGATCAGCCTGCCCTTGATCCCTCCGGTGCCGGCGTTCAGCGTCACAGGCCCCATGTCCTCAGAGAGTCGGTTGCGGTTGTTGGTGGAGAGCCAGTCGTCCATGGAGTCCAGTGGGACGTGGAGCATGCCTCGGTCCCGGTGCGCGGCGACGGCCTGCCCGGTCGCCGCGTCGAACGCAATGCGGCCCATCTGAATGGCGTTGCGGGCCTTGTTGTAGACGAAGATGTCAGGCTGGGACTCCACCTCGTTCCTCGCCGGCGGCCCGTGATGGCAGACTCTCCAGACCACTTCGCCGGTCCGCGGCTTGAAGGCGACGACCTGAATGCCGCCGTGGATGCTGGTCGCCAGTCCCGCGCTGGCGTAGGCGACGCCGTCGGCGACCAGCACGTCGCCGGCCGTGGGCCACATGGACTCGGACTTCTCCTGCCCGCCGATGTAGCGCTCGGCCGGGGCGATGAGGAGCTTGTAGATTGGCTTTCCTGTCCGCACGTCGAGGCAATAGACCCATCCGTCCTTGGCCCCGAAGAGGCACAGGCCGTCGTGGAGCGCGGGCGAGAAGTCCACCCGGCTGCCCACGTGGAAGGCCCAGGCCGTCTTGCCTGTCTCGGCGTCGAGGGCAACCACGCGCTGGCCCTCAATGTCCGCCACGACCACGAGGCCCCAGGCGCTGACCGGCTGGGTCAGGCCGGTGCGCTGGGAGTCCATGGCGCCGTACGTGTGCCCGCCAAGCCCCACGGCGGTCTCCCACTTGGGGGCGAGTGTGCTGCCGCACGACGTCCGCCCCGAATTGCCGCGTGCGGGGCTCGCGCGGAACATCGGCCAGTCACCCGGCCCGGCCGGCTCGTGAGGGCCTGCGGCCACGCCGTACGTCTTCAGGACGCTGCCGCCCGGCTCGTGGTTGAACTCGAGGTCACGCGGGGCCAGCGCCGCGAGGCCCTTGATCGCGCCGCCCTTCCTGCCCGGGAATCCGTAGATCATGCCGTTGGCAGGAAGCGGCCCCATGTCGCACTTGGGCCTGAACAGCAGCGCCGCGGTGCGCTCGCCGCTCTTGAGGTCGAGCCAGACGTTGTGATGGTAGAGCAGGTAGTCGCCAGCCTGCCTTGGGGGCCAGCAGCCGCCCGCCCAGTGCTTGCCCTCCGCGTACCTGCCCTCTTGCACGATCCTCCCTGTCGCCGCGTCGAACGCCCTGAGCACGAAGTCGTGTGGCTCCTTGATCGCCGCGTCGTCGTAGACCATGTAGACTCTGTCCCCGAACGGGTAGAAGTGCGTCCGGCCCTTCGCAGGCGGGGTGGGATACGTCCAGAGCGTCTCCCCTGTCTTCATGTCCATGCTGGTGATCGAGGCGGGGTAGAAGCGGACGACGTGAAGCGCCTTCTCGGTGCAGAAGAGGTTCAGCAACTGGCCGCCAGGGTGCTGGTCCTTCGCGTTGACGGTCCAGATGGCCTCTCCGCCGGGGATGCGGCAGGCGGTGAAGGTCCGGGCGCTCACGTCGCACCCGTAGAGAACGTCGCCTGCCACGGCGATGTGATGGGCCGTGTACTTCCCGAGCTGTCGGCCGCTCTCGATGTCCAGAATCCGCCCGCCCGCCAGCAGGTAGCGGTCCTTGTGGATCAGGACGGTCCCGGGGCGACCGTCCTCAGTCAGGGTGGAGAGGACCTTCCCTGTCCTGCCGTCCAGGCAGACGAAGTTCTTCCCCTGGCCGGTGTAGACCTTGCCATCGCTGGTGATCGCGGCGCCCATCCGGGAGCGCAGGTAGCCCTTCCAGTCGTCGTCGGTGAAGGGGGCCTCCTCGATCTTCCAGAGCGTGCGGCCGTTCCAGGCGTCGCGGCAGACCAGCTCGAACCGCTGGCCGCCTCGAGGCGTGGCTACGGTTTCGCGGTAGAGCAGCTTGCCGTCGCCGGATGCGATCGAGGCGAAGTCGTGGTACATGATTCGCTGCCAGCGCGACCCCGCGCGCCAGCGCAGGCTGTCGCACGGCGCGATGGGCAAGGGGTCCTTCGGTTTCCTCCAGAGCGTCCACTTGCCATCCGCGCCTCTTGTGGCGAGCACGCCGCCTGGGGCCAGAATGCGCTCCACCTCCTTCAGCCCGTCGCCCGCGGCCAGGCCCGCGTCGGCTCCATCGAGGATGATCAGGTTGAGAAGATTCGAGGCGTAGTCGGTGGGCTGGAGGCGGGCATTGCGGATTCCCAGCCGCTCGCGGAGATCACCTGCCGCCACCTGCGCTCCCCATTCTGCCGCGAGCTTCTCGTCCGGCTGCAAGACCTGGACGTAGAGGGCGCTGGACCGCGCCAGGCTGGCGGCGAATGAGATGTCCTGGACGCCGGAAGCCAGGCAAAGGCCGCCGTGGACACCCGCCGCGTCCAGGAGCCCCTGCGCGTCCTGCTCCCTGGCGCCCGCGACAGCGAGGGCAACGTTCAGGGCGCACGCCAGCACGAGCCGCTCGCGGGTTCCTCTGCCCATTCTCATGGCTCCGATTTCAGGAGTTCCATCGCTCGCACCAGGTGGAGCACCTCGAGCCCCTGCGCGCCGTGGATGGAGAACCCGTTCTTGCGATACAGATAGGTGCCGTAGCGATCCCAGTCCTCGGCGCTCCGGTAGTCGCCCGTGGTCGTCAGCCCCTTCTCGCGGAAGCGCTTGAGGTTCGTGTTGGCCCAGAGGCGCTGTTGGAGCAGGCGCTTCAGTTCTGTGTGGTTCGGGTCGAGGTAGGCCAGGCCGAGGTAGAGGGCCTCGGGCGAATGGTAGAGCGGCTCCGGGCCGTTCGGGATGCTCCCCTTCCCGTGGAGCTTCCCCTGGAGCAGGACGGCGTCCACCGCGTTGGGGTCGCCCGTGAGGGCCGCCCACTCCAGGCAGAGGTCGTCGCCGCCGTAGGTGAGCCAGTAGCCGAGCTGCGCCCCGGGCTTGGCGAGCTTGTAGCCGGTCGGCTCGCCGTCCTTGAGGTCGAAGAAGACCCAGCCTTGCTGCGTGGCCTTGCCCTCCTGTCCCGCGGTCTTCCAGAGCTTCACGATGGCGGGATGGGCGCGGGCGTAGCGCCAGTCGCCCGTGGTGATCCAGCAGCAGTGGGCGAGCAGGTGGCTGGCGCAGTGCTGGTAGTCGTAGCCCACGCGCACGTCCTTGTTCTCCACGCGGAGGTCCATCATCGTGCGTTGGGCAGGAGAGTCCAGCCCTTCGAGGAGCATGAGGCGGCCGACCTCGGGGTCGCCGGTGAGCCAGTAGTAGTTGTGCCAGCCGCGGTAGCCGCCCTGGCGGGTGCCGGCGTCGTTGTGCCGCCAGTGGACCTGGTTGTGGCGATGGTAGGCGCCGTGCTTCATGTCGCCGCCGGGGTGCTCGGTGTCAATGCCGATGGTGTGGTGGACCATCGCCCGGCCCAGGTCGAGGAAGCGGCGGCCGCCGCCCGCGGCGTAGTGGTAGAGGTAGGGCGCCATCGCCCGCTCGCCGTTCGACCAGCCGACCCCGCCATCCATCTCCATCTTGAACTTGCCGCCGCTCGGGCTGTTGCACATCGGCAGGTCGCCCCAATCCACCCAGCCGTAGAGACCGTTCGCCTCGTGGGTCATCGTGAGGCCGTCGAGCATCACGGAGAAGTAGCCCTTCAGGAAGTCCCACTTCGGCTCGCCGTAGACCCCGATGTGGCCGAGCGCCCGCGTCTCCTTGAAGCGTTCCGCGCCGGGCCACGGCACGAGCGGGAGCTGATGCGCCTTGCCAACATCCGCCGCCGGCTCCTTCCCATCCGACACGTCAACCAGTATCTCGTGAATCTTCTTGAGGCCGCGCGCCCGGCCCCGCATGGACTGCGTGTTGTTCGAGGAGTAGTACAGTGTCAACTCATCTCCGAAGAACATCGAGTGGTTGGCGATCTTCCGCAGCGGCTCGCCGCCTTCCTCCTCGTAACGCAGATCGAGCGCGCGGTCGTGACTCTCGGCGAGCAACCCGACGAAGAAGTAGCCACGCCTGTCGGCTGCGAAAGCCAGGGGCCAGTTTTGCCAGCCATCGCGCACGGCAAAGAGGACGCGCTTCTCCTCTCCCTGAACGGCGGCCCAGCCGCCGAAGCGCTTGCCCTTTGCTCGGGCCTGCCCTGTCAGCACCCATTGGTCGTGGGCGAACTGATTGAGGCGGACACCGAGGGGCACCTCCGCCGCCTCGCCGCCGTCTCGTCCATAGACGAACTTCGACGCTTCAGGCACCTGGACGGTCAGACCGTAGCTTTGCACGAAGTCGTGGTACTCGTCACCGTTGTAGCCGAACGTGTGCTCGATGTAGACGCGGCCTGTGCCATGATGGAACCGAACGAAGATTGAAGCCGGGTAGCGCCAGACATCCTTGTCGTTGGGGTCAGCCGGTTGGAACGCCTTACCGCGGCCGTAGTGGCCTAGGAGATGGTGGGTGGTCTGCACGGGACCTTGCTCGACAATCCGCTTCTCCTCGATGTCGAGCTCGTGCGTCTCGAAGTTCTCTCCCTTGTCGTTTCCGCAGACGACGGCCAGTCCTGTCAACTTCGCCATCGTCTCGGGCGCTTCCAGTTTCCTGCCCCCGAACTCCGTGCCGTATTCGAGGGTGAAGCGCTTCTCCTCGTTCGGGGCGAGGTCGGTGAGGAAGTCGAGGCACAGGAAGCGGATGGTCTTCTCGGGCCAGAAGGCGGTGGCGAGGCCCTGGACGGGGATTTCCTTGCCGGCGGCGTCGAGGAGGCGGATCGCATTCGGGTCCTTCAGCTCGCCGCGGAAGAGGGGGAGGGCGCCTCGGACGGGCCACCTCTTGCGGGCGACGCCCGAAGGCTCGGTGACGGTGAAGGCCACTTGCGCCTTTGTGGCCAATGGCCTCGGCGCGATGTAGAGGCCGCTCTGAACCGCTCGCGGATCGGGCTTCCAGGTGACGGGCGAGGGCCATTCCTCGCCCGCCCAAGCCACAGCACCCAGGACCAGCAAGGCAAGACATGGTCGCTTCATTGGCTGCTCCTTGCGTCGCTGGTTTCCTGGGCCGCGTAGCCTATCTTGCACCGCAGGACGCGGCGGTTCGCACCATCGGCCACATAGACGAAACGGTCCGACACGGCCAGCCCGACGAACCAGTTGAACGCGATCTCGGGCTTGGCGAACGGGCTCTCGATGTCCGCCGCGTCGTCGGGTTGCCGAGGCCGCAGGAGCCTGGTCTTCGGGTCCACCACGTAGCTACTCGGGCCGCAGTAGTCCTGGTTGCCATAGGCTCCGAAGTGGAGGATCTCGTTGCCGTTGGTGTCGATGACCTCGACGCGGAAGCGCCCCTGGTCGGGATAGAAGACGCGGCCGAAGTCGTCTACGTCGAAGTCACAGGCGGTGCAGTGGCAGCGGTCGGTGCCGCAGTGGGACATGTCGAGGAGGTAGGCGAAGCCGAAGCGCCACCAGAGCGCGCCCTGAAGGTCGAACGGCTCCTTCGTCAGGTGCGGCCCGCGGTTCCCGCTGACCTTCTCACGAGGGAGGTTGGGGTCGAGCTTCGCCTCGCCTTCGAATGGATACGGGAACTGCTTCCGCGTATTGTAGTCGTAGTCGTAGGGGAACCAGGCGGCGCCGCCCTCAGGGCTGTACTTGACCAGGCTGCCATACATCCAGGTGTACTCGCGCTCGGCGTGCTTCGGCAGCCGGCCGGCGAAGAGGTCGGGATAGGGCTTGCCGATAGGCTTGATGCACTCGCCCATGTATAGGTTCCCCCTGGGGTCCACCCGGGGACCGAGCGAGCCGTCGCAGGTGAGCCAGATGGCGGTGCGCTTGTGCGCGCCGTCGGGGCCGTAGACCTCGACGGTCATCAGGCCGTGGTAGACCTCGCCGCGGTTCTTCACGTAGATGTCGCCGCGGCGGTCAATGAAGAAGTCGCGCTCCCAGGATGTCGTGCCGGAGGGCCTGTTTCGGAGGCGGCCCTGGCGTTCCCTGTCGGGGTCGTTGGCCGTCGCCTCGAAAGGGAGGGTCTTGCCCTTGCGGTCGTAGCGGACGATGCCGGTCTTGCCCCAGTGGTGCATGCCGTAGACCTCGCCCTTGGGGCCGAGGCGGCACACGGTTGCGTGGTCTGCCCTTATCCGCTCCGTGCTGCCCGTCGCCTCGTTGACGATTTCGAGGCTGCCGTCGCCGACGCGGCAGGCGACGTCCTGGCGGGTCGGGTCCACCGACAGGTTCCACAGGTAGGGCGCGTTGTAGCAGCCGGCGGGCGTGAAGTCGGAGAACTCGTCGCGCAGGTCCTCGCAGCGGCGCAGGGGATCGGCGCCCCGGCTGCGGCCGACCCACAGCACGGGGCGCTCGGCGCCCGCATCGAGGGCGAAGAAGAGCCGCAGCCGCTTCTTGTCCTCTCCCTTCAGCCCCTCCTGCGCCCAGGCGAGCGAGGCCGCCGCCACCTGTTTCGGCTCACGCCAGCCCGAGAACTTGACCACCTGGTCGTTGCTCTGAACGTACAGCTCGCCGGTTCGGGGGTTGACGCCGACCCATTCGGGCGCCTCGACCTCGACGGCCGCGACGAGTTTCATCTCCTTCTCATCGAGCACCACGACGCGGTTGTTGGCGAAGTCGGCCACGAAGAGGTGGGCCTTGCCATCGCAGGCGATGCCGCGGGGGTCGTCGAGGTGGGCGTCGTCGTTGCCGGCCGCCGCGGGGTCGCCGAAGACCGGTTCCGCAGGCCCGAGGGCGGGAAGCGTGGCTCGGAAGACGGCTGGGGCGTTGAAGGCCATCGTGCCCACGTTGCTCACGTGGCGTCGCGGGCCAATGCCCGTCAGGTACACGGTCTTGTCGTCGCTGCCCATGACCAGGTGAACTCGGTCGAAGCCGTGCTTCTCCCGCAGGAGCGGGCCGGCATAGGAGGGGAGGGGGATGCCGCCGTCCGCGTCAATGGCGGCCAGATGCGCGCTTTCTCCACGAGTGACCGCGTTCAGTCCGGGGGCGACGGCCGCCACGACGAGCATGCCATCCCGCGTGACCGCCATCTGCTGGCCCGACCGGTCCTCATAGGGGTAGAAGGTGGTGCCGAGCACGCGGTGGATGATGGGAATCAGGTCGCCCTTGTCGCTCTTGAACGCGCCGAGGGCGGCCACACGCTCGGGCGCCAGACTCGGCGGGAACGGCTTGATGGTCTTCTCGTACGAGCCGTCGCGGCGGTAGATGGAGACGGCGGTATTCTGCCAGGAGTAGCGGGACCAGCGGTTGCCGAGCGCATAGAGCCGCCCGTCGGGCCGGACAGCGAGGCCAGTAACGTCCACGATCGCGTTCGGGCCGGCCTCCTTGGCGAACGCCACGCCACCGTATCGGACCTGCATCCCTGCGCAGACCCTCACGCGCACCGGGCCGGGCGCGACGGCGTTGCCCAGGTCGTCCGTGCCGTCCCACATGAGGGTCTGCTTCAGGGAGTCCTTGCTTAGCGGCTCGGGCGCGTTCGGGCCGAGTACGCCAGCCGCCAGGTGACGCAGCACCTTGCCGCTGGGGTCCTCGACGTAGACCGCAACGTCGGTCGCGCGGTCAACCGCGAACTCGATTGCCACCCTGTTGCCGGCACGCCTGACGGTCGGCTTGCTGGTGAAGGAGAGCTCGCCAGATTCGACGACAACGACAAGGACGACGACGGGAACAAGTGCACGCGAGAGCATTGCCGTGACCTCACTGGATGGGGCAAGACTCCTCGGCCGCGCAGGCGAGCTTCACGCGCACCACGCGGCGATTCAGGCGGTCGCCAACATAGACGAACTCGTCACCCACGGCCACGGCGTGGGGCCAGCACAGCGGGATGTCGGGGACTGGCACGGCGCTGCCCGGGCCGGCCGAGTCCTGGTTGCCGTACGTTCCGAACCAGCCGATCTCGTTCCCCGCCGTGTCAATCACGCCGGCGCGGAAGCGGCCCGCGTCGGGGAAGAAGCTGCGGCCAAAGCCGTCCACGTCGAACCGCGGCGACTCGCACAGGCAGATGTCGGGTTTCACGTAGGGCGTGCCGGTGCGCCAGGAGGGGACGTTGCTGGCCCCTGGGAAGATCCATCGTGCGCCCTTGACCTCGGTGGTCAGGCCGACGTTGTAGTTGCACGGGATGCCGCCGGCTCCCTTGCGGATCAGGCCGCCCTCGGGGCCGAACTTGGCGATGGAGCCGTAGATGTAGGGATAGAAGTTGACGCCGGCGACGGCGTCGGGGTCCGTGGCGCCCGCGGGGAGTTTCCCCTTGAGGCCGGGCGGCAAGGTATCGGTGCCGGGCCGGAGGCCGAGGGCGAGGTAGAGGTTGCCCTGGAAGTCCACTCGCACGGAGCTCAGGCTGCGGATTTCGGCGTCAACGAGCTTCTCGTTCTTCACCTTGCCGTCGGGGCCGTAGACGGCCAGGGCATTGGCATCCTGGGCGTCGCCGGGCGACTGGGCCTCCTTCGGCTTCTGCCAGAGCAGGTACACGTTCCCCCTCGGGTCGGCCGTGATGCCCCGGCCGCGGAGCCGCAGGGAACCAGCGTTCGGGATGTAGCTTGCGTCCGCGCCTGCAAAGGGCGCAGGCTTGAGGTCGCGGTCGAAGCGGTAGACCCCCTTGTCCTTGCCCGAGGAGTGGAGGTAGAGAAAGCCATCGAGCCCCGCGGCGATGACGGCGCCCTGCTTGTAGGACGTTCGGGGGATGGGGACGGAGATGCCCTCGCGCTTCCCCGTGCGGCCGTCGAAGCGTGGCCCCGTGTTGGCATAGAGCCATTCCCGCTCGCGGTCGAGGTTCAGGTCAGTCACGGCGCCGACGCTTGGGCTGGCCTTGACGGCGAGCGCCCCAACGTCCACCTGTTCGCCGAAGGCGGCTCCCTTGTCCTCGATGCGAATGAGCGTGAAGCGGGCGTAGTAACCCTGGTGCGAGCCGACCCAGAGGACGGGCGGGTCCGCCTGGTCGTCGAGGGCCATCGAGGCCCGGTAGCCGTCGTGCTTGAATGTCGGGAGCTTGGCGGTTGCGACCGGCTGGGGGTCCTTCCAGGAGTTGAATTTCACAAGCTCGTTGATCCCGGGGCCGCCGAGAACGTAGAGCGCGCCGGTGGCGCGGTGGACTGCGACCCGCTCGGGCCGCGTGGTCTTCAGGGCGCCGACGAACGCGCCGTCGGGCCGGAACACGGCCACGCGGTCGTGCCCCTTGTCGGCCACGAAGAGGCTCCCCTCCTTGTCGCAGGCGATGCCCTTGGGGTCGTCGAGCGCGGCGTCGCCCGCCGCATCCGGCCCGCCGAGGAAGGGCTTGGCCTCCTGGTCGTCCCAGCCGAACCTGTAGACGATGTTCACTGGCAGGCCGTAGTGGGCCTTCGACTTCCGCACGTCCGAGGCGTAGATGGTCGTCTCGTCGGGCGAGAGGGCCAGCGTGGCCGACACGCCCTTTTCGAAGATCCTGGTCTTGAGGGGCTGCTCGGGCACACTCCCATCGGCGCGGAACTCCACGACATGGATGGGACCTGGCTGAGCGTAGCGCAGGACCTCGAGGCGGCCGACGAAGGCCACACGGCCATCGCGGGTCGCCACGGCCTCGTGGTTCTCGATGTCGCCGGCGCCGGGCACGAGCGAGCGCGTCTCGGCCTGGTAGAGGAAGGGCACCTTCGCGCCGTCGCCCAGCTCGATGCGCTTCAGGCCCTTGAGCCTCTCGTCGGGCAGATTGGCTGGATACGGCAGGATCGTTCGCCGGTACGTGCCGTCGCGGCTGAACACCGAGCAGGCCAGCGAGTTGTCGCTCGGATGCAGGGTGCCGAAGCAGTGGAACACGAACAGCTCGGAGCCGGGGCCCACGGCCAGGGCGCGCACCGAGCCGACGGCAGCGGGATTGAAGCCCAGGAACCCATCGAAGGCGGGCCTCAGCCCCAGCCGCACCCGCGCGCGACACGCGCCGTCGGGCACCGGGCGGCCCAGGTCATCCTTCCTGTCCCAGAGGAGCGCCTGGGCGAGGGAGCCTTTGGCGAGCGGCTCGGGCGCGTTGGGCCCGAGGACGCCGGCCGCCAGGTGGCGGAGGATGCGGCCCCTCTCGTCCTCGATGTGCACCGCCACATCAGTTGCCCGGTCAATGGTGAACTCGATTTTCACCTTGCCGGCGTCGAGCCGGGTCGCTGTGAGCTTTCTGGTGAAGGCCGGCGGCTGGCCGGCTAGAGCGGCCGGCCACGGGATGATGAGGAGCGCCAGGAGGGCCTGTCTCATGTTCACTTCCCCTCGGGCTCGAAGCAGTAGAGGACGCCGTTGACCTGCGGGTTGACGAACACGCGGCCGTTGGCGGCGATCGCATTCGAACAGGTGCGCGGTGCGAAGCCCTTGCTCAGCCAGAGCAGCTCGCCAGTCCTCACGTCGCGGACGTAGAGCCCGCCGACGGTGACCGCGATGGAGATGCCGCTGGAGGCGAGGAGCGCCGGGCCGCAGGCGTGCTCGGGGCCACCGAGCTGCACCGTGCGTCCCTGGTGGCTCTCCGGCTTGCCGTTCGTCAGGCTCCGGCGTTCTGCCGAGCCCGAATAGCCGCGCGCGGTGAGGCACTCGGGGCTGACGGCGGGGCTGTGGAAGAGCAGGCCGACCCGCTCCTTCCAGAGGAGCTTGCCATCGGCGGCAGCGAGGCAGAGGAGCTCCTCGTTGTCGATCAGGTAGAGCTTGCCGCCGTGGATCGTGGGGGTGCCGGAGGCGCTGGCGTGCGCGTCGCTGGCCGTCCAGAGGATCCTGCCGCTTCGTCCCTCGATGGCAACGGTTTGGCCACGGGGCGCGTCGCCCTCCTGCTTCCATTGCCACTTGCCCTGGCCGACGCTGAAGTAGAACGTGGCGCCGTCGGCGCAGCCGTTCGGGCCGGCCATCTGGTCGCCGCGGGCGTCCAACTCGATGCGCCAGAGGGTCTTGCCAGTGATGGCATCCCAGGCTTCCACGGCCGGCCCGCCCTCGTACCGGGAGCCGAAGGCCACCACTCCGTTGGCGAGGGCGGGCGCCGCTCGCGACGAGGCGCACATCCCGATGTCGGCCTGCCAGAGCGTGTCGCCGGTGGCGGCATCGAGGCAGCAGAGCGCGCTGAGCGTCGCCCCGGGTTTCACGCCTTGTCGCGGTCGGGGCACGTAGATGCGCCCGTTTGCGCACAGCGCCCCGTGCCTCGCCCAGGTCTGGAGCGGCAGGCGGCGGCGCCAGCGGATACGTGCCGTGTCCTGCTCGAGGCACACGACCGTGCCTGCGAGGGAGACATAGACGATGTCGTCCTCGGTGGCGCTGGCGGGCTGCTTGAAGACGCCGAAGCACCGCGCCGCCCAGCGGAGCCGGAACGGCGGCTTCAGCCCGGGGTCATCCACATAGTTGGTGTTGGCTGGGTTCCCATAGGGGGAGGGCCAGGCGTAGCGCTTGCCGGTGGCAGAGGTCGCGTGGCTTCGGCGGTCGTGGAGGGTCAGCTTCTCCTGCCGTGGCTCGCGGTCGCCGCCTGGGCCGAGGACGTAGAAGAAGCCGTCGTCGCAGCCGAAGTAGACACACCCGCCGGAGATCGCCGGCGAGGAGGCGATGACCTTGCCGTGCGGGGTCTTGAAGCGGAACGGCTCGGGCTTGATCTTCGCCAGGTCGCTGCCGCGCGCGGCGAGCGGCACGGCGATCAGCTCGCCGTCGAGAGTGGTGAAGGCGCAATGGTCCTTGGCGAGGGCAGGGGAGCTGATGGTGGGGGTGAAGCCTTGGGGGCGGGCCCAGTGGAAGGACTCCCAATGCGTGCCCTTGCCGAACTCGCAGGCGCTCACGCCGCGGACGTGGCGGCCCGCGTAGGCAACGTTCCCCCTCACGGCTGCAGTGCCGAGGATGGCCCACTGATCGCTCCGCTGGTCGCCTTTGTGAAACGAGCCGTCGGCCAGGGCGAAGCGGACAAGGCTGCCCGCGCCGTCCACGCCCGGCCACGCGGTGTAGACGTAGCCGCCCGCAATCGAGGGGGCAGCGGGGATGCCTTCGTCTTTCCCGAGCGCCGCTCGAGTGCCCCAGACGACTGCCGCGTCGTTCCCCTTGTCCTCGAGGCACACCTGGTCCCAGCCGAAGGCCGTGACGATCTTCCTGCCCGCGACGGCCACCTCGCCGCCGCCGTAGTGTGGGCGGTCGTAGCTGCGGGGGTGGTAGTGCTTGAGCTTGTCGGGGATTGCCAGGCCGTAGCGGGTGTAGTGGTCCCACGTCCACCGCACGTTGCCATCGAGGTCCAGGCAATACAATGTGGGCTCGACGGTTTGGAGGTAAACCGAGTCGTTGGCCAGAGTGGGCGAGCAGAGGATCGGGGAGCCGAGGGCGAGGGTCTTAATCACCTTGCCATCGGCGGCGTCGAGGATGTGGAAGCTGCCCGCCGTGGTGCCGTAGCAGACGCGGCCGTTGGCGACGCAGGGGGAGGAGGTGTTCGAGCCCATGGCCTTCGGGCCGTCGGGCGCGGCCTGCCACAGGATGCGGCCCGCCATGGGGTCCACGCAGTAGGCCGTGCCCATCTGGTCAACGATGTAGGCCCTGCCCGCCACGATGGCCGGCGAGGTGGTCACGGCGTCGCCGAGCTGCACCTGGGCGACAAGGCCGAGGGGGAGGCTGAGCTCCTCGTCGGCGGCATCGCCCGTGTGCTCGGGACAGCGCATGAACTGCGGCCAATCCGCCGCGAGCGAGCCGATTCCCAAGGCGAGCACGAGGGACGCTGTGGCGGATGGTCTCACCTCAATCTCCTCCGATGCGTTTCGCCACCTGGGCGGCAGCCGAGTACAGCGCGGCCTCTCGGGCCTCCCATCCCGAGCTGGGGAAGTAGTCCCAGCCCCGCGAGCGGGCGTAGTTGAGGGCGCGGACGCGGTCGTCGAGGAGCTTCTGGACGCGCGCGGCGAGGTCGTCGCCCAGCTTGGCCTGTTTCGCCGGATCGGTGAGGGCCTTCTCGATGAAGATGCGGGCCTCGGCCTGCTGCTGGGCGCAGCGGATCATCTCGAAGCGAAGCGTGGGCAGCGCCCCGTCCTGCCCTGGGGCGAGGACCCACGAGGCGGAGTTCGGGACGGCCAACTGTGCCCACGTGCTCTCGGGGAAGCGGCCGAGGATGGGCTTGTTTCGCCTCTCCGGCCCTGGGACGACCGGCCAGAAGTCGGCGCCCATTCGCCCGAAGCCGTGAATGCCCGCCGCCTGCATCGCCTCGAGCGACAGGTAGTACATGGCCAGCGGGGACGTGGGTCTCAGGGACCCCACCGTGTTGCTCCCCGCCCTGGGGAACGTGGCGCGGAGGAAGGGGTTCTTCCAGCCATAGCGGCGTTCGGGCGGGGCGGGGGCGCCCGGGGCGCCCCACACGTCGCACAGGTAGCCGACCGGCATGCCCCAGAGGTTCTCGGCCGTCGCGTGCGAGTGGACGACCCATCTGGCCTTCGGCGCGACGGCGAGAAGGTCCTCGCCGGCCTCCTTGGTGGGCCGCGTGTCGCCCGCGATGCCGACCATCATTGCGCTCTCGAGGCCGCGCTTCGCCAGGAGCGCACGGAGCCCCTCCATCACGGGCTTCCAGAACTCGCGGACCGCTGGCTCGCCCCAGCCCGGCCCCTCGGCCTCCTCGAGCTTCCCCGTCGCGGGGTCGAGGACGGTGAAGCACATCCCCTTGCCGCCGCCCTTGGCCGCGTGGTCGAGATACTTGCCGCCCGTGTAGTACTCCCAGCAGTAGAGGCACACGACCTGCGGCTTGCCCTGGTGCTTGATCGCCAGATCGAGGTACTTCTCGGCAATCGAGAAGTCGTGGCGATAGCCGCCGTCGGCCTTCACCCACCGCACCATCCCGTGCTCGTTGCCGAAGTGGGTGTGGCGGATCAATGGGATGAAGACGACCTTGTTGCCCACCTCGCCAAGGAGCTGGAACGAGCGCTCGATGAGCTTCCAGTGCGCCTCCGACCACATTTCGACGCCGTAGTGCATCGCCAGCGTGTCGGGCGACTGGACGAGGCCGACGTGCGCCGTGAAGTCCTGCGGCGCGGGCATTGTCCAGTCGCAGACCTTGAGCTCGATGGGCACTGCGATGGGCTCGGCCCCCTCGCAGCTCAGGATGAGGTTGCCCGCGTAGTCGCCGGGCTTCGCTTCGGCGGGCACGCGCACGCGGATCCAGACCGGCTGCACCGTGTTGCCCTCAGACGCTTCGGCGGCCAGGCTGCCGAACGAGCCGCGGAGGTCGCCGTCCAACTGGAGGTAGCGGACCTCGATAGCCGAGGTGCGGAGCGCCCCCTGGCCGCCCTTGAGGCTGAGGTCTTGCGACGCCTTGAGCCCCTTGATTGGCGCGGTCGAGCCCACGACCACCAGGCCGGACAGCACCGCGTTGCGCGGCCCGGCCAGCCGCACCGGCCGCAGCGGCTCGCACGGGTCGCCGAAGTCGGCAGCGAACGGGCGCTCGACGATGGGCTGGTTCCAGACCTGGAGCCCAGCGGGCCGGGCGACATTGGGCGCGGCGCCATCGCCGCTCGCCGTGAGCGTGAGGCTTCCGAAGCCGAGCCGAGGCCACCAGTAGTAGCTGCGGCCCCGCCAGGCCTCTTCGCGCCATTTCAGCGGCTTGACCGTGAGGAGCAGCTCGCTGGCTGGAGCGCGGTGGATTTCGAGGGCGATGACGTTCGTCCCCTTGCGGAGCAGCTCCTGGGGAATCCTGACGCCCTCAACCTGGCGGACGCGGGCGCGGAGGCGTTCCTCGAACTTCTTCTCGTCGCCCCAGCCGATGCGGTAGAGGTTGCCCTCGGGGTCGAGATATGCCTCCTTCGGCAGGTCCTCCGCCTCGGCGTCGAGCGCAACCGCTCCCTGGGGGAGGCCCGCGCGGGCGACCTCTTTGCCGTTGACGTAGAGCACTCCGCCCGCGGTGATCGCCGCGGACACACGCAGCTCTCCCGCCTGCGCCGGGTCCTTGACCTGGAACCGGCTGCGGAGGCAGAGGAGCGACATCTCGCTCGACGCGGCCTTCAACGGGCCGCGGTGCCGCGCCCACGAGGAGTCGTCGAAGTCGGGCGACGCCCAGTCTGCCGGCGGCAGCTCCGAGGCGACGACGGGCGCGGGGCCCTTGCCCTTGTCGTCAATCGGCTCGAGCGAACCGTCGCCCTTCCGCAGGAACTCCGTCCTCCACGCGATGAAATAGCGGTGATAGCTGCCGTCGTTGAGGATCGCCTCAGCAGCCGCAGACTCGACGACGAGGACGACGACGAGGACGAGAAGCCTGGACGCTGGGACTCCGAGGTGACGAGTCAGGCCCACCACACGCTCCTTGCTTTCCGAAGCCTGCCTCCCGGAGTATAATGCTGTCACTTCCGCTGGCGGTTGTCAACCCCCTGTTTGAGGAGGCGCAGAGGCCATGGTGTATCGCACAGGTGCCGTTGTGTTGGTTGCGGCGCTCCTGAGGGGTGCGGCGGCGCAGGAGGCGATGCCGCCCATCGAAAGGGTCGAGATCAAGGGCAACCGGGCCTTCCACGTGAACGGCAAGCCGTTCTTCCCCCTGATGGCCTGGCTCCAGGACGCCAAGAACTTCCCGCTGGTGACCGGCTGCGCGATGAACACCATCGCGGGCTACTGGCCGAAGTCGAGCGGGACGCAGGACGTCACGGAGTACCTGCCGCTGGTCGAGAAGGCGGGCCTCTACGGCGTGATGCCGTTCGAGCCGAGGCTCAAGGGCCACCCCGCCCTCCTCGGCTACATCCACGACGACGAGCCGGACCTGACGCGCCAGGTCAGCGACGCCGCCATCGAGCCGGCGAAGCAGCTCAGGATCAACCGACGCACGCCGCTGTGGAAAATCCTCGATGGCGACAAGACGAGCTGGTCCGTTCTCGACCCGCTCCAGGACGCCGCGATCACCATCAAGTTGAAAGCGCCCGTCACCGTGGAAGCTATCGCCGTCTGGCCGACCATCTCGAAGGGCCTGGCCGTGATGAAGGAAATCGTCTTCGAGGGTGATGGCGCCGAGATCCTCAAGGCCACCGTCGAGAGCAAGAAGGGCGAGCAGAAGTTCGCCCTGGCCAAGCCGGCGACGTTCAAAGAGCTGACGATGAAGGTCGTTTCGGCCTACCCCGGCGACCAGGTGTGGGGCTCGCTCGGCGAGATCGAGGGCCTCGATAAGGAAGGCAAGAACGTCCTGCTCTCGCCGCCGCGCACCGTGCCTCGCGCGACGCCTGCCGAGACGCTGGAGAAATACATGGCGATCAAGGCCGCCGACCCATCGCGGCCGGTCTTCCTGACCCTCACGGGCAACTTCCATCCCTTCTTCAAACGCATCCCCGAGGAGATGCGGAAGGCGTACCCCGGCTACGTGCCCGCGACCGATGTGATCGGCTACGACATCTATCCCATCTACGGCTGGAACAAGCCCGAGTGGATTCACCTGGTGCAGGAGGCCACCGACCTGCTGGTGAAGATGGCCGGCGACAAGCCCGTCTACGCCTGGATCGAGACGAGCAGGGGCGGGCAGTGGACCGGCGATCTGGCGAAGCAGAAAGAGGTCACGCCCACCCACATCCGCGCCGAGGTCTGGATGGCCATCTGCCGCGGCGCCACCGCCATCGGCTACTTCACCCACGTGTGGAAGCCTGCCTACTCGCAGTTCGGCGTGCCCGAGGAGAATCGCAAGGCCATCCGCGAGATCAACGAGCAGATTGCCCGTCTCACCGCCGCCATTCTGGGCGAGACGCCGAAGCGCGCCGTCGCCATCGCGGGTGACGGCGACGTGAAGCTCGATCTCCTGGCCAGGGAAGGCCCCGACGGCCTCTACCTCTTCACCGTCAACTACGACGAGCGCCTGAAGGAGGCGAAGGCCACAATCAAGGTCGAGGGGCTGACCGCGGGAACGGAGGTGACGGTCGTGGACGAGGGCCGGACGCTCAAGGCCGACGCCGGCTCCTTCAGCGACGCCTTCGCTCCGTTGGCTGTCCACATCTACCGAATCGCCCGATAGCCGGGAGCACGGCCCCCAGTCCTGGCGTCCAACATGTTCAAGATGCTCACTGCGCAACACACGGGGTGAACATCTTGAAATCCCTGGGTGCCCGCCAGAAATGCCTCGCCATAAGCTGAGTGGCGGTAAGCACATGGGCTCACCAGACCCCGGAACGTTGGGGTCGCTCCAAGATGTTCACCTCACTTCGCGGGAGGGGAGGTGAACATCTTGGGGGGCGGGAAATGCCCATAAGGGGACTCCAGAGAGGCCCCACGAGGATTCGGGGCCAAGCTCGATAGCCGGTTGACCGGGGCGGGTGAATGCGTATAATAGCTTTTCCCCCGATCGGGCGGTTGTTGTGTCCGTTCCACCTTCAGACGGAGTAGTCCATGGCCGGGAACCGATTTGCGGCGTCCGCGTTGGCCCCCGAGCAACTCGCCCGATTCAAGGAACTCGGCCGCGTGTGCCGCGGGGACATCCTGAAGATGACCGAGCTCGCCACCTGCGGCCACCCGGGCGGCTCCATGTCGTCCATTGACTTCTATGTCGTCGTCTGGGCGCTGGCGAACGTGGATCCGAAGAACCCGCTGGACCCCGACCGCGACCGCATCGTGGTGAGCCACGGCCACACGTCGCCCGGCGTCTACGCCATCCTGGGGCGGCTGGGCTTCTTCCCGGTTGACGAGGCGGTGGCGCACTTCCGCCAGAGCGGCAGCATCTTCGAGGGACACGTCGAGCGTTCGATCCCCGGCTGCGAATGGTCGAGCGGCAACCTCGGCCAGGGCCTCTCCGCCGCCGCCGGCATGGCCATGGCCGCCCGCCTCACGGGGCGCAACTACCACGTCTTCGCCATGATGAGCGACGGGGAGCACGCGAAGGGCCAGGTGGCCGAGGCCCGCCGCTTCATCCGCAAGTACAACCTGTCGAACGTCACGGTGCTCCTCGACCTCAACGGCCTCCAGATCAGCGGGAAGACCTCCGACATCATGCCCGTGAACATCAAGGAGACGATCCTCGCCGACGGCTGGCGGGTGATCGAGGTGGACGGCCACGACTACCACGCCATCTACCAGGCAACCCGCGAGGCCCTCCACGACGAGGCGAACCCGGTGGCCATCCTGTGCCGCACCGTGATGGGCAAGGGCGTGCCCGCCATCGAGAACAAGGAGAAGTACCACGGCGCCGCCCTGCCCAAGGACATGTTCGACGACGCCCTGAAGGTGCTGGGCCTCGAGAACGACCTGGAGCGCTACGCGGCGATGCGCAAGGCCGGCCCGGGCATGCGCTCGACCATTTCCCTGGCACACGAGCCGGCCCCGATAGACCTGGGCACGCCCCGCACCTACACCGAGAAGATTGACAATCGCTCGGCCTGGGGCGCCGCCCTGGGCGACCTCGCCAGGCTCAACGGCCAGAAAGTGCCCATGGCGTGTCTCGACTGCGACCTGCTCCCCTCCGTCCGCACGGGCGACTTCCAGAAGGCCCTGCCGAACAACTTCCTCCAGGTTGGCGTCCAGGAGCACAACGCCGCGACCATCGGCGGCGCCCTCTCCGTCAGCGGCGTGCTGACGTATTTTTCGGACTTTGGTGTCTTCGGCTTCGACGAGACCTATAACCAGCACCGCCTCAACGACATCAACGAGGCGAACCTCAAGCTCGTGTGCACCCACTGCGGCCTCGACGTGGGCGAGGACGGCAAGACCCATCAGTGCCTGGACTACGTCGGGGCCATGCGCAACCTGTTCGGCTTCAAGATCGTCGTCCCAGCCGACGGCAATCAGACCGACCGCGTGGTGCGCTGCATCTCGAAGGAGCCGGGCAACTTCGCCGTCGCCATGGGCCGCTCGAAGCTCCCCATCGTGACGAATGCGAAGGGCGAGCCATTCTACGTCGGCGAATACAAGTTCGAATACGGCAAGGCGGACGCCATCGTTGAGGGACGCGACGCTATGGTGATCGCTATGGGCACGATGGTCGGCTACTGCCAGAAGGCCGTGGCGGAACTGAACGCCGCCGGCCTCAGCGTGGGGCTGATGGCCATGAGCTGCCCGAAGGACCCCGACGTCGAGGCCATCAAGGCCGCGGCGAAGACCGGCGTCGTCGTGACGTGCGAGGACCACAATGTGTGGACGGGCCTCGGGGCATCCGTGGCCGAGGCCCTGGCGCTCAGCGGCATCGCGTGCAAGCTCGAGATGCTGGGCGTCCGTCGCTACGCCAGCTCGGGCACGCCCGACGACCTCTACGCCGAGCAGGGCATTGACCCCGCCTCCGTGGCCGCAGCCGTCAAGAAGCTCGTCGCCGCCACGCGGTAGGGTGTGCATACTTGCACACCATCGGGGGTTCCGCGTGCAAGTATGCACGCCCTACCCAAGTTCGTCCATTGAGTCATCTGTTGACCCAGGAGGAACGCATGCAGGCCCCCTCCGTTCGCGGCTCCCTGTTCATCAACGGCGCGTGGTGCGAGGCCGACTCGGGCCGCACGATCGGCGTGACGAATCCCGCCACCGAGGAGAGCTTCTGCCAGGTCGGCCACGGCGGCCGGGCAGAGACGAAGCGCGCGATCGAGGCCGCGGCGAAGGCCCTCAAGTCCTGGCGCGCCAAGACTGCCTATGAACGCGCCGTGCCGCTGAAGCGCACGGCCGAGCTTCTCCGCCATCGCGTCGAGGAGATCGCCCGCGCGCTCACGATGGAGCAGGGCAAGCCGCTCTCCGAGGCCCGCCTCGAGGTGCTCGCAACCGCCACCTTCTTCGAGTGGTACGCCGAGGAGGGCAAGCGCGTGTGCGGCGAGATCGTGCCCGCGAACTTCCCCAACAAGCGGCTGTTCATCATCCACCAGCCCGTCGGCGTGTGCGCCATGATCTCGCCCTGGAACTTCCCCCTGTTCCTCCAGGGACGCAAGATCGCGCCGGCCCTCGCGGCCGGCTGCACGTGCATCGCGCGTCCCTCGACCGAGACGCCGCTCAACCTGATCAAGCTCTTTGAGTGCATGGAGGACGCCGGCGTGCCGGCCGGCGTGGCCAACCTGGTCCTCGGCCCGGCTGGCGAGTGCATGGACGAGATCTACGAGAATCCCGCCCTGCGCCAGATCAGCTTCTCGGGCTCGACGGGCGTGGGCAAGGGGATCATGCGCCGCTCGGCCGACCAGGTGAAGAAAATCTCCATCGAGTTGGGCGGCCACGCGCCCTTCATCGCGTTCCCCGACTACGGAGCCGAGGAGGCCGCGAAGTTCGCCGCCCTCAGCAAGTTCCGCAACGCGGGGCAGTCGTGCGTCGCCGCCAGCCGCTTCTACGTGCACGAGGACATCTTCGACGCCTTCGTGAAAGCGGCCGTGGCCGAGGCGAGGAAGCTCGTGGTGGGCAGCGGCTTCGACGAGAACGTGACGATGGGCCCGATGGCCGTCGCCTCGCAGCGCGACAAGACGCTTCAGCTCGTCGAGGACGCCGTGAGCAAGGGCGCCAAGGTGCTCACCGGTGGGCGTTGCCCGCCGCACCTGTCCAAGGGCTTCTTCGTCGAGCCGACCGTGATGACGGGCATCACGCGCGACATGGAGATCATGAGGGATGAGCCCTTCTGCCCGGTGATGCCGATCATCCCCTTCAAGACCCTCGACGAGGCGCTCGAGATGGCGAACGACTCGACTTACGGCCTCGCGTCGTACGTCGCGACGCGCGACATCTCGACAGCCGTGAAGGTCGCCGAGGGGCTCGAGTGCGGCATCGTCTCGGTCGGCGACTTCTCGCCCGCGACCGTCCAGGCCCCCTTCGGCGGCTGGAAGGAGAGCGGCATCGGCCGCGAGGGCGGCACCGAGGGCATCCACGAGTACCTGGAATCCAAGTACGTCGCGCTCGCGCTGGAAGAGAAGCGGCGATAGGTGTTCGGTGCCAGGTCTTCGGGTACACGGAGGGCGGGTAAGCGGCGTCAAATCTCCACTCCTTTAGTCATTCAGTTCACGCCTCAGCACGTTACAGGGCTAAAGCCCGCAGCCGCAGCACCTTAGCCCCGCTTCCGCGCTCTGAAAGCGCTGGTCCTTCACTTTTCGCCGGGCCGCTTCATTTTTCGCATGCCCCCGCTCACCCCCCTCGACGCGAAGCGTAAGCCCAGCCAGGCCAATGCCCAACGGCCATCTCACACCTCTCTACCCTGTACAACGGCTTTCCCCCCCAAATTTGCGTGCGAGATTTTTTTCTGGCACGCCGCCCCAAGCCACATCCCCCTGCCGCGTCAAGCCTTGCGTCGAGCGAGGAATTTCTATTCCTGGCACCTATTTCCCTTGACTTCCGCCCCCCGCCGCCCTATCCTCGCGCCATGCCACGGCTGCCGCGCATAGTGGTCCCAGGAAACCCCCACCTCGTCGCCCACCGCGCCCGAGCGGCCCGCCGCCTCTTCACCTGCGAGGCCGACTACCGCCTCTACCTCGTCCTCCTCGCCTCCGAGGCCCGCCGCTTCCGCACAGAAATCCTCGCCTACGCCCTTCTGCCCGACCACGTCCACCTCATCGTCGTCCCTGCCGACGAGCGCGCCCTCGCCACCGCCGTGGGCCGCGCTCACGCCCTCTACGCCCGCGCCGTCAACCGCGCCGCGCGCCGGCCGCGAGCCTGGGCGCCCCGCTTCGAGTCCTGCCCGCTTGGCAAGGAGCTCCTCCCCGACGCCATCTGCCACGTCGAGACCCGCCCCGTCCGCGCGCGGCTCGTCCGCTGCCCCTGGCGTTGGCCCTGGTCGAGCGCCGCGGCCCACGTTGGCCTCGGCGACCCTGCGGGCCTCCTCGACCTCAAGCCACTGAAATGGTGGATAGGCAAGCGCTGGAAGGAATGGCTCCGCGACGGCATTGAGCCACGCACCGAACTCCGATTCCTCCGCCACACCCGCCGCGGGTGGCCCGTGGCCCCTGAGGACCGCCTGCGTGACTGGGAGCGCTGGCTTCGCCGTCCCCTTCGCCCCCGCCCCGTCGGCCGCCCCCGCAAGCCCCCGCCTGTTCGCCAGCCCCCGATCCCCTTCTGGTGACCACCCTGCCAGCGTCGTCATGTCAGGGATAATTCAAGGATTGGAGATCTGACACCCCTCTCCAAGCTGGACGACCGGGTCGAACCGAGAGCGCATGTCGGGCATCGTGTTGCGTGGCCTGGCTGTAAGCGTTAGTATCAGCGTCGGCAGGGGGCAAGTCGCCAACAGTGGATGAAGGAAGGACCGACGGTATACCAATCGGAACTGATGGAAAGGGCCCGACCATGGACCTGGGCATGGACATGTGGAAGTACTACGGCATCACCCACACTGACCACACGGTCATGAACCCCGTGAGCCTGGAGAAGACACGGGAGTTCGTGGGTCTCCTGCGGCTGCCGGAGGGCGGTCGTGTCTTGGATGTGGCCTGCGGCAAAGCAGAGTTCCTCTGCCTCGTAGCCGAGGCGTACAACGTGAAGGCTACGGGCATCGACCTTTCACCCTACACCATCAAGGCGGCCCGCAAGAACGTGGAGACCCGGGGCCTGGCCGACCGCATCGAGTTGCTCCACACGGACGGCGGCAAGTACGAGCCGAATGCGCCAGAGAGTCTGGACCTGGCTTCCTGCATCGGTGCCTCCTGGGTGTACCAGAATCACAGGGGCACGCTGGAGGCCCTGATGAAGATGACCCGGCCCGGCGGCCTGGTGCTCGTAGGCGAGCCCTTCTGGATGACCGACCCGGACCCGGGATACCTCAGGCTCACGGGTTGTGATCCCAACCTGTGCGGTTCCCATGCCGGGAACGTGACCATTGGCGAGGATGTAGGCCTCGCTCTCCTCTATACGCTGGTGGCCAACCCGGACGATTGGGACCGTTACCAGGGGCTCCAATGGCAGGCTGCGGAGCGATATGCAGGCGACCATCCAGACGATCCCGACGTGGAGGCCCTGCTCCGCAGCACCCACAGGAGTCGCGACGCCCATCTCCGCTGGGGCCGCAACTGCCTGGGCTGGGCTATGTACCTCTTTCGAAAGCCCTGAAACCAGGACTCGGAAGGGAGCGTGTCCGACCTAACACGACAACGCTACGTCCCGTTGTCCATGAGGAGTTAAGTCCTTATCAACACAGGAGATAAGCCACAGGAACGAAATGGAAGGGGGTGTCAAATCTTCAAATATCAGTTATTCCCTCCTTCGGCAGGTTGCGGCGCAGGCGGCGGTCGTGGAGCGCGGCAGTGACGGAGGGCGGGAGCGGGTCGCCGTGCTCGATGCAGGACTCGATGAGCTTGCGGGCAACGTCCTGGGCGATCTCCATCGTCTCGGCTAGTGTGCGCCCCTGCACCACGAGGCCCTGAAGCTCGTCGCTCGTCGCCAGATACCCCCCTCGCCCAGTGGCTCGATCTTCACGGCGATTAGCACTTCTGCCATAGTGCAAACTCTCCGGACGGGTGCGCCAGTGTTCGATGGTCCGATCATGACTGCGCGTGAGCGGCAAGTCAAATGCCACTGGCGCACGGGCCGTAAAGCCAACGCGCCCCGTGGGCCCTTCGGCTCCTCTTGATGTCCGAACACCGAACACCGACAACCGAACACCGTCGTCAGATGTGGGCGACGTTGATGCCTGCGAGCTGGCAGTAGGCCTTGAAGGGCCGCTCGAGGTCGCCGTAGATGAAGAGCTGGTGGAAGCCCTTCGTGTCGCGGGCGTCGGGCACGCCGTCCATCTCGAGCTCGACGCTGGTGCGGCAGCCGCCCGAGGGCGGCGTGTCGATGTTGGCGACGACCTTGCCCGTGCCGAGGATGATGCCGCCCGGCCCCTGGAACTTCATGACGGTGGCCTTCTCGCCGATGCGCCAGAGGACCTGGGGCGAGACGCCGATGTCGCTCTCCGAATGGCTGCGGAGGATCACCGGCTCGTGTCCGGGCTTGTCGAAGCCGTCGAGCTTGGTCGGGCAGGAGCAGTGGGCGCCGATGAGCGTGTTGTTGATGGTGTTTGGGCAGGGGTCCTGCATGAAGCCGGGCCGCCCGAAGAGAAGCGCGGCGAGGCGGAGGGAGATGGCGGCATTCCAGTCGGCCTCGCAGCCGCCGACCGAGCCCTCGTCGTTGAGCCGCAGCATGGCCATGCAGGGCGGGCCGGGGATGACGCGGCCGCCGACAAGCCCCAAACAGTCCATCGAGTAGCCGTGGCACTTCGCCTCGGTCATCAGCTTGCGGGCGACGAAGTAGTACTTGGCCGCGTTGAGGATGTCCTGCTTCTTCGGCTCGACGATGTTCTTGGCCTCTTTCGTGAAGAAGTCGGCCACGGCCTTCACTTCGTCGCTCGCCTCCATCTTCTTGAACTCTTCGGGGAAGCGGGCGTTGGGGATGTACTGCAGGGTGAGGCCGAGGGGCTCGAGCTTGCGCTCCACCGTCTGCCCGCCGGCGCACACGCAGATGCGGCTCGTCTTCATGTCCCACACGGTCTTGAGCATGCGCACGCCAAAGGAGAGCCAGCTCACGTCCTGCGTGGCGGCGCAGAAGACCTTGGGCAGGTTGCGGGTGCCGCCGAGGTGCCCAGTGAACGAGGAGCCCACAGGGCTGAAGACGATGGTGGGCACGTCCCCCTTGTTCGCGGCGAGGAAGTTGATCCCCTGCCAGCCGGAGTTGAGGCTCATGCACGTCAGGATCAGCCCGTCGGGCGGAGCGTCCTTGATCTGGCCGAGGAACGTCTCGGCGGCGGCCTTGTTGACGAACGGCTCATCGTGGACTTTGAGGTCCACGCCGAGCTTGTCCGCGGCCTCGCGCAGGGTCTTCGTGTAGAGCTCCTGGCTCGTCTTGATGGGGTAGGCGGCGCCGGGCCAGCCCATCCAGTACTTGTCGGTCTTCGGGCGGAAGAAGAGCGCGTGGACGATGGGCTTGGTAGGTCTGGGTGGAGCAGGCGCTTCGCCGCCGAGGAGCTCGGATGCGAAGTCCAGCACGCCCACCTTGAAGGCCATGGCCGATGCTCCGAGCGAGCACAGGAACTTCCTGCGCCCGACGTGCAAGGGGCAGCGCTTCACGGGTTGCGGTCGCACGTCCTGCATGGCGGCACCTCCTGAGAAGAAAGGGTGTTCGGGCACGAGGAATCGTCGGCGTCCTCGCTCACTTCAGGTCGAGCTCGAGTTTGCCTCCGCGGAAGTCGGTGACGATCAGGGGCTTCGCCTCGCCGGCCGGGAGCGGCGGGTGAATGACGAGCGACTTGGGCTGGCGGCGGGCCTGGAGCTGGGGCTCGACGATGAGCTTGCGGCCGTCGGGGCTGAGGGTGGCCTTGTAGCTCAGCGGACCAAACGCCGTGGGGAGATTCGTCACCGACAGCTCCTGCGTGAGCCAGGCCTTTGGCACTTTGGACAGCAGATGAAGCTCATCGTCCAGATCGACGACGAGCGAGTAGCGCACGTTCGTGATGTGGACCGCGGCTTCCAATGCCAAAGGAAGGACCCCCTTGGCTTCGGCCCGCACTGGCCCCGCGTGCTGTTTGGAGGCGCGTACGATGCAGGCATCCATATCGCGGAGGTTGTCCTTGAGCCAAACACAGTCGTTGGGCTTCCCTCTCTCGCGCGCGAGCTGTGCGACGGCTCGGACGCCCACGGCTGCCATGAGCGTATCGATCACACAGTCCCCCGGCGGCACGGCGCCATAGGCGGCGGAGGGCATCAGCCCGTGGCTCGTCGCGTCGGGGTCGTGGGCGACCCATTTGGTGAGTTCCCGCGCGTCGAGGATGGCCTCGGCGGCGTGGAGGAGGGCGGGGTAGCTGGCCTCCAGCCAGGCCTTGTCGCCCGTAAGGTCGAAGTGGCGGGCGAATGCCTGGAGGACGAGGCCCGTTGGGCGCCAGGGGCCGCCCCCTTCCTCCCAGAGGCGGTCGTCGCCCTGTCGGGCGATGAGGCCTGCGAGGATGGCAGCGGCGTCGGCGTGTGCGCCGAGGCTGTCGAGCGCTGTGGCGGCCCGGGCGCAAACCCGCGGCGAGAAGGCGGTCGAGAAGGGATCGGGCCGGACGATTGCTCCGGCGCCTTCGCGCGAGACGAGGCAACGCAGGCTGACATAGGCGAGGAACAGAAGGTCGCTCTCGCTGGGTGCTGGGTCGCCGAGCGTGATCCAATTGGCCTTGCCTCTCGCTTCCGCCCAGGCCTGCTCCGCCGCAGCGAGGAGCTTGGCCCCGTCACTCTCTGCGAGCTTGGACGCGTCGGCCGTCTTGACGGGCTGATGCGGCTTCTTGAGCCAGAGCGTGGCCGAGGCGTTTGGCTGGAGCTCGAAGTGGAAGTCGAGCGTGCTCACCCTCGGGGCGGCCGTGGTGCCGCCCCCGCCGCAATCCACGTAGCAGGCCGCCTTGTCGTTTGCCCCGCCGCCGAGGATGTCGGCCGCCTGAAGACCCTTGCCGACTGCCTCCTCGAACAGCCAGAGGACGTTGATGATCGAGTTCTGGTCGGGCGAGCCGCGGCTGGCCACCGAGGTCGCCTCGATCCAGCCGTCCTTGTTCCGGTCGGTCGCGGGAAAGGCGAGGACGAAGGGGACGTCGGTTCCGTGGTCCTTCACGGGGTCCACGGTGGCGACCTTCTGGCCTTCGATGAGCAGGTCGCAGATGCGATTGCCCGCGTCCTTCCAGTGGCTTTCGCAGAGGCCGAAGGCGACGATGTAGCGCTTGCCCGGCTCCGCCTTCAGCCGGAAGGTAGCCGGCTCCTCGAACCCGGCGACGATGTGGCGGAACCCCGGGTCGCACGCGACCTTCGGCTTCCCCCAGTTGGCGAGCGGCTTGCCGCCTCGCTGCTGGAAGACGTAGTGCATTGGCTTCGGGGCTGCCGGCAGCTCCGCCTTGCCCTCACGCGTCTCACAGAGGGCGAGGACCAGGCCATCGCGCTGGAAGCCGGCGCGGGGCGTTGCGAGCAGACCGTGCGCGCCGTGAGCAGTGACCCGAACGACGGGGCTCAGCGCCCCCGCCGTCTTGTTGCGCACGACCGCCCGGAGGCAGTCCATTGCAGGCGAGGCGGCACCGAAGGCGGTGAGCTCCAGGCTCAGCCTGTCGCCGTCCGTCGTCGTCACGATGATGGGCAGGGCATTGCCAAGAAGCTTCTGGGTGGGGGCTGCGCCGCGCGGGGGCGAGACGTCGCCGCTGAACGCTACGGAGAGGCGGACGCCGTCCCCGTAGCGCAGCGCCCCATCGGGCATCACCACGGCCCGGTAGGTGAAGGAGGGCGTTGGCAGCAACGTTTCCGTCCGCGGCGCGAGGCGATGCTCAACCTTCATCTCGGCGGCGAGGCAAGAGGATCCCAGGGCAAGAAGGCAGAAGGTGACACCCAAGCGGCTTGCGCTCATGGCTCGTGATCCCCTTCCTCAGGAGGAGAAGAATCGAGGACGAGGACGACGACGAGGACGAGGACGATTGTACCCGACAACCGATCCTCGCCTCCTACTTCTTCGCGGCTTTCGTTCTCCTTTCCGCGCGCATCTCGGCCACGGTCTTGGTGTGGAGGCGCGCGGCGCCCTTCCACGTGCGGGTGCCGCAGTACTCGCCCTTACGCTTCGCGGCGGCGAGGCGTCTCCGGGCCTTCGGGACCTCGCGCCTGTACTGCGGCAGCCACTGGGACTGGGCGACCAGCATCTCGTCGGTCATCTGCCAGACTTCGGGCGGGTTGAGGCACGCGGCCGCGAGCGGGTCGTGGAGCATCGCCTGCTTGAGCAGCGTGACGTCGCCCTCGACGGCGGCCTTGACGGCCATCCGTTGCACGTTGATGCTGGCCATCAGCGTGGCCGCGCAGGCGAGCGGCAGGTCGCCCACGCGCGGGATGCTCATGCCGTTGCGGTCCACGTAGCCCGGCACCTCGACGATGCAGTCGTCGGGCAGGTTCGAGATGGTGCCGCTGTTCCGCACGTTGAAGTGGCCGCGATAGAGCCGCCCCGTCTCCAGCCCCTCGATGATGTAGGAGCCGTGCTCGTGGCCGCGCGTCTCGGGCGAGATGGCCTTCGGCTCGGCCTTCAGCCAGTTGGGGAAGTCGGTCTTGAACCAGTTGCGCCCCTCGGTGCACACGCGCAGGTAGCCGCCCGTCTCGCCGTTGATCCAGCTCGACAGGTCAATCCACTTCTTGATCTCCGCGGGGCGCTTGCGATACCACGGGACGTATTCGGAGAGGTGGCCGTTGGATTCGGTGGAGTAGTAGCCGAAGCGGCGGAGCACGTCAATCCGCACCTTCTCGGTCCTCGAGTAGACGGGGTGCTTCTCGAATGCCTTGAGCAGCTCCTCGCCGGTGATCTTGCTGCCCTTGTAGATGATCTGGATGTACCACGTCTGGTGGTTGATGCCAGCGCAAATGATGTCCACTTCCTTCGCGCTCTTGGCGCCGAGCACTTGGGCGATCTGGTGGTGTCCGCCGATGACGCCGTGGCAGAGGCCGACCGTGTTGACCTTGCCGTACTCGATGGCGGCCCACGTGTTCATCGCGTTGGGGTTGGCGTAGTTGAGGAAGAGGCAGGCTGGCTTGGCGACCTCGCGGATGTCCTTGCAGAAGCCCAGGATGCAGGGGATGTTTCGCTGCCCATACATGATGCCGCCCGGCGCCAGCGTGTCGCCCACGCACTGGTCCACGCCGTACTTCAGCGGGATGTCAATGTCGAGCTTGAAGGCGTCGAGTCCGCCGACGCGGACGACGTTGATCACGTAATCGGCATCGGCCACGGCCCGGCGGCGGTCGAGCGTCGCCACGATCGTCGCGGGGAGCTTGCTGTGCTCCAGCTCCTTCTCGCACAGCGCGACCACCATGTCGAGGTTCCGCCGATTGATGTCGTGGAAGGCGAACCGCGTGTCCTGAAGCTCGGGCACGGCCAGGATGTCGCGGAACAGCCCCCGCGTGAACCCGATGCTCCCCGCCCCGATGAACGCCACCTTGATAGCCAAGCGAGCGTCTCCTTCCTGCGGTTCGACGGCAGGGCCGGTCGTACACCCCGTGTCCTTGTAGCCCATGGCGGGGCGTTTGTCAAGACGCAGTGCCGCTGAGCGGCGAGGGGCTCGGCCCGGTTGCGGGCCTCGGCCCGAGCCGCTATGATCGAAGCAGGCGAGGAGAGAAGAAGGGGACCTATGGCCTCACAAATCCGATGCCTGCATGCGCGGCTCGCGATCACTCTTGGACTGCTCGCAGCCGGATGCACGTCGAAGGAGCCAGCCGCCCCATCGGCCCCGGTGCCGAAGGCGGCATTGAGCCGTGTGCCCCAGGAGGCAGCAATGATCGGTGTCAGCCTCGCCTGCGGCGAGTTCGGCAAGGTGCCCGGGGTGTTCGACCGCGACTACACCTACCCCGGCGAGAAGCACTTCGCCTACTGCAAGAGCAAGGGGCTCCTCGTGGTGCGCCTGCCCTTCAAGTGGGAGCGGGTTCAGCGCGAGGCGATGGCGCCGCTCGACGAGTCCGAGATGGCGCGGCTCGACCGCGTGGTCGGGCACGCACGCAAGCACGGCATCAGGCTCCTCCTCGACGTGCACAACTACGCCCGCTGCGGCGGGAAACTCATCGGCACGAAGGACCTGCCGAACGAGGCATTCGCCGACCTCTGGAGGAAACTCGCCACTCACTACAAGGACGAGTCCGCGATCTTCGCCTACGGCCTGATGAACGAGCCGCACGACACCGAGGGACTCTGGCCCGCGGCGGCGCAGGCGGCGGTGGATGCGATTCGCTCGGTGGACAGGACGCACACGATCTTCGTCTGCGGCGACGGCTGGGGCGGCGCCCACTCGTGGCAGGCGATCAACAGGAACCTGGCTGTCAACGACCCCGAGGGCAACCTCGTCTACGAGGCGCACCAGTATCTCGACCGCGACAGCTCGGGAACCTACAAGGAGAGCTACGACGCGAGCGGCGCGACCCCCACGCTCGGCGCCGAACGCCTCAAGCCCTTCGCCGACTGGCTCAAGGAGCGCAACGCCCGCGGCTTCATCGGCGAGTTCGGCGTGCCCGACAACGACCCCCGCTGGCTCGTGGTCCTCGACAACTTCCTCGCGGCGATGAAGGAGAACGGCATCGGCGGCACCTACTGGGCAGCCGGGCCGTGGTGGGGCAAGTACGCACAGTCCGTCGAGCCCCGCGACGGGCGCGACAGGCCCCAGATGGCCGTGCTGGAGCGCTACGCGGAAGGCGGCGACCCTGCCCTGCCGAAGCCGTGGCTGGCCGCGGCCGCCGAGGCCGAGAGGGCCGCTCGCGAATCGAAGGAGCGTGCGCCGGCAGGGCCGCGTGAGGGCGTGGCCCACGACTTCGCCGCACGAGGAGAGTCTTACCACTACACCAATGAGGGCTCGGAATTCGCCAGCGAGTCGGTCGAGGACGCTGGCCGCAAGGCGCGGAAGATCACCTACAAGCACCGCGGCGGCATCGCGTGGGTTGGCGTGGGCATCTACTTCGGCGGGCTGGGGTGCGCGGGGCAGTCGGGCTTCGCCCTCGGAATCCGCAGCGAGAAGCCGTGCCGCCTCGAGGTGAAGGCCTACCACGCCGACGACGAACGGTACACGGGCGTCTTCGACGTCGGCACCGAATGGCAGGAGTTGGCGATCCCGTTCGACCGGTTGACGCGGGACGGCAAGCCCTACGACCCGGGCAAGAGCCTGCGCAAGATCGAATTCCAGCCCAACCCCGACCCGCGCGGCAACAGCCTCTGCCTCGGCACGTTCCGTCGGGTGCCTTGCCAATGAGGGCTATCCTGGCCTCATGGCGAAGTCATTAGCGACCACAGAGCGACCGAAGAGCGGCTCAGAGCGATTGCCGCAAGAACCCTTCGTCGCCGCGACCCGCCGCAGTGTATAGCCTTACGCCCAGAGGCGTCCGGTTCTCTCTCGCGGACGAGCGGCCCTATTCGCGACTCGAGGGTGTTGCGGCCTTCGGCGCCACACGAACCGGGCACAGGCACTCGACGGATGGCGCGTGGCTCGGGAACAGGCAGCGCCCGTCCCACGCCACCTCCAGCAGGGGGTCCGACAAGTCGAATCTGCCGCCGTGTGCGTCCAGGTAGTTCAGCAGGCGCTTGCCCTCCCTGTAGAAGCTGAACTCGCTCTTTCCCGACTTGTAGAGGGACTTGTACCAGCGGTACCGGTCGCGCATCCGGCTAATCGCGTTTCGGGACCACTTGAAGTGATGTGCGGTGGCAAGCGCCCCTGGCAGGAATCGGGGGGGTGAGCCGGCGAGGACCGGCGCGCCGTCGGTGAGCTCGTGCCGAAGCTTCGGCACGAATCCGCGGGCCGCCGCAAGCACGTGCGGGCTCGCGTGCAGGACGGGGTGTGTGATCTGCGCGGCGTAGGGAAACTGGCTGAACAGGCACCGGATGGCCGAGAGCTTGGGCAGTTCGCCCCCCTCGGCCACCCTGTCCAGGAAGCGCCCCCGCACGGCGTTGCAGCCGCGCTCTTCGCACATTCGGAACAGCTCCGGCAGAGGGCACGGGAACTCGTGCAGCTCGTCGAGGTCGGGCATGAGCACCCAGTCGGACTCCGCGCAATGGGCGCTCACCACGTGAAGCTCATGCTGGATCTTGCGGAAGTAGTCGAACCGCCCGGTCCACACATCCGTGACCGTGTGAGCGTAGTCACGCAGCACGGCCCGTGCCGCGTCAATGAAGGCGCGGCGGCCCTTGCGCTCGTTGATATGCACCAGGAAGTGATCGGCCCCCAGGCCCGCGTAGTACTCGAGGAACGGGCGCAGCAGTTCGATGTGCCCGGTCAGCCCCACCAGCACGACGATACGGCCCATGATTGCCCTTCTTATTCGCCTGCGCGCCGACAGCTCTCGCCACAGTATAGCAGAGCGGTCGAGCCACCGCTACTCCCTGCGTCTGGGTGCTTCCTGTCGGTTGCCCGCTGGGCTGCTTGGCTTGCGCCGCTATCGCCCAGAGCTCAGGGGGCCGTGGGAAGGGCAGGGGCGGCTTCAGATGATCACTTCCAGGGGGGAGACGTGATCATCTAAGCGGGCGAGGTGGTGGGTGTGCCAGAAGTGTCGTAATGATGGCCACTTGCGGATATGGTGCCAGGCGATCAGGCCCTACCAAGCTCCAAGGCGTGGTCGCCAGGTGATCATCTGAAGCGGAGGGGGGCACCCAAAGGCCGGCGAGACTGGCGAGGCTGGCGAGGCCCAAGGGGCTGGGGCTCGCTCCGCCGCGACCACTATAGGTTGGGCGTCCCTTCAAGTTGCGGCGGCAGCGGAGCCCGTGGGTCTCTGAGATGGCCTCGAAGCCAGCGTGGCGGTAGACTCGTCGCAGGGACGGCCGGAGTCGGGCGCTCGGCCCTGATTGGCGTTGACTCCCCGGCCAGCAGATGATATACTCCACGCCATTACAGCGGCGGCGCAATGGGCGCCGCGCGGGTCGAACGCCCTGCGGGGCACAAGCGATGAAGGCGACCCGTTCGATCTTTGGCAATGCGAACTGTGCGACGGAGCCGCCATGGACGACTTGACAGGGCGGCGGCCAGGGCTGCTGGTTATCACGGGCGTTGTCCTGACCGCCGCAGTGGTTGGCTACGCGATCTGGGGGCCGTTCCCCATCCAAATTGACGACTGGCGGTGGACCCGGATCGCCGACCCCGTGTGGGAGAACGCGATCCCCGCTCTCCTGGCCTACGGGCTTATCGGCCTGCTGGCCGTGCTCGCCTGGCGACGCGCGGAGCGGTTGGGCCGCGGGAAGCTGGCGCTCGTGGTGGGGGGGCTGGCCGCCTTGGCGTTCGCAGCACAAGTGCTTGCGGCCAAACAGCTGCCGGGGGGCTACAGCGAGTCCATCGTCGCCCTCGGCAAGCCGGGGGCCAACCGCTACCACGCGGCGGCACGCGGTGTGGGCGACCTGGGGCCTGTGCTGGACAAGTACCACCGCTGGATGGGGGACGAATCTCACAAGCTCATCGTCACGCACCCCGGGGGCCCGCTGACGCTGTTCTGGTGCGTGAACCAGGTGTTCGCGCGCGACGAGGCGGCGGCGGGGCGATTCGTCCGCTGGTGCGAGGACTGGTTTGCCGGCGGCGTGCACGTGAGAGACCCGCAAGGGCCGCCGGCACTCGTCGGCCTGTTCCGCGAGATGTCGGAGGCCGAGCTGGCCGGCGTGTGGCTGGCGGCGTTTCTGCTCCAAGCGGCCGCGGCACTGGCCGTCGTGCCCGTGTTCGCGATGGCGAGGGCGGTGTACGGCGTGCGGGTGGGGATCGTGGCTGCGGCGCTCGCGGCAGTGGTGCCGAGCCTGCTGCTGTTCAGCCCCGGGCTTGACCAACTGTTCCCCGTGCTGGCCGCGACGGCCTGCTGGCTCGCGTGGACGGCTGGGGAGAAGGGCAGCCCGTGGCGTGCGGCGTTTGCGGGGGCGACCGTGTCGGCTGGGCTCTTCTTCTCGCTCTCGTTCGCCGTGGTAGCGGGTTGGGCCGGGCTGTTGGGCATTGCGGCCCTGGTGCGGAGCGGGCGACTGGGGGAGCCGCGGCGTGTGGCGCTTCTGGCGGCCGCGGCCATCGGCGGGTTCGCTGTGCCGGCGGTAACGCTATACCTGGCAGTTGGTTACAACTCGCCAGCCGTCTGGTCGGCGTGCGTGGCGGCCAACGCGAAGTTCAACGCCCAGTCGGGGCGGGTCTACTGGAAGTGGCTGCTGGCGGACCCCGTGGAGTTCGTGGTGTTCCTCGGGGTTCCGGTGGCGTCCCTGGTTGTGGCTCAGGGCATCTCGAGCGCGAGAGGGGCGTGGCGGCGCCGAGACTGGCGCCTGGCCGACTGGCCGACCCTGATCGTGCTTGGGCTCCTGGTCGCGCTGAACCTCCTGGGCGTGAATCGCGGGGAGGTGGCGCGGCTGTGGATGTTCCTGATGCCTGGGTGCGTGGTCGCTGCGGCGGCGTGCACTGAGCGATGCGCCCCGTACCGTCGCGCGGTGTTCGTGACGATGTTCGCCCTTCAGGTGGTCCAGGTGACAGTGCTTAAGTCGTTGCTGGACGCCTTGTTGGGCATGTACCGTGGGTTGGGCTGAGCATGCGATTCGCCATCTGCAACGAGTTGTTCGAGGGCTGGCCGCTCGAGCGCGTGCTTGCGTACTGCGCGGGCCTGGGCTACGACGGCGTGGAGGTGGCGCCGTTCACCCTGGCGGAGGACATCCGCCAGTTGCCGCCATCGCGTGCCCGGGAACTGCGTCGCGCCGCCGACGGGGCCGGCATCAGCATCCTGGGGCTGCATTGGCTGCTGAAGAGCCCCGCGGGCCTCTCCATCAACGGCCCGGACGCTGCGGCCAGGGAGAACACGCGCGACCTCATGTTCGCCCTCATCCGCCTGTGCCGCGAGTTGGGCGGCGGGATCCTCGTCTTTGGGTCGCCCGGCCAGCGGAGCGTGCAGGAGGGCGACACGTACGAGGCCGTGTGGGCTCGAAGTGTCGAGATGTTCAGGATTTGCGGCGAGGAGGCCGACCGGCGCGGCGCCGTGATCGCCCTCGAGCCGCTGACGACGAAGGAAACCAATTTCCTCACGGCCGCCAGGGAGACGGCGCGACTGATCCAGGAGGTGGACTGCCCGGCGGTGCGCCTGCACCTGGACGTCAAGGCGATGGTGGGCGGCGAGAGGAAGGCGCCCGAATGGGTGATCCTGGAGTTCAAGGACTATCTGGCGCATTTCCACGCCAACGACGCGAACCTCCGCGGGCCGGGGTTTGGCGACACGGATTTCGTGCCGATCGCCAAGGCGCTGCGCGAGATCGGCTACGACGGCTACGTGTCGGTCGAGGTGTTCGACTTCAAGCCCGATCCCGAGACGATCGCCACGCGTTCGCTGGCGTATCTCCGTGAGGCGTTTGGGAGCAAGTAGTTCCATTTCCCTGGGCGGAGGCGTCCGACGATGCCGAAGATGCGGATGGTAGTGGAAGCCGGCCCTCGACCCCGCTACAACGTGCCCATGCGCGCGCCCCTGAGCCGTCACAAGAAGGCCAAGGTGGTGGACGAGGCGACGGGCCGCGCTGTCCCGTGCCAGCTCCTGCGGGGCGAGCTGTACTGGCTCCTCGACTACATTCCGGCGAACACCGAGAAAGCCTATGTCGTCGAGGTCGGCCGCGGCAGCCACGTCGTGGGGCCCGGCGTCGGCGCCGTGCGCAAGGACGATGTGATCGAGTTCTCCGTCGCCGGCGACCCCTTCATCACCTACAACTTCGGCAAGCAGTGGGCGCGGCCGTTCTTCTACCCCGTCCTCGGCCCCGACGGCGTGCAGATCACCCGCAACTATCCCCTGCTCGAAGGCGTGGCCGGCGAGACGACCGACCACCGTCACCACAAGAGCATCTGGGTCGCCCACGGCGACGTGAACGGGGTGGACAACTGGTCGGAGGAGAAAGACCACGGCCGCCAGGTGAGCAAACGGCTGAAGGAGCTGGTGGACGGGCCGGTGGTGAGCGTGCTGCGGCAGGACCTCGAGTGGGAGTCGCACCGCGGCAAGGCCGTGGTCGCCGAGGAGCGCGAGGTGCGCATCTACGCCGCCCCGCCCGCCGAGCGGGTGATGGACCTCGCGGTGACCTTCAAGGCGCGATGGGGCAAAGTGCTGTTCGGCGACACGAAGGAGGGCGGCGTGTGCTCCGTCCGCGTGGCGACCTCGATGGACGGCAGCCGCGGGGGCAAGATCGAGAACTCGTACGGCGCCACGACCGAGGCGGAGACCTGGGGCCGCGCCGCCCCGTGGTGCGACTACTCCGGCCCCGCGGGCGGCAAGGTCGTCGGCATCGCCGTCTTCGACACCCCGGGCAACCTCCGCTACCCGACCACCTGGCACGTGCGCGACTACGGCCTGATGACCGCCAACCCCTTCGGCCTGTCGTACTTCAAGCCAGGCTCCGGTGAGCGCGGCGACCACGTGCTCGAGAAGGGCGGCGAACTCGCCTTCCGCTACCGCATCTTCATGCACCTCGGCGACGCCAATCAGGGCCGCGTGCGCGACAAGTACCACGACTACATCAATCCCCCGAAAGTCAGGTTCGAGAAATAGACCGGAGAGGGGATGAATGGAGGGATGGATGGCTGGATGAGTGTCAGACAAGACAGTCTTCCGCCCGCCCGTCCTGCCGCGTTCCCATTCATCCACTCATCCATCCATCCATTCATCCCCCTTGTTTCTCAGAGAGACCTGCAATGAGCAGCAACCCCAAGAAGATCGTGTTGGCCTATTCCGGCGGCCTCGACACCTCGGTGATCCTGAAATGGCTCATCGAGACCTATCGGTGCGAGGTCGTCGCCTTCTGCGCCGACCTGGGCCAGGGCGAGGAGCTCCAGCCCGTGCGCAAGAAGGCCCTCAAGACCGGCGCCAGCAAGGTGTACATTGACGACCTGCGCGAGGAGTTCGTGCGCGACTTCGTCTTCCCGATGCTCCGCGCGAACGCGATCTACGAGGGCACGTACATGCTCGGCACCTCGATCGCCCGGCCGCTCATCGCCAAGCGGCAGGTCGAGATCGCACGAGCCGAGGGCGCCGACGCCATCGCCCACGGCGCCACGGGCAAGGGCAACGACCAGGTGCGCTTCGAGCTCACCGCCTTCGCCCTCAACCCCGAAATCCGCATCATCGCCCCGTGGCGCGAGTGGACGCTCAACTCGCGCGACGCCCTCATCGCCTACGCCAAGAAGCACGGCATCCCCGTGCCCGTCACCAAGGCCAAGCCGTACAGCATGGACCGCAATCTGCTGCACCTGAGCTTCGAGGGCGGCGTGCTCGAGGACCCGTGGGCCGAGCCGCCCAAGAGCACCTTCGTGCTCGCCGTGCCGCCCGAGAAGGCGCCCAACAAGGCGACCCATGTCGAAGTGACCTACAAGCGCGGCAACCCCGTGGCCGTGGACGGCAAGCGGATGAGCCCGGCCAAGCTCCTGGCCCACCTCAACGCCCTGGGCGGCAAGAACGGCGTGGGCCGCGTGGACATGGTCGAGAACCGCTTCGTCGGCATCAAGTGTCGTGGCGTGTACGAGACGCCCGGCGGCAGCATCCTCCACGCCGCCCACCGCGCCGTCGAGTCCATCACGATGGACCGCGAGGTGATGCACCTGCGCGACAGTTGGATTACGCGTTACGCCGAGCTGGTCTACTACGGCTTCTGGTTCTCCCCCGAGCGCGAGATGCTCCAGGCGGCGATTGACAAGGCGCAGGAGACCGTCACTGGCACGGCGCGGCTCAAGCTCTACAAGGGCAGCATCAGCGTCGTGGGCCGCAAGGCCCCGAAGGACGTGTTGCTCTACAACCCCGAGCTGGCCACGTTTGGCGCCGACCAGGTCTACAACCAGGCCGACGCCACCGGCTTCATCCGCCTCAACGCCCTGCGCCTCCGCGTCCGCGCCCGGCTCGCCGCGCGGCGGTGACCTTAAGAGCCGGAGAAGCCGAGGCGCAACGCCGCAGCCTGGGTCTCGCCGGCGTGAAGCTTGTGCTGCACGAGCGATGGCGGCGGGTCGCTTGAAGACTCTTGACAGGGCCTGCCGGCCGGGCCATAATGCACGGCGCGATTCCTTGGGCGTGCGTGGTCGCGTGTGCACTGACCGCGCCAGAACCCGAAAGGAGGTGGCGTGATGATCCCGTGCTACGCCGAGTGGGGGTGCAGGCCGTTCCAGGACTCGTTTGGCCGTCTGTGGCTGGCGCGGAAGGGCACGAAGATCGAGGGAGGCTACAAGGGTGCGAAGAAGGGTACGGGGTCGCTCGAGGATATCCGGCTCCCGGAGGGGATCTACGGATGCCGGGTGTCGGCGCGCTGGCGATCGGGCCAGGGCGCCGACCAGGGCTATGTGGCGTTTCGTATCGAGGACTACTCTCGGTACGTCGTGGGGAGCTATACCCGGGACGGGGGCAAGGGTGGGCAGTTCCGCGGCGATCTTGTGCCCGGGACGAAGGTGGATGATCCAGAGCTCGTCCAGGAGTTCTACAAGACCGAGGCGAGGCGGACGCTGGAGTTCCAGCTCCACGGCGGGGCAGCGGGGAAGGGGCTGGCGGCCGGCGCCGGCGGCGAGATGCGCATCCGGGACGCCGGCACGCTCATCGGCGCGTCGTTCTCGGTCATCGCGGTCGGCGGCGGCGTCGGCGTGGGCCTCAGCCTGCCGAGCGACACGGAGTGGAAGCACGTGTCGCTGCCGCGGCCGCTGAAGCTGTGCGACTTCGAGAGCGCGAAGGTCAAGATGAAGAGCCGGGCCGTTCGCCTCGTCGGCGGGTACTCCACGCTGACGATCACGCTGACCTTGACAGCGGGGGACGTGGTCGAGATGAACTGGTCGGGCTTCGGCTTCGAGTGGGGCGCGGAGCTGGATGCCAGCACAACTATGGTTGGAAAGCTGCTGCGGCACTCCTGGCTGACGCCGACGTTCAAGTACGGCTAGGCACGTGCTCTTGCCCTTCATCGCGCCCTCGAGGCCCAGCCGCACAGCGGCGACGCCGCCTCGCACGTAGCTGTCCCCGCGACAGCGGGCCGCGCTTGCGGGAAACCGCGGGACCTGGTATAAGGATGAAGAGGACGGGCGGCGGCCGGCGGGGCGCCGCCCCACGCTGTTTCACGAACAGAGGAGCCTTGGATGAGAGTGTGTGGCGCGTTGCGGCGCATGTGTGTGAGCGTGTGCCTGGTGGTTGCCCTCTCGTGCGTGTCGGGGTGCGGCTCGTATATGCGGGCGCGAGGCAGGGACGCGGCGCAGATGGTGGAGATCGGCGTCACTCACACGGTGATGCCGTGCTCGGCGTTCTTCCTGTGCGGCGTGAGCATCGTCGGGGTGGGCGGGGGGCAGATCGAGGGCACCTTCACGGGCATCGGCGGCAACCAGGTGGGCACCACCAAGTGCTACTACCGCAGCCGCGGCCTCGGGCTGTGGACCTATGAGGAGCTGGGCTGGGGCGAATACAACGTGGAGAAGCAGGAGACGCTCTACAGCTACTACGGCGGCATCGCCGGCTGGATCCAGCACTTCCCGCGGCGGCCCGGCTATGCGCCCGCATGCAACCACTTCATCCACTTCGGGCACCACGGCTTCGTCCTCAACGTCCGATACCTCGAGCTGCTCGACTTCCTGCTCGGCTGGACCGTGCTGGACATCTGCGGGGACGACGGCGAGGACGTGCTCGGGCACTGGCCCTGGCAGGCCAAGGGCGCGCGGAACCTTCCGCCACGCTATAGCTTCCCCAACTGAGCTGCCCGCGGCGCGGGTCGGCCGCCGGCTTCTCCCAGGCGTTGACTTGCCTCCGGGGCTTTCATATACTGGCCTGTGGCGGGGGGAGTCCGGGAGCAAGGCCAATGCGTCCCGAGGACGACGCGCTGATCGCCGAGCTGTTGCTGAAGCGGGGCTGGCTGGACTCCGCCAAGGTCCGCCGGGCCGCGGAGATCTGCGAGGCGGCCCGCGCGCTCGACCTGGGGCAGGACCTCCTCCAGGTGCTGGCGCAGAAGGGCTTCGTGGACGAGCGGGAGCTGCACGAGCTCGAGGGCGAGCTGGGCCTCGACTATCTGACCCGCCCCGAGTACGTTCAGGCCATCAGTGGCTATCGCATCTGGAGCAAGCTCGAGCCGTGGGGCCTCGGCGCCGTGTTCAAGGGGCTTCAGCTCTCGATGGAGCGGCCCGTCGCGCTCAAGGTGCTGGCCCCCGCCGCGGCAGGCGACACGGACCTCCTCAGCCGCTTCCTGGCCGAGGGCCGGTGCGCGGGACAGGTGGACCACCCGAACCTCGTGGGCGCCCTCGACCTCGGGCAAAGCGGCCAATACTACTACTATGCCACCGAACTGCTCGAGGGCCAGAGCCTTCGCGAGGCGCTCCGCGGCGGCCCCCTGCCCGTGGGCAGGGCCATGCACGTGGCCCGGCAGATGGCGCAGGCCCTCGCACACCTCCACGAACTGGGGCTCACCCACCGCGACGTGCAGCCTGCCAACATCGTGCTCCTGCCCGACGACACGGCGCGGCTGCGCAACCTGGGCGCGACCCGCCTCCCTGGCGACCCGTCGGTGGCCGCCACGGGCATCCCCATCGGGGCGCCGGGCTACACGGCGCCCGAGCTGCTGGCGGCGAGCGGCGGGCCGGCCGACATTCGCGCCGACATCTACTCGCTGGGCGCCACCCTCCACCACGCCGTGACCGGGCACCGCCCGGCCCGGGCCGACGCCGGGCCGATGCTGCCGCCCGCTATGGTCCGGTCCGAGGTCCCCGCCGCGGTGAGCGACCTGGTGTGCCGGATGGCGGCGGTCGACCCGGCGGAGCGGCCCCAGAGTCCCCAGGACCTGCTTCGTGACCTCGATGCCGCGCAGGCGGGCGAGCCGTTGGGCATGCCGCCGCTGCCGGCGGAGGCGGCGGCCGTCGCGCCGCCCGCCATCGCTCCGCCCACCGCGCCGGCGTTGGCGCCCGATGAAGCGGCGGCGCCAGGCATTCCGGCGGCAGCCGAGGCCGGGCCGCCGCTGGCCCAGGGCAGCGGGCGCCGGAAGCTGGCGCAAGTCGTGTGGGTGGCGGTCTTCGCGACGCTCTCGGTCGCGTTCGTCGCGGCGAGCGCGTGGGCCATCTGGTCGAAGTTCGGCCCGCGCGGCGCGGCGCGGCCGAGCGCCGCCGAGCCCCCGCCGGAGAAGCAGGCGAAGGAGGGGCCCGAGCCGGCGAAGGACGTGCGCCCCCCTCCACCGCCTCCCCCGCCCCCCGAGCCGGAGCTTGCGGAACCCGCCCGGCGGCTGGTGGCCGATGCGCTGGCCTTCGACAAGACGAACCCCGACGAGCACGCCGAGGCGGGGCTGCGGCTGCGGCGCGCGCTGCTGGTCGCCGGCGACTCCTCGTGGGCCATGCGGCTGCGCGTGCGGCTGGCGACGCGGCAGCAGATGCTCAGCGGCGAGGCGAACAGCGCGTACGGCGAGCTGAGCGACCGGCTCGCGGCGCTCCGTTCCCAGGGGCGCTTCGGCGCGGCGCTCCAGGCGGCCCAGGCGGCGCCCGCCGCGCTCCGCTACGGCCCGTGGGCCGACCTGGTGGCGGCGCGGCTGGCCGAGCTGGGCGAGGAGGCGGAGCGGCAGTGCCTGAGCCTGGCCACGAAGGGGGCCGCGGCGCTCCTCGCCTCGCGGCTCGACGAAGGGGTGAGCCACTACAAGGCCATCGCCGACATCGGGATCCCCTGGATGACCCGCGCGGCCGAACCCCTGGCGGCCGCGGCCGCCGCCTTCGTCGAGGAACGCCAGGCCGAGCTCAAGGAGGCCGCGGCCCGGCGCGCTCTGCTCGAGCGCCGCCGCCTGCTGGGAGGGCTCGCGCGCAGCTTCGCCGCCATCCACGAGGAGATCAAGAAGCGCGACTACGCCAAGGCACTGGAACTGTGCAAGGCCGTGCCCGAGACCCTGCGCGACGGCGGGCGCGCACCGGCCCTCGCAAACCTCCAGCGGCGCCTCGAACTCCTCGTCGAGGTCTGGGAGGCCATCCTCAAGGGGCCCACCGCGGCCATCGGGAGGGCCTTCTCGCTCCACGGGCAGGAGTGGACGGTGGAGGGCTTCGCCGGCTCGGGCCTCAACGCGCAGATCGTCCTGCGCACCCGCACCGGCGCGGCCGAGCGCACCCTTCGCCAGCCCGTGTGGCGGCTGCCCGGCCCGCAACTGGCCCGGCTGGCCGAGTGGGCGACCGAGCGGGGGCCGGCCGGCATCGCCGCCGTGAAGGTCGGGTTCCTCTGTCTCACCGAGGGCGAGGCGGCCCAGGCCAGGCAGAAGTTCCAGGAGGCAGGGAAGGCGGGGGAGGATGTGTCGCCCTGGCTCGACGAGCTGGAGGCGGAGGCCGTGGTCACCGCGGCCCTCACGGCGCATCGCCAGAAGGAATGGGCCGAGGCGCGAAAGCTCCTCGAAACCGCCCTCGACCGCCTGGGCACCACGTCGCCCGTCATCCTCAGCCACCGGGCGCTGGCGAACGCCCTGGCCGACTGCCTGGTGAAGCTGGGCGAGCCGGCGGCCCGGCCCGCGGCACCGGAGCTGCCCGACTTGCTGTACTCGCGCGTGCTCCTCCCCGAGACCCGCCTGGGGATCCTGCCGCCCGCGAGTCCTCTCGACGAGCACCTCGGCACGCCCCTGCGGCGCAGCGGCCCCCAACGCCTCGGCCTCGACGTGTGGCGCGACTACACGCTGTCGCTGCGGTGGACGCCGGAGGGGCAGTCGCGGATGCTGCTCGGCGCCCGCCTGGCCGAGCCTCAGCCCGGCGTCTTCCACTACTACTACGTCGCGGTCGGCGAGGGGCAGGCCACCCTTGGCCTGCGCGGCGCGAAGGGCGACAAGGTGCTCGCCAGCAAACCGTATCCCGCGAGCGCAGGCCCCGCCGCCGCGCACCAGCTCACCTTCAGCCTGGCGGGGAACAGTCTGACCGCGGAGCTGGGCGACGGGACGACCCTGACGGCCACCGACTCCACGCTGGCCGCAGGCCGCGTGCTGCTGGCGGCGCCCGACGGTGCGATCCTCGTCCACGAGCTGCTCGGCAGCTCGCGGCCGCCGAAGCGGCCCACGCCCAAGGGGAAGTGACCTGCCCTTCGACTTCACCGCCCACATGCGAGTGCTGATGAGCGACGTCGCGGCGACGTGCGACGAGCTGCGGCACGTGGACATGACGCGCGTGGCCGTGGCCTTCTCCCAGGCGCGGTATTCGAGCCCGGGCGGCGTGCAGGCCACCATCCGCCCGCTCCGATTCCCCGACGGGGGGCGGGTGCTCGAGCGGGGGGGAGCCACGTGGGAGATGCCGCGCGTCGTCGTCAACGGCATCGAGGTCCTCTACGTCGTCGAGTTCCGGCTGCCGCGGTTCCTCCTCGCGCCGTTCGACGAGAGGATGGGCACCGTGGTCCACGAGATGTACCACATCGGCCCGACGTGCGATGGCACGCTGCGGCGCTTCGCCGGCGGCAAGCCGTACCACACGGGGAGCAGGAAGCGCTACGACGCCGTGATGGGCGAGATCGCCCGCGGCTACCTGGCTCGCACGCGGCGCCCGGAGCTTCACGCCTTCCTGCGGCAGAGCCTCCAGGAGCTCACCGCGGCCCACGGCGGCGTCGTGGGCCTCCGCTTCCGCCGCCTCCGCCCGCGCCGCATTCGCTGAGGCACACTCGGCGCGGGCAAGGCATCTCTCCCCAGCGCGGGGGGAGGCGCCCTCGTCTGCCGCAAGATGATCAAGATGATCACGCGCGCAACACGGGGGGTGATCATCTTGACGGGACGGGTTGGGGCGGGTGCCTGCTCCCATAAGTGTCGTAGCGGCAGTGGCATGCGAACATGCGCATCCTCCCTGTCCACCCTTGCGGCGCCGCGTCAAGATGATCACCGCCTCTCCCCGCCGCCATCTCGACCACCCTCGGGTGGCCCCCGAGCGGGGGCGAGGCAGCCCTGGGCCTCGCCCGCTGCGCGGGCATCCAAAGCGGCATCTGCGATGCCGCACTCCACACCCGACCCGCGTCCAGCGAAGGCATATTATGGAGTGCGGTGACGGAGTCGCCGCTTTGCATTCCCGCGAAGCGGTTGACAATTCGGGGGCCACCTTAGGGAATCCCGGTCGCCGGCGCAGCACGTTAGGTCTCACGAGCCCAGGCGGGCCTCGGCCTCGTCGAGGGGGATCGTGCGGGTCTGTTTGGCGCGGTCGTCGAGGAGCTTCATCAGCCGCTTGTTCGCGCGGGTCAGCTCGATCTCGCGGTCGAAGTCGTCTATCTCGGCGAGGATGAACTCGCGGCCATCTGGGGCCCTGAGGATGACACCACCGCGCTTAGCCTGCCGGAGAAGAGCGCTGACAGCCTTCTCGCGAGGTGAGATGGTGAGGGTCTTCATAGCTGGTACTCCTCGCCGTGGATGAGCAGCTTGCTGCCTTCCTTGAATCCGACGGCCTCAATCTTCACGGTTCCCGCCTGTTCGTCAATGTCGTAGAAGACGCGGAACTTGCCGATCCGCAGTTCCCACTCGGCAAGGGCGTTCGGGCGCAGCCTCTTGCGGTCATGGGTCTCGACGGCGGCCGCATGCATAAGCTGCTCGCGGATGCCCTGCAAGACCCGGCCCCGATCGAACTTCCTCAATGTCTCCAGGTCGCCGAACGCTTCCGGCGTCAGTCCGGTCTGGCACATGCCCGCTCTTGACCAGCGAACTCGGGGCCAGGACTTGAAACGTGCAACGCCACTGTCTGGATTCTAGCGCCCTGCGGACGCCGTGTCAAGGAATTGGCCAGGAGGGGGTAGAGGAGGGGCAAGAACGGACGCTGTGGACAGGGTTGACAAGAGCCGGCGAAGAGAGCTTCGGCCGCGGCCGCAGTGCCCACAATGTCCACGGATGCTGCATGGCGGGAGGTGGCGGGGGCATGG
>Ga0307379_10000604_pt1 | contig 59721 bp, 53 predicted proteins | sample UN2MG_FD_202237 | JGI IMG/M metagenome (GOLD analysis project Ga0307379, IMG submission 202237) | Soil microbial communities from Risofladan, Vaasa, Finland - UN-2 | ecosystem: Environmental > Terrestrial > Soil > Coastal area > Acid sulfate soil | place: Finland: Risofladan, Vaasa | collected... | reverse complement strand
GACGGGGGATGACAGACCTGATATGATCCGGGCCTTTATCGCGGCGGGGATCTCGGACGAGGTCAGGGGCCGGATGGGGCAGTTATTGGGGAAGCTCCGGCGCACGGAGTCGGGCGTGAAATGGTCGCGCCTCAATTCCATCCATCTCACCCTGCGCTTTTTGGGCAACATCTTCGCAAGCCAGGTGGATGTGGCGGCGGAGGCCATGGCGGAGGCGGTCATGGGGATGGGGCCAGTGACGGTGGAAGTGGCCGGATGGGGCACGTTCCCGGAGGGAAAACGGCCGCGGGTGATCTGGCTGGGGATCCAGAAGGGCGCCCCGGGGCTTCAGGAGATTTTCGAGGGCCTGGAAAAGGCCCTGATCGCGCGCGGCCTGGGCCCGGCGGACAAGAAGTTCTCGCCGCACCTGACCCTGGGCCGGGTGAAGACCGGCGAGCGCCTGAACCAGGCGCTCCGGGTGATGGAATCCGAGGCCCGGGCGAGCTTCGGACAGTACGAGGTGGACCGCATCTTCCTGATCCAGAGCCGGTTAAACCCGGCGGGGGCGGAGTATACGGTGCTGCGGGAAGCTAGATTAGGATAGACAAGACCTAAGCCACCATGATATGATCGTGCATATCGGGGAACGAACTCTGTATAGGGCCGGCTTTGGAAAAAGAGCGATTGCCAGGAAATGAGACATCTATGGGACATTGGGTACATAATGAGAAAGGCCCCCGCTCAGCATTAAACTGTTATCTTGATCGAGCCCGATTCATCGGGCTTGGCGTGAGAAGTACAGGCCCGCCATTTATGGCGGGTAACGCGGAACGGCGACGCCCGGGGAAGGGCGTTTCAACGTCCTTCTCCGGCCCCGGGCTTGAGCCCCGGATAAATCCTTTATTTCGAGAACCCCGTTGAAACGGGGTCCGGAGCAGGAACGCGTCGTCTCGTTAACCCGCGCTAAAGCACGGGCCTGCACTTGAAGAAAGGCCGGTAAACCGGCCTCTGGCCGCCGGCAGGCATCCTGCGGAGATGAGAAATGATTCTACTACGGATTATTTGGGATATTTTATTAAGACAAAATGGGCCATGAGGATTCCGGCGGAAGCTGAAGGAAGGTGAATCCATGACAGCGGTAACAGGCAAAACGGTTTACATTCTCGGAGCGGGAGCATCTTTTCATACCGGCGCCCCGCTTTTGAGGGATTTTCTCGTAACGGCAAGGTTCCTCCTCAACAGCAAGCCTGATCTTGTTTACAAGGATAAATTTGAAAATGTATTTAAATGGATAGATGGACTTCGAGCAGCCGCCTATTATATTAACCTGGACCTGGACAACATGGAACACCTCTTCTCCATCGCGGAAATGAAAAGACAACTCGGTCATCCTGACGGAGAAGAAATATTTTCTGATCTCAGGTATGTAATTATGGAAACATTGGATGATTCCCGAGTTGAATGGAAAGGTGAGTATTATAAGCCGGATGATATATACTATAACTTCGTTGAAAGCCTTATCAATCTCAACATTGAGCGAGAAAAAATAGTTGTCCAGAGACCGTTTGAGAAAGACGTTGTTATAACTTTTAATTATGATGTGATGCTAGACTATGCTTTTAAGGTATGCATGGAAATCGATTATGGGCTAGAGGCAACACAAAATCAAACCGATAAATTTAAGGTCCTGAAACTACACGGTTCAACAAACTGGGGCAAATGCAATGAATGCAGCAAGAAGGACGGCGGTGTTCGTTTGCAAATAGTGGACCCGGTTCCAACAGCAGGTCGCGGGATAATGCTTCAATCCCAAAAGAAGAAAGACGGGACCAAATGGCCGTTCCGTATGGTTACTCATGTAATGAAGAACACCCAGTGTCAAAGATGTAAGCAAAACTTATTAGAACCGGAAATAATCCCGCCGACTTGGTCGAAATACATAAAAGGCTCACCTTTGCCGGCGGTCTGGGCAAACGCCGTGAAGGAGATCGAAGGCGCATCCCAGATTGTGATCATAGGCTATTCAATGCCGCTGACCGACACTTTCTTCCAATACCTTTTAACGTTAGGACTGTCGGCTAACCCGAACCTTCACCGAGTGGTCGTGGCCAATTGGGATAACTCGCAAGAATTGGTGGAAAGATATGAAAGCAAATTTTCGAAAAGTATGAAGGAAAGGCATCGGTTGCGTTTTCTGCCGCACAGAGAAATACAAAAGGAAATCAGAGGATTGGGTGGTGGCACCCACATGGTTGAAGTCGTCAGAGAGTCGGGGAAAGGGGGAGCTACATTCGAGTCCTTTGTCAAACATGACATGATGGAAATTGGGAGCCAGTTATGATCTTGAAGGAAATCCGAGCTTGCTTGCATGATGTACAGGAAAGGCGTTACTTTAGAAAGAGTGGTGGAGGCCCATGTCTTTGGCTGAAAGGGAAAGAAAAATCTGAACTATAATCAGATTCCCGATCAAGACATTCTCGCTGAACTGGTCAGACGCATCGTTGACGAGGTGCATCCGCTCCGCATCTTGCTTTTCGGTTCCGCCGCCGCCGGCCGGATGGATGAACACAGCGACCTCGACGTGCTGGTGATTATGCCGGACGGGACGCATCGGCGGCGCGCAGCGCAGCAGATCTACCTGGGACTTCAAGGCCTGGGGATCGCCAAGGACATCGTGGTGGCGACGCCCCGGGACATCGAGGAATACGGCAATAATCCGTCGCTGATTTTGTATCCGGCATTGACCCAGGGCAAGGAGATTTATCGCGCCGGGTCGGAAGCCGCCGGGAGCAAGCTCCCGGCTCGGTAAAGCGGCGGCAAGCCACGCGCACTCCAAAGCGCGCCAACGCGCTTAATCATGAATCGGGGCAAAAGGTTTTCTTGCATTGGAGAGTGTTTCCGTGCATAAATGATGGTTCAGGCACGGCAGTTGAAGATGGGCAAGGATCGAGGGGCTAACCAATGTTTCCTCGATCCTCGCTCCTCGATTCCCGATACTGACCGCTAAACCGCACGATTGTTGGAGGATGACATGGCAGAAGGCAAGGGCAAGAAGGACGTTGAGAAGAGCTCGGCGGAGAAGGAGGCCCGGGAGAAGAACATCCGGCAGGTGATTTCGTCGATCGAGAAGCATTACGGCAAGGGCGCGATCATGAAGCTCTCGGACGAGAATCCGGTGATGCACGTTGACGCGATCTCGACGGGGAGTTTGAGCCTTGACCTGGCGCTGGGGATCGGCGGTCTGCCGCGGGGCCGGGTGGCGGAGATTTTCGGGCCGGAGGCCTCGGGCAAGACCACTCTGGCCATGCACGTGGTGGCGGAGGCGCAGAAAAAGGGCGGGGTGGCGGCGTTCATAGACGCGGAGCACGCCTTCAGCCCGGACTATGCGCGGCGGCTGGGGGTGAACACCGATGACCTGCTTTTTAACCAGCCGGACAACGGGGAGCAGGGCCTGGAGATCGCGGACATGCTGGTGAAGAGCAAGTCGGTGGACGTGATCGTGATTGACTCGGTGGCGGCGCTGACTCCGAAGGCGGAGCTGGACGGGGAGATGGGGGACTCGCACATGGCGCTGCAGGCCCGGCTGATGAGCCAGGCGCTGCGCAAGCTGGCCGGCTCCATTTCCAAGACCGCCAGCATCGTCATTTTCATCAACCAGATCCGCATGAAGATCGGCGTCATGTTCGGGAACCCGGAGACGACCACCGGCGGCAACGCGCTCAAGTTCTACTCGTCGGTGCGGCTGGACATCCGCCGGATCGGCCAGATCAAGGCCGGCAACGACATCATCGGGAGCCGGACCAAGGTGAAGGTGGTGAAGAACAAGATGGCGGCGCCTTTCCGCGTGGCCGAGTTCGACATCATGTATGGGGAGGGCATCTCGCGGGAGGGCGACATCGTGGACCTGGGCGCCGAGACCCGGGTGGTGGAGAAGACCGGGGCGTGGTATTCTTACAAGGGAGAGCGCATCGGCCAGGGCCGCGAGAACGCCAAGGCCTTTTTAAAGGCGCATCCGGAGCTGGCCGCCGAGATCGAGCAGCAGATCCGGGATAACTGGAAGCCCGGCCTGGGCACGGTCCCGGCCCCGGACGCGGCCGAGGCGGGGCCCGCCGGCGAATAAATTCTGAATTGATTATAATGGTACCAGGCCGGAAAGATACGGCTTGAGACGAGCGGCGGGCAACGGGAAGGGGGAACCGGGCGCCGGCACCCCGGCTTGTTTCCCGTTGCTATTTCCATTTAAAGGAGAGATACATGAGCGCACCAGCTCCACCCAAAGGCCCGGCCGCGCCGCCGGGAGGGGCGCCGCCCAAAGGCGGGGCCTTGGAACTCAACGACATCCTGAAGGTGGCCCTCAAAGCGGGCGCCTCGGACATCCACGTCAAGGCCGGGCTTCCGCCCGTCTTCCGCATTGACGGCTCGCTCTACCCTTACAAGGAGGCCCCGCGGCTCACCCCCGACATCGTGAACCGCATGGCCTTCGGCATCATGAACAAGACGCAGCAGGAGAAGTTCCGGGAGAACATGGAAATAGACCTCGCCTACGGCGTGCCCGGACTCGGCCGCTTCCGCGTCAATATCTTCCAGCAGCGGGGAACGATCGGCGTCGTGCTGCGTTCCATCCCCTTCGGCATCTCCACCATCGAGCAGTTGCACCTGCCCCCCGTGATCAGCAAAATCGCCATGGAGCAGCGCGGCCTGATCCTGGTCACCGGGACCACCGGCTCGGGCAAGTCCACCACCCTGGCCGCCATGATTGACCTCATCAACTCCACCCGCACCTGCCACATCGTGACCATCGAGGACCCCATCGAGTTCCTGCACCGCGACAAGAGGAGCATCGTGAACCAGCGGGAGGTCGGGTTCGACACCCTGGGCTTCGCCATCTCCTTAAAGAGCGCTCTCCGCCAGGACCCGGACGTGATCCTGGTCGGCGAAATGCGCGACTTCGAGACCATCGAGACCGCGCTCACCGCCGCCGAGACCGGCCACCTCGTGCTTTCCACTCTGCACACCATTGACGCCACCGAGACCATCACCCGCATCGTCACCGTGTTCCCGCCGTACCAGCAGAAACAGGTCCGGCTCCAGCTCAGCGGCATCGTCAAGGGCGTGGTCTCGCAGCGCCTGGTGCCGCGGTCCGACGGCAAGGGCCGGGTGCCCGCCATCGAGGTCATGGTGGCCAACGCCCGCATCCGCGAGTGCATCGAGGACAAGGATAGGACCAAGGAAATCCGCGACGCCATCTCCACCGGACACCAGATCTACGGTATGCAGACCTTTGACCAGTCCCTCATGCTGCTCTACAGAAATAAGCTCATCACCTTCGAGGAATCGCTCCGCCAGTGCTCCAACCCCGACGACTTCAAGCTCAAGATCAGCGGCGTGTCCGGCGGCCGCGACGCCCAGGTCTGGGAGGACTTCACCGGCGGCGGCGAGCCCGAGGACCAGGGGCCCAAGGGCGGGCCCGGCAAGGGCGGAAAGGGCGGGGCGCCCCCGCCCAGCGAGGCCCCCGGAGTGCCATCCGACGACCTCATCATTGACCGGTTCTGAGGGCAAGACTTTAAGATAGAATCAAGAAGATAGAAGATAGAATAGCGAATTACACCCAAGGCCTGGTTGCCGACATTCTATCTTCTATTTTCTATATTCTATCTTCATCCGCGTTCATCCGCGTTCATCCGCGGCAAAATATTATTGGCTTGACGGGAATACCATGAAACTGGACGAGATCAGGAATCGTTTCCTCAATTACTTCCAAAAAAACGGCCACGAGGTGGTGCCCAGCGCTCCGCTCATCCCGGAGGGCGACCCGACCCTCTTGTTCACCAACGCCGGCATGAACCAGTTCAAGGACACGTTCCTGGGGGCCGAGAAGCGGCCGTATGTGAGGGCGGCCACCGCGCAGAAGTGCTTCCGGGCGTCGGGCAAGCACAACGACCTGGAAAACGTGGGCCGCACCGCGCGCCACCACACGTTTTTCGAGATGCTGGGGAACTTCAGCTTCGGCGATTATTTCAAGGCCGACGCCATCCGCTTCGCGTGGGAGTTCATGACCGTGGACATGGCGCTCCCGAAGGACCGGCTCTGGATCACGGTGTTTCGCGACGACGACGAGGCCTTCGAGTTGTGGCGCAAGGTGGCAAATGTTCCGGCCGAGCGCATCATCCGGCTGGGAGAGAAGGACAACTTCTGGGCCATGGGCGACACCGGGCCGTGCGGGCCCTGCTCCGAGATCCACTATGACCAGGGGCCGGAGATCGGCTGCCGCACGCCCCAGTGCAAGATCGGGTGCGAGTGCGACCGCTACCTCGAGCTGTGGAACCTGGTCTTCATGCAGTATAGCCGCGACGCCTCCGGCAAGATGACCCCGCTACCACGGCCCAGCATTGACACCGGCATGGGCATCGAGCGCATCGCGGCGGTCATGCAGGGCGTGTACAGCAACTACGACACCGACCTGTTCCAGGCCATCATCCGGAACATCTGCGCGGCCACCGGCGCCGTCTACAAAGCGGACCCGCAGCAGGACGTGTCCATCCGCGTCATCGCCGACCACGCCCGCGCCATGGCCTTTTTGATCGCCGACGGCGTGCTGCCCTCGAACGAAGGCCGCGGCTACGTGCTCCGCCGCGTCATGCGCCGCGCCGGAAGGCACGCCAAGATGCTGGGCCGGGACGAGCCGGTGCTTTTCAAGATCGCGCAGGCGGTGGGCGACATCATGGGCGAGGCCTACCCGGAGCTCGGGGCCAAGCGCTCGTTCATCGCCGAGGTCATCAAAAACGAAGAGGAGCGGTTCCTGGAGACCCTGGACGCGGGCCTGCGCATCCTGCAGGAGGAGATTTTCAAGCATACCTCGCGGGGCATGGTGGAAAATAAGCTCAATAGGATGATCAATGAATCTGAAGATCAACAATCTTCGCAAGAGGATCCAAATTCTCCAACATCTATGCAAAAAGCCACAGTAAAAAACTTGGCCCGCTTTATGGAAGAACAAACTGAACGCGCTGCCGTGAAGCAAATATGGAAAATCTCCGGCGAGCTCGCCTTCAAGCTCTACGACACCTACGGCTTCCCTCTCGACCTTACCCAGACCATTGCCGAGGAACAAGGGCTGGACGTGGACGTGGCCGGATTCGAGAAGGCCATGGACGAGCAGCGTGAGCGGGCGCGCGAGCACTGGAAGGGCTCGGGCGAGGAGGTCGTGGACGCGGTGTACAAGGAGGTCAAGACCAAGGCCGGGGGCACCGAATTCCTGGGCTATCAGACCACGCGCGCCACCGCCCGGGTGCTCTCGCTCATCGTTGACGGCAAGACCGCGGACAAGGTGGACAAGGCGGGGCAGGCTTTTCAGCTCATCGCCGACCGCACGCCTTTTTATGGCGAGTCCGGCGGCCAGGTCGGCGACACCGGCCGGATCGTCTCGCCCGGCCTCGAAATAAAAGTCGTGGACGCCAAGAAGCCGCTCGAAAACCTGATCGTGCACCACTGCATCCTGGAGAAAGGCGCCGTGGCCGCCGGCGACACCGTGAACCTGGAGGTGGACGAAGCCAAGCGCATGGACACGGCCCGGAACCACAGCGCCACCCACCTGTTGCAGGCCGCGCTCCGCGAGATCGTGGGCGACCACGTGCACCAGAAAGGGTCGCTGGTTACGCCCGACCGCTTCCGCTTCGACCTCACCCACTTCTCGCCCGTGACCGCGGACCAGCTCCGCCAGGTCGAGACCCGCGTCAACCAGTGGGTCCGCGAGAACCACGAAATCAACCTCCAGGTCCTCTCCCACAAAGAGGCCGTCAAAAAGGGCGCCATGGCGCTGTTCGGCGAAAAGTACGGCGAGACCGTGCGCATGGTGGAGATGGGACCGTTCTCGCGCGAGCTGTGCGGCGGCACCCACGCCCGCCGCACCGGCGACGTGGGCATGTTCAAGGTCGTGGCCGAGTCGTCGGTGGCCGCCGGCGTGCGCCGGATCGAGGCCGTGACCGGACGCGCCGCCGTGGCCGAGGCCCAGCGGATCGAGGACCAGGTCAAAGAAGCCGCCCTCTGCCTGCGCGCCAACCCCGGCGAGCTCAAGGACCGAATCAACAAACTCCAGGACGAGATCAAGAACCTGAAAAAAGAACTGAGGGCCGAGCGCGAGAAAAAGCTTACCGGCGGCGGCTCCGACATTTTCTCCAAGATCAAGAATATGAACGGCGTGCAGGTGCTGGTGGCCGAGGTCGAGGTCGCGGACGGCAAGGACTTGCGGCCGCTCGGAGACCAGGTCAAGGACAAGTTGAAATCCGGCGTGGCCGTGCTCGGCGCCAAGGCCAACGACAAGGCCCACCTCCTGGCCGTCGTCACCAAGGACCTCACCGGCCGCATCAAGGCAGGTGACATCGTCAAGGAAATCGCTCCCATCGTAGGCGGCAAGGGCGGCGGCCGGCCCGACTTCGCCCAGGCCGGAGGGCCGGACCAGGACAAGCTTGCGGAGGCGCTGAAAAAGGCGTTAGAGGTAGTGGAGAGTAAGATTTAACCGCCAAGACTCCAAGGGCGCCAAGTGTTTTGATGTCTGTAGGGTTAAGGTCGCTTTACCCGCCGTCGTTGCCCTTCCGCTCAATCTCCTTATAAAAATCCGCCACCACTCCGAACGCCTGCTTTTTTTGCCGGTCGTAGGTAAGCAGCCCTTTCAGGTTCATGTTCGGGACCGGGTTGTCGGGCCGCTTGTCGTCGCGGAAGTCGCTGAAGACCCAGGGCACGATGCCGGTGACAAAGGGCTTGCCGGCGATGATGGGTAACTGGACCTGATAGAACCTTTGCTGGTAGTCCTCGGAGAAGTCGCGCGAGCTCCCGTAGCCCACGTCGTAGAGCTTGCCGCCCGGCGGCCTGCCTTTTTCCGCGCCCGCTCCCATCTCCGAGACGATCACCGGCTTGTCCGGCCATTTCTTGTGCACCTGGTCAAGCAGATGGTCCACGTCCTCCGGCTTCCCGAAGTACCAGCCCAGGTACTCGTTCAGGTAGATCACGTCGGCGAGCCCGGCCGAAATCTCGAAGCGGGGCGTGATGCCGTGGGGGATGGTGAAGATGGCGAAGGTCACGGGGCGGCCGGGGTCGAAGCTCCTGGCCGTCGCGATCAGGCGCTGGTAGAGCCGGCGGATGGAGGGGAAGAGGGTGAAGCACTCGTCGCCCACTCCCCACATGACCACGCTCGGGTGGTTGCGGTCGCGCTCGATCATCTCGATGAGCGCGCGGGAGGAGTCATGAAAAAGCCCGCTCTTTTCCGCGGCCCGCAAACTGCGCAGCCCCCATCCAACCTGGTAAAGCGGGATCTCGGTCTCGACCAGGATGCCGGCGCGGTCGCAGGCGTCGAGCCAGCGCGGATCGTCCGGGTAGTGGGCCGTGCGCACGTAGTTGGCGTGCAGCTCCTTGAGCAGCGCGAGGTCCTGCTCGATGCGCTCTTTGGTCTGGACCTGGCCCGTCACCGGGTCGTCCTCGTGCCGGTTCACTCCGCGGATGAAAAAATTCCGGCCGTTGAGATAGGCCTCGGCGCCCCGGAACTCGAACTTGCGAAAGCCGATCATGACCGTCTGCGCCTCGGAGCCGCCCTGCGCGGTCACCAGCGCCACCACCCGGTAGAGGTTGGGCTCGGCCGGTGACCACGGCTTGATGCCCTTGATTTTTCTCTCGAAGTTGAAAGAGGCCAGGCCGCCCGCCGTGACCGGGACCTTGCCATGGAAAAACCTCACTTCCTCGGTATCGGCGAGGTCATGGAGCACCACCATGACATAAGCGACGGCGTCGGCGCCGCTCCGGTTGTACACCACTCCGGCGCCCGCCACGTTCCCCTCATGATCGGCGTCCACCGTGAGCTTGCACAGTGTGGTCCAGGGCCCGCTCTCGATCATCACGGTGCGGTTGATCCCGCCGTACGGCCACCATCCGAAAGGCCGGCCCTTCTTCACCAGCGGCGGCAGCGTGTCGTAGCCGCGCCGGGTGTCAACCCGGATGGTCAGCGTGTTCTCCTTCCCGTAATCGAGCGCGCCGGAGACGTCCAGGCTCCACTGGGTGAACCCGCCCCCATGATGCCCGAGCTTCTTTCCGTTCAGCCACGCGTCCGCCTGAAAGGCCGTGCCGTCGAGCACGAGCCGGTTAAAGCGCCCCTTTAAATTCACGGGCGCGATGAACTTGCGGCGGTACCAGCCCGCGCCCACGTAATTCAGCCATTCCGGCTTCTGCACGTTCCACGATCCGGGCACCGGGTGGTCGGTCCAGGCGGAATCGTCCAGGTCCGGGCCGTACCACTGACCGGCCTCTCCTTTGTCGTCCGCATCCGGCCGGAACTTCCACGTGCCGGCCAGATCCAGCCGCGTGTGATTGGTATGCTGGAACCGGGTGAAATAAGGCATCCCGTTTTCCATGAGCACGGGCACGCCGTCCGCGTCGCGGACCTCCGGCCCCTGCCCGCCGCCGCAGGCCGGGACCAGGCAGAGCAGGAATAATGAAAAAATTGTCAGACGGCTGACCGAATTTTTCATGGCCCTTTTCCGGCCTCCATCATAATTTTTCGCCGCACGACTTGATCCGGTCCAGGTCCAGCTCGATCCCGAGCCCGGGCTTTTGCGGGACGGCGACGAAGCCTTCCTTGTCAATCATGAACGGCTCCTTGAGCATGAAGTCGCGGGCGGGCGGGACCCAGCCGGGCGGCTCGTACGGGAACTCGCAGAATGAGCAGTTGGGCGTTGCGGCCATGATCTGGAGGTTGGCGGCGAAGCCCAGGCCGTTGGTCCAGGTATGGGGGCTGAACTCGAGGCCGTGGGCCTCGGCCATGGCCGCGACCTTCCTCGAATTCCACATGCCGGTCGAGATGGTGGCGTCGGGCTGGACCACGTCGAGGCAGCCCTGCTCGATCAGGTCGCGGAACTCGAAGAGGTCCGTGTTGAACTCGCCGCCGGCGATGGGCACGGTGGTGGCGTCGCGCAGCCGGGCGTAACCCTCGTAATCGTGCTTGAAGAGCGGCTCCTCCATCCAGCGCACGTCCAGGTCCTCCAGGCAGCGGCAGGTCTCGATCGCCCGCTTTACCGTCCACACCGGGTACGCCCCGAAGCCGTGGATCGGCCAGCCCTGGTTCGCGTCGCACATGATGTGCATGTCGTCGCCCACCGCCTCCCGCACCGCCGCCACCAGCTCGATGTCATCATCCATCTTTTCGTTCTTGAGCCGGAGCTTCAGGCCCTTGAAGCCCATCTCCTTCAATGCCACCGCCTCCTCCGCCCGCTTCTCCGGCGGGTGCAGCTCGCCCACGCTGGCGTAGGCCAGTACCTTGTCCCGGCAGCCGCCCCAGAGCTTGTACACCGGCAGACCCGCGACCTTGCCGATGATGTCCCAGAACCCGAGCTCGGCGAAGAACGCGCGGTAACCGAAGAAGTAAGCGCTGCGCAGGAGCTTCACAAAATCCTCCACCTGGAACGGGTCGCGGTTCATCACGAACGGCCGCAGCAGCGACACCAGGCCCTTGGCCTCGTCCAGAAACCCGACCCCCGCCGCGTATCCCTCGATGCCCGCGTCGGTCCTGTAGATCAAGATGAGGCACGAGTTCCGCGTCTGCGGAAAGCCCGGGATCCAGGTCGGAAAAAAGGGCGCGGGCAGATTGTAATGGCACAGCCAGGCCTCGATTTCAACGATCTTCATGTCTTCCCTCCTTGTCAGGCGGACTTGCTTCCGTGGAAGCGTAAACGAGCATCAAGGAGCCAGGATCGAGGGACGAGGGTCTGCACTCGTTCTTTTTCTCGCTCCTCGCTTCCCGATCCTCTCCTTCCGAGCACAGTATAACAAATAATCTCCGTTTTCTACCCCGGCCATTCGCGCCGCCGGCATTGACCCCGCGTCCGGCCGCGCCCTACAATGGAACCATGCCCGGGAAAAATCCGATCGTGATTGAGCGCGCGCCGGCGCTGGGCGACACCGTGGCCCTCCGCGGCCCAGCGCTCGCGGCGCTCACCGCCTGGTCGCCGCGGCCGGGCCTGGCCGTGACCGTCGCGGACGGCTCCGGTAATTCTTATCGCGCGCGGGTCACGGAGCTTCATGCGGACCGGGCGTCGCTGTTCGTGTTCGAACGGATGAAAGGCCCGGCGGAGTCGCCGCTCGAGATCATTCTGCTCCAGGCGCTGCCGGACAAGGAGCGGATGGAGCTGATCATCGAGAAGGCCGCGGAGCTGGGCGCGGACGTGATCGTGCCGTGGAAGGCGGAGCGCGGGGTGGGCCTGGACGAGCGGGATGCGCGGCAGAAAAAGTCGCGGGGCTGGCAAAAGCGCGCGCTCAAGGCGGCGAGGCAATGCCGGCGGGGCAAGGTCCCGTTCATCGCGCCGTACGCGGATCTTGACGCCGCGCTGGATTACGCCGCCGGCGCGGACCTGAAGATCGTGCTCTGGGAGGAAGCGCGCGCGCCGCTCAAGAAAATTCTGGAAAGCACGGCGGCGCCCCGCTCCGTGGCCATAATGATCGGCCCGGAGGGAGGGCTCACCCCGGCCGAGGTGGAGACGGCGGAGCGCTCCGGCTTCATCAGCGCCTCGCTGGGACCGCGCGTCCTGCGCACCGAGACCGCGGCCATCGCCGCGCTGGCGCTGGCGCAGTACGCGCTGGGGGACCTGGGTTCGTGATGTTCTGGCTGCTCCGACTTCCCAATATGGGCGCTGCGAGGCTAGGGGCAAAAGGTCATCAGATCGTTTTCTCACACAGAGGCACAGAGTACACAGAGAAAGAACGGAGAATAAACTCTTTTCTGAGTTCTCCGTGTTCTCTGTGCCTCCGTGCGAAAAAAATCCCGCTGAGGCCCGCTGAGGCCTAGTTGACTATGACCCGCCGGTCAACTAGACTCATTCGGGAAATAAAATTTCCTAACCTGCATGAGCGCTCTGAAAATTGGATGTCTCGCGGGGCTCCCGCCATTAAAGCCTGACGGCACATGCCAATAATTCAATCTTACCCAACACCCCGTTCGGACCACGGAAGGAGAGAACAAACATGCTGAGCTTTCTGCCGGGCCCGGTCAAGGGCGCGCTGTCATTTTTATTGATCGTGATCAATACGGTGTTCTGGTGCCTGCTCCTGTTCCCGATGGCGTTTCTGAAGTTCATCTTTCCGGTCCCGGCCTGGCGGCGGCTGTGCGGAAAGGCGCTGAACGCCATCGCGACCAACTGGATCATGGTAAACAACTGGAACCTGTGGCTGCTGACCGGCATCCGGTGGAAGGTGACGGGACTGGAAGCGCTCCGTATGGATCAGTGGTACCTGGTGGTGTCCAACCACCAGTCGTGGTCCGACATCCTGGTGTTGCAGAAGGTCTTCAACCGGCGGGTGCCGTTCCTGAAATTTTTCCTGAAGCAGGAGCTGATCTGGGTGCCGATCCTGGGGCTGGCGTGGTGGGCCCTGGACTATCCGTTCATGAAACGCTACTCCAAGGAGTTTCTGGAGAAGCACCCGGAGCTCAAGGGCAAGGACCTGGCGACCACGCGGAAGGCCTGCGAAAAATTCCGGACCATGCCGGTGTCCATCATGAACTTCGTGGAGGGCACGCGCTTCACCGCGGCCAAGCATGAGAGCCAGCGCTCGCCGTACCGGCGCCTGCTCCGGCCCAAGGCCGCGGGGGTGGCGTTCGTGCTCGGGGCCATGGGCGAACGGTTGAGCGGCATCCTCAACGTCACCATCGTCTATCCGGACGGGGCGCGCGACCTCTGGCAATTCCTGTGCGGCCGGGTGGGCGAGGTCAGGGTGAAGGTGGAGGCGCTTCCGGTCACGCCGGAAATTCTCGGCGACTACTTCGATGACGAGCAATACCGCGAGCGGTTCCAGGAATGGCTCAACGGGCTGTGGGCGGAGAAGGACGGCGTTTTCGGGGAGATGCTGACTTGATTGCAGGAACCGGCGCAAAGAGTTAAACGCCAAGACGCCAAGAGCGCCAAGAAAGAGAAATTTGTAAATATTATTATCTTGGCGTTCTTGGCGTCTTGGCGGTTCAATTCCCGTATACATGTTGATGGATCCAGCCAATGGGACATTCACCCACGCGCCCAGTTGAAAACATTTCGTCCGTTTCGTAGAATCGTTGCCAGCACATTCTGAGGAGGACGGGATGAACAACAAGCTTTATATCGGCAATTTGCCCTACCAGACGAGCGAGGAGGAATTGAAGCAGCTTTTTTCGCAGGCGGGGACGGTGAGCTCGGCCCGGGTTATCACGGAGGGCGCTTCGGGGCGGAGCAAGGGTTTCGGGTTCGTGGAGATGGAGACCGCGGAGCAGGCGGCCGCGGCCATCGAGCAGTTGAACGGGACCGAGCTCCTGGGCCGGGCGCTGACGGTGGCGGAGGCCCGTCCGCCCAAGGGCGGTGATCGCGGGCCGCGCGAGCGGGAGAGCGGCACGGATGAATGAGCGGGGCCTGGCCCGGCGCCTGGCAACCGGGCGCGGGCAAAGATAGATGACGATCTGGCTGTCCATCCTTTTCATCACCCTTTGCGCGGTGTGCTGGGACGCGGGCGTGGTCTGGCAAAAACAGGCCGCGGACACTCTGCCCGCGCTGGAGTTGGGCCGGGACACGGGCAGGACGCTCTTCGCTTTCATTACCTCGAAAAAATGGATGGGCGGGCTGATCATCTCGGGCGTGGGCTGGGGCCTGTTCGCGTTCGCGCTGGAATACACTCCGATCTCGCTGGCGCGCGCCATTCAAGGCTCCGGGTTCGTGGTGCTGGCCTTCTTCTCCATCTTTTTTCTCGACCATCGCCTGAAGATCCGGGAGTGGTCCGGCGTGATCATCGTGACCGGCGGGATCGTGGCGCTCGGGCTTTCCGAGCCGGCCCAAGCCCAGACCGCGAGCGTGATCCTGCCCGCCCGGTTCGTACTGGCCGTGGGAATCAGCCTGGGGGCGTGCGGCGCGATTTACGCGTCGCGGAAATTTTTCGGGCTCGGGTTCAACTGGGTGGTGGTGTTCAGCGTGGTGGCGGGGACCCTGCTCGGCATGGGCGACGTCTTCACCAAGGGGGTGCTGGTGGAGGCCGGCCAGAAGTCATACGGCACGGCCTTCGGCGTGATCGCGCCGCTATTGGTCATGAGCTACCTCACCGGCTTCTTCATCCTCTCGCGCGGCTACCAGCACGGCCGGGCCATCCTGGTCACCGGCGTGTCCGATTTCTGCGCCCGCATCGTCACCATCTTCCTGGGCGTTTACGCCATGGGCGAATCCTTCCCGGCGAGCCACCTGCTCTCCGGCCTGCGCATCGGCGGGCTCTTGGCCATTCTCTCCGGCACCGCGCTCCTGGCGCGCTTTTCGGGCGAACAGTTGGCAACGGAGTTGGGCAAAGACACTCCTTGACCGCGGCATTGCATTTCCGGAAAAAATTCTGCTAGACTCCTTTTCCGTCCGCCTCGTGGCACGGTTTTGAGCGGGGAAATCCCGCCGGCTTGCCGCGGGGCTTTACTATTTTGGGGCGGGGCGGTGAGGAGGAACGGGCAGTTTTAAAAAAGCGAGGTAAAAGCATGGCCAGGCAGAAGGCGTTGATGTCGTGGAGCGGGGGCAAGGACAGCGCGTGGGCGCTGAAGCTGGCGCGGGAGAGCGGGGAGTTGGAGATCGTGGGTGCGATCGTGACGATCACGGAAGCGAAGGGCGACAACCGGGTGCTGCTGCACGGGGTCCGGGAGGAGTTATTGGAGGCGCAGACGGCGGTGGTGGGCTTGCCCATGCGCAAGATGATGATCCCGTACGGCTGTCCCGGCGAGGTGACCGACGCGGCGCTCTACCGCCAGCTCATGAAGGCCAGGGCGGAGGGCGTGACGCGGGTGATTTACGGCGACCTTTTCTGCGCGGACGTGCGCGGGTACCGGGAGGCGCAGCTCGGGCACATGGGCATGACCGGCTGCTGGCCGCTGTGGAAGCGGGACACGGCGGAGCTGGCGCGCGAGATCATCGCCGGCGGCGTGCGCACTTACTTGTCCAGCGTGGACCTGAAGAAACTGCCGCGGTCCTTTGCCGGCCGGCTGCTCGGCCATGAATTGTTGAAAGACCTGCCGCCCGGCGTGGACCCGTGCGGGGAATTGGGCGAGTATCACAGCTTCGTGTTTGACGGACCCATGTTCAGCTACGGGCTGAACGTATATGCCGGCGAAGTCTTCGAGCAGGACGGCTTCGCCTTCGCCGACTTCAGACTGGAGGCCCCGAAGAAGGCGGCGAGCGCGTGAGCTCTATCCATTGATGGCAAAGGCGCGGAAGGCGTTCCCGGTGGTGAGCTCGGCCAGGCGGGGGAGGGGGATGCCGCGGATTTTGGCGACGGCCTCGGCCACGAGGCGGACGTAGGCGGGCTCGTTGCGTTTCCCCCGGTGCGGCTCGGGCGCGAGGAAGGGGCAGTCGGTCTCGATGAGGATGCGGTCCTCCGGTACCCTGGCCGCGGCCTCGGCCATGGCGCGGGCGTTCTTGAACGTGATGACGCCGGGAAAGGAAATGTAAAAGCCCAGGCGCACCAGCTCAAGGGCGAGGGCCGCGGAGCCGGAGAAGCAGTGCATGACGCTGCCCGGCTTGGGAACCCCGTCCTCTTTGAGGACACGCATCAGATCGTCGTGCGCGTCGCGGTCGTGGATGACCACCGGGAGGTCGAGATCGCGGGCGAGGCGGAGCTGGTCGCGGAGCCGCGCGAGCTGGACGTGCCGGGGCGAGTACTCCTTGGCGTAATCCAGTCCGATCTCGCCGATGGCCACGACCTTGTCCTGCTGCGCGAGCTCGTGCAGTTTTGCCAGGTCCGGGTCCCCCTTGATGAGCTTGGCGTCGTGCGGGTGCACGCCCACGGTGGCCCATATGTCCTCATGCCGCCGCGCGATCTCCAGGGCCCGCGCCGAGGCCTCGATCCCGTCGCCCGATCCGATGGTCACCATGTACTTTACGCCCGCGGCCCGCGCCCGGGCGATCACATCCTCCCGGTCGCGGTCGAAGTCCTTGAAGTCAAGGTGGGCGTGGGTATCGAATAGGGTTTCCATTTTCCCCGGACTGAGCATAAAACGGCTACTTTCGAATTCTCACGATATTGGGCGTGACCACGGAAAAAGCTCCCGTCATTTCGTCGGCATGTTCGGCAATGGCACTTGAGACTATTTCCGCCTTTTGCTCCGCAGTCAATCCCGCCAAGCGGACCAGAATGACTCCACCATGGATGCGATGCAGTCGGAAAACCAGTTCACCAAAATCCTTGTCCATGGTGATGAGGATTGACCGGCTCTCATTCGCCGCGGAAAGGATCGCCTCATCTGATATTCCCGAGGTCAGCTTCCAAGCGCGAATGACACGATGGCCGTCTTCAGCAAGTCGTTCGGCTATGGGCTCATCCACGCTCTCATCGCAGAAAAAATTCATGAAGGCATTCCATGCACCGGATAGACCACGTCCGCACGCAGGGTTTGTGCCGCATAGGCCAGAGCGGCATGGATGGCTTCCCTCGTCAGGCGTGGATGAGCGGCCAAGAGTTGTTCCTCGGTCTCGCCCGCGGCCAGTTTTTCCAGGATAAGTTCCACCGTGATCCTTGTGCCCCGGATTACGGCCTTGCCCATCATGATCGCGGGATCAATTTCTATCAGCTCTTCGCCCATTTTATTCGCCTCCTTTGTCTAAAGAGACACAGCTGGGTATAACCTATTATATCTCAGTAACCACGGTTAGTCTTCTTGTCATTATTCTATCCTCGGGAAAAGGGCCGCGCCTTTGGTCATGACGGTGCCGGAGGGGAGTCCGCCCCATTTGATTTTGCCGGAAAGCGGCGGGTCGGAAGGCGCACCCGGCGCTCCGATCTGTTCCCACATGCGGCCGGCGGCGTCGGGCATGAATGGGGAGATGAGGATGGCGGCGATACGGAGGAGCTCGGCGACGTTGTAGAGCACGGCATCGAGCCGGTCCTTCTGGGCCGGGTCTTTGGCGAGCGTGAAGGGCCTGGTCACGTCAATGTACTTATTGGCCGCGCTGATCATGGCCCAGATCACGGTGAGGGCCTTGTGGAAGGCGCACTCGGCCATGGCGAGCTCGGCCTCCTTCACCGTCCGCTCCACGGTCTTGATGAGCTCCTGGTCCACGCTGTCCCGAGCGGCGGGGGCGGTGAGCTTTCCGGCGGTGTATTTCCCCGCCATTCCGGCGGTTCGGGAGAGGAGGTTTCCGAGGTCGTTGGCGAGGTCGGAGTTGATGCGGTGCTTGAGGGCATCATAGGAGAAGTCGCCGTCGAGTCCGAAGGGGACCTCGCGGAGCAGGAAGTAGCGGAAGGGCTCGAGTCCGAACTTGTTGATGACCTCGTACGGGTCAATGAAGTTATTGAGGGACTTGCCCATTTTCCGCCCCTCGTTGGTCCACCATCCGTGGGCGAAGACGGTCTTGGGGAGGGGCACTCCGGCGGACATGAGGAGACAGGGCCAGATGACGGCGTGGTGGCGCAAGATGTCCTTGCCGATGAGGTGGAAGTCGGCGGGCCAGAAGCGCTTGAACTTCTCGTCGTTCTCATGGCCGAACCCGAGGGCGGAGATGTAATTGGTGAGCGCGTCCACCCATACGTAGAGCACGTGGGCCGGATCGTCGGGCACGGGGATGCCCCACTGGAAGTTGGTCCGGGATATGGAGAGGTCTTCGAGCCCGGACTTGACAAAGGAGAGGATCTCGTTGCGGCGGGACTCGGGCATGATGAATTCCGGGTGGTCCTCGATGTATTTCACGAGCCGGTCCTGGTATTTGCTCGTGCGGAAGAAGTATGAGGACTCCTTGACCTTGTCCACGGGCATCTGGTGGACGGGGCAGTTGCCGTTTTCGAGCTGGAGCTCGGTGTAATAGGTTTCGCAGCGCACGCAGTATAGCCCCTCGTACTCTCCCTTGTACACGTCGCCGCTTTTTTTGATGCGGTTGTAGATCTCGGCGACGGCGGCCTGGTGGCGGGGCTCGGTGGTGCGGATGAAGTCGTCGTAGGCGATGCCCATGCGGCTCCACAGGTCCTTGAAGCTTTGCGAGTTCTTGTCGGCGAGCTCGATGGGGGTCACGCCCTTTTCGGCGGCGGCCTGGTCCATCTTCTGGCCGTGCTCGTCGGTGCCGGTAAGGAAATAGACGTCGTCGCCCTTGAGCTTGTGCCAACGGGCGAGCACGTCGGCGGCCAGGGTGGTGTAGGCATGGCCGATGTGGGGCACGTCGTTGACGTAATAGATGGGGGTGGTGACGTAAAAAGTTTCCATTGCACTCCTCTTTAAAATAGGCTTGAGGCTTGGGGCCTGAGGCTTGAGATGCCGGGGCTGAACTTGCTACTTAAGGCATGAATCACCATGATGCCGCCATCTGAACCTCACGCCTCAAGCCCCTTGTCACATGCCTATTTCCGGTGCCGGTTGCGGCGTCGTCTTTTTCGTCTTCTTTGCTCGTCGGAGTCTTGGCCCTGGGGCTGGTTTTGTCCCGGGGGCTGGCCGGGGGCGCCCTGGGGCCGGGGCGGGCCGTCCTGTCCTGCGGGCGGCTTATAGGGCTGGGCCCCGGCGGGCGGGCGGTCCATCCCGGCGGGCTTATAGGGCTGGGCCCCGGCGGGCGGGCGCGGCGGTCCCTGCCGGTCGCGTTCCGGGCCGCGGCCGTTTCTGCTGTCTGGGCCGGGGCGGTTTTGCTGGTTCTGACGGTTTCCGGAGCGGTCGCGTCCGCGGTCCTGGTCGCGGCGGGGCTCGGAGGGCCGGTTGTCGCGGCGGGGTCCGCGGTCGGGTCCGGGTTGGGTCGCTCCGGGCCTGGGCTGGTCCATTTTTTCGAGCAGGGCGGGGTCGTCGCTTTCCAGGACCTCCTCATTGATGCCGTCGTTCTCTTCCATGGCGGCGTTGGCGTCGGCCTGCTCGGCCATGGCTTCATTCTGGGTCTTCAGGTCGTCCACGGAGACGAACATGGTCTTTCCGGATTCGAGCTCGACCAGGGCCTTGCGGCCCAGGATGTTGAGGTCAATGATGCGGCATGGCCCGACGGGCGAGACCATGCGCTTTCCTTTCTTGGGCATGCCCTTGCAGGATTCGTGGTAGAGGGGGTGCTCGTACGCCAGGCAGCACATGAGTCGTCCGCACAGCCCGGAGACCTTGGTCGGGTTCATGGCGAGGTTCTGGTCCTTGGCCATGCGCACGGACACGGGGGAGAAGTCGGAGAGGAAGGTGGCGCAACAGATCTCGCGGCCGCACGGTCCGAGGCCGCCGGTGATCTTGGCCTCGTCGCGGACGCCGATCTGGCGCATCTCGATGCGGGTGTGGAGCTGGCGGGCCATATCCTTGACCAGGTCGCGGAAGTCCACCCGCTGCTCGGCCGTGAAATAGAAGATGGCCTTGCTGGCGTCGTGGAGGTACTCGACGCGGACCATCTTCATATTGAGCTTCTTGGCGTTGATCATGGAGAGACACAGGTCCAGGGCCTCCTGCTCGCGCTCCTTGTTCTTGCGGTCGCGTTCGAGGTCGTTCCAGTTGGCCTTGCGAATGACGCGTTTGAGGTCGGCGGGGGCCTTTTCGTACCCCAGCTCGAAGATGGGGGTGACCACGCGGGCGAGGCCCAGGCCGCGGTCGGTCTCGACGATGACCGAGTCACCGATGTTATAGCGGAGCGTGCCGGCGTTGAAGAGGTAGTCCTTGCCGGCGCGGCGGAACTTCACGCCGAGAACTTTGACGAACGCGGGCTTCGGTGGTTCCCTGGGCTGGGCGGCAGGGGGCGGCGGCTCCTGCGGCGCTGCCGATGGTTCCTGGGTCTCGGGGGCGGGCTGCGCTTCGGCCGGCGGGGCGGGCGGTTCCACGGTCTCCGGCGCGGGACCGGCGGGCGCGGCGGGAGGTTGCGCGGCCGGTGGCTGCTCCTGGGGCTGTGCCGGGGCTTGGGCCGGTTGTTCCACCGCCGGGGCCTGGGTGGCGGCCGGCGCGGCTTGCTGGCCGGGCGCGGCGGGAGGTTGCGGTGCCGGTGGCTGCTCCTGGGGCTGTGCCGGGGCCTGGGCCGGTTGTTCCACCGCCGGGGCCTGGGTGGCGGCCGGCGCGGCTTGCTGGCCGGGCGCGGCCTGGCCTGGCGGGTTCAGGGGTTGCGCCTGGCTGGTCAAGGCTGTATCGGTCTGGCTCGGCGGGGCCGGCATGTCCTTATTAGTGTTGTGTTCATCGTTCATGGTGGTGAGATCTCCGCTCCTTCCACGCCCGCGAGGGCCATGGTCAATATTTCCCAGTTGAGCTTTAGGTTGGCGTTTCCCGCGGCGCGGTTGCGGGCGCGGGTGATGGTTTCCATTTTGTCGAGTACGGTGTCGGGCGGACCGGCGTCGGCCTGGCCCATGGCTTCGGCGCGCAGGTCCTGATTGGCGATACGGTCATGGCCCAGCCGGAGGTGGAGGACGTCGCGATAAAAGGCGATGAGCAGGTCGAAGATGTCGTCCACCGGCTGGTCGCGCGCGACTTTTTCCATGGCCTCGGCGAATTGGAGGATGGCAATACGGTCAGCCGGGTCCAGGGACAGCAGGCGTCGGACCATGTCTTTCCTGAACTCGACCACGAACTCCAGGTCCATGTCCAGGGCCTTCCTGGCGTTGCCTCCGGAGAGGGCGGCGACCAGCAGGGCCTCGTTTCCGGTGAGTCCGCGCTCGATTTTCAGCAGCTCGATGATGACGGAGTCGGGCATGGCCGGGACGCGCATCACCTGGCAGCGGCTGATGATGGTGGGCAGGAGTCGGTTCAGGTTGGCCGCGGTCATGATGAGCACGGTGTCCGCCGGCGGCTCTTCGAGGGTCTTGAGGAACGCGTTCTGGGAGTGCTCGTTCATGAGCTCGGCGGTGACGACGATTCCGACCTTGCGTCCGCCCTCGAAGCTGTGCAGGTTGAGGCGGGAGGTGAGTCCGCGGATCGAGTCAATCTTGATGTTCTTGCCCTCCGGCTCGACGATCATGACGTCGGGATGGCTGCCGGCCAGGGCGCGCTTGCACGGCCCGCACTCGCGGCAGGGCGGGAAGGCTCCCTGGCCGCAGACCAGGGCGGCGGCGAACTCGCGGGCGAGGGTGCGCTTTCCGGCGCCCTCCGGTCCGGCGAACAGATAGGCATGGGCCAGGCGTCCGCGCGCGAGGGCGCGGGCGAGGAGGCGCCGGGCTGTGGGATGGGTCTCGATCATCGCTTATGCAAATTCCTTTTCCCCGAAGACCTCGGCGGCAAAGATCTCGATCTTGAGCTCTTCCTTTTTCCAGGCGTCGGGGCGGAGCCCGGCCTTGATACAGGTATGGGAGAGGAAGGTGTCGCGGTCCCAGCCCTGCTCGGTGGCGACCTGGGGCAGGAGCACGCCCCGGTAATAGCCCTTGGTGATGAAGATGCCGTGCTTTCCCACCAGGATCTCGTTCACGTCGCTGATCTCGTGAAGCGGAGAGAGCACGGATATCTCCAGGTCCGTGTCAGGCAACTCTTCCGCGGTCAGATGCTCGAACCTGGGGTCCTCCCAGCCCGCGGCATAGGCCATGTTGCGAACAGTGGAGGCCAGCTCGCCCTCGCCGAAAAAAGTCCCGATGCAGCCGCGGAGCTGGCCGCGGTGGTGGACGGTCACGAACGCCCCCTGCCGGCCGCGCAGCGAGGGCGGCAGGTCCGCGGGCAGCGGCGGTTTCTTGCCGGAGCGCGCGTAACCCTCGATGGTGTCCCGGGCGATCTTGAGCAGGACTTTTTTGTCGGTATCGGCAAGGATGTTTTCCGTCATCAGCGCCCCTCCTTGCAAGCCTTTGACGTTCGCGCCGCCGCGCTGGGCCGTGGGAGGGAATGTGTCGGGAGAGTCGGGGCGGGCGGCTCAGTGATAGTTCTTGTGGTCCAGGTAAATGCTTTTTTCGATCATCTGGAAGTACAGGAATATCAGCACGTGCTGGATGTCCCGGGGCAAGGATGAGATGAATTGTTTCTTGCCCTCGAACTCGGGGATGGCGAGGACCTCGCGGATCGCCTGTCGGACCTGGAACACGTGTTCGGAGCCCAGGTCCGCGAGTTCATCCTCCTTCTTGGCAAACGCTTCCCGAATCCGGTCATTCTCGAACAGGACATGATTCCCGTGTGCCCCCAACTGGAGCACGTACTCCAGCGGGGACATGTCAAATTCCTGGGATTCATCGAATTCAATTACCATGGACGCCGCTCCAGTCTCTCCTAGTATTCCAACGTCCGGCGCATAATCGTGTCGGCAACTGCTATCAGTAAATTATCATAGCGCGTTTGTCAAGGGCGGGCAAGTCGAGAATGATTAATTATGAATAATGAATTATAAAGCCGGAACCGTTCATCATTCATAATTTTTAATTCATCATTGACTGCCCATCCTTTCCTTGAGCATTTCCGCAAAGGCCTCCACCCTGGTCTTGACGGGCCCCAGGCTGGCCTCGCGGAAGTCGGTGTCTATAACCAGCATGGGGATGCCCTGCTTTTCCAGGTCCTCCTTGATGCCGGGGTAATCGAGCTCGGCGGCCTCGCAGAACTTCTGGACCAGGAAGACGGCGCCGTCGGCGCCGAGGGCCTGGACGCGCTCGATGAGGAACGAGGACCGGCGGGGCCGCTCATCCCAGATTCCGGCAAAGGGCAGGCGGCCAAGCTGGCGCGAGACCAGGGCCTGCCACGGGTCCTTATTTTCCGGCACGGCGGCGGCCACCCATCTTCCGCCCACGGCCAGGTGGTCCTCCACCACGAAGAGCCCGCTCTGGTCCAGCAGCGATGCCAGGCCCGGCGGCTCGGCCATCTTGCCGGCGACAACCACCCGGGGCTTGCCGCCATTGCCCGCGCCGGCCTTCACCGACCCCGCGGCTTCCCGGAGCAGGGACAGGCTCTCCTCCGGCGGCAGGATGAGCGCCGCCCGGACCGATGACAGCATCTCGGATAATCCCACGCCGCCGCTTGGCATGGCCTCCCGCAGTTTCTTAAGGTGCGACCGGACCTCGTTGTAGAGGCGGACGCTCTCGGCAAGGCCGTCGCCGGTGATCTCCCGGCCGGTAAAGGCGGAAAGCTTGTCGCCCACTCTTTTCAGCTCGGCCAGGAAATAATCCTTCACCCCGTCGGCGTTCACGCGGCGGGGGATGCGCAGGCATTCGTAGAACGGGAACTTGTCCATGAAGCGCAGGATCAGGTCAATGCAGCGGGTGGTGTCGCAGGCATAAGAGACGATCAGGCCGTCCAGGAAGCCGAGCTCGCCGGACTCGATCATCTCGACCACGCTGCGGCAATAGGAGCAGGCAAAGCCCTGCACGTGCTTGTCCACGTGCTGAAACGCGAGCTCTCCGGGCAGGACCCCGACCGGCAGCGCGCCCGCGGCGTGCACCAGCTCCTCCGGCACGTCCACCAGGGTGAGGCCCACGGCCTTCTTTCCGGTCTTCTTCTTGAGCTCGGTTATCGTCTTGCCCGGCTCCCGCCAGGCCCGGTCGAACTGGTCCAGTAACTTTTTGTCCACTACATTCCTCCGGTTAAATAGAATATTTTTTCTCACGCAAAGGCGCAAAGTTCGCAAAGAAAAGATTTTTAATTTTTCTTCTTAAAACTTTGTGGCCTTTGCGCCTTTGCGAGAGAAAAAATCTCATTTAAACTTCTCCCTCCAATATGGCCCCAACTCCTTCGCGATTTGGGGGCCGGTGAGGACTTTGCCTTTGAATTCGATCTCGGTGAGGCGCACTGAGCCGAAGCGGGCGCCGACGTGGACCTGATCGTCCTCGATGTCCATCTCGCCGGAGGCGAGCAATCCGGGCGCGGCGTCGTCGGGCGAGACCATCCAGACCATGACCTTCTCGCCCATGAAGTAAGAGAAGGCGCCGGGCCACGGCCGGGTGACGGCCCGGACCAGATTGTAAACCTCCCAGCAGGACTGGGTCCAGTCAATCCTTCCGTCCTCGGGCTTGCGTCCGCCGAAGTAAGAGCCTTGGGCAAGGTCCAGGGGCCGGTTCGGGGCCGTGCCCGCGCGGATCCGCGGCAGGGCCTGGTCGAGCATATCGGCGGCGAGGGCCGCGAGCTTGTCGTGGAGCGTCTTCGCCGTGTCCTCTTTGGCGATCTCCGTCTCGGCCTGGGCCACGATGCCGCCGGCGTCGGGTTTTTCCACCATGTAATGGAGCGTGACGCCGGTCTTGCGCTCGCCTTTGACCAGGACCCAGTTGAGAGGCGAGCGGCCGCGGTAGCGGGGCAGGAGCGAGGGGTGGAGGTTGAGGGCGCCGCGCGGGGGAATGGCGAGCAGCTCGCTCTTGAGCATTTGCCGGTAGAAGAAGCTGAACATGATGTCGGGCTGCAGGGACTTGATCTCGGTCACGACGGCGGGCGTGTTCACGTCCGGCGGCGCGGCGCAGGGGATGTCGTGTTGCCGGCACAGCTCGGCCACCGACTCGAACCAGATGTTTTCGCGGGGGTCGTCGTCATGCGTATAGACTTTGGGCAGCGTAAAGCCGTGCTTGATGAGCGCGCGGATGCCGATCGCGCCCATGGTGTGATAGGCGAAGACGACGGCTTTCACTTGGGTTCCTCATGAACCTTGCGCACGAGGTAGCGCGGGCGGTGGCGGACCTCGCGGTAGATGCGGCCCACGTACTCGCCGATCAGGCCCAGCGCGAAGAACTGCGCGCCCACGAAGAAGAAGAGGATGGCGAAGAGGGTGAACACGCCCTGCGCGGCCCATTCGGCGCCGAAGATGAGGCGGAGCACGGCCAGGAACGCGCCGAAGGCCACGCCGCCGGCGGCCAGCGCCATGCCGGAATAAAGGAGCGTCTTGAGCGGCAGGTCGGAGAAGCTGGTGAGCAGGTCGAACTGGAGGTTCAGGAGCTTCTTGAAATTGTACTGGGACACGCCGGCGGCGCGCTCGGCGTGGGCCACCGGGATCTCGGTGATGCGCTTGGCGAAGATGGTGGCGAGGGCGGGGATGAAGGTCGAGTGCTCGCGGGACTGGATCATGGCGTCCACCACGGAGCGGCGGTAGGCGCGGAGCATGCAGCCCCAGTCGGTGAGGTGGACGCCGGTGATCCGGCGGGCCATGGCGTTTACAGCGGCGGAGGGCAGGCGGCGCAGCACCGAGTCCTTGCGCATCTGGCGCACCGAGCCGACCACCTCCCAGTCGCCCTCCCGCATCGCCTGCACCAGCCTGGGCACTTCCTCCGGCGGGTTCTGAAGGTCAGCGTCCATGGTCACCACGATGTCGCCGCGCGCGTGCTCCAGCCCCGCGAACACCGCGGCGTGCTGGCCGTAGTTGCGGATCAGCTCGACCACCCGCAGGAACTTCTTCTTCCGGGCCAGCTCCTTCATGATCTCCAGCGACCGGTCGCGCGAGCCGTCGTCAACCAGCACCACCTCGTACTCCTCCGCCGGCTCGAGCGAATTCAGCGCCGCCTCCAGCCGGTCCACCAGCGGCCGCAGGTTGTCCTCTTCGTTGTATACGGGGATCACTACCGAGAGCATTGATAGCTCCTTTTATTCTCCATCCCGGCCGCGTCACGCGCGGCTCACTTGACTCGTCAACATTCCTGCTTGCGGGTCGTGGGCGCGGGGCGGGGGTTGCCCCGGATCACCTCGAAGCCCTTGCGGTTCCACGCCTTCATGCCGCCCTTTAACGAAAGCGTCTCCGGCCGGACCTTTTTTGGGCGCCTCTCCCTCTCTTATTACCTATTCCAGCAACGCCGGCCTGAAATTATAACCCCATCGGCCCGCCATTCAAAAAGCCGCGCGTTTGAATTAAGGGAGGATTCAACTTAAGTTAATGGCCAGATGGCGGGATTTGAAGATGCGAAGCTCCCGGAGCGGGCCGCGTGGGAGGACTGGGCGGCGTTGGCGGCCAGGCTTTTTCTGGCGGGGCTGTTTATTTATTCGTCGTGGCACAAGATCCAGGACCCGATCGCGTTTCAGATCAAGGTGAACGAATACGAGATCCTGCCGGCGGCGTGGGAGGCCACGTTCGCGCGGGTGGCGCCGTGGGTGATGATGGTGAGCGCGGAGCTGCTGGTGCTGGGACTGTTGACGCGGGCGGGGGCCGGGGCGCTGCTGCTGCTGCTGGTGTCTTTCATGGTTGCGATCGGGGTGAACGTTTATCGGGACCGGGTTCTGGGGTGCGGGTGTTTTTCGGAGGAGGGGCACCAGGTGGGGTGGCTCTTGGTGGTGCAGGACCTGGCGCTGTTCCTGGTGGCGGGGTGGCTGGCCTGGCGCGGGGGAGGAAGGTGGAGCGTGGACCATGTTGCAGGAAGGTTTTTACCGCGGAGGCGCGGAGAACGCGGAGAAGAGCTAACTGAAAAAAAGGAATAAAAAACCTTTGCGTTCTCTGCGCCTCTGCGGTGAACATACTCTTGCCGGTTTTTCCTCCGCTTGTGTCGTTGCTCTCATCCGCTGAAAATTAGAAAAATCTTAGCTTGGTTTTTTTCATTGACACGGGGGCAAAAAGAGGTATAATTTTTTACTTGGTTGGTTTTCGGTCCAGTTGGAGTTCATGGTTAACATAACAGGCAGTTAACTTTTTCAATTTTCCGGAAGATTATAAATGTTGACGGTAGACTACGCACCTATTCTGGTCATGATGGCGCTGGCCGGCGTTTTGCTGGTCATCTTCATTCTGGGCTCGGTGCTGCTGGGGCCTTCGCAGAAGGACCGCGAAAAGCTGATGCCCTTCGAGTGCGGTCACCCGTCGGAGGGCTATACCAAGCACCGGTTCGCGGTCAAATTCTACGGGGTTGCCGTCCTCTTCATTCTCTTCGACATCGAGGCCGTGTTCCTTTTCCCCTGGGCCGTGGTGATGAACGAGCTCAAGCTGTTCGCGCTGGTGGAGATGGGGCTTTTCCTGCTCGTGTTGATCCTGGCGCTGGCTTGGGTGTGGGCCAAGGGAGGGCTCGAATGGGACTAGAGATGCGGCTCAAGCGGTTTGAGTACATCGCGACCAAGCTGGAGTTCTTCGTCAACTGGGCGCGCAAGTGGTCGCTGTTCCAGTACCCGTTCGTCACGGCCTGCTGCGGCATGGAGTTCATGTCCGTGATGGCGTCGCATTACGACCTGGCCCGTTTCGGGGCCGAGTTCCCGAGGTTCACGCCCCGCCAGGCCGACTTCCTGATCGTGGTCGGGACCATCAGCCACAAGCAGGCCCCGATCCTGCGCCGCGTTTATCAGCAGATGTGCGCGCCCAAGTGGGTCATCTCCTTCGGCGTATGCGCGTCCACCGGCGGGTTCTACGACAACTACGCCACGGTGCAGGGCATTGACAAGATCATCCCGGTTGACGTTTACATCCCGGGGTGCCCGCCGCGTCCGGAGATGGTGCTGGACGGTCTGATGAAGCTCCAGGACAAGATCCAGAAGGAGCAATTCGGGGACCACGACAAGGTTTACGAGAAGTACATGGCGCAACTTTCCGCCGCGATCAAAGGCGCGTCAAGATGAGCGTTGAAGCCATAGACAAGATCAAGGAGAAGTTCGGCGAGGCCGTTACGGAGACGCACAGCCGGCTGGGCGACGACACGGCGCGGGTGAAACGCGAGAATTGGCTCGCGGTGGCGCGGTACGCCCGGGACGAGCTGGGCTTTGACCTGTTCGTGGACCTCTCCGCGGTGGACTATTTGAAGCGGGAGGAAGGGCTGCCGCGCTTCGAGGTGGTGTTGCACCTGCGCTCGATGAGCACCGGCAAAAGGGTCCGGCTGAAAGCCCGGGTCCCGGAGAGCGACCCGGGCATTGACAGCCTGGTGAATTTATGGAAGGGCGCGAACTGGTTCGAGCGCGAGTGCCACGAGATGTACGGGATCAAGTTCAAGGGGCACCCGGACCTCCGTCCGCTGCTGTTGTACCCGGAGTTCAAGGGGTATCCGCTGCGCAAGGATTATCCCATTGACAAGCGTCAGCCGCGCATTCCGCTGCTGGCCTCGGAGGAGCGTCGGTTCCCGCGTCCGATGGACGAGACGCCGCACGGGCATGATCCGCGGTTTTCGGACGAAGAAAAGTAACAGGTTTGCCGCAATTGTCCATTTTGAAAAGAAGGGAACCACGGATGAACACGGATTAACACGGATGATTTCGGGAAATATTTAATTAATTCGTGTTCATCCGTGTTCATCGGTGGTTAAAAAAATATGCCGATAGACAGCAAACAGGACCTTCATATTGATTACCTGGACGTGACGCTTGGTCCGTCGCACCCGGCCATGCACGGGATCACCCAGATGAAGGTGAAGCTGGACGGAGAGACCCTGGTCCACGTTGACGTTGAGCCGGGGTATCTTCACCGCGGGTTCGAGAAGGAGTGCGAGGACCACCGCTGGAACCAGATCGTGCCCTACACCGACCGGCTGAACTACGTCTCTCCGATCATCAACAACGTGGGCTACGTCATGACGGTGGAAAAGCTGTGCGGTCTCACGGTGCCGCCGCGGGGCCAGTACCTCCGGGTAATTCTCTCGGAGATGTGCCGGCTTACCGACCACCTCACCTGTCTCGCGGCCGTGGTCATGGAGCTGGGCGCGTTCTCGGCGTTCCTTTATTTCATGAAAATAAGGGAGCTTTACTACGAGCTTCTGGAGAACGTGACGGGCGCGCGGGTGACCTATGCCTGGACCCGGGTGGGCGGCTCGCGGTGGGACCTCCCCGATGATTTCGGGAGGGGCCTCAAGGACGCCATCGCGGAGACCAGGCGGGTCATGAAGGAGATTGACGGGCTGTTCACCAAGAACCGTATTTTCATGGACCGGGTGGTGGACGTGGGCGTGATCAGCCAGGAGGACGCGGTGAGTTACGGGATCACGGGCCCGTTCCTGCGCTCGACCGGGATCGCCTATGACGTGCGCAAGGCCCACCCCTACCTGGTTTACAGCGAGTTCGACTTCAACATCCCCACCGGCACGAACGGCGACAATTATGACCGCTACCTGGTGCGGATGGCGGAGATGGAACAGAGCATGAGGATCCTGGAGCAGGCCCTGGTCAAGCTCCCGGACGGCCCGATCTCGGTGGAGGACCCGCGTTTCACCCTGCCGGACAAGCAGGCGGTGTATAACTCGATCGAGGGTACGATCAACCAGTTCAAGCTGGTTTTCGAGGATATCTGGGTGCCCAGGGGCGAGGCGTACGGATACGTGGAGGGGGCGAACGGCGAGCTCGGGTTCTATATTGTTTCCGACGGCGGGAACAAGCCGGTGAAGTGCCGGGTGCGTCCGCCGTGCTTCCCGATCGTGGCGGCGCTCGGGAAGATGCTGGAAGGCTCGATGATCGCGGACATCATCCCGACCTACGGGTCGGTGAACATGATCGGCGGGGAGATGGACCGGTAATGGCGCTCGAATTTTCAGCCGCGGCCAGGGAGAAGGTCGAGCAGATACGGGCGAAGTATCCGACCGACTGCGCGGCGCTTTTGCCCGCGCTGTACGTGGCGCAGGAGGAATTCGGGCACGTGAGCCTGGAGGCCATGGAGTACGTGGCCGGGCTGCTTAACGTGTCGCCGGCCACGGTTTACGGCGTGGCCACGTTCTACACCATGTACAACAAGGCGCCGGTGGGCAAGTACCTGGTCCAGGTGTGCATGAACCTGCCCTGCGCTCTGCGGGGCGCCGAAGAGGTGTTCGAGTACATCTCGAAGAAGCTCGGGGCGAAGGCGGGGGAGACGACCAAGGACGGGCGGTTCACGCTGATGAAGGTCGAGTGCCTGGGGGCCTGCGGCGCCGCGCCCATGATGCAGGTGAACGACAAATATTACGAGGACCTGACCCCGGCCAAGGTGGACGACATTTTGGGCGGGATGAAGTGAGGGTTTTTTAACGAGGAGTTTTTATTTTAGCCGCAGATGAACGCAGATGAACACAGATAAGATTTAGAGAAAAAGAAAATTAATTATCTGCGTTAATCTGCGTTCATCTGCGGCAAAAAGAAAAATCAGATGGCCGAAGAAGGGAAAATACTGACCGCCAACTGGGGCAAGCCGGACTCGCACAAGCTGGAGACCTATCTTGCCTCCGGCGGGTACGAGGCGGCGAAGAAGGCGCTCGCGATGGAGCCGCAGCAGGTGTCGCAGACGGTGCTGGACGCCGGGCTTCGGGGCCGCGGGGGCGCGGGCTTCCCGACGGGCCGCAAGTGGATGTTCATGCCCAAGGACGACCGGCCCAGGTATTTGTGCGTGAACGCGGACGAGGGCGAGCCGGGTACGTTCAAGGACCGGGAGATCATGCTCAAGGACCCGCACATGCTGATCGAGGGGATCATCATCGCGTGCTGGGCCATGCAGGCCAAGGCGGCGTACATTTACATCCGGGGCGAGTTCATGGAGCCGGCCCTCCGGACGCAGGCGGCGATTGACGAGGCCTACGCCAAGGGCCTGCTCGGCGGCAACGTGATGGGCACGGGCTACCAGCTCGACGTTTACACGCACCTGGGCGCGGGGGCGTACATCTGCGGGGAGGAGACGGCGCTGATCAACAGCTTGGAGGGCAAGAAAGGCCAGCCGCGCATCCGGCCGCCTTTCCCGCCGCAGCGGGGCGTGTTCGACATGCCGACCACCGTGAACAACGTCGAGAGCATCGCGGCCGTTCCGTTCATCATCTCGAACGGGCCGGAGGCCTATAAGAAATTCGGGACGGAGAAGAGCGCGGGGACCAAGCTCTTCTGCGTGTCGGGCCACGTGAACAAGCCGGGCACGTTCGAGCTCCCGCTGAGCGTCCCGCTCATGGAGATCATCGAGAAGCACTGCGGGGGCATGTTGAACGGGATGAAGCTCAAGGCGGTGATCCCGGGCGGCAGCTCGACCCCCATCCTCACCGCCAAGGAGTGCGAGGACCTGAAGATGGACTACGAGGCGCTGGCCGCGGCGGGCTCGATGCTCGGCTCCGGCGCCATTATAGTGATCGGCGAGGGCACCTGCATGGTGAACGCGCTTCGGGTGCTCACGCATTTTTACGCGCACGAGTCGTGCGGCCAGTGCACTCCGTGCCGGGAGGGCACGGGCTGGATGGACCAGATCATGAAGCGCATGGTGGACGGCCAGGGCCGGATGGAAGACCTGGACCTCATGCTCTCGCTGGCCACCAACATGACGGGCAACACCATCTGTCCGCTGGCCGACGCCGCGGCCGGGCCGGTCAAGAGCTTCATTCCCAAGTTCCGGGACGAGTTCGAGGCCTACATCCGGGAGCAGAAGGGCCGCAAGGAAAAGTGCTGGCCGGTGAAGTGGAAATGAGGAGTATTTTTTTAACCACGGATGAACACAGATAAACACAGATGAAAAAAATAAAATTAATTATCCGTGTTCATCCGTGTTCATCTGTGGTTAAAAGAGATTGTTAATACTATGCCGAAGATAAAGATAAACGGGCGGGAGATCGAGGCGGAGGCCGGCAAGACCATCTTGCAGGTGGCGCTGGCGAACGGCATTTACATCCCGCATTACTGCTATCACCCGTACCTTTCCATCGCGGGCAACTGCCGGATGTGCCTGGTTGACATCAAGCCGGGCCCGCCCAAGCCGTCGGTGGCCTGCAACACCGTGGTGGCGGAGGGCATGGAGATCGAGACGGAGAACAAGAAACTCGAGGCCGCGCGGCAGGGGGTGATGGAGTTCCTGCTCAAGAACCACCCGGTGGACTGCCCGATCTGCGACCAGGCGGGCGAGTGCGGTCTCCAGGACTTCTACATGAAGTACGACCTGAAGCCCTCCCGCATCCTGGGCCCGCAGGAGAAGGTGAAGAAGAGGAAGGCGCTTCGGGTGGGCAAGACGCTGGTCCTGGACACCGAGCGCTGCATCCTGTGCTCGCGCTGCGTGCGCTTCATGAAGGAGATCGCGGGCGACGACTGCCTGACGATCAAGGAGCGGCGCGACTGCTCGGAGATCACGCTGTTCCCGGGCAAGACGCTGGACAACCCGTACAGCCTCTGCCTCGCGGACATCTGCCCGGTGGGGGCGTGGACGGGCGCGGACTTCCGGTTCAAGCAGCGGGTGTGGTTCCTGACCTCGTCGCCCTCGATCTGCCCGGAATGCGCGCGGGGCTGCAACATCTGGATTGACCACCGCCGCGGCGAGGTCTTCCGCATCCGGCCGCGCCTCAACGAAAAGGTCAACAAGTGCTGGGCCTGCGACGAGGGACGGCTCTCGTATCACGCGATCAACGACATCCGTCTCACCTGCGCGGCCATCGGCGAGCCGGGCTGCGCCAAGCGGGCGGGCGTGGACGAGGCCATCGCCAAGCTCGCGGAGACGGTGAAGGAAGCGGGTTCGAACCTGGCCGTGATCTTGTCCGCGAGCCTGTCCCTGGAAGAGGGCAAGCGCGCGGTGGCGCTGTTCAAGGACAAGCTCGGGGCCAAGCTCTACCTGCACGCGGGCGAGCCGGGCTGGTCGGACCAGATTCTGCGCTCTTCGGACCAGAACGCGAACGTGAAGGGCCTGGAAGGGCTCGGGATCAGCGACCGCAATCTTGCCGGCATCGGCGAGTCGGCGGTGGTGGTCCTGTTGGAGACGATGTGCCCGAGGCCGCTGCCGGAGGGGGTGAAGCAGCCCACGGCGGTGATCTCGCCGCAGCTTTCGAAGGCGGTGGAAAAATCGGTGCTGAGCATCCCGGCGGCGAGCTACGCGGAGAGCGCGGGCACGGTGGTGAACGGCGATGGCATCGAGCAGAGGTACGAGGCGGCGCTGCCGCTCATGGGCGACGCGCTGCCGCACTCGGAGATTTTGGAGCGTCTGGCCCGGTCCCTCTAGGCACGGGCTCACGATATCGGTCAAAGTGATGACACTGGACAGCACATTTCAGTTTGTTATGTCCGCGGCGTGGGCGGTGGCGGTGTTCACCGCGGTCGTCAGCCTGGCGGGGTTGATGACGTGGGGCGAGCGGAAGCTGGCCTCGATGATCCAGGACCGGATCGGCCCGAACCGCGCGAACATCCGGCTCACGTACCACCCCTGGCCGTTCGGGCCCAAGCGCTCGGTCAACCTCACCGCCATCGGGCTGTTCCACATCATGGCGGACCCGGTGAAGCTGTTCTTCAAGGAGGACTTCATTCCGGCGGGCGCGAACAAGATCCTGCACACGCTGGCGCCGATGATCTCTTTGGGCGTGCCGTTCGTGGTGTTCTCGGTGCTGCCGTTCGCGGGCCCGCTGCACATCCAATGGCGGGACTTCACGGCGGACGAGCTGTATCTGGCGTGGCTGTTCAGCGGCCAGGTGCTGCATCTGTCGGACTACACGCTCAAGTTCGTGGTGGCGGACCTGGACGTGGGCATGATCTTCGTGTTCGCGGTGTCGAGCCTCGCGGTGTACGGGGTGATCCTGTCGGGCTGGAGCTCGAACAATAAGTTCAGCTTCCTGGGGGCCTTGCGGGGCGCGAACCAGATGATCTCGTACGAGGTCTCGCTGGGCCTTTGCGCGGTGGGCCTGTTCATGATCTACGGGGGTTTGTCGCTGTCTTCGCTTAACAACGGCCAGGGCGAGTTGCTGCTCGGCGTGATTCCCAAGTGGGGGATCATCACGCAGCCGCTGGCGTTCATTTTGTTCCTGACCTGCGGGATGGCGGAGATCAAGCGGATCCCGTTCGATTTGCCGGAGGGCGAGAGCGAGATCGTGGCGGGTTATTTCCTGGAATATTCCTCGATGAAGTTCACGATGTTCATGTTCGGCGAGTACGTGGAGATGATTTTGCTGGCGGGCGTGATCACGACGCTGTTCTTCGGGGGCTGGCAGATTCCGTGGGTCAGTCCGGAGGGCATTCACGTCCTGCACTGGCAGCTTTTATGGAGCGACACGTTCTTGTCGGGACTGGGCGCGACCGGGATCCACATCCTGATCGCTCTGCTGCAGGCGGGCAAGTTCGCGACGTGCACGGTGGTGTGGGTTTACCTGATCTTCATGATCCGGTGGACCTTCCCCCGGTTCCGTTACGACCAGGTGATGAAGCTGGGGTGGCAGATGATTCTGCCGCTGGCGCTCATCAACATCATGGTGACCGGACTGATCCTGGCCTTCACCCGGGGGTGGCTCAATGGGTAAGCCCAGGCAATACAGCACGGAAGAGAGGATTTACCTGATCGAGGTGCTCCGGGGGCTCGCGATCACGACGCGTCATTTCTGGGTGAACATTATCGGGTTCATTCCGGGCCTCAGGAAGCTGGGTTCGATTCCGGGCCTCCGGAAGCTGATGAAGCCGGAGACGGTGACGTACCAGTGGCCGGAGGTGGAGCGTCCGATCAGCCCGCGCTGGCGGGGCCGGCACCGGCTGAACAAGCGGGAGGACGGGACGGTGAAGTGCGTGGCGTGCATGTGCTGCGCCACGGCGTGCCCGTCGGAGTGCATCCACATCGTGGCGCGGGAGCGCGGCGACGGGGTGGACGAGAAGGAGCCGGCGCTGTTCGAGATAGACCTGTTCCGGTGCGTTTACTGCGGGATGTGCGTGGAGGCGTGCCCGTGCAACGCGATCTTGATGGACACGCAGGAGATGCGCTTCTGCGAGTATTCTCCGGACAAGTTCGTGATCGGCAAGGAAAAGCTTCTGGATTGGTAGCGATGGACTGGGGACAGTACACATACGCGATAGCGTTTTACGCGGCGGCGGCGCTGGCGGTGGCGAGCGCGGCGATGGTGGTATGGCACCGGAACCCGGTGATCAACGCGCTGTACCTGGTGCTGACGCTGTTCGCGCTGGCGGTGGTGTTCGTTTTGCTGCACGCCCATTTCCTGGCGGCGGTGCAGGTGCTGGTGTACGCGGGCGCGGCGCTGGTGTTGTTCCTGCTCATCGTCATGCTGCTGAACCTTGACGAGCAGAGCCTGAAGATCGTGAAGCCGGGCCTCTCGCAGGCGGCGGGAGTGGCGGCGGTGTTCGCGGTGACGCTGCTGATCGCGGCGGTGGGCGGCGGGCTCAAGACCACGCACGTCAATGAGAGCGACCCGGTCCAGGTCGAGAACTTCGTCACTTACGTGAACAAGGTCCGGAGCGGGTATCGGGAGACGACGGGCGCAAACAGAGGGGAAGTGCTCGCCATGGCCCAGCTCCTGCTCGAGGCGCTGGACGACCCGCAGATGAAGTCAAACTTCACGGCGCCCGGAAAGATCGCCACGCTGCCGGAGTCCCGCTTCAACGACCTGCGGAAAACGCTGGAGACCTCGGCTTCGGAGCTGCATGGCATCGAGGAGATCGGTCCGCCCGCCGACTTCCAGGACTTCAGCCGGGAGGACATGCTCGACCTGCTCGCGGCCGCGGGGGAGGCCCGGCTCAAACAGATGCGCGAGTTCGGGACCACGGCGGCGGTGGGGCGGCTTCTGTTCTCGCGTTACATCCTGCCGTTCGAGGCGGCGAGCTTCTTGTTGCTGGCGGCGATCATCGGGGTGCTGGTGCTGGCGCGGCGGAAGCCGGGGGAGGCGGGGTCATGATGGAGATCAACCTGGGACATTTCCTGGCGCTTTCCGCGGTGCTGTTCGGGATCGGGATGGCGGGGGTGCTGACGCGGCGCAACGCCATCGTGATCTTCATGAGCATCGAGGTGATGCTGAACGCGGCCAACCTGGCGTTCGCGGCGTTCGCGTTTTTCCGCTGGAACCTGACCGGGCACGTGTTCGTGTTCATGGTCATGGTGGTGGCGGCGTGCGAGGTCGCGGTGGGCCTGGCGATCATCCTGACCATCTTCCGCAACCGGGCCACGGTGAACGTGGACGAGCTCGACCTTTTAAAGTGGTAAGGCGATGGGACACGAAGCGATACAACATGCCGTCCAGTTTTACGCGGAGCACAACGATCTGTTGATCCTGGTGCCGCTGCTGCCGCTGCTCGGCTTCTTGACCAACGGGCTGGGCTGGGTATTTACCGGCTCCAGCATGCCCAAGTATTATAGAATTATTTTTGCCGTACTATTGCTGGCAAGTATGGTCATGCTGATTCTATTGCTGGCACTAAAGCATCTGGGCGTGGCAACAGTTGATATTCCGGAATTCTTGCCCTCGATATTAATTTTATTCCTAAAGTATTTGTTCCAAGCGGCCCTGGCACTTTCGGACAGTTACGCCCTGATATTCATTTTATTCATTGCGATTTTGGCCAGAGTACTTATCGCCAATAATCTGCCGCGGTGGCTTGTCAACGTTGTTGCCGTGGGCAGCGTGGCCGGGAGCTTCGCGATCTCGGTGGAGCTATTCCTGGCCCTGCGCTACTTCCCCGAGGGCGCGTACTTGTCCCAGCGGGTGTTCACCTGGATCGCGGTCATTCCGGGCGCGGGGCTGAAGGAGATCGCGTTGCGCGCGCCCTTGAGCCTCACCTTCGACCGTCTTTCCGCGGTGATGTGCCTGGTCGTGACCGGGGTGGGCGGCGTGATCCACTTGTACTCGACCGGGTACATGGCGCACGACCAGGGGTTCGCGCGCTACTTCGCTTATTTGAACCTGTTCACGTTCGCGATGCTGCTTCTGGTGATGGGCGGCAACATCCTGGTGATGTTCGTGGGCTGGGAGGGCGTGGGCCTGTGCTCGTACCTGCTGATCGGTTTCTGGTACGAGGACATGGAGAAGTCGGCGGCGGGCAAGAAGGCGTTCATCGTGAACCGGATCGGGGACTTCGGGTTCCTGGTCGGGATTTTCACGCTGCTGTGGGCAACGCACACGCTGGACTTTTACGGGATGCGGGCGTGGGCCGCGAACCATGTGGAGCTGCTCACGGGCGGGAAGCTCCTGGGCATATCGCTGGCGACCTTCATCGGGCTGTCGCTGTTCGTGGGCGCCACCGGCAAGAGCGCTCAGATCCCGCTTCACGTGTGGCTGCCGGACGCCATGGCGGGCCCGACGCCGGTCTCGGCCCTGATCCATGCCGCGACCATGGTCACGGCGGGTGTGTACATGATCGGCCGGATGAACTTCATCTATGCGCACTCGCCCACGGCGCTGATGGTGGTGGCGGCGGTGGGCGTGGGCACGGCCCTGTTCTCGGCGACCATCGGGTTCACCCAGAACGACATCAAGAAGGTACTGGCCTACTCGACGGTGAGCCAGTTAGGCTTCATGTTCGCGGCCATGGGAGTGGGCGCGTACGCGGCGGGCATCTTCCACCTGACCACGCACTCCTTCTTCAAGGCGCTCCTGTTCCTGGGGGCGGGGTCGGTGATCCACGGGCTGTCGGGCGAGCAGGACATGCGCAAGATGGGCGGGCTCGCGGGCAAGCTGCCCATCACCTTTGCGACCATGGCCATGGCCTGGCTGGCGATCTCCGGGATTCCGCCCTTCGCGGGCTTCGTGTCCAAGGACGAGATTTTGTGGAAGGCGTTCTCGAACGGCATCCATCCGCACTGGTTCAACCTGGCGGTTTACGGGGTCGGGCTGGTGGCGGCGGTGTGCACGGCGATTTACATGACGCGGCTGATGATGATGACGTTCCTCACGCCCTCGCGCATGGACCATCACGCGGCGGAGCACGCGCACGAGTCGCCGTGGACTATGTGGGTCCCGCTGGCGGCGCTGGCGGCGCTGTCGGTGGCGGGCGGCCTCCTGAACTGGCCGCACCTGCTCGGAGGGGGCGCGTCCTTTGAGCACTGGCTGGAGCCGATGTGGGTCGAGGGGGCCGCGCCGGTCCACTATGCGGAGTCGGTCGAGATCGGGCTGATGCTGCTGTCGGTCGCGGTGGCGCTGGCGGCCATCGCCTCGATTTACGTACTGTACAAGAGCCACATGGCCAAGACCGGGGACATCGCGGAGGGCCTGGGGCCCTTGTACCGGGCGAGCCTGAACAAGTACTGGGTTGACGAGATTTACGATTCCCTGGTGATCGAGCCGATCAAGAGCCTGTCGTATTTCCTGTTGTTCCGGATTGTTGACGTGAACATTGTTGACGGGATCGCGAACGGACTGGGGACCTTTACCAAGGACCTCGCGGAGGTTGGCAAGCGGGTGCAGACGGGCCGGGCGCCGACCTACGCCCTTTTCATCGTGCTGGGTCTCTTGGCGCTGCTGGCGTATTATTACGGGTTCCGGTGAGTCGGGGTAATCGGTGGTGGAGCTGATACTGACATACATTCTTTTCCTCCCGCTCCTGGGCGCGGTGCTGGTCTGGATCGCGCCGGGAGAGAAGGCGGCGCGGGTGATCTCGCTCATCACGATGCTGGCGGGGCTGGCGCTGGGTCTGGTGTTGTGGTTAGGGTTCGATCCGGCGAGCGCGGACATGCAGTTCGCGGAGGTCCGGCTGGAATGGTTCACCCTGGCGGGGGCCCCGATCGTCTATCAGCTCGGGGTTGACGGGATCAGCCTGCTGTTGGTTGAGCTCACGGTGCTGCTGGGCCCGGTGGTGATCCTGTCGTCGTGGTCGGCGGTGACGGACCGGGTCAAAGAGTACCACATCTTCATGCTCATCCTGCAGACGGGGATGCTGGGGGCGCTGATGGCGCTCGACCTGTTCCTGTTCTACATCTTCTGGGAGCTGATGCTGATTCCGATGTACTTTTTGATCGGGGCGTGGGGCGGGCCCCGCCGGGTTTACGCGGCGATCAAGTTTTTCCTCTTCACCATGGCGGGTTCGGTGCTGATGCTCTTGGCGATCATTTTCCTGGCGTATCAGCCGGTGGTCGGGTCGGGCGGCGCCACGGGGATCGAGGGCTTCGACATCGTCGCGCTGACGGCCAACCTGACCTCCACCCCGCTGAAGGGGAACATCCAGCTCCTGCTGTTCGCGGCGTTCGCTCTGGCGTTCGCGATCAAGGTTCCGATGTTCCCGTTCCACACCTGGCTGCCGGACGCTCACGTCGAGGCCCCGACGGCGGGCTCGGTGATCCTGGCGGGCGTGCTGCTGAAGATGGGGACCTACGGTTTCATCCGTTTCGCCATGCCGCTGTTCCCGTACGCGGCGGTCAAGGCGGTGCCCGTGATCTCGGTGCTGGCGCTGATCGGGATCATCTACGGCGCCCTGGTCTCGATGGTACAGGAGGACGTGAAGAAGCTGGTGGCTTATTCGAGCGTGTCGCACCTGGGGTTCGTGATGCTGGGGATGTTCGCGCTGACCTCGACGGGCGTGCAGGGGTCGCTCTTGCAGATGGTGAACCACGGGCTGTCCACGGGGGCGTTGTTTTTGCTGGTGGGGATCATTTACGAGCGGAGGCACACGCGGCTGATTTCGGAGTTCGGCGGGCTCAGCAAGGTGATGCCGCTGTTCGCGGTGTTTTTCATGATCGTGACGCTGTCGTCGGTGGGGCTGCCGGGGCTTAACGGGTTCGTGGGCGAGTTCCTGATCCTGGCGGGGACGTTCACGGCCAAGCACGCGCACAGCAAGTATTACGCGGTGGTGGCGGCCACGGGGGTGATCTTCGCGGCGTGCTACATGCTGTGGATGTTCCAGCGGGTGATGTTCGGGCCGATCACCAAGGCCCAGAACAGAGAGCTCAAGGACTTGAACGGCCGGGAGGTCCTGTATCTCGGGATCATCCTGGTGTTCATCGTGTGGATCGGGGTGTATCCGTCCACGTTCCTCTCCCGGTCGCAGGCCACGGTTGACCGTTTCATCGAGCAGGTGGAAAAAGGGCGCGCGCTCACCCAGAGCTCGATAGACTCTCAAAAGACCCATGCCGAGGCGGGCGGCCCGGCGGGGCGGACCGAGCGATGATCAGTTTTACGGCCATAGAGTACTGGGGGATTTTCACGCCGCTGCTGCTGGGGCTGCTGGTCCTTGGCGGCCTGGTTCTGGACATGTCGCTCTGGAAGGACCGGCCGCGCTCGCTGGGGGTGTTCACGCTGGCGGGGGTCCTGGCCATCCTGTTCCTGCAGGCGGTGTTGCAGACCTTCCGCCTCAACGCGGCGGCCCAACCGGGCATCGGGTTCGGGGGCGAATATTATTTCGACATGTTCGCGGCGTTTTTCAACTACATCTTTTTAATCGCGGCGGCGGTGACCGTGCTGATGTCGCTTACGCATTACGCGGGCCGGGAGGACCACCGGGGCGAGCACTACCTGCTCCTCTTGATCGCGACCATCGGCATGTGCCTGATGGCGGCGGCCAACGACTTCCTGATGCTGTTCCTCGGGATCGAGACCATGTCCATTCCGGTTTACATCCTGGCGGGCGGGGAGCGGAGGAACGTAAAGTCGAACGAGGCCTCGATCAAGTACCTGTTGCTGGGGGCGTTTGCCTCGGCCATCCTGCTTTACGGGATGGCGCTGGTTTACGGGGCCACCGGCTCGATCAATTACAGCGATATAAAAGAGGCCGTTCCGGGGATCATGGGGGGCAAGGACGTCGCACTATACATGACGTTCCTGTTCGGGGCGCTGATGGTGGTGGCGGGCCTCTCCTTCAAGGTGGCGGCGGTGCCGTTCCACATGTGGACGCCGGACGTTTACGAGGGCGCGCCGACCCCGGTCACGGCGTACATGGCCACGGGGGTGAAGGCGGCGGCGTTCGCGGGCCTGCTTCGGCTTCTGATCTACGGCTTCACTCCCTTGTGGAGCCAGGGCACGCTGTACCAGGCGTTATACGTGATGGCCATCCTGACCATGACGCTGGGCAACTTCGTGGCCATCGCGCAGAAGAACCTGAAGCGGATGCTGGCCTATTCCAGCATCGCCCACGCGGGCTACATTCTGGTCGGGCTCACGGCGCTGGCCGCTTCCAGCCAGTACGCGCGCCTTCTGCCGGGGACGGCGGGAGAGATGGCCATGTTCAGCCGGGGCCTGTCGGCGTCGTCAGCGGTGCTCTTCTACCTCTTGGGCTATACCTTCATGAACCTGGGCGCGTTCGGGGTGATCATACTGGTGGGCCGGGAGAAGGCGGAGGGCGACACGCTCAACGGGTTCGCGGGCCTGGCCCGGCGGCGGCCGGCGCTGGCGGCGGTGATGGCCATTTGCATGTTCTCGCTCGCGGGGGTGCCGCCGTTTGTGGGGTTCGCGGCCAAGTTCTACATCTTCCAATCGGCGATTTCCTGCCGGCTATATATTCTCGCCATCATCGGGGTCTTGAATTCCGTGGTGAGCGCGTATTATTATTTGCGCGTTCTCGTGGTAATGTACATGGAAGAGGAAAAGGTCCCGATGGCCGGCGGGGCTCCCCTGGTTTCGGGGGCGGCGGCGGCCAACGCGCTGATGGCCGCGGTGGTTGTGTTGATGGGAGTTTTCCCGCAACCGGTGCTCAACTTGATTGACAAGGTCTTCAGCAGGGAAATGATGGACCTGATCATGCATTAAACCATGGTTGATCACAACAACCACACCAGGATAAGCAGCTCGAAATCGGCCCCGGGGGAGGAAGGCCGGGCGGTCAAGGCCAGCCTGTCCATCGAGAGCCGCATGGGCCGGACGGTGAAGGGCGAGGCCATCAATCTCCTCTTCGGCAACCAGATGCTCATCGGCCGCGAAAGGTCCTGCGACCTCTTTCTCGACGACGACCGCATCTCGCGCAAGCACTCGCTGCTCCGGATTGACCCCGACGCCGCCCGCCTTAGCGACCTGGGAAGCACCAACGGGACCACCAGAAACGACGAGCCGGTGTCGGAGGAGATCATCATCGAGTCCGGCGACCTGATCTGCTTCGGCCATGCCCGGACCTACGAGGCCAAGATCGTGGCGCGGGAGGACGCCATCACCTCGCTCCGACTGGCCTCCGGCGCCGACGCTTACCTCTTGGTGCCCCAGGAGATCATCATCGGCTTCGCCGACCCCAAGGCCACCGACGTTGACTTCAGGGTCTATGACCCGAAAATCCTGCCCCGCCACGCGCGCATCGAATATTTCGCCGGCCGGGCCTTCATCGTCACCCTCGACCCCTCCCGGCCCGTGGTGGTCAATGGGAATCCGGTGCGCGAGATCGAGATCCGCAACAACTACCTGATCGAGATCGGCGGTACGCTCCTGCGCTTCGAGCGGCCGGACTGAGCCCGCTGGAATTTTCCGAAAACCGGGAGGGCCGCCGACGCGGCCTTTTTTGTTCCTGCCGCGCGGGCAATGTACAATCGCGGGCAAGGAGGGGGCTCATGCCGGACGCGATACTTAACGGGACCATCACGGACGTGCCGGGGGTGAAGGCGGGGCATTGCTCGGATTTCGAGAACGGGACCGGGACCACGGTGCTGATTTTCGAGAAGGGCGCGGTGGGCGGCGTGGACGTCAGGGGCCTGGCCTCGGGCAGCCGCGAGCTCTTGGCGCTCGATCCGCTCCACGTCACGGCGTTGTGCCACGCGGTGTGCCTCTCCGGCGGGAGCGCCTTCGGCCTGGCCGCGGCCGACGGCGTGATGCAGTATCTTTCCGAGCGCAACATCGGCTATTTCGCGCGGGTGGCGGTGGTCCCGATCGTGCCGGCGGCGATCATCTTCGATCTTTCCTTCAAGAACGCCAAGGTTCGGCCGGACCGGTCGTTCGGCTGCCGGGCGTGCGAGGCCGCGGGCGACGGGCCGCTGGCCATGGGCTCGGTGGGCGCCGGGACCGGGGCCACCGTGGGCAAGCTCTTCGGCATCGAGCACGCGGTGAAGGCCGGCGTCGGGTCAGCCTCGGCGCGCACGGACGACGGGATCACCGTGGGCGCGCTGGCGGTGGTCAACAACCTGGGCGACGTGCTCGACCATAAAACCGGCCGGATCCTCGCCGGGACCCGGGACCCCAAGACGGGGAGCTTCGTGGACACGGCCCGCACGCTGGCGCGGCTCGCAATGCCCACGGACGCCATGGCCTCCCCGGTGGCCGAGAACACCAACCTCATCGTGGCGGCCACCGACGCCAAACTTGACAAGGCGGGAGCGAACAAGTTCGCGCGCATGGCCTCGGCCGGGATGGCCCGGGTGTTGTCGCCGGCGCACTCGACCTTTGACGGCGACATCGTGTTCGCGTTCTCGACCGGCCAACGCCCAAGCGACGTGAACCGGGTGGGCGCGATCGCCGCCGAGCTGGTCATGCAGGCCATCAACCGGGCCGTGCTGCTGGCTGACGGGCTGGGGACCGTTCCCGCGCTTAAGGACCTGAATTCCAGGTGATTGAACGCCGGACGGGAGGATTCAGGAGCCGCATTTACCGCCGGGCCGGGGCTTTTCATCCCTTCATTTTCCCGCTGTTGTGCGATTTTCAGGGGTTTACAATCGTGGTTCGCTGTGGTAGCGTAATTATATGGGCTGGTCCCTTTGGAGAGGCCAAGGGGATGGTCACGCCCGCAGGCGGAAACAGGCGGAAAACTTCCTGTTAAAGGGAAGGGTGTTTATTAAGCTGGATCCAAAGAGATGGGCCTGGTCGGAAGCCTTGAAGATCTAGGACTGGGGGACATTCTCCAGATCGTCAGCCTCTCCCGCAAATCGGGTGTCTTGAACCTGGGCTGGGGCGAGGTGAAGGGGAAGATCATCTTCCGCGACGGTCAGGTGGTGGCGGCCTGGTCCAGCGCCAACAAGCAGTCGCTGGCGCCGCTGCTGGAGGGCCGGGGCTTGATCCCGGAGTCGCGGCGGGAAGCGATGGACCGGGAGATCAACGCGTTGCCGGACGCGGCGGCGGTCAAGGACCACCTGGTCAAGGGCCTCAAAATTGTGGAGGGCGAGATTGACGAGTTAATACGCGAACGTATCGAGGCCGTGGTCTTTCATTTCTTCACCTGGCCGGAGGGCATCTTCAGCTTCGAGCTCCAGGACATCGTCCCGGACCTGGCCGCCCTCGAGCCGCCGGACCATTCCTTCGTGCTCGAAGTCGGCCTGAGTCCGCAGTTCCTCGCCATGGAAGGCACCAGATTACAGGATGAGCATAAGCGGGCGCGGGAGGAAGCGCCGGTGGGTCCGCCGCTGAAGGGCGCGGCCGCCAGGCCGTCCCGGGCCGAGGCCGGTGCGTCGGCGCCCGTTCCGTCCGCCCAGGCGCAAGCTCCGGCCGCCAAGGAAGACTTCGGCTCGGTCTCCGACGCGCTGGCGTTTTACGAAGGCAAGAAGAAGGCCATGGGCCTGGACGAGACCGGGACCGCGCCGACGGAGGCCCGGCAAGAACAGCCCGGGGCCGCATCGCGGCCGGCGCCGCGACCGGAACCGGCCGCCGCGCCCGGGATCGCGCCGCCGCCCGGAGATGCGCCGCACCTCGTGATCGTGGATGACGACAAGTTCATGCTCGAATCCATGGTGCACCACCTCGCGGCCAAGGGCTACCGGACCAATACCTTCGAGGAGATCGGGCCGGCGCTCACATACATCCAGGGGCTGGTGGACATGAGGGTGAGGCCGGGGGCCGTGCTCGCGGACCTGCTCATGCCCAACCTCACCGGCGACTCCACCTTGGGCGGCCTCGAGTTCCTGAAAAAGGTAAAGGCCCTGAACCCGGCCATCTCCCAGTACATCATGACCGACTATGAGAACCTCCCGGCCCGCCAGCGAGCGGAAGAGCTGGGCGCGCGCTTCTTTTTCATGAAGCCCAAGTCGTCCCAGCTCGACGATGATTTCAGCTCGCCCGAGCTCATCAACTTCGTGCAGATCCTGGAGAACGCGCTGCTCTCCGAGCCCAAGCCGCCGGCGCCGGAGCCGGAGCGGGAGGATGGCTCGGTCAACCTGGGGGAGGAGCTCCGGCGCGAGTTCGGGGAGGACGTGGTGCCGATGCACCCGGGCGTCGAGTATCTGACGCCCAGCCGCGGCCTGCACATGCTCAAGGCCATGATCAGCGAGCTGAACGATCCCGGGTCCAACGGCCAGATCACGCTCCTCATCCTGCGCTTCGCCTCCGAGCTCATGAACCGGGCGGTGATCTTCCTGGTGGCCAAGAACCAATTGGCCGGGCTCGGGCAGTTCGGCATCCAGATTGACGGCACGGACCCGCAGAGGCACGTGCGGCAGATCCGCATCCCGTTGAACGAGCCTTCCATCTTCCGGGAGGCCATCCAGAAGCGGCTGCCGCTCAAAAAGCCGCTCAAGGACACCAAGTGGAACAAGTATCTGGTGGAGCGCCTGGGCGGCAATATGCCGCGGGAGGTGTTCGTGGCGCCCATCATCGCGGGCGGAAAGATCGCGGCCATTCTTTACGGCGACAATGCGCCGGAAGAGACGGAGATCGGGGACACCGAGAGCCTCGAAATCTTTCTGGCGCAGGCCGGCTTGGCCATGGAAAAGGCGCTCCTGGAGCGCCGGCTCAAGGAAATGGGCAAGCTGCCGGAATCATCTTAAGGGGCCGAGGCCGGCCGGGAGCGGGGAGGCAGGATGGGAAAACCGATTCTGATTGCCGAAGACTCAGCGGTTACGCGGGCCTTTCTCGTCTCGACATTGGAGGACATGGAGGACTTTGAGATCATCGAGGCATCAACCGGCTTCGAGGCGTTGAAGCAGCTCCCCCGGCGGAAGTTCTCCCTCATCATCACCGACATCAACATGCCGGACATCAACGGGCTCGAGCTCATTAACTTCGTCAAGAACAACATCAACTACCGCGACATTCCCTTGATCGTCGTGACCACCGAAGGCTCGGAGCGCGACCGCAAAAAGGGCCTGGCCCTGGGCGCCGACGAGTACCTGGTCAAACCCATAGACCCCGAAGCCCTCCAGGAAGTGGTCATGCGATACCTGGGAAACTCCAAGGAGTAAGGACACCGAAGCATGGTGGGCGACATCCCCATAGATGAGTTCCTGGGCGAAGCCGAGGACATCGTTGATTCTTTGAACCGGGACCTCCTCGCCATCAACGAGGCCGTGTCCAAAAAGAAGAAGTTCGACCCCGCCCTCATCAACAACATCTTCCGCGCCGCCCACTCGCTCAAGGGCATCTCCGGCCTGTTCGGCTTCACCGAGCTGACCGGCCTGGCCCATACCCTGGAGAGCCTCCTCGACCGCCTGCGCCTGGGCAAGGTCGAGCTCACGGATGACCTGCTCGACCTGCTCTTCGAGAGCGCGGACATGCTCCGCGCCATCGTCGCCGGCAAGGGAAAGGGCCAAGAGGCGCCCAACGCCCGCGACGTGGACGAGCTGATCGAGCGCCTCGAATCCGGAGAGCCCCGCCCGAAGGAAACCAGGCAGGACGACGTCATGTCGTGCGTCGGACTCGACATCCTGGCCGTGCTCACCGAGTACGAGGAGCACCGGCTCCACGAGAACATCAAGGACGGAATGCACATCATCAAGATCCGCGCCGCCTTCGACCTCGCCACCTTCGATGAAGGACTCACCGAGCTCCAGGCCCTGGCCAAGCAGCAGGGAGAGATCATCACCACCCTGCCCTCCGCCGAGGAATCCAGCGAGGACAAGATAACCTTTGACCTCATCATCGGCACGGAACGGCCGCTGGAGGTGGTCAAGGAATCGCTCTCCGGGCGGTCGCTTACCTTCACCCTGTTGCGCGAGGGCAGCCGGGCCGCGGCTAGTCAGGAGGAGGGTCCGGCGCCGGCCCGGGAGGAAGAGGGGAAGGAGGAGAATGAGCCCGGAGCGGAAGAGGCCGCGGCCGAGCCCAAGGAGGCGCCGCCGCGGGAGGCGGGCGACGCCGGCGCGTCGCTGCGCACCATCTCCCAGACCGTGCGCGTGGACATCGGCAAGCTCGACAACCTGATGAACATCGTGGGCGAGCTGGTCATCGCCAAGAACATCATGACCCAGCTCATCGAGCGGCTGCGCGCGGAGATGGGCTTCACCGAGCTCAGCATCGAGCTGGTGAAGAACACGCGCACCATGGAGCGCAAGCTCTCGGAGCTCCAGTCGGGCGTGCTCGAGGTCCGCATGGTGCCGGTGGGCCAGATCTTCGACAAGCTGCACCGGAACGTGCGCAAGCTCTCGCGCGAGCTGGAGAAGGAAATCGAGTTCGTGGCCGAGGGCGGCGACACCGAGCTGGACAAGCTGATTATCGAGGACCTGGCGGACCCGCTGATGCACATCATCCGGAACGCCCTGGACCACGGGATCGAGGTCAAGGCCGAGCGCATCCAGCTCGGCAAGCCGGCCAAGGGCCTGATCCGGCTGCGCGCCTTCCAGCGCGGCAACCACGTGGTCATCGAGATCTACGACGACGGCGCCGGGATCAATTATGACCGCATCAAGAGAAAAGCCGTGGAGATGGGCTTCTTCAGCGCCTCGGCCGAGCCGCGCGCCGACGAGCTGATCGAGTGCCTGTTCGCGCCCGGCTTCTCCACCGCCTCGAAGGTCAGCGAGATCAGCGGACGCGGAGTGGGACTCGACGTGGTCAAGCAGAACATCTCCGCGCTCTCCGGCGCCATTGACGTCGAGAGCCGGCAGGGGGAGGGGGCCAAGTTCACCATCACGCTGCCCATCACCCTGGCCATCATCCAGGCCCTGATCGTCGAGGCCGGAGGCCAGACCTTCGCCATTCCCCTGAACTCCGTGCAGCAGGGGCTCATGATCCAGCCCCGCGAGATCCAGACCATCGAGGGACGCGAGGTGATCGAGCTCCGCGGCAAGACCCTGCCCCTGCTCCGCCTCGACAAGCTCTTCGGGCTCACGCCCGGCGGAAACGGCGGCAAGGGCAGCGGCCGCAAGACGGAGGCGGCCGCCGGCGAAGATACCGGCAAGGACGTGCCCGCTGACGCCCGCGAAAATGGAGAGGCGGAGAAAGAGGGAGAAGGACGGGAAATTTACGTGGTCAAGGTCGGAATCGCCGACCGCGGCCTCGGCATCATCGTGGACCGGTTGTGGGGACGGCAGGACATCGTCATCAAGTCGGTGGGAGAGGTGCTGAAAGGGATCAAAGGCATCGCCGGAGCCACCGAGCTCGGGAACCAGCGCACCATCCTGGTGCTCGACGTCATGGACCTCATGGAGGAGGCCGCCGTCTCGATGTTCAGCGCCAACAAGTGACCGGACGAGGGCAGTGCCTCATTCCGTGGCGCGGCGCATTGAAATCATGAGAATTTTTCAAGACGGGATTAACGGGATTTACAGGATGAGAAAAATCAAAATAATTATTCCGAAAATCCTGTTAATCCTGTCTCCAAATTCTTTGAGCAGGTAAAAGGAAAAAATGTACGAGGAATTCTACGGGCTCAACCGCAAGCCGTTCAGCAAGACCCCGGACCCGGGACTGCTCTATCTCAGCCCCGAGCACGCCGAGGCCCTTGCCCGCATGGAGCAGGCGGTGGATGACCGCGAGCTCATGGTGCTCACCGGAGACATCGGCTGCGGCAAGACCACCCTCTCCCGCGCCCTGATTGACCGGCTGCCCGACTCCGTCCGCCCCGCCCTCATCATCAACCCGCGGCTCACCCCCAACCAGCTCCTGCGCACCATCGCGCGCCGGCTCGGGGTGGACGAGCCCCGCTACTTCCGCGCCGACCTGGTCGAGCAGATCAGCGACCGGCTCTTCGATTGTTACGACCAAGGCACGCTGCCCCTGATCATCATTGACGAGGCCCAGTCCATACCCTCGCGCGAGACGTTCGAGGAGGTCAGGCTGCTCACTAATTTCCAGCTCGACGACATGAACCTGATGGCCATCATCATGATGGGCCAGCCCGAGCTGGCCCGCCGCCTCACCCACCGCGTGTACGAGGCCTTCCGCCAGCGCGTCGGCCTCAAGTATCACCTGGGCCCGCTCGACGCCGCGGCCGTCAAGGATTACGTCGCCTTCCGCCTGTGCATGGCCGGGAGGGACCAGGAGCTGTTCACCGAGGACGCGATCGGCCTGCTCGCCGAGCTCTCCCGCGGCATCCCCAGGTGGATCAACAACCTGGCCGGCGCCGCCCTGCTCCAGGGCTTTTCCGAGGAGGCCGGGAGCATCACCGGCCGGATCATACGCGACGTGGCCCGCGACCTGGGCCTGTCCGAGGTCCGGACCCCGGATCAGGACGAGGCGGCCGGGCCCGACCTGGAACCGGACCAGGACCCGGAGTACGAGGGAAAACACGAGGCGGCGCGAAGGTGAAAATCGGCAGGCCCGACGCTCCTGTCGGGCGCGCCGGCCATTAGGAGAAAAATGGACCTGGTCAAAGCCAGAGAACGGGCCAAACAGAAGGCCCGGGAAGAAGCCGAGAAAAAGGCCGCGGAGGAAAGGGAGAAGTCCGCGGGCGGGGAAGCGTCCGTCCGTCCGGCCCCTCCCGAAAGCCCCGCCGCCGCGGCCCAAGTCAAGGAGGCCGCTGTGCCCGCGGCCCGGACCGTGAAGCCCAAAAAAGAAAAAGGCGCCAAGAAGGAGCCAAAGAAGGTTAAGAAGATAAAAGCCGGGCCGCCCGCCCCGGCCGGCGCGGCCGAGCGCAAGCCGGGCCCGCCCGCGCTGGTTCCCGAGGCAGAGGTTTTCACCGATGACGCGTTCGGCGAGGACCTGCCTCCAATGGAGCTGGACCAAGTGCTTTGCGACGAGGTGGTCCTGGGCGACGAGGCCGGGAAAGCCGCGGGCAAACCCGGAGCCGCGGACAAGGAAAAAGCCGGGAGCACGGATGAGGACCTCTCCTGGGAGGCGCAGTTCGAGGACATCAGGAGAGGGGCTCCCGAGGCGCGGGCAGAGAAAAAGCCGCGGGAATCCGGCCGCCGCCCGGAGCCGGCAAAGGAAACCGGGCCGGCCCCGGCGTCTCGGGCCTTCGAGAAGCTGGTGGTCGAGGACGAGGATGATCGGAGGGAGGCGCGGCCGCCGGCCGGCAAGGCCAAGCCGAAAAACGGCGCGGAATGGCGGGTGGAGGAGCCGGCGGCGCCGGCGAAAAAGCCGGCGCCGGTAAAGGTGGAGCTGGAGTGGGAAGACAACGGCGAGCATAAGCCCAAGGCCTGGTCGCTCGATGACCTGGCCGGCGACGACGACTTTTTCGCGCTGGTGACGGAGGACCTGTACGCGCGGGAGTTCGGCCGCCCGGAGGACGACGACCTCGGCGCCACCCTCGAGCTCTTGAGCTTCAAGCTGGCAAGCGAGATTTACGCGGTGCCGCTCACCAGCATCCGGCAGATCATCAAGATGATACCGATCACCACGGTGCCCCGCGCGCCCGAGTACGTGCTGGGGATCATATCGCTGCGGGGCAACATCATCCCCATTTTTGACCTGCGCCGGCGGCTCAACCTGCAATCGGCCGAGACCACCAGAAAGACCAGGATCATCGTGGTGGCCGAGGGCATCTACACCGTGGGCCTGATCGTGGACGAAGTCGAGCAGGTGGTGCGTCTCCCGGAGACCAGCCTCGAGCCGCCGCCGCCCATGCTGGCCGGGATCGAGGCCGGGTACATCGAGGGCATCGGACGCCACGCCAAGAAAATGGTCCTGGTCCTGGCCCTGGACAAAATCCTTCAGCCCATCGCTGCGGGAAGATAAAGGAAAGGGGACACGGATGTCTTTCACCACCGATGAATTCGAGGTCAGGCTGGCCGTATTCCTCCTGGAAAAACAGCCCTACGCCATGGACATCATGAAGATCAAGCAGATCATCCGGCCCTTGAAGATCACGCGCCTGCCCAAGGCCCCCGACTTTCTGGAGGGAGTCATCAACCTGCGCGGCGTGGTGATCCCGGTCATTGACATGCGCAAAAGGTTCGGCCTCCCCTCCCGCCGGCAGGGTGAGGAAACCAAGGTCATCATCGCCAGCGTGGAGAAGAAGGTGGTCGGCATCATCGTGGACGACGTGACCGAGGTCATCCCGGTGCCGCGGAGCGAGATCCAGCCGCCGCCCCGCGTGATCCGGGGAGTCGAGGCCACCTTCTTGCTGGGCGTGTGCCGATACAAGGACGACATATTGCTGATCCTCAACCTGGACGAAATATTGTCCGCCGAGGAGAAAATCAAGCTCTCAACTCTGAGCGGGGCCGCCGCCCGGCCCAAGACCGCTTCATAAAAAGGGGAAGAAAACATGCTTGTCGCCTGTCCAACCTGCAAGACCAGATACAAGATTGATGACGCCAAAGTCGGAGACCAGGGGCTCCAGCTCAGGTGCACCAAATGCTCCGGCGTGTTCCGCGTCAAAAAGCCGCCGACACCGGCGGCCGCCGGAGCGCCGGCGCCCAGACCCGCGCCGGCCCCGGCAGCGCCGCCCCGGCCGCCCGCGCCGGCCCCGGCAGCGCCGCGGCCCGCGGCACCCCCGTGGGCCGCCCCGAGACCTGCTCCGGCAGCGCCCAGACCAGTGGCCCCGGCCGCTCCTCCGCCCCGGCCGGCCCCCGCGGCTCCCCGTCCCTCGGCCCCGCCGCCGGCCGCCGCTCGGCCCGCGGCTCCCCGTCCCTCGGCCCCGCCGCCGGCCGCCGCTCGGCCCGCTACTCCCCGTCCCTCGGCCCCGCCGCCGGCCGCCGCTCGGCCCGCGGCTCCCCGTCCCTCGGCCCCGCCGCCGGCGCCCCGACCAGCTCCGGCCCCGCCGGCCGCCCCTCGGCCCGCGGCGCCGCCGGCTGCTCCGAGACCCCAGGCGCCCCCCCGGCCCGCCGCGCCGCCCGCCGCGCCGCCCGTGGCGGCAAGGCCCGCGCCCGCCGCGGCCAAGCCCGCGGCCCCGCCGGTCAAGCCCCTGGCCACCGGCCCGTATCAGCCGTCCACTCCGTCGCTCGGCAAGGTCCTGGTGGCCGACAGCGACGACGCGTTCCTGCGCCACATCGCGCGCGTGCTGTTGCAGGGCAGCTTCACGGTCTACCTGGCCCATGACGGCGCGGTCGCCATGGAGCTCATCAAGCTGAAGGCCCCGCAGGTGGCCATCGTGGACGTGGCCCTGCCCAAAATTTTCGGGTTCGAGGTCGCGGAGATGGTGAAGAAGGACCCGGCGCTGAAAGCCAAGACCAGCGTGGTGCTGCTGGGATCGGTCTACGAGAAGGACCGCTTCCGGCGCCAGCCCCAGTCCTTATACGGCGCGGACGAATACATCGAGAAGCACCACGACGGCAAAGCCGTGCTGGCCAAGGTGCGCCGCCTGATCCTGGGCGAGCCGGAGCCGCCCATGGAGGAGCCCCCCCCGGCCCAAGCCCCTCCAGCGCCCGCCAAAGCCCCCGCGCCCGCCAAAGCCCCCGCGCCCGCGCCCAGGCCCGCCGCGGCGCCATCGGCCTTCCCGCCCGTGCTCGACGACCCGGCGCACCAGAAGGCGGCCCGGCTGGCCCGGACCATCGTGAGCGACCTGGTCCTGTATAACCCTGACCTGGTGGCGCGGGGCGCCAAGGAGGGAACCGTTTACGACCTGCTGGCCAAGGACATCTCGGACGGCCTCAAGCACTATAATTCGCGCGTCTCCGAGCAGATCCGCTCGCGGCGCGACTATTTCAAGGAAGCCATGGAAAACATGATCGCCAAGAAACGCGCGGACCTCGGCCTGGCGTGACGGGAGGCGGGTTGGCCGCAAGTTTAAATAATAACTGGGGCATGATGCTGGCGAACCCGGACGAGGAGGTCCGGCGCGGCGCGGTCATGTCTTTGCAGCACGTGGGCGGCCCCGCCGCGATCACGTTTCTGGACCAGGCCCTGGGCGACGGGAGCTGGCGCGTGCGCAAGGCGGCGGTGGAGGTCTTCCGCGCGCTTCCCGACCGGGCACAGGCCGCGCGGACCCTGGTGGGCGCGCTGGCCGACTCGGAGAACGCCGGCCGGCGCACCGGAGCCATGGAGGCCCTGGTGGCCATGGGCCGCGTCGCGCTGCCCTATCTGCACGAATCGGTGCACCATCCTGACGGCGACGTGCGGAAGTTCATCGTGGACATTCTCGGGGTGATCGGCGACCCGTCGTCGGTTGACTCGGTCCTTCCCCTGACCCGGGACCCGTCGGAGATCATCCGGCTGGCGGCGGTGGAGGCGCTGGGCGCGATCGGCGGTTCCCGGTCCTTCGAGGCCTTGCTCACGCTCCTGCCGTCGGAGGACGTGTCCCTGCAGTTCAGCGTGCTCCACGCGCTGGGCCGCATCGGCAAGCCGATCCCCATGGACTCGATCCGGCCGCTCATGCCAAAGAAGATCCTCCGGCGCGCGCTGTTCGACGCGCTGGGCCAGACGCGCAGCCCGGAGGCCGTCGAGTTCATCATTGACGGCCTTTCCGACTCGACCAAGAGCGCGCTGCAGGCCGGCGTGCGGGCGCTGCACCGGCTGAGCGAGGACCCGGGACTCCTCGATTTCGTGACCCAGACCGTGAAGAAGAAGATGTTGGCCCGGCCGATCGGGCCGCTTGCCGAGTTCCTGGAAGCGAATCATCTGGGGACCAAGCGGGCGACCATCGCGCTGTTGTCCATGATCGGGACCCCGGAGGCGGTGCAGTCGCTGGTCCGGGCCTACCGCGACGACAGCATCCAGGCGGAGGTGGCCGAGGCCCTGGCCCGCCTCGGGAGCGTGTCCGAGGACACCATCGCCGAGGTGGTCAAGGAAGAGCCGGAGGCCGGGCGCGAGGTCCTCCAGATCCTCCGGGAGGCCCCGGGAGCGGAGCGCGCGCTGGGGCCGATGAGCAACCAGCAGTTCCAGATGGTGCGCGACCTGGTCTCCGACGAAAGCGGGCTTTACTACGAGCGGGACCTGAAGTACCTGGTCGAGCGCAGGGTGCAGCGGCGGATGGAGGAAATGGGCCTCCGTGAATATGAGCGCTACTTCGACCTGATCACCGCCGGGCGGGAGCCGGGACGGGAAGAAAAGAAGCGGCTGATCGGCGCTCTCTCCACCAACGAGACCTATTTCTTCCGCGAGGATTTCCAGCTCCGCGCTTTCAAGGACGAGATCCTGCCCGCGCTCAAGGAAGAGAAGGAGCGGGAGGGAGTGCGACGCATCCGCGTCTGGAGCGCGGGCTGCTCGTCGGGGGAGGAGCCGTACACCCTGGCCATCCTGATCAAGGAATCCCGCGGCCTTAATGGGTTCAAGTTCGAAATTATCGGCTCCGACATCAGCGAGCAGATGATCGCCAACGCGCGGGCGGCGGTATACAACCCGGCGTCCTTCCGGTCCACCGAGGACTATTATATTAAAAAATATTTCAGCGTGGAGGGGAGCCGGAGGAGGTTGGCGGAGGAGATCCGGAAGATGGCCGCCTTCGACACCCAGAACCTGATGAGTTGCGGCCAGGCCGCGCGCCTTCAGGGGCTGGACGTCATTTTCTGCCGCAACGTCATCATCTACTTCAGCGCGGAGGCCAAGAAGCGGGTGGTGGACCAGTTTTTCGAGCTGTTGAACCCGGGCGGGTATTTGCTGCTCGGGCATTCGGAATCGCTGATGAGCGTGTCGAGCCAGTTCGAGCTCGTGCACTTGAAACAGGACCTGGTTTACAGAAAGCCCGGGGGGAGGAGCTCCAAGCCATGATGGATGAAGCCCTGATCCGGGTCCTGGTGGTTGACGACTCCGCCTTCAACCGGCGGACGATCTCGGAGATCCTGGAGACCTCCGGGGTGGCCAAGGTCGTGGGGGTGGCGCGCGACGGCGAGGAGGGCATCAAGAAGGCGTTCGACACCCGGCCCGACCTGATCACCCTCGACCTGGAGATGCCGCGGATGGACGGGTTCACGTTCCTCCGCATCGTGATGAAGAGCCTGCCCACGCCGATCCTGGTCATCTCCTCGCGCAGCGAGGACAAGAACGTGTTCAAGGCCCTGGAGCTGGGCGCCATTGATTTCCTGGCCAAGCCGTCGAACCACATGGCGAGCAGCGACCTTCTCAAGGACGAGATCGTGGCCAAGATCAACGTGGTGCGCGAGCTCAAGCTCAGAAACGTGCAGCGGCGCCTGTCGCGGCCGGCGGCGCCCGCCGCGGCCTTCGGGACGGAGGCCCGGCCGGGCCCGGACCTGCCCAAGGCCTCCGCGGTGCTGATCGGGGCGTCCACCGGCGGCCCCTCCGCCCTTCAGTCCATCATCTCATCGCTGCCCGCCAATGTTGACGCCCCCATCCTGATCAGCCAGCACATGCCGGCCGGCTTCACCCGCGCGTTCGCGGAGCGGCTGGACCGCAACTCGCAGCTTCGGGTGAAGGAGGCCGAGGACGGCGACCCGGTGGAGCCGGGCCACGTGCTGATCGCGCCGGGCGGCAAGAACCTGCTGGCCCGCAAAAAGGGCGGACGCTACGTGGCCGAGGTCTGCGAGCGCGCGGAGACCGACAAGTACGTGCCCTCCGTGAACGCGCTGTTCGTGTCGGCGGCGGAGGCATTTGCAGACGGCTGTCTGGGTGTGGTATTAACTGGGATGGGAAACGACGGGGCCGAGGGCGTGGTCAAGCTCAAGGAGGCCGGCGGCCAGGTCCTGGCGGAATCGGAGCGGACGTGCATCGTCTTCGGCATGCCCAAGGAGGCGATCAATACCAAGCGGGTGGACGAGGTCCTGAACCTCGAAGACGTGCCCTCCGCCATCCTGCGGCGCTGCCGCGTGAGGTGATCGGGGAGAGGGATCGGTGGACAAGAACGAAGCGAAAAAACCGGACACGCCCGTGGCGGAAAACGACGAGGAAAAGGACCGCCAGAAGCCGGATGAGATCCTCAGCTACATGTCCAAGTCCATGGATTTCATCAAGGATCTGATGGAGGACAACGAGCGGCTGCGCTACCGGGAGGTGCAGCTTCAGGAGGAGAACTTCGAGTTGTCCGCCGGCACCGGCAAGGGACAGCGCGCGGAAATCCTGCAGCAGCAGCTCAAGAAGCTGGAGCAGGAAAAGGACCGGCTCCTCTTCGAGTACAAGCGGGTGGAGGACGAGAACAAGGGCTACGCCGCCCGCTACGTGGACATCGAGGACGAGAACAACAACCTGGCCAACCTCTACGTCTGCTCCTTCCAGCTCCATTCCACGCTGGATTTCAAGGAAGTGGTCCAGATCATCATGGAGATCATCATCAACCTGATCGGGGGCGAGGACTACGGGATTTTCCTGCTCGACGGCAAGACGCAAACGCTGCGGCCGGTGGCCATGGAGGGGATGCCGATCGAGAGCATCCCGCCGGTTCCGGTGGGCAAGGGCGTGATCGGCCAGGCGGTGATGACGGGCGAGAACTATTATCATCCGGACATCAGCGGCGAGCAGAAGGGCGGGAACCGGACCGTGGACGACCCGCTGGTGTGCATCCCCCTCAAGATCAAGGACAGCGTGATCGGCGTGATCACCCTGTACAAGCTCCTGCCGCAGAAGACCCTGTTCGCGAACGTTGACTACGAGCTGTTCACCCTGCTGGCGGGACACGCGGCCACGGCGATCTTTTCCTCCAAGCTCTACTCCGAAGCGCAACGCAAACTCCATACCATCAAAGGGTTCATGGAGCTGTTGACTTCGAGCGAGAAATGAAGGGTTCCAAGAGGTCTTCGGGAAAATGGCTCCATTGAAAATCCTGGTGGTGGAAGATTCGCCCACCATGCGCCAGTTGGTCGGGTTCGCGCTCAAGCGCCTGTCCAACGTGGACATCGTCGAGGCCTTCGACGGCGTGGACGGCCTCAAGAAGGTCAATTCCAACCGCTTCGACCTCATCATCACCGACATCAACATGCCGGTGATGGACGGCCTCAAGCTCATCAGCATCGTGCGCAAGGACGTCAACTATAGAAACATCCCGATCATGATCATCACCACCGAGGGCGGGGCCGAGGACCGCGAGCGAGCCCTGGCGCTGGGCGCCGACGCCTACATCACCAAGCCCATCCAGGCCGGCCAAGTCCTCGACACCGTCAAGAGCCTGCTGGGAATTCCCTGAGCCGCGAGTCCCGGCCGCGCGACGTCCGGCCGCTTATTCGTTATCGTCACCCCAATAACCCTTGGATTCGAGCGCGTTATAGGCGTCATCGCACCACTTGTCGCTTTCCGCCACCGTGATCTGCCCGTCTCCGGCAATCTCGGTGAGCTCCGTCAGAAGTTCCCGGTACGTTTGTCCCCACTGCACCATACCCAGCCGCGTCATCTCATCGCTGTAAACCGCGTCGTAGAGGCTGGAGAAGCGCTCCTTTTGTTTTGCGGTGTGATCACCCGTCAGCTCGTTCATGTACTGGGTCTTGGCTATCCCCATGACGCCGGACATACCCTGGTTCATAAGGTCCGGGGCCTTCTTGGCCATGTAAACGCAGGTACCAACGACCGCGAGCCCTCCCACCAGGAGCAGCACTCCACACCCGATCAGGAGATACTTCCACGCGGATGAGCCCTGCGAGGGCGGAGGGGCCATCGGATACTGGCCGGGCATGATGGGTCCCGGCGGCGGGGCCATGGGCCCGGGAGGCGGGGCCATCGGTCCGGGGGGCGGGGCCGTCGGTCCGGGTGTAAAGGGCGGGGCGCCCGGCGGCGCGGCCGGGCCGGAAGACCCCGGCGGCGCGAACGGGTCGGACCCGCCGGAATCCAGTTTAAACCCGAAGCCGCTTCCGATTCGCCGTGATTTCATCCCTGCACCTCCTGATGAGAATTATTCAAGTTTCAAAACGATCCCCGGGCTGGAGGATCGAGTATCGAGCAGCGAGGATCGAGGATATGAACCACAAGCCGCGCCGGCGCTTCTCAAGCCCCGCGCCCCAAGCCTCAAGCCTCAAGCCCCAAGCCTTAACACTCTTCAGAACGGCAGTGACGCGCTGGCGGCGAAGGTCACCTGCTCGTTGGAGTAGGCCCGCTCGAGCCGGATCACGATCGTGGGCGTGACCACGAACCTGAAGCCGAAGCCCCAGGTATAATGATAGTCCTCGAACATCTCGTCCGCGATGTCCTCGTAATCATGGTATACCCTGGCCTCGTCCCAGAACAGGACAATGGACGGGTATTTCAGCTTGACCAGGCCGTTCAGCACCGGCAGCTCGTAATCGGGCAAGAACCCCTGCCGCAGCTCGACGTTGAACTGCGTGGCGTTTTTGTCAATGAAGCGATAGGAATAAAAGGCCCGCAGGGAATTGCCGCCGCCGTAGTTGGCCATCTGATGGAAGGGGACGTTGCCCTGGTTGATCTGGAGGTTTTGGTGCAGGACCAGGATGGTGTCCTGCTTGTAAATCGGGAGCACCTGGGTGAGGCTCACGCTGAGCCGGTTGAATGAAAAGTCGGATCCGAGGCCCTCGTCGAAGCGGTCATAAGCTATCTCGGTATAGGTTCCCTTCAAGGGCCAGACGACTTCCTCGCGGCCCCCGCCCAGGGGGAAGCGGTCCTCCCTGGTGTCGAGGTAGAGAGTGAAGCCGACGTTGACGAGGCGGGTGGGGTCGAACTCCTTGCTGTCATAGAGGTCGGGGAACACCTGCTTGATGGTGCGGTAATACTTGCGGTCGCTCTTGTCCTTGAGGTCGCCGTCGTCGGGGTTGACATAAGTGAGTCCCACCCGGGCGCGGAGCCCGAAGGTGCCGTAGTCGGTAGCGGGCCAGCGGTAGATGTATTGCGGCTGCACGTTGTACATGACCCACGACCAGTTGCAGATCTTGTTCCGGCGCGAATCGTTGCCGATGCCGTAGAAGCGGATGGAGGGCTTGTTGTCGTAGCCGATGTCGAAGCTCGCCCGGCCGTTCTCGGAAAGGAAATACGGCTCGCCCCAGCTCACCCCGAAAGATGAGTAGCGCGTCTGCGTATAGTCCATGGAGAAGGTGGCGTCGCGCCCCTCCTTGCCCAGAAGATCGCGGAACATGATCGAGAACCCCACCCCGAAGCCCGTGTCCGGTCCGGTGTAAAGGTACGGCGTTCCCGCGAAGTTCAGCTCCTTGGGCTCCTTGGCGGCGGTGTCGCCGTCCTTGACCTCGTCCTGGGCCTGGGCCCGCATGGAAGCCGCGGAAAGGAGCAGGCAGCCTAAAATCACCAATCCTCTGCGTAAAGCCATCTCACTTCTCCCCCTTCATCATCGTTCTTGATCCGTTGATGGCCGTTTCCGGCCTTGCAAACACCCCGCTACTATAAACCGATCCGGGGACATTTGGCAAGGGCTTTTTTAGATAAGGCTTCCCGGGCCGCCGGACCCCTCCGGAAGCCGGGGAAAGGCGGTCTCGCGCCGCCGCGTTTCATGCCGGGTCATTATCGCTTACGGGTGGAGGCCGTGTTGCGGGCAGCGGGCAGCGAAGAGAGCGGGCAAGAGAGAAAAGCCATCACTCTTGTCCAAAATAGGCCGTAAGAAAACCGCCAAGACGCAAAGAGCGCCAAGGATCGCCAAGTAAATCATGATGTTTCTTT
>Ga0307379_10000603_pt1 | contig 59827 bp, 53 predicted proteins | sample UN2MG_FD_202237 | JGI IMG/M metagenome (GOLD analysis project Ga0307379, IMG submission 202237) | Soil microbial communities from Risofladan, Vaasa, Finland - UN-2 | ecosystem: Environmental > Terrestrial > Soil > Coastal area > Acid sulfate soil | place: Finland: Risofladan, Vaasa | collected... | reverse complement strand
CATTCGTGCCATTCGTGATGAAGGGTTTCTGCCTTGACCTCGCGCGAGCGGATGCTGTGTGCGGCGAAGGGGGGGAGGCCCGACAGGGTGCCGGTGTCGCCCTGGGGATTCGGGCACATCCCGGCCGAGAGCGATCTGGGCAAGGAGCTGGTGGCGAAGTGTGATATGTGGATCGAGGGCCGGGGCGGCGGCTTCTCGTTCAGCGGGGCACGACTCGCCGCCGAGACAACCACGGAGACGCCGCCCGACGGCTCGACGCTCACGACGACGCTCTACCACACGCCCGCGGGCGACCTCCGCTCGCGGCACAAGCGCACGGCCGTCACCTCGGCGAGCATCGAGTTCCCGTGCAAGACCGCCGCCGACGTCGAGGCGCTGCTCTCGGTGCCCTACGAGCCGCGTGTGCCCGACTTCAGGGCGTTCCACGCGACGCGGGCGAAGCACGGCGACGCGGCGCTCGTGTGCATGGGCGTGTGCGACGCGGTGTGCTGGCCGGCGACCGTGCTGTCGCCCGAGGACTTCTGCCTGCTGTGGGCCGACGCGCCCGAGCTGTTCGTCGAAATGTGCCGCGTGGCCTCCGAGCGGCTCGACGCCTACATCGAGGCGGCCTGCAAGGCGGGGGTGGATGCCTTCCGCATCATCGGCGGGGAATACGTGACGGTGCAGCTCGGCCCGCGGGCGGTGCCGAGGCTCCTCGCGCCATTCGACACGCGGCAGGTGGAGATCATGCTCCGCTACGGCGCCGTGGTGCACTACCACAATCACGGGCCGATCATGCGGTTCCTCGACGCCCTGGCGAGCCTGGGGATTGATTCGATGGACCCGCTGGAGGCCCCGCCCTGCGGCGATTGCGACCTGGCCGAGGCGAAGCGGGTGCTGCGGGGCCGCACGTGCATTGTGGGGAACCTCGACGATATGGAGGTGCTGGACCGCCTGCCCGAGCGTGAGGTGTGCGAGATCGCCGTGGCGCGCCTCGAGTTGGCCGGCCCCGACGGCTTCATGCTCGGCGGCACGTCGTCGGGCACCTACGGCGAGCGCGCGGCGCGGAACTTCATCGCGATGGCCCGCGTGGCGGGTTAGGCCAGAGGGGGGAACCTGTCCCGAGTGCGCCCTTCAGGGCGCGCCCGAAGTACCGCCCCACGGAGAAAGGCGCGCAATAGCGAGGCGGGATTTCCTCGGGCTTCGTCCCGCAGGGACGCCAGGATTTAGCCGGCGGCTTCAGCCGCCGGAACGCCAGCGGTCCTCAGCCCTCAGCCCCGCAAGGGGCGGCAGACCCCGCGCCGGGAAGCCCTCCTGCCGTCCCTTCGGGACTGGGCCTATTCTCGCACCCGAGTCCGGCGGCTGAAGCCGCCGGCTAAGAAACTATCTCAAAACCCACACGGGCTGCGTTGCTGACGCCGCAACCCGAAGGGACGCCAAGTCTTCTGGCCGCATGCCGCGTCGCTCGTCGTCAGTCCTGAGGCAGCGAAGGATGCTCTCCGCTGCATCGCCTCCTCCTCGCTCGTTGCCTGCGGCCAGAATACCTGGCGTCGCAGCCCGCGTAGGTTTCGAGATAGTTTCTAAGTCCTGCCGTGCCTTCGGCACGAAGGCCGCAGAGCGTGGCTCTTGTACACTTTTCTCTGTGGGGCAGCACTAAGTACACCGCCCCACAATAAAGGGGACAATTGGGTTTGGCCGCGCCAGAGGCTCCTGCCCCCACCGACCTCGTGTCGGTGGGGCAAGGGATTGGCTACTACGCGGGCATCGCCTCACCCCCCATCCCCCTCTCCACGTCTCGTGGAGAGGGGGTAAGGGGGCGGCCGGCAGGTAGTGCCCAATCCTTCGCCCCACCGAGGCAAGCTCGGTGGGGGCGGGACCGGTTTTTGTCCCCTTTATTGTGGGGCGGTGTACTAAGTGGCCACGCCCTTTCACTTTTCTGCGCTCTTGCTCAATTTTGTTCAGAATGCCAGGCTCCTGCCTCCGGCGGGGTTGGCATTGTGGGAGAATCGGCGATCCGGCCACGTCCGGGGGGCAGATCACAGAATGCCAACCCCTGGGAGAGGGAGTTGGCATTCTGTGAATGTGAGGCCGGGGCCGTCAGGCGCGGGGGTGGGCCTTGAGGTAGACCTTTTTGAGGTTCTCGGTGGTGACGTGGGTGTAGACCTGGGTGGAGGCGAGGCTGGCGTGGCCGAGGAGCTCCTGGACGGCGCGCAGGTCGGCGCCGCGGTTGAGGAGGTGGGTGGCGAAGCTGTGGCGGAGGGAGTGGGGGGTGACGCGGGGGCCGAGGCCGGCGGCGCGGGCGTGCTTGTCGAAGATGCGGCGGATGCCGCGGTCGGAGAGGCGGGTGCCGTGCTTGTTGACGAGGAGCGCCCTGGGGCTGGTGCGCCGGGTGGGCGGGGCGAGGGAGCCGCGAATCGCCAGGTAGTCGTGGAGCGCCTGGAGGGCGGGCCGGCCGAGGGGGACGAGGCGCTCTTTCTTCCCCTTGCCTTTGGCCTTGATGACCTCGCCGAGGAGGTCGAGGTCCTCGAGGTTGGCGGCGGCGAGCTCGCCGATGCGCATGCCGGTGCTGTAGAGGACCTCGAGGATGGCGCGGTCGCGGCGGCCGGCGAAGCCGGCGAGGTCGGGGGTCTCGATGAGGCGGGTGACCTCGGCCTCGTCGAGGAAGACGGGGAGGCGCCTTCCACGGCGCGGCAGACGCAGGTCGCTGGCGGGGTTGTGGCCGACGATGCCTTCGCGGAGGAGGTAGCGGAAGAAGGAGCGCAGGGTGGCGACCTTGCGGGCCACGGTGGTGCGGGCGGAGCCCTGGGTGCGCAGGTGGGCCAGGTAGTGCCGGAGCTGCACGGTGGTGACCGCGGCGGGGTCGAGGTCGTCCTGGTCGCGGGCGGCGAAGTTGGCGAAGCGGGCGAGGTCGGCGGCGTAGGCCCGCAGGGTCTCGGGCGAGCAGCCGCGCTCGCTGTCGAGGTAGCCGAGGAAGCGGTCTACGAACACGGACATCTCGGCCTCCCGCCCGGGTGCGGGGCCAGGTCAGTCGGCGGCGCGCCGGGCGAAGCGGAAGCATTCGCGGGAGCAGCGGATCTCATTGATGCGCACTTCGGTGAGGATGGCCATGACGGCGGGCAGGTTGCGGCGTCCCTTGGCGGCCCACCAGAGGATATCGGCGTTCTCGGCGCCGCGGCGGACCAGGGCGGCGATTTCGTCGAGGAGCGCGCCCTGGTTGGGGAAGAGCGCGCGGAGGCGGCCGAAGCGCCAGGCCTCCAGCTCCTCCCAGCAGCGGAGGCCGAGGAGGTGCTCGAGCCAGCGGTGGCGGAGCCACAGGGTCCAGTAGCGGCGGTGCCAGTCGTCTATGGCGCCGTGGCCGAGGTCCCGGCCTGCCTTCTGGCTCTCGAGGTACTTGTGGCGCTCGGCCTCGGTGAGGGCCTCGTGGAACAGGCTTTCGGGGTTCATCCCTTCGTCTCGTCCGCCAGGCGTGGGGTGCTGGCGGGGGTTCCCGTGCGCCGCGGCGTGCGCTCGGCCTCGTCGAGGGTGGCGAGGAGGAGTTCGAGGTTCCGCAGGGCGGCCCTGCCGGCCACCAGGGGCGGGCCCTCGCCGCGCACGGCGCGGCAGAAGCGCGCGACCGAGGTCTTCATGAAGTCGTCGCACAGGCGCTCGCGGTCGCCCAGGCGCACGGTGCCGCGGTAGACGCCCTGCCCGTCGGGCCGCGTGCCGACCTCGGCGATCTGGTCGTTGAGGCCGAAGCGGCGCGGGAAGGGGGGCGCGGGCAGCTTGGCGACGTGAAGTGTCACGGCGCACGTGCGCCCGCCTGCCGCCACCTGGAACTGGGCCTGGGTGGCCTCGTGCCCGATGGCCGCTCGCACCGTGCCTGGCCGCAGCTCGGCCCCGGGCACGAGCGCGAGCAGCACGCTGAGCGGGTGAGGCAACAGGTCCACCACGATGTCGCGGCCGCGGGGGCCGTCGGGCTTCCGCAGCGAGGTCATCTCGCCGAAAAAGCGGCTGGGCGCTTGGGCCGCCTGCGGGGCCAGTTGGCGGTACTCCTCGGCCGCGGCGGCGTACTGGGTGTTCACGGCCAGCACGGCCTGCTTGCGGTCGGCGGCGCGGACGAGTCGCGCGGCCTCGGCCACGAGGGTCGCCGCAGGCGCCCCGGGCCGCCACACGAACGGCTTTTCGCACAGCACGGCGCAGCCGGCCTCGATGGCCGCCAGCGCGTGCTCGCCGTGGAGCGCCGGCGGCGTGCACACGCTCACCGCGTCGGGCTGCTCGCCCGCCAGGAGCGTGTCGAGCGACGTGTAGCCCCGCCCCCGGAAGCCGATGGCGTCGCGCAGCGCCCGGGCCGTGGCCTCCACCGTGTCGGGCGACGAGCCGAGGAAGGCCACCACGTCGCAGCCCAGCTCGGCATACCACTTGGCGTGGTGGCGGCCGAACCCCGACGCCCCCAGCACGGCCACGCGAAGGCCCATGCCTGTCTCCACTCCCCCCCTTCGGCCACAGGCTGGAAGCCTGTGCCACCATCGTTTCCCTCGCGGCGGCACAGGCATCCTGCCTGTGGCCCCTTGACGCTACTTGAGCGCGCACAAGCCGAACACCACGGCCGCCACGGCCGCCACCACCCCCAGCATGCAGGCGAAGATGAACACGCTGTCGCGTGCAACGGCCCGCGCTCCGCGCTGGCGCGTGGCGGCATAGGCCACCGCCACCACCGCGCACAGCGCCACCCCGGCAAGATATCGCAGCAGCGACTCAGGCATTGGGGGCCTCGGTGTTCGGCTCCTCCGCCGGCCGGTCGGCCAGGTAGAAGGCATCGGCCATCACCAGGATGTTGAACGCCGCCGACACGAGCGTGAACGTCATCCCCAGGTCGGCCAGGGGCGAAGGCGACGGGCACGCCAGGTTCCGCAGCCACGCGGCCGCGGTCGGCGCGGCCACGGCCTGCTGCGCCAGGTGCTGGCCCACCGCGGTCGCCACGGCGAGCGGGCCACCAAACACCTGGAGCAGGAAGGCCCACTTGTGGCCGTAGACCGACACGGTGGCCAGCCCTCCCATCCCGAGCCCGACGAGGAAGATGCCGAGCACCGAGGCCCCGTACAGCACGGCGCGCCCGCGCAGGCCGATGAACCAGTGGCCCGCGCCCGGCAGCAGCCACGCCAGCAGGAGGGCCCTCCCTGGGTCCCTGCGGCTCGTCCCCGTCGCCTCGTTCGACTCGGCCATCGCGTCCCCTTCAGGCTTCAGCCGATCATCGTACACAAGCAACCCTGGGAAGTCAACTCCGGAGGCGTGTCCACACGGGAGACGTGGGTTGACTCGACGCGCCTGAGCGTGCTATACTCCGCCACGAGACAGAAAGCTCCACGAGCACGTGCGGAGGCTGGTCCCATGCGTAGACCGTTCTCCTGGCTCCTTGCCCTCGGGTGCGTCGGCCTGCTCCTGGTCGGCTGCGGCGGCGGGGGCGCGCGCGACATCGAGAAGCTGCTGGCCGACCTCATGGGCTCCTCGGCCCGCGCGCGCTCGCGCGCCGAGCGCGTGCTCGCCGAGCACGGGCGCTCGGTCGTCAAGCCCCTCAGCAGCATCGTGACGCTCAAGGACATCGAGAAGACCGTCAACGACTACGGCCTCCGGAAGGACCCCAAGGAACTGCGCATCCCCGCGGCGCGGGCGCTCGGCGTCATCGCGGCCAAGGCATCGCTCGCGCGCTCCGAGGCCGAGACCGCCTCGGCCCCGCTGCTGGAGGTTCTCAAAGGCAAGGACCGCGCGCTGCGCGTCGAGGCCGCGAGGGCCCTGGGCTTCTTCACCCAGCTCTCCGCCCCCGCGAACGACCTGATCCTGACGTTCCGCGAGGACGACGCGGAGCTCGTGGCCGCCGCCACCGAGGCGCTGGCCCGCAACGCCCTGCGCTCCGTGTACTTCCTCGCCCCGCCGCAGGAGCCGCCCGTGGCCGCCGCCGAGAAGGACTGGACGCGCCTCCTCGAACGCATCCTGAGCACGGACGACGATATCCGCCTCGACACGGTGCGCGAGCTGGCGGCGCTGACGGACCCCGAGGCCCCGTCGTTCAACCCGGCCGCCGCCCCGCTCCTTCTCGAGCGCGTGGCGCAGGACAAGAGCCGCGACGTCCGCTACACCGCCCTGTGCTACTGCCTCCAGGCCCTCCAGCGCGGCAAGCCGGAAGGCTTCGCCGAGAAGCTCCACGCGCAGCTCCCGGCCTCGTTCGCCAAGGACGACGACAGCCGCGTCGCGTTCCTCGCCGCCCGGAGCACGCCCGAGCCCAAGCCCGAACGGGTCGGCACGTTTCTCGCCCGCATCGAGGCCGCCACGCGGAAGGCCGAGGAGCGCCTCTTTGCCGACGCGAAGAACACGAGCGCCGACGCCGGCTCGCGCTCCGACGCCATTGACGCCCTGGTGCTCCTGCCCGGCACGCATCGCGACGAGGAGCTGGCCAGGCTCCTCGACCCCGCCGTCAGCGGCGCCCGCATCCGCCGCTCGGCCGCCAGCGTCCTCGCCACATCCGAGTCGGAGGCGGCGGTCAAGGCACTCACCCTGGCGATGGGCGATGGCGACAGCGTGGTGAAACTCGTCGCCGCACAGGCCCTCGGCCGTAAGGGCGACCTCGATGCCGTGAGATACCTCGTGGACCTCCTCGGCGACGACGAGGCGAGCATCCGGGCCGACGCCGCAGGCGGCATCGGCATCCTGGGCGCCAACGCGGTCCCCGCCCTCGTCAAGCACCTCCGCGACTCCCTCGGGCGCCTCGAGCGCAAGGAGCCGCGGCACAACGAGAAGCACACGGCGTGGGGCATCGTCACGGGGCTGGGCCGCATCGCCGAGCAGATCGGCGCCCAGGCAGCCCCAGCCCTCACCGTGCTGCTGGAAGCCGCCGAGTGTCACGACGAGGACGTCCGCCGCGTGGCCGCCATCGCCCTCGGCTACTTCCCCGGCGAGGCGAGCATCGCCGCCCTCGCCAGACGGCTCAAGGACCCCGACGAAAGCGTCCAGTGGTACGCACTCGTGGCCCTCGAGCGGCACGGCACGGCGGCGGTCCCCGCCCTGCTCGGCGCGCTGGGCGACGAGGCGACCTCGGCGCTCGTGGCGGGCGCCCTCGGCCGCGTCGGCGACGCGGAATGCCTCAAGCCGCTCCTCGACCGTCTGAGCGCCGCGACGGAAGCGGCGAAGGCCGAGATCGTGTGGAGCATTGGCGAGCTGCTGCTGCGCTTCCCCGCGTCGCCGCACGAGGCCGCCGCGCGCGGCGCCCTCGAGGCCGCCAGCCGCCTGGCCGACGGCGCCTCGGAGGTCGCCCGCGCCGCCCGCCACGCTCTCGCCAAGGTCCGCCCGAAGCCCGAATAGCGATCCCCTCCCCGTCACTGTAGCACGGCCGGCTCACCCAGCCGTGTCTGCTCCCCGCTCCGAGGCTCAACCTGTGGTGCATCATGGGTTCTGAAGCCCAATCTATAGTCATAAGGCCAGAAATGCCCGAAGTTTTCGCAAAAAAGGACTTGACACGGGTGGGGGACCCGCTACACTATCAGGGGCAAAGTGGGGAAGAGCGGGGAAGATTGGAGCAAGCCCGCGGTGTTCCTCGGCGAATACACCCACGCCCTTGACAAGGAGTTTCGCGTCGCGCTCCCCGCCCGGCTGCGCGAGGCCGCGGGCAAGGCACTCGCCGCCGGCCTGTGCCTCACCTGCGGCGCCGAGCCGTGCATCGTGGCCTACACCCACGAGCGGCTCGAGCACCTCCTGTCGGCGCTCGACGCCGACGCCTCGCTGGGCAAGACGGCGGTGCGCGACTTCAAGCGCGCCTTTGGCGCCACCGCTGCCGTCGTGGCGCCCGACAGCCAGGGGCGCATTCGCATTCCCGAGCCTCTCCGGGCCTACGCCGGCATCAGCAGAGAGGTGACCATCGTCGGGGTCGTGAACGCGATCGAGCTCTGGAGCACCCCCGTGTACCAGGGCCTTGCCCCGGCCCGGCGTGCGGCCTACGAACGGCTGGCTCCCCGCGTGTTCGGCTGATCCCCGTCAAGGAGGCTGGCCTCTTGGCGCGCCTCATCGTCTTCATCACCATCGTCGCCGCGGGCGTCGCCGCCGCCCTGTTCCTGGTCTCCGAGCGGTCCGCCGTCACGAGCGTGGGCTACCGGGTGGCCCGGCTCGAGGGCGAGCGCCGCAAGCTCATCGAGGGCAACCGCAAGCTCGAGGCGCAAATCGCCGTCGCCAGGACCCCCGGCGCCATTGCGGCGAAGGTCAAGGGCCTCCAACTCGACCTCGTGCCCCCCGACGAGTCGCTCGACCGGCAGCTCGCGAGGGAAAAGGAAGACGAGAAGGCCAGCCCCGGCAACCCCGCCTCCCGCACCAGGAAGGGGCGGTGAGGCCCGAACCTGTGGACAGGTGAGCCGTGAGTGTGCGTGAGACGATCCTGATGACGTGCCTCGTGGCCCTCGGCGCGGTGAACTTCCGCGAGCAGAGCGCCGCGAACCGCAGGCAAGTCGCCGGCCTCCTGCGCCGCGAGCAGTGCCTGGCCCGCGAAACCCTCGCCCTGCGGCACAGGGCGCGAGCCCTGCGCCTCGAGGCCGACGCCCTGGCGCGCGACCGCTACTTCGTCGAGCGCGTGGCCCGCGCCGATCTCGGCTGGCGGCCCGGCTCGCTGCGTGAGCCGGGGCTGGGCCCGCCCGGGCTCCTGCAGCCCCTCGAGCCGCCCTCCGCCCTCGCGCAGACCCCGCGGAGCCTGCCGCCCGTGTTTCCCGCGCCGCCTCCGCCCCCCGCGCCCTCGCCCGTTGCCCCCGTTCCCCAGCCGCCGCGAGCCGACCCCGCGCTGGTGCACCAGGCCCTCGCCTCGCTCGGCTACGAGTCCGTCGGGCATTTCCAGACCAAGATGATGCGCGGGCGAACCGACGGCCAGCCCGACGCGGCCACGCTCACCCGCGCCCAGCAGTTGGCCGAGCTGTTGCGCCGGCTCGGCTACGACTCGGTCAAGACGTTTCAGCGGCGCAACCGGCTCGCGCCCGACGGCATCATGGGCCGCCGCACCGAGCAACGGGCGCTCGACCTCTTGCACCGCCGCACGCCCCGCCGCTCCGGCAGCTACCTGGCCGCCAACGGCAGATAGCGGCGCGGGCGCCGCGCAGGCAACCGCCTTGGTTGGTGAGGGGGGAAGACCTCCGGGGAGCCCGAAAGCCCGAGCTTCCCACGAGCGTGTTCACTGCTCTCAGGTATTGTGCACGCTTCCCCCCCCACCAACCTCATTTGAGCCGCGAGACGGAAGAAGACGGGGAGGGAGCCCTCCTTCGCACGAAGGGCTTCCTCCCCCGATCCCCCTTCCCGGTTCCTGTTCCTCCTGGGGCCTTGTATGAAGGCGGTTCTCCTCGCGGCCGGCAGGGGCACGCGGATGCAGGGCCTGTGCGACGCCTTGCCCAAGCCCCTCCTGCCCATCGCCAACCGGCCCGCACTCGTCCACACCATCGGCCAGTTCGAGGCCGCGGGCGTCACCGACCTCCTGCTCGTCATCGGCCACCAGGCCCAACAGGTGCGCGACGCCCTCGGCGAGCGCTGCGGCGGCGTGACGCTCGCCTACGTCGTCCAGACCGACCCCAAGGGCACGGGCCAGGCCACCGCCCTCGCCGAGGACTTCGCCGGCGGCCAGCCCTTCCTGATGATGTTTGGCGATATCGTCACCTCCCGCCAGCACGCCGCCGACATCGTGCGCATCTACGCCGAGGAGAAGCCCGACGCCGTCCTCGCCGTCCGCTACTTCCGCGACCCCGCCTCGGGCGGAGCCGTCTACGTCCACGACCGCTGCGTCGCCCGCATCGTCGAGAAGCCCAGGCAGGGCGAAACGACCACCCACTACATCAACGCCGGCATCTTCGTCTTCCCTCCTGCCATCTTCGGCCGCCTGCGGCGCGTCGGCCTCTCGCCCCGCGGCGAGTACGAGCTCACCGACGCCATTCGCATGCTCCTCGACGAGGGCCGCCGCGTCCGCGCCTACGACCTCCCCGGCTTCTGGGTCAACCTCACCGACCCCGCCACCTACCTCGAGGCCCAGCGCGAGCTCCTCGCCGAGCTGGCCCCCCCGCCGCCCGGCGTGCCGGCCGGCGTGACGATCGCGCCGCCCGTCGTCGTCGGCGCCCGCTGCTCCATCGCCCCGTGCCGCCTCGGCCCCGACGTCAGCATCGGCGACGGCTGCACCCTCGGCGCCGGAGCCGAGGTCCGCAATGCGGTGGTCATGGACGGTGCGACGATCGGCCCCGGCGCCCTCGTTGCGAACGCCCTCGTTGGCCTCGGCGCCACTCTCGCCCCAGGCGCCCGCCTCGCCGGCGAGGCGGCCGGCACGCCGGCAGTCCTCACCCACGCCGCCGAAGCCTGACCACCTGCGCAACGGGGCGAGTGGTCAGAATTGGCCAGAGGAGTCAGGGCTCTTGATCCCGGCCTGGATGAGCATGACGTTGTTGGGCGACTCGGCGGATTCCCAGTAGAGGTTGTACTCGCGGGTCTCGCCCGTCGGGGCGTGCCCCGCGGCGGTGAGGGCCTCGAAGAGCTTGCGATACGCCTCGCCGGTCTTGGCGGCCGGGCCGGAGAAGAGCACGGTCGCACAGCGGAAGTCGGCGAGCTTCTTCACCTTGAAGCCTGCCACGGGCTTCGTGTCGTCGGCCACCAGGAAGCCGATGCAGAGCTGGAACGGGGTGTCGGGCTCGCCTGTGGCGCCCACAGCCACCGAGGTCAGCGGCCCGGTGATGCGTGCGCGGCCCCCCTCGGCCACCTCGACGATCGCGGGCACGACCTCGGCGAAGGCCTGGCCCACCTTGGCGATCGTCGTCTCCCGTTCCGCGTACAGATACGTGCGCCCCGGGAGACGCTGCACCCGCATCTCGCCGACGACGAACTCCGGCTTCGCCTCCGGCGCCTTCTTCGGCTCCTCCGCCGCGAGACACATTGCCATCGAGGCCAGTGCGGCCAGGCCCACACCAAACACGCCACCAAGCCATTGAGCCATGCGAGCATCCTTTCTTCTCGTCAGTTGGCCTGCTTGCCCTTGCTCCTGAAGCCTGAAAGGCTGACATGGCAAAGCCCTGATCTTCGCCCACATCTCCGCGGATGGGCGCTCCCAGCCCCGTCAGGGGCGTCAGAAGGTAGCCACGGGCGTAAGCCCGTGGACTAGGCGGCCCACGGTCCAGCCCCCGCAGGGGGCGGTAGAACGCCGGTGGCCAACGCTTCTGCCGCCCCCTGCGGGGGCTGGACCTCGTACCCGCCCGAACCCACGGCTTACGCCGTGGGCTACCGCCTGCCGCCCGCCGTCGGCGGGCTGCGGAGCCCGAGAGGTGGGCAAAGCCCAGGGCAACGCCCTGGGTCTCGCGTCGCCAACCAGGTGAAGCCCTGTGAGGGCGGCATAGGCGGGGATGTCGTCGTTACACGCCATCCAGGAAGCCCCACCCCCCGGCCGCGTGATAGCGGGCCGTGATGTCGCTCGGCCGCATCCAGACCACGCGCTCGCCCAGATGCTTCTTGATCCGCGCGATCACCGTCACGAACGCCTTCCAGCCCACCCCCTTCGCGGGGTTCAGCCCCTGCCAGTGGGCGTACCAGATGCAGTACGGCGCCCCGGCCTGCACGTGGCGGACGATGATCCCCGCCTTCCCGTCCACCGTGGTGTAGTAGTCGGGGTCCACCCGCTTCGGGTCGTTCTCCCAGATGCCGAAGAAGTCCCTCGCGTTCGGCATCAAATCGTAGACGCCGCACTCGCCGTCGCTCGCCTTCCGGTGGATGCCGAAGTCGGTCTCGCTCGAGCCGAAGAAGCAGGGCAGGGTCCGCCCGCGAAACTTCCCCTTCTTCGCCAGACTCAGCAACGCATTCCACATGGCGGGGTTAGGCTCCTTGTGGCCGCTCGCGCGCAGCTCGGCGTACCGCTTCGTGCAGGCCTCGCAGCCGCAGCCCGGCCAGGTGAGGCCCGTGAACTTCACCCCCGCGCGCTCCCCCTCGGCGAGGATGCTCGCGAAGTAGCGCTCGTACTCTTCGGCCGCGACGCCCGGCTCGTGCAGCCACAGGCCCTCGTGGATGGCGCCCTCCTTCGGGCGGTTCGCCTCGAAGTCGAACTGCGCCCCGTGCGTCATGATCTCCATGTGCGCATCAATCCCGCACGACAGTGCCCGCGCGGCCTGTTTGAGGTACGCCTGCTCCTCCTCGTTCGGCTTTCGGGCCATGCAGTGCCCGCCCCCGCCGAGGATCAGGCTCGACTCCCCCGCAATCTTCTGCTCCGCGCAGAAATCGAGAAACGTCTCAAACGCCTTCGCCCCTGCGGTGTAGGGGCCTGTATCGTCGCAATAGAACGACAGAACCGTCTTTCGCTTCTTCGCCATTTCCGCACCCCTTGCCCAACGCGGCTGCCCCACCGCCGCACCCGCCGTTGCGACCGCGGCCACGCCCAGGAACCTACGGCGAGTGATCTGCCCTCGTGCGGGCATCATTGGTCATGACCCCACTGGCGTGCGCCGTGGACGATTCCGGTGATCCAGACGTCATCGCCTTCAAGGCGATACATGATCCGGTAGACGCCAACGAGAATCTCGCGGCAGGACGGGTCCCCGATCTCGGGGATCACGCGGCCGGATTGGGGGAAGCGGACCAGCCGATTGGTCGCCTCGATGAGCCTCGTCGCGAACAGGCTCGCGCGGTCAACTGAGTCGCGCGCGATGTAGCCCGCGATCGAGTCCAGGTCATCCAACGCGGGTGGCGACCAGATCACCTTACCCATTTGCGGATTCGCCGCTTGGCCGCTTCGTGGGAGATTCCCTTCCCTGCCCGAATCTCGCGCTCGCCATGCTCGAACTTCGCCCGCACGTAAAGCGCGTGGATCACGTCGTCCATGCTCGCGTCATCGGGCAGGGCGTCAACCACCTGCCTCACAGTCTCTTTCACGGCCACGTCGCACCTCCTTCCGCCTGTCCGCTATTGTACGCCCGCTTCGCCCGCTTCGCAAGCGAAGGCGCGCGACCGAAAACGCCGGCCTGAGCCCATGGCCCGGCCGCCAATGGCGCGATGCCCCAGTGTGTCATGCTGAGCTTGTCGAAGCACCTTTCAGGGGCCTGACGATGGTCCCGGAGTGTGCCCCGATTGCGTCGCGTCGCTCCCTTGAAAGGTTCCTCGACAGGCTCGGAATGACAGAGGTGTCGCTCTGCGCAAACAGGCACGCGGTGAGATGCGGGTGCTCCCCCGTGGTCTTCAGTAGACCATCGCGTCCAGCACCGCCAGCACCTCGGCCAGCAGGGAGGCCGGAGCCTTCTCGATGAACCTCGCTCGCCGCGACCCAAAGTCAACTGACTTCACCTGGTCCACCATCACGAAGCCGGTCAACGCGCAGTCGCTCGGCACCCGGATGTGAAACGGGATTCGGCGGTCGGTGTTGGTGATCGGGCACACCAGGGCGAGCCCCGTCCTTTCATTGAACAGGTCGTTGCTCACCACCAGCGCGGGCCTTCGCCCCTTCTGCTCGTGGCCCGACTGCGGGTCGAAGGTCAAGGCGATGAAGTCGCCTTTCCGGGGCGTGTAGGCGGCCACCTACCAGGCCTCCTTGCCCACAGGTTTCCCCCAGTCTTCCTCGGCCACGGCATAGTCGGCGGGCATGCGGGCCAGCAGGTCCTTCAGGCGGTACTTGCCGCGGACACGCCTCTTCGGCTTGACGACGATCTCCCCGCGCCGAGCCTTCACCTCCACCTCATCCCCCACCGCGATCCCCGCCTCCTCCAGGACCTCCTTCGGGAACCGGATTCCCTGGCTGTTCCCCCATTTCTGGATTGCTGCCATCGCACACTCCTCCATACCGGATGTTTATCCGCAGTATATACGACGAAGAGGCGAGTGTCAAGCGAATGGCGACGGCCCGATGAACTGGATTCCTACGGTCTGACCCGAGACTTCACCTCGTCGTTGGCGAATTCGGTCATGTCTACGAACTCAAGGAGATTCTCCGGCGGCACCCCCCGGGTGAGTGCATACCCACCCTGGCAACCCTGGTACTCACGGTTTGGCTCAAGTCGAGTGCGGATGAGCTCTCTCACCACATGGTATGCATAGCTACGGGCTACCTGGTACGTGGTATGCCTATCAAGCCAGTCCACAGGAACTGCGCACTTGATGAGAGTAGGCGTACCCGTGGCAATGAAGCGTCGCCATGCCTCGCGAGGGTCAGCAAGTCGGTTCGCCAATGCCTGAACAAGCTCACTGCCCTGGACATGCTCGCATCGTTCTTTCTTCGCCCACACACCTGACACAAGCAGAAAGACTTTGTTTTCGTTGTGGTTGAGGTAGCCGAAGAAGGGGTTGCTCACGTCTCGCAACGCATCCTCGATGCCCTCGATCCCTCTGAAGAGCCCCCTTGCCGACGCGATGAGTTTCTCCGGGTTCGATGGCACGATTCCGTTCTGCTCGTAACTCCGACGGTCCCCCACGCGACATCCGTGATACGCGACGACATGCGTGTGCTTTTGACACAGGATCGGCGTTGCGTTGTCCCAGAGTCGTGCCGCCAGCGTGCCGTCCCTATGCTCCTCCAGTTCGCACAGGAAACGGTAGTAGGCGTCCTCCCCAGCGTCCGCCTGAGCCTTCACGTAGCTCCACGTGCTGTCTTCGTAGACGAGCGCCGCGAACGCGCCATCCCAGGAACGTGGCTCGTCAAGATCGAGCATCGCCCATCCAGCGGGTTGGGGCCGCACTGCACCTGCTCCCGAACAGGTTTCGGAGAGAGGGGGTGCGGGGGAGGGAAGCCCTTTTCCTAAAGGGTTCCCTCCCCCGGATTCGTCTGCTTACTTCTTGGCCTTCTTCACCTTCATGGTGGCGAGCTGGCCGAAGCGGTTGCCGATGGCCAATGCGGGGTCGAGGGGGGCCTCGATGCCCTTGGTCTTGGCCGTGACCTTGACGGGCTTGCGGGCGGCGAGGGTGCGGCCATCGAACTGAGGAAGCCAGGCGGCCTCCTTGGCGAGCATCTCGCGGACCATCTCGCGAATCTCGTGGAGTGTGCAGACCGCCGAGGCGAGCGGGTCGAGGGCGCAGGCGGCGAAGGCCAGCTCGGGGTCGCCCGTGAGCGCGGCCTGGCAGGCGAGGCCCTGGACGGTGACGTTGGTCTGATTGAGCCCCGCGCACTGGGGCGGCAGGGCGCCGACGCGCGTGGGGTAGATGCCCATCTTGTCGATGAAGCAGGGGACCTCGACGCAGCAGCCCTGGGTGAGGTTGGTGATGAGGCCGTCGTTGCGCACGTTGCCGTTCAGGCGGAAGGGCTCGCCCGTGGTGTGGGCCTTGATGATGTGGGTGCAGTATTCGGCGCTGGGCGGGGAGAGCTGGGTGGTCTCGAGTTCCAGGGGGTCCACCTTGGCGAATTTCCTGGCGAGGGCTTTGGCGTACTTGTAGTAGGCGCCGCTCTCGCCGCCGAAGGCCGGCTCGTCGCAATAGGTGTCGAGGGCCTTCCTGGTCTTGCGGAAGTAGGGGAGGTATTCGCTGAGGTGGCCGGTGCTCTCGGTCATGAAGTAGCCGAAGTGGCGCATGGTCTCGATGCGCACCTTCTCGATCTTGTAGACCTCGGGCTTCTCGCACAGGGCGCGGAACGCGGGATAGAGGTCCACGCCGCCCTTCTCGAGGCGGAGGAACCAGGCCATGTGGTTGATGCCGGCGGCGAAGTAGGAGAGGGTCTCCTTCTTCTCGCCCAGCACGTGGGCGATGAGGTCAATGGTGGTCTGCACGCCGTGGCAGAGGCCGACGAACTGGACTTTGGCCTCCTGGCCGAGGGCGTAGCAGACGGCGGCCATGGGGTTCACGTAGTTCAGCAGCAGGGCGTCGGGGCAGAGGCTCTCCATCATCTTGGCGTAGGCGACGACGATGGGGATGGTGCGGAGCGCGCGGAACACGCCGCCCGGGCCGAGGGTGTCGCCGATGCACTGGTCCACGCCGTACTTGAGCGGCACCTTGTAGTCGTGCTCGTAGGCGGCGGCGCCGCCGGTGTCGAACATGTTCACCACGTAGTCCGCGCCGTCCATCGCCTCGCGGGCGTCGAGGGTCGCGGTGATCTTCGTGGGCAGCTTGTTGTCCTTCACCACACGGTTGGCGAACGCCTTGATGCGGCCGAGCTTCGGCTTGCCGCGGTTCATCAGGCAGATCTCCGAGTCCTCCAGGCCCGGGGTCGCCATGATGTCCATCATGATCGTCTTGGCGAACACGATGCTGCCGGCGCCGATGAACGAGATCTTGGCCATCGTCACGTCCTCCTGATGATGGGAAACGGAACTCGCCTCTCGCTGCCAGAGAGGATACACGGTGTGCGGCGGCGATGTCAAGGGGCAAGGGCCGGCGGGGCAGTTGACAACATCGCACGGCAGGGCATAATGCGGGGAGTGGAGGGCACGCGGGAGCACTGCCGATGGTGGCAACACGACCCTGCATTCTGCCGCTCTGTCTCCTCGCCGCGGCCGCGAGCGGCCGCGCGGGAACGGATGGGAGGGAAAAGATGCCCTTGCCCGCCGTCAAGTACCAGGTCAAGCTGGAGACGATTCGCTCGGGATTCGACCGCAAGACGTGCTGGGTTCACGCCCGCGCGGGCGCCCTCCCGGGGCAGCCGCCCGCCCTCGTGGTGACGATGCAGAAGCTGCTGCTGAGCGGCTCGGACGTCTTCTACGCGCTCAATGAGATGCGGAGCGACGACCTGGGGCGGACGTGGTCGGGGCCTGTCGAGCACGGCACGCTCGCGCGGCGGCGCGAGGGCGACATCGAGGTGGGCATCTGCGACTTCACGCCCAAGTGGCACGCGAAGACGGGCAAGCTCCTCGGCATCGGCCACAGCGTCCACTACCGCGACAACCGCGTGATGGGCTACCGCCACCGCCAGACCGCCTGGTCGGTCTACGACCCGCAGGCCCGCTCGTGGGCCGAGTGGCGGACGCTCGAGATGCCCGACGGCCGGAAGTTCTTCAACGCCGGCGCCGGCAGCGTGCAGCGCTGCGACCTGCCCAACGGCGACATCCTGCTGCCCATCTACTACAAGAGCGACGACAAGGCCGAGCGCTGCTACTCGGCCATCGTGCTCCGCTGCACGTTCGACGGGCGGACGCTCTCGTGCGTCGAGCATGGCACCGAGCTGAAGCTGGGCGTTCCGCGCGGCTTCTGCGAGCCGTCGCTCGCCAGCTTCCAGGGCCGCTACTACCTCACCCTGCGCAACGACCAGAAGGGCTACGTCGCGAGCGGGGCCGACGGGTTGCACTTCGACAAGCCCGTCGAATGGCGCTTCGACGACGGGCAGCCGCTGGGCAACTACAACACCCAGCAGCACTGGGTCACCCACCCGCGGGGCCTCTTCCTCGTCTACACGCGGCGGGGCGCGAACAACGACCACGTGTTCCGCCACCGCGCGCCGCTGTTCCTCGCCCAGGTGGACCCCGAGCGGCTGTGCGTGGTCCGCGGCACCGAGCGGATTCTCGTGCCCGAGCGTGGCGCGCGGCTCGGCAACTTCGGCGTCTGCGAGGTCAGCGACGCCGAGACCTGGGTCACCGTGACCGAGTGGATGCAGCCCGTCGGCTGCGAGAAGCACGGCTCGGACAACAGCGTTTACGTCGCGCGCATCGTTTGGGAGTGACCGGGTCGCCCTCGCTAGACGTAGTCCGAGAGGAGCAGGACTCGGAGCTCCTCGATCTGCTTGAGCTTCTGGTCATTGGTGACGAGTGCGTCGGCGGCGACGCGGATGGCGGCAGCGACCTGGATGGCATCCGCGGCGCGCAGCGCTCGGTACTTCGCGCGAAGCCGCCCGGCGTCCTCCGCAATGCCTGCGGTGATCTCGAGGAGGTCCAGGTTCCGCGTGTGCGAGAGGAAGTCAAGGAACTTGCCGGCAAGCTCCTCGTTGCCCGCGGCGACGGGTTTGGGCAAGACTTCGACAAGCGTCACGACCGACGTGAAGGCGTGAGCCTCCCCGGGGCAGAACCGGCGGACAACTTCGCGAGCGAGTGGGCCGAACTTTGGGTGGGCCTCGATGTGGTAGATGACTACAGCGGTGTCGATGAAGAGCGAGCGGCACTGGCGCAGCTCGTCCGCTAGGGACACTCGCGGTCCTCCCGCATGCGGTTCACGTAGTCCTGGGCGTCCTCGCCTTCCCACAGGCCCTTGCCGACGCCATACAGCTCATCCCAGTCGAGGTCGCGCTTCTCGCCCAGGCCCGCCTGGCGCAACTGGTGTACGATGCGCTCGACCAGCCGCAACTGGTCTTGAGCCGGAAGCCCCACGACCTCTCGCTCGATTCTGGCCAAGCCGCTCTCGTCGCGCATTTCCATGCCTCTGGGTTCGCCCACGGTTCTCTGGACGACACAAGTATAGCGCGCCGGCGCCCGAGCTTCAAGCCGATTGCGGCGAAGAGCGCCCCGCCTTCATTTCCTCTTCAGCAGGATGTGGATGAAGACGGGGCCGCCGACGAGGGCGGTGAGGATGCCGACGGGCATCTCGGCGGGGGCGAGGACGACCCGCGCCAAGGCGTCGCAGGCGACCAGGAACGCTCCGCCGAGGAGGAACGACGCAGGGAGGACGATGCGCTGGTCGAAGCCCGAGAGGCGCCGCACGGTGTGAGGCACGATGAGGCCGACGAAGCCGATCGGCCCGGTGACCGACACGACCGCTGCCGTGGCCAGCCCCGCGCCGAGGAACACCTCGCGCTGCACCGCCGCAACGTCCACGCCGTGGCCCGCGGCCATCTCCTCGCCGAGCGACAGGTGGTTGAGTGAGGGCATCTGGAGCGCGAGCAGCCCGAGGCCGGGGAGCAGGAACGGCAGGAGCGCCGCCAGGTCGCCGTAGCCGAAGACGTCCAGCCCGCCCATCACCCATCGCTCCATCGCTACCAGGATCGTGGGCTTGGCGAGGAAGCGCACGAGGAGGATGAGCGCGCCGCACAGGATGCCGATGGTCACGCCGGCGAGCAGCAGCATGCTCATCGAGATCCCCTGCGGCCGCCGGGCGAGCACGTAGATCAGCCCCAGCGCCAGGCCGCAGCCGGCCAGCGAGAAGAGCTGCACGGACGACAGCGGCCCGAGGGTCACGACGAGCCCTGGGAGCATGAGGGCGACGACGGCGCCGAGCGCCCCGCCGCTGGCCACGCCGAGCGTGTACGGCTCGGCCAGCGGGTTCCGCAGCACCACCTGGAGGGCGGCGCCCGCCATCGCCAGCGTGCCGCCGGCCAGGAAGCCGAGGACGACGCGGGGCAGGCGCAGGCTCCAGAAGATGGTCGGCGTCGTCGCCGCGCTCCCCACGAACGGCGCCACGCACGCCACGGCCAGGCACGGCACGAGGTAGGCGGCGAGGATGAGGGAGCAGCGGCGAGGGGTCAGCATGGCCGATTTCTTCCGGGTCCGAAGGTCATGTCTTCTCTGTGCCCTCGGTGTCTCTGTGGCTATCTTCTCCGCCGCCCGGTAGCACGATGGGACGGCCGGTGGTCGGGTGCCGGCTCAGCAGCACGTCGTCGCCGTAGGTGGCCTGGAGCACGTCGGGGCGGAGGACGGCCTCGGGCGTGCCCTCCTCGGCGAGGCGGCCGCCGCGCAGCAGCGCCACGCGGTCGCAGTAGAGCGAGGCGAGATTCACGTCGTGGGTCACGACGGCGACGCCGATGCCCTGGCGCGCGAGGCGGCGGACGAGGCGGAAGAAGCGCACCTGGTGGTGGAGGTCGAGGGCGGCCGTCGGCTCGTCGAGGAGCAGCACGCGCGGCTCCTGGGCGAGGACGGAGGCGAGGAACACCCGCTGGCGCTCGCCGCCCGAGAGGTGCGAGAGCGGCCGCTGGCGGTAGGCGGCGACCTCGGTCTCGGCGAGGCAGCGGTCCACGACGGCTGCGTCGCTTGCCGCGAGGAAGCCGGCCCCTGCCAGGTGTGCGAAGCGGCCCATGGCCACGACCTCCTCGACCGTGTAGTCGAAGTCGCTGCGCACCTGCTGCGGCAGGTAGCCGAGCGAGCGGGCGATCTCGCGGCGCGAGAGCGCGCCGAGGTCGCCGCCGTCGAGCAGCACGCGGCCTGCGCCGGGGCGCAGCACGCCTGCCCCGATGCGCAGCAGCGTGCTCTTGCCCGAGCCGTTCGGCCCGATGATCGCCAGCACCTCGCCGGCGCCGACCGACAGGCTCACGCCCTCCAGCCGCCAGTCGGAGTCGGGATACTGGTAGGCGATCGCGTCGAGTTGCAGCAGGCTATCGGGCATTGCAGCGGCCTCGGGGCAGAATAGCCACGAATGGGCACGAACGATCACGAACCCGGACCGGGGGTCATGGCTGCCGAGCTCCCGCCCCCGCCCCGTTGCCGACTCCGTTCGCCGGCCCTTCGAGTCCCTTCGTGTGCATTCGTGGCTATCTGCTGGCCATGGGTCATTCGGCTTCCGCCTCGGGATGCAGCGCCTCGGCCAGGCGGCGGGCCACGAGGGGCACGCGGGGGCCGGGCACGAGCAGAGAGTCGTCGGTGAGGACGTAGATGCGGCCGTCGCGGACCGCGGGCAGCGAGGCCATGGCCTGCCAGTCGGCGAGGAGCTGGCGGCGAGCCCCGTCGGACAGCTCTTCGCCGGGGTGCAGGTCGAGGATCACCTCGGGCTCGCGCTGGAGGAGTTGCTCCTTGGACACCGGGGGATAGGCGAGGTCAATGTCGCCCAGGACGTTTTCCCCGCCGGCGACGTCGAGCAGTTCGCTCAGCAGGCTCTTCCCATGAGCGGTCGAGAGGCCGCGGAGGGAGCCCGGGCTGTGGTTCATGCACAGGAAGACGCTCGGCCTCGGCCGCCCCGCCACGCGCGAGGCGACGGCTGCCAGCTCCATCTGAATCCGGGCGGCCAGCCGGTCGGCTTCGGCGGCGAGGCCGATGGCGCGCCCCAGCTCGTGCAGCCCCGAGCGCAGGGTCCCCAGCGTGTCGGTGTTCAGGTGAAGAACGCGGATGCCGTTGTGGCGGCAGAACGTCTCGACCTTGTCGGCCCTGCCCTGGACGATCAGCAGGTCGGGCTGGAGGGTGAGCATGCGCTCGAGGCTCGGGTTGTACTCGCCACCCACGCGGGGCAGGCGCTTGGCCTCGGGCGGGTGGAAGCACCAGTCGCCCACGCCGGCCACGCGGCCGCCGGCCCCGATGGCGAAGAGCAGCTCGACGACGCTGGGCGCCATCGTGACGATCCGCTGCGGGGGAGCGGCCTGAGCGCGCTCGGGGGCGCGCGCAGCCCTGGACCCGCATCCCCCCTGGATGGCCAGCGAGATGCCCAGGCCCAGGGCGAAGAGCGCGACCACGACGATGAACCGCTTGGCGTTGGTCATGTTCCCTGCTTCCGCGCCCACCGGGGCGGTGGGCGCCTTCGATGAGGGTACACGAGCCCTGAAGGGGTGTCAACCGCGGCTCACATCGTGTCGCGCTCCCGCCCCGGCCCATCACCCGCGAGCCGAGTGCGGCTGGGGGGCGCCTTGACTTTGGCCGGCCCGGCCAGTATCATCTGGTGCCTCCGAGCCGCGGAGGATGCAGAAGGGACGTGAGTCTTTGGCCGATGATCTATCGAACTCTCCGGGCCCGCTGGCGCGGCGGCTGGGCGCCCTGGGCGCCGCGGCCCGGCGACGCGGCGGCTGGATTCTCCTGGCCATCCTGGCGCTCACCGTGCCCTGCCTGGTGCTGGTCTCGCACCCGCAGATCGAGATGAATCCCGTTCTGATCTTCCCGCGGGCGGACCCGGTGATCGGCGACCTGCGGTATTTCTCCGACAACTTCGGCATCTCGGGGGTCATGGTCCTCCTGGTGCACGGGGACCCGGCGGCGCTATCGGGCAAGCTGCGCTCGCTGCGCGAGCGCCTCGAGGCCGGCGGCCACTTCACCATGGTGCAGGAGCAGCCGCTGCCGGGCCGGGAGCCGGCCACCGCAGTCATGGCCTTCCCGCGGGAGTCCTCGATGGACATCGCTCTCGCGCTCGTCGTGCGCGCCGAGGCCCGCCAGGCGCTGCGGGAGACGGGGCTGGACGCCGAGCTCACCGGCGCGCCGGTGTTTGCCGCGGAGTCGCGCGATTCGGTGCTCCACGACATCACGGTCACGGGGAGCATCGCCGCCGCGTTCGTGGCCGTGCTCCTGCTGGTCATGCTGCGCGACCCGGTGCTGCCCGTGGTGGCGATGCTGCCGCTGGGCGTGGGCCTCATCTGGGGCCGCGCACTGGCCACGGGGGCCTTCGGCCACGTGGACTTCCTGGTGGCCGGGCTGCCTGCGTCGCTGGTGGGGATGGGGATTGACTACGCCCTCTACCTGCGCGTCACGCAACTGGAGCACGCGGCCGAAGGGGGCGGCCGGCTCTGGGAGCGCGTCTACACACTCGTCGGCCCCCCGATGGTGGTGGGGGTGCTGACGGCGACTGGGGCGTTCTTCGCGCTGTTCCTCGCCGACATGCAGTCGCTCGCGCGCATGGGCATCCTGGGCGGCGTCACCCTCATCGCGATCTTCGCCCTCACGCTCCTGGCGGCGCCGATCCTGATGGACACGCGGGACCGCGTGGGGCTGCGCTGGGCGCCGCACGACACACGCTGGCTCGGGCGCCTGGCGGGCGCGGCCGCCCGCGCGCGCCCGTGGACGCTTGGCGCCTTCGCCCTCCTCACCGTGCCGCTGCTGCTTTCGGCCCTGCGCATCCGGGTGAACACGGACCCCATGGCCTACGAGGACCCGTCGCTGCCGAGCCGCCGCATCCACGCCGAGCTGGCGGCGCGGATGGGCCTCGTGCTCGACCCCATCCTCGTCGCGACGCGCGACCTGGCCGCCGAGCGCCGCGTCCTGGCCCACCTCCAGGGCCTCCTGGGGCCGGGGAAGCTCTTCAGCCGGGGCGAATGCCTGTCGGCCTATGCCGACGGCCTGGGGCTGCCGCCCGCGCTCCGCACCCTGGTGTCGGAGCCGCTCGACCTCCTGATGAGCCGCGTGCCGGGTGCCCGCGCCCTCCTGGGCAAGGACGGGCATCGCTGCCTGCTGCTCTATCCGCAGGCCGACCCCTACGAGGGCACGCGGCTCGCCGAGCTGGTCGCCGCGGCCGAGTCGCTCCGCACGGAGTGCGGGCGCGACGTGGTGCGGGTCTCCGGCGCCCCGCTCGTCTACCATCATCTGTCGCGTCTGATTCGGGGCAACCTGATACGCACAGGTGTGGGCGCCGCGGCGGTCATGGTCCTCGTGCTGGCGGCGCTGTTGCGGCGGCCCCGCGACGTGGCCGCCGCCATCCTGCCTCTGGCCGGAGCACTCGTGTGGATGTTCGGGATCGTGCAGTGGGCCGGCGGACAGCTCACCGCCGCCAACGTGATCGTCCTGCCCCTCATTGTCGGGCTGGGCGTAGACTACGGCGTCTACATCCTGTTCCGCCTGCGGAGCGCGCCCCTGGAGCGGGCAGTGTCCACCACCGGCCGGGCGGTGCTCATCGCCGGGGGCACGACGGCGGGGGGGTTCCTGGCCCTCGCCCTGGGGAACAACCGCGCCATCGCCGGCATGGGCCTCGCCGCGGGCATCGGCGTCCTGGCCTGCCTGGTCTGGAGCCTGATCTTCCTTCCCGCGCTGATTGCCCCCCGGCGTCAGTCCTCAATGACCAATGACCAGTGACCAATGACCAAGTAAGGCCAGGGCGGGCCGCCTGCCCTGGTCATTCGTCATTCGACATTGGTCACTTGCCGCGGAGCGGCGGGCCGCGTCAGCCACGCGATCGCCTTCTCCACCTCGGCCACGTCCACATCGGTTTCAGTGCACGGGCCGTGCGGCCGGCGATTGCGCAACGCGACGACCACCTTGGGCAGGCACGCGAGGATGCCCGCCCGCAACTCCTTCTCGCAGGCGACGGCGACGATCGCCCGAATGTGCTTCTGGCGGGCGAGTTCCGCCGCCCTTCGCCCGCCCCTCGCCAGGGCGACCGCTACGCCCGCCCGCTCGCACGCCTCGAGGAGGGGGCCGATCCGGCAGCGTCCGCACCGCCGGCACTCGGCGAGGTCGCCCACCACGTTCTGCTTGCAGGCGGCCGCCTGAAGGCACGAGGGCAGCAGCACGAGGATCTGGCCGGGCGTCACCCGCGGCCGGCGTGCTCTCACGCTGAGGTTGTTCAAGCCGATCACGACTCGGTCGAACGCGTCCATGTCCTTTCCCTGGACGTCCGGAGGCGGGCTCAGCCGCGCTCCCCGGCGAAGCGCGCCTGGAGCGTGGCGACCTGGGCGTCCTCGATCTTGGTGAAGAGCGGCGTCGGCGTGGGGCTCACCTTGTGGCCTGTGAGGCAGGCCCAGTCCTCGATGCCCGACCAGGGCTGCGTCTCGGGCGAGGCGTCGAGACCGAGGTTGGCGAAGAGCTGCCGCGTGGCAAACGGGATGAAGGGCGAGCCGAGGACCGCGAAGGCGCGACAAAGGTGCACGCAGGTGTTCAGGGCAAGGCCGGCGGCGGCTTTGTCGGTCTTTACCTGGTGCCAGGGCTGGCGCACCTGGAGGTAGCCGTTGGCCGCGGCCCACGCGTCGCGCTGGGCGCGCACGGCTTTTTGGAACGAGCATTCCTCCATCGCCGCGTCCACGGCGCGCACGGTGTCGGCCAGGGTCTTGCGGATGGCGGCCTCGGGCTCGCCCGCGCCGATGGCCTCGGGCACCACGCCGCCCCAGTGCTTGTTGAGGAAGGTGAGGCTGCGGTGGACGAAGTTGCCCAGCACATTGGCCAGGTCGCTGTTCACGGCGCTCTGGAAGCCGGCCCAGGTGAAATCGCTGTCGCCCTTCTCGGGCGCGACGACGCACAGGTAGTAGCGCCAGTAGTCGGCGGGGAACAGCTCGACCGCCTGGTCGCTGAAGACGCCGCGTCCCTGGCTGGTCGAGAACTTCCCGCCCTCGTAGTTCAGCCACTCGAATGCCTTGAGCATGTCGCACAGCACGAACCCGTCGTCGGCCGCCATGATGACGGCAGGCCAGGTGACGGCGTGGAAGGGCACATTGTCCTTGCCGATGAACTGCACGAGGCGCGTGGCGGGGTCCTTCCAGTAGTGCTGCCAGGCCTCGGGCGTGCCGCGGGCGTCGGCCCACTCCATGGAGATACCAATATATCCAATGGGAGCGTCGAACCAGACGTAGAAGACCTTGTCGCGATAGCCGTCGAGAGGCACGGGCACGCCCCACTTGAGGTCGCGGGTGATGCAGCGCTCGCGCAGCCCCTCGTTGAGCCACTTGTGGGCGATGCTCAGGGTGGTCTTGGGCCAGTGGGTGCGGGTGGCGATCCACTGTTCGACCAGCGGCGTGGCCTTCGGGAGGTCGAGGAACAGGTGCTTCGACCCGCGCACTTCGAGGTTGCTGCGCTGGCACACGGCGCAGCGCGGCTCGCGCAGGTCGGCGGGGTCGAGCAGCTTGGTGCAGCTCTCGCACTGGTCGCCCAGGGCGCGGGCGAAGCCGCAGAAGGGGCACGTGCCCTGCACGTAGCGGTCGGGCAGGAAGCGCAGGCAATCGGCGCAGTAGAGCTGGCGGATGGCCCGCTCGGCAATGTAGCCGCGCTCCCACAGCCGCAGGAACAGGCGCTGCGTGATCGCGCGGTTCTGGGGACTGGACGTGCGGCCGAAGTAGTCGAACGACAGGCCGAGCTGCTCGTAGATGCGCTTCTGGACCGCGTAGTACTTGGCGGCGTATTCCTCGACGGGCAGCCCCTCCTCGAGGGCGGCCAGTTCGCAGGGCGTGCCGTGCTCGTCGGTGCCGCACACGGCCAGCACGTCGTGGCCCTGCATCCGCCGCCAGCGCGCGTAGATGTCGGCCGGCAGCAGCGAGCCGATCACGTTGCCCAGGTGCTTCACGCCGTTCACGTAGGGCAGCGCGGAGGTGACCAGGAACTTCTGACTCATGCATCGTCCTCGCAGGGGAAATGACCCTTATCCCGGCATTTTACCATGCCCGGTGGCGATTCTCAAACGGGGGGGCCATACTCAGGACGCTTGAGTGCATTGCCCCCAGCCCCACCAGTGCCCTTGCCCTCCCTGCGGCCTTCCCTCCCTCAGATTCACAGAATGCCAACTGCCTCTCTCAGGGGTTGGCATTCTGTGAACTCCTGGCCGGACGCTGCCGGATCGCCGATTTGGACAGAATGCCAACAGCGCCTGGGCGAGGTGCTTGGCATTCTGAGGCCAGTGGAGCGGGCATGGCGCCCCATTCGGAAGCCCCGTCTCGTAACCATATAACTGGCTTGATCTTACGCCGACATGCCCGCCGGGCGCTCAGTTCTTGCCCTTGGCCTTCCTCGCCTTGCCGGGCCTGCCGGCGGCGTCGCGCGGCTCGGGGATGCGGCCCTGGTCGTCGCTCTCCTTGAGCCACTCCTCCAGCGCGGCCCGCAGGCGCTTGAGCGTGTCGGCGTGCTGGGGCGAGGCGGCGAGGTTGCGGATCTCGTGCGGGTCCTCCTGGAGGTCGTACAGCTCCTCCTCGGGCATGGTCGGGGCGCACAGGGCCGCCTGCGGGGGCGTGAGCTTGCCCTCGGCGTGGAGCTGTTTGAGCAGGTTCCACACGGGGTACGACCGCTCCTTGTAGGCGTTGGCCTGGAGGAACGGCCGGTCGGGCGTGAAGTTGCGGATGTAGCGGTAGCGTGCGCCGCGCAGCGTGCGGAGGCGGAACTCCGTCTCGTCGCAGCGGTCGCGCGCGCCGAACACGTATTCGCGGGGCGGCTCGGCCCGGTCGCCGAGGAAGATGCGGCCCTGCATCTTCGGCGGCTTGGCCGCGCCGGCGAGGGCGAGCATCGTGGGCGCGAGGTCAATCGCGCACAGCAGCCGCTCGTCCACCGTGCCGGGCTTCAGTTGGGCGGGCGCGGGCAGCTTCTTCGGCCAGCGGATGACGAGCGGCACGTGCAGGCCCTCTTCGTAGACGAACTGCTTGCCGCGCACGTGGGCCTGGCCGTTGTCGCCGAAGAACACGACGAGCGTGTTGTCGGCCAGCCCGTCGGCCTCGAGCTGCGCGAGGATCAGGCCGATCTTGCGGTCCAGCTCGCTCGCCGCGTCGAGATACCGCGCCCAGTCCCCGCGCGCGACGGGATGGTCGGGGTAGTAGGGCGGGAGTTCGACCTTCGCGGGGTCGGCGCGCTTCTCGCCGTTGAACCCGCGATGGGTCTCGTGGAAGTTCACCTGGGCGAAGAAGGGCTGATGCGCCTTGAGGTCGGCCCAGCGGTTGCCATCGAAGGGCTTGCCCTCGGGCGCGAAGTTCCAGTCGGTCTTGCCCGTGCCGCGGAAGCCGCAGGCGGGCGGCAACTGTACGACGTTGGCCGTGTAGTAGCCGGCGTCGCGCAGCCACTCGGAGAGCAGGCGCACGCCCTCGGGCAGCTTGAAGCCGTCGCCGCGGTGCGAGCGGTGGTGGTGCGCGCCGATGGTGGTGGCGTACATGCCGGTCATGAAGGCCGACCGGCTGGATGAGCACACGGGCGCCGTGGTGTAGAAGCGCGTGAAGCGCACCCCCTCCTGGCACAGGCGATTCAGGTTCGGCGTCCACACTTCTTTCGTGCCGTAGCACTCCAGCTCGACGCCCAGGTCCTCGCCGATCAGCCACAGGATGTTGGGGCGCGGCCCGGCCGCCGAAGGCTCGGCCTCGGCCCCCGCGCAGAGGGCGGGCAGGTGCGCCGCGGCCGCGAGGGCCGAACAGCGCTGGAGAAACTGCCGCCGCCCCAAGCCTGTCCCCGATGAAGTGCGTGCATTCATGGGATGCCTCCTGCCTGGCTGTTCAGAGTTCCGGGTCCGCATTCTACCACCCGCAACCGTGGCCCACAAGGCGCTTGCGCGGGGCGGGCGAAGATGGTAGACGGGTGACGCGTGACCCGTGACGCGTGACAAGAGAAGCACGAGGTGATGCAGGCTCTTTCCTCCTCTGGTCACGCGTCACGCGTCATCGGGGTGTTTGGCGATGGGCAAGAGGCGGTTGCTGGTGCCGGAGTTGTGGCTGCTCTCGGGCGCGTTCTTCTTCATCTTCCTGGGGCCTGGGGCTATTCAGCAGCATCTCGACCGGGCGCTGGGCGAGAAGCGGTTTCTCGCCCTCGCAACGGTCTACCTGTCGTTCTGCTTCTGGCGGGTTTTCGTGGGCGTGACGCTGCGGGCGCTCGGCGGGTTCGCGTCGGAGCTCCTCGGCGCGGCGACGTATTTCGGCTTCGTGGCGACGCTGTGGCTCTCGACCGGCTGGGTGCCCGTGCTGGCGGCGGCCGCGCTGTGGGGCTGGGGCGCCGCGTCGCTCTGGATCACGAGCCAGGCGCAACTGCTCGACGCCACGGAGCGCCACGGGGCGTCGAGCGGCCTCTTCTATGCGGCGCTCACGGCGGGACAGGCGCTGGGCGTCGTGCTCCTGGGCCTCGCCGCCACGCGCGACGCGCTGCTCCTCACGAGCCTGGCCCTGGGGGTGCCCGGGCTGGTGCTCCTGTGTTTCGTGCCGCGCACGCACGCGCGACGCGAGGGCTTCTCGCTTGCCGGCTTCTGGCGGGTCGCGCGCCGGCGGCCCGTGGTGCCCGTGGGGGTGATCCTGCTCTGCTCGTCGCTGTCGTATGGGATTCTGCTCGGCGTGTTCAGCGAGATCTCGAGGGTGGCGACGGGCAGCCAGTGGCCGGCCGTGGCCTTCTACGTGGCGCGGGTGGCCCTCTGCTTCCCCGCGGGCGCGCTGGGCGATGCGATCGGGCAGGGGCGGGTGCTGAAGGCGAGCTTCCTGCTGGCGGCGGCGGGCATCCTGGCAGCGGCCTTGTGGCGGGGCAGCCCCGGGCTCTCGCTCGCCCTGTGCGCCGGCGCGATGGCCATGCAGAGCACCCTGGCGCAGTCGAGTGCGATGGCGCTGATGGGGCAGGCGGCGCCCAGCGAGAGCCGGCACCTGGCCCTCGGCGCGGCCTTCGTGTGGCGCGACTTGGGGATCGTCCTCCCCCTCTTCGTCGCCGGCGCCCTGCGGGGCCTGCTGCCGAGCGGCGCCGCGGTCGGCGAGGTCTTCCGCTACGCCCTCTTCGGCTTCGCCGCAGTCTTCGTCGGCTGTGCCTTCCTTTGCGGCAAGCTGGGGGCTCAGGCCCGGCGGCTGCTCTGACCCTACCAGGGCTTGAGCGACGCGATGCTCTCCTCAATGAGCTTGAGGAGGGCGCCCTTCACGCCTGGGACGGGCGGCTCTTTCTGCAACTCGCCCGATTTCTTGAGTTGCTGGCGCACCAACTTGACCTCAGTGAACTCGCCCGGGTCGAACCAGAGTCCGTGGCACGCCTTGCACATATCAATCTTGGCGAGAGTCTGCGGGTATCGGAAGGTGTAGAGCGGCCGGGAGCACCTGGGGCAGCGGCGGCGGCTGGCCTCCGCGTCCTTGGGCACTTCGAGGTGGCTGGCCGCGGTCGAGAGAACGCGGTTCAGCTCATCGGCATCGAACCACACGCCCTTGCAGGCCGGGCAGACGTCCACCATCACCCTGTGCTTCTGAAGCTCGGCCCCCACGAGATCGCTCGTCTGGCAACTGGGGCACTTCATGGCCTGCTCCTCACCAGCTACCGGTGGCTCCTCCGCCGCCGGAGAAGCCGCCGCCAAAGCCGCCGCCGAAGCCCCCAGAGCTCCAGCCGCTGCTGCGTCCCCTCGACGCGTGCCGCAGGATGCTGATGATTAGGGTGATCGCCGCCAGGACCAGCATGATCAGCAGGCCCACAGCCATCCAGCCCCACCCACGCTTGCCGCTTCGGAACAGGCTGTAGGCGATGAGGCCGACGACGGGGATCGCGACCAGCAGGCCGATCAGCGTCCAGTTCCAGCTGATGCGCACGCCGGCGAACTCGCGGAGGATCGCTCTCGCGCCCTCCGTGATGCCGCCCGCATAGTCGTCTCTCTTGAAGCTCGGGACGATGACGTCGTTGACGATGCGCGCGGCGTCGGCGTCTCTCGCCCGGCCGTAGCCCGCCCCCAACTCGATGCGGACCTTCCGGTCGTTCCGCGCCACGAGGAGCAGGACGCCTTTGTTCGCGGGCATGTTGCCGATTCCGTAGGCGTCGAAGAGCCCTCGTGCGAATGCCTCGATGGACTGGTTCGGCGTGCCCGGGTAGTCGCGGATGGAGCCGAGGGTGACGATGACGATCTCGACGCCGGTGCGGCTCTCGGCCTCCCAGAGCCATCGCTCGATCCGCTCTTCCTCGTTGGCCGTGAGGAGGCCGGCGAGGTCGGTGACGTAGCCGGCGTCGGGGTTCGGGAAGGGCGAGTAGTCCTTCTGGACGCGCGTCTGTGGTGGGGCGCCGGTGGGACGGTCAGCGACGCAGCCCGCCGCGGCAAGTGCGGCCAGGAGGGCGGCCGCCCAGCTACTGCTCGAACGCCACTTCGTCGGGAATCTCATTCTTGTCCTCCGCGTGGCGCGGGAAGTGGTCAGCGAGCTTCCCGCCGATCCGCCGAATCCCCTCGGCGAGGCCCTCGCCGAACCGGCCCTCCCGGAAGTGCTCCTCCATCACGCCGCGCACGTCGTCCCAGAAGCCCTGCCCAACCTTCTGGTGGATTCCTTCGTCGCCGTGAATGAGGAACTCGCGGTTCGTGGTTACCAGGAGGATCAGGACGGCGTTCCGCTCCGCCGTCTTGTCGAGGCCGAGCTTCCGGAAGACGGCCGCGGCCTTGGCCCGAATGTCGGACCAGCAGTAGCGCGCAATGACCAGCTTGACCTCAGCGGAGGTGCGCAGCTCGGCCTCGGCGACCGCGGCCTCGACCTGCACCCGCTCCGTGTGCGTGAGGAACCGGTCCGGGCTGCTCGACCGCTCCATGGGGCGGCCCTCAATTGGCCTTGAGGCGCTGCATCTCGATGTTGCGGACGGCGCCTTCCGTGCTCCACGAGAAGAAGCCGACCGGCCGGCAGGGCATCAGCTCGTCGTAGACGGTGAACTTGTGGCCCTTCCGCTCCAGGTCAATCACCTGCTTGTCGTCAATCCAGGCCTCGATCTTCGCCTTCGTGACGCGGAGGCAGAACTCGTACCACTGGTTGTTCTTGAAGCTCATGATCTTCGTCTGCTCGTTGTCGCTGGCGTTGCGGTCGTCAATGCTCGAGAGGCCGACCACGCTGTCGCCCCAGCCGCCGGGCACGAACGTCACGTGCTCGTTGCCCACGGGCACCGTGAGGCCGCCGAAGATGTCAATGCCGTTCTGGCGGCACCCGTCCCAGCGCACCTCGAAGCCCTCCTTCGGGAACTCGCCTTCCCACTGGATGCCGGTGAACGCCATGCCCTCGCCGAGCACGATCGCGCCGTCCTTCGCCACCACCTTGCCGGCCAGCGAGAAGCTATCCTCCTTCAGCGTCTTCCAGCCCTTGAGGCTCTTGCCGTCGCACATCGAGAACCATTCGCCGGGCGGCACGGTCGTGGGCGTGAGCGGCTTGGCCTTCTCGGCGGCCTTGACGGTTTCCTTGGCCTTGGGCGCTTCCTTCGTCGTGGCCGGGCCCGCGGCGCGACAGCCGCTGAGGACCACGAGGCCCATCGCCGCCATGGCCAGGAGACACGTGCGCGCGACCTTCATCGGCATCATCCTTTCGAGCGACAGGGTCGAGGGAGGCGCCGCCCCGCGGCGGCTGCGTCGTTGCTCGCATCCTACCCTCGCCCGCCCTGGATGTCAAGGCGGCTCACTGCCGACACGCCCTCGCTGTGCCAAAGGACGCCAACAAGGGCCGCCACGCCGCGCTCCGGGGAAGGCTACTGCATCAGCTTCTTGAGTGTCGGGCGAATGTGTTCGGCCCAGACCTCGAAGCCCTTCTCGTTCAAGTGGCCCACGCGGTCGCGAATGGCGCCTTCCGTCCCGAGAAGTGCGTCGTTGATATTCAGGTAGAATACCTGTTTGCCGTCGTCCAGCTTGGAGATGACTCCGTTCACATCGTCATTCTTGTCTTTCCCGAAGAATCGCGGGAAGACGCCCAGCAGCAGTATCTTGGCCTGCGGCACTTTCTGCTTGAGCCTTCCGCAGATCGCTTCAATGCCCGTCGCAATGTCCTCGGGCTTGTCGCGCTTCAGGCCCTTGTTGTTGACGCCGATCATGACGACGGCCACCTTGAGCTTCGGGAGGCCGTCGGCCTCGCCGTGGTCGAGACGCCAGAGCACATGCTCCGTGCAGTCGCAGTTGATGCCGAGATTCATTGCCTTCAACGGCACGTATTCCCTGTCCCAGATCTTCTTCCCATGCCCTTCGGCATCCCAGCCATCCGTGATGGAATCGCCGATGAAGATAAGCTGACACTCTCCCCGTCCGGGCGCCGCCAGGATGTCCTCATGTCTCTTCATCCACCAGCCCTGTGGATTTCCTTTCGTCCACGGGTTGGGCACCGGTGTCGCGGCCCTGCATTGCTTTGCTTTCTCACTGGCTGCTTCTTCGCCGGCGAGACATGCGGTCCGGGCCGACCATAGCATGGAGGAGACGAGAAGAGCCGCCAGAAGAATACTGAATCTACGCTTCATCGCATGGTCCCCCAGACAGCGCCAAAGTCCACATTCGGGGTTTCCCTGGTAGCCTTGCCCGGCAACGCTGCCGGACGACTTGTCGTGCATCATACTGCCCCCCCTGCGCCAGTCGAAGCCGTCCCCGGCCAAAAGGCTCAGCGCCGGCGGAGGCGGCTGCCGGGACGAGGCTTGTGCTTGTCCGCCGCCTTGTTGTCCACGACTTCGGCCTCGGGCAGGGGCTCGTCCTCGACCCACATGCCCTCGGCGAGGGGGGGCGCGGCGGTCTTCGGCTTGTCGGGCCCGGCGACAGGCGGCGGGGCCTGGGCCTCGGTGGTGGCGTGGGTGTCGGCGGGGGCCGGCGCGACGACGGGGGCCTCGCGCGGCGGAGCAGGGAGCGGCGCCGCCTCGGGGCGTCGCCGGGGCGCGGCCTCCCTGGCCTTGCCCGAGGGCACGTAGTCCTTCTCGCCCGGCTCGGGCACGGCCTCGAGCAGGCGCCGGATGATCTCGACCGTGGTGATCCCCTCGCTGTCGGCGTTGAAGTTGGTGAACATGCGGTGGCGGAGGACGGGGAGGGCGACGGAGCGGACGTCGTTGCAGGAGACGTTCGCCCGCCCGTCGAGGACGGCGCGGGCCTTGGCGCCCAGGACAAGGTACTGGCAGGCCCGCGGGCCGGCGCCGCAGTAGACCCAGTCGTGGATGAACTTGGGGCTGCCGGGGGTTTCGGGGCGCGAGGCGCGCACCAGGCGCGTGGCGTACTTGACGACGTGGTCGGAGACGGGCACGCGGCGCACGATGTCCTGGAGGGCGAGAATCTCGGGCTTGCCGAGCACCTTGCGGGGCTTGAGCCTGGCGAGCTGCGTGGTCGCCTTGACGATCACGTTCTCGTCGGCCTCGCCGGGGTAGTCCACCCAGACGTTGAACATGAAGCGGTCGAGCTGGGCCTCGGGCAGGGGATAGGTGCCTTCCTGCTCGAGGGGGTTCTGGGTGGCGAGCACGAAGAAGGGGAGGTCGAGGGGATACGTCTTGCCCGAGGTGGTGACGGAGTACTCCTGCATGGCCTCGAGGAGGGCGGCCTGGGTCTTCGGCGGGGTGCGGTTGATCTCGTCGGCCAGGAGCATGTTGGTGAAGATCGGCCCGCGAATGAAGCGGAAGCTCTTCTCGCCCGTCTGCTCGTCCTCCTCGAGAATGTCGGTGCCCGTGATGTCGCTGGGCATCAGGTCGGGGGTGAACTGGACGCGCTTGAAATCGAGGTCGAGCACCTGGGCAATGGTGCGGACGGTGAGGGTCTTGGCGAGGCCGGGCACGCCGACCATGAGGCTGTGGCCGCGGGAGATCATGGCCATGACGACCTGGTCGAGGACCTCGGTCTGGCCGATGATGACCTTTTGGACCTCGTCGCGGATCTTGGCGGAGGCGACTCGCATGCGGCGCAGCGAATCGAGGTCGAGCTTGCCCTCGGTCGGGGCGTCGGCGGGGAGGCCCAGTTCCTTCTCGAGCGCGGGGGCCGTGGGCTGCCACACGCGGGTGATCGGGGCGCGCTCGGCGGGGGGCGGAACGGCTTTGGCCAGCTCGCGCACGAGGTCGGTCGAGCTGACGCCTTCGGAGAGGGCGTTGAAGTTGACGAAGATGCGGTGGCGCATGACGGGCACGGCGCAGGCCCGCACGTCGTCGAGGGTGGCCTCGAGGCGGCCGTCGAGGACGGCTCGGGCCTTGGCGCCGAGGATGAGGTACTGGCAGGCGCGGGGGCCGGCGCCGCATTGGACCCGCTGGTTCACGAAGTCGAGGGCACCCTCGCCGGGGCGGGAGGCGCGGACGAGTGCCGTGGCGTAGCGGATCACCGGGTCGGGCACGGGCACCCGCCACACGATCTTCTGGAGGGCCAGAATGTCGGCCGCCCCCAGGATCTTCTTCGGCGTCGGCATCGAGCGATACGTCGTCCGCTTGACGATCGTCTCCTCCTCCGCCTCGCTGGGGTAATCCACGAGGACGTTGAACATGAAGCGGTCGAGCTGGGCCTCGGGCAGCGGGTACGTGCCTTCCTGTTCCAGGGGGTTCTGCGTGGCGAGAACGAAGAAGGGCGTCTCGATCTCGTACGTGTAGCCGGAGGCGGTGACCGAGTACTCCTGCATGGCCTCGAGCAGCGCGGCCTGGGTCTTGGGCGGCGTGCGGTTGATCTCGTCGGCGAGGAGCATGTTGGTGAAGATGGGCCCGCGGATGAAGCGGAAGTTTCGCTGGCCCGTCGCCTCGTCGACCTCCAGGATGTCGGTGCCCGTGATGTCGCTGGGCATGAGGTCGGGCGTGAACTGCACGCGCTTGAAGTCGAGGTCGAGGATTTGCGCGATGGTGCGGACCATGAGGGTCTTGGCGAGGCCGGGCACGCCGACCATGAGGCAGTGGCCGCGTGCGAGCATGGCGGCGAGGACCTGGTCGAGGACTTCGGCCTGTCCGACGATGATCTTGCCGACCTCGGCGCGGATGGCTTCGGAGGCGGCCTTCATGTTTCTGGCGGCCTGCTCGTCGATCGCGCCTTCGGCGACCGCGCCGGGCGCGGCCGCTTCGGCGGGGGCCTCGGCCGGCTCGGGCTCGGCGGCCTCGCCCTTGTCGAAGAGGAAGGCGACGCCGGCGATGTTCACCTCGTCGCCGTGGGCGAGGAGCTTGCGCTGGATGCGTTCGCCGTTGACGAACGTGCCGTTGCCGCTCTCGAGGTCGGTGACGACGAAGCCATCGGGGGCCGGCTCGATCTGGGCGTGGTGGCGCGACACGCGGTCGCCGGCCAGGCGGATCTGGCACGAGGGGCTGCGCCCGATCTGCACCGGCGCGTTGGGCAGGCGATAGGTCAGCTCCTTGCCGGAGCCGGCTCGGATTCTCAGGATCGGCATGGGGCGTCGAAGTCCTTCTCTACGTCAATGGCCTGTTCCGGACGCGTGACGCGTGACGCGTGACAGGACGCGCGCGTTCTGTTCTTCTCTGGTCACGGGTCACGCGTCACGGGTCATGGCTTTCGTTTCGGCTTCGTCTTCGGGCTTCCTCCTGGCTTTTCCCGGTAGCTGGCCTCGGCGGGGCGCGGGGCCTTGAGCTTCGCGGCGTCGAAGACGGGCAGGGTCACCACCTCGTCGCCGACCCTTGCCCCGCCCAGCGCGGGCACGTGGTAGAAGTCGAGTCGGGTGCCCGGTCCGCCGATCTTGCGCTCCTCGCGGAAGAGGTGGCGGTTGATCCTCACCTGCCAGATGTCGCGGGTGCGGCGCAGCTCGCACAGATCGAGGCGGCGGATGAGGATGCCTTGGAGCACGGTGCCGTCGGGCTCGAAGGTCTTCTTGTCGCGGACCTGCTCGACCAGGAGCTTCACGGTGCCCGGGTTGCCGGCCGAGCGGATGAGGTGCTTCTCGTTGAAGTAGTCCTCGCTCATCCAGGTGACCTCCTTGATCCCGTCGCGGGAGGCCTTCGGGATGGGCTGCACGCCGTCGGGCGGCACGAGGGTGAGGCCCTCGCAAACCTTGTCCTTGAACTTCAGCACGAGGTCGTACCTGCCGGGCGACAGGCCGCGGAGTGAGACGGTGCCCGAGCCACGGTCAATCTCGGCCAGATAGGTCTTGTACTCCGTCGCCTCGACCACGATGGCCTCCTCGAGGTCGGCGATGGGCTGGACGGCGATGCGGAGGCCGCCGGGGCCGCCGGGAGGGGTGTCGTGGAACTTCTCCGCGAAGGAGGGAGAGGAGAGAAGGCAGAATGCAAAATGCAAAATGCAAAAGGCAGAATGGGGAGAGAGGAAGCCGCCCCGCCTGGGGTCGGGGTCTATGGTCTCACATCCTGCATTTGGCTTCCCTCATTCCCTGATTGCTTGTTGTGCGGCGCGGCTCTTGGGGAATTCGGTCATGACCTTCTCGATCAGCTCGCGGGCCTTGGCGGCGTGGCCGAGCTTGCGGTGGGCGCGGGCCATCAGCAGCGTGGCGTCGGGCAAGTAGGGCGTGAGCGGGTTCAGCTTCACGAGGGCCTCGAGCTCGGCCAGCGCGCGGTCCGGCTCGCCCAGCCGGTCGAAGTACCGAGCCGTCATGAGGATGAGGTCGCCGCTGAGCTTGCCGCTGGGGTACTCGATCTCCCACATCACCAGGCCCTCGCGGGCGGCGCGCAGCGCGCCGTTCTCGATGTGGGACCAGACGGTTTCGAGGTAGCCGCCCTGTCGGACGGCGATGGCGCGGCGGTCCGTTTCGGCGTAGGTGATCTTCTGGGCGTCGCGGTAGGCCCCCTCGGCCTTGGCGAAGTCGCCCTGGGCTCGGTAGACGTCGCCGATCTTGACGGCGGCGATGCGCTCCTCGAGGCCGCTGCGGCTGCGGATGATGGCCCGGGCCAGCTCGAGCGCGGCGTCGGGCTTCTTGAGCTTGTGGAGCACCAGCTCGATGCGCTCCATCTGCACCCGGGCCGCGGCGAGCTTGCTGGGCGCCTCGGGCACCAGGGCGGCGTAGACTTTCAGCGCCCGCTCCGGGTCCTTGACCGACACGGCGAGCGCCAGCCGGTCGCCCGCGTGCCAGCCCACGGCGCCCTTCACCCCGAAGCGGTTCGCATAGGTGTCCACGAACGCCTGGATGTGCTCGGCGTCTTCCTCGGTCTCCACGAGCTCCCAGAGGGCATCCATCGCGGAGGCCGCGAGCTTCGAGCAGTCGGTCGCCACCGCGATGGCCGCGTAGCGGCTCACCGCATCCTTGTCCAGGATGGTGAAGTTCTTGAGGGCCGGGACGGGGGCGATCGCGGCGCCGTAGGCGTCGAGCGCCTTGCCGTCGGGGCCGACGATGCGGGCGACGGCGGTGAACGGCCCGTCGCCCACGTAGACGTGCTCGCGGCCTTCGCCGGTGGCGGTCGAGCCGTCGCCGTAGTCCCACACGACCTTCGCCTTGTCGGGCACGTTGCGGCAGCGGGTGTGGAAGGTGACGCGGGTGAACTGGTGCCTGTCGTGGAGGAGCTGGTCCTCCTGCTGCCAGTCGAAGGCGGCGAGGGGGGCGCCGCCGCGGCGCTCGGGCGCGCCGGCCCGCGCGACGGGGGTGTGGAGCCAGGCGGACGCGGGGATGACTTTCCAGCCCTCCTCGCCGGGCGGGGTCCAGCCGAGCATCATACACGTCTCGCCCTGGGTCTTGGCGTGGTAGTACTCGATCTTGTACTCGCCCTTGTTGAGCTGGGTGTCGGCGCCGTGCTGGCCCTGGCGGCCGTGGCCGGCGTCGTGGTGGCCCGGCCACTCGCACAGCGGCTTGCCGTCGAGGAAGACGAACGACGCCTCGCCCGAGGCGGTGTAGATGCGGTAGCGGCCGGGCTTCGCGATGTTGAGGTACCCGACGTAGTACGAGGCGAACAGGCCGTCGGGGCCGAAGGGGTTGACGCCGTGGAAGATGCTCTCGACGAAGCCCACGCCGTGGAAGTTGCCGCTGCGGAGAGCGGTCTGGATGGGCCGGTGGCTCTCGAGCGCCCCGCCCGGGCAGGGCATCGTGTAGAGGAGCAGGCTGAGCTTCGGCTCCCAGTTGCCCGCCGGGATGGTGGTCAACGGCGGCCCCTCGGTCTTGCCGCCGTAGTAGACGTGGACGGCGCCCTTGGCCTTGCTGGCGTTGTAGGCGATCCAGGACTCCCCGCCGCGCCTGGCCGACAGGACGCGGAAGGGCAGCACGGCGTCGCGTTCGTCGGCGACGAGGGGCGAGCCGCTGGCCAGGTGGCCGCCGTCGCAGAAGGCGAAGGCCACGCTGTCGGCCTGCCCGCCGCCGGTCACGGCGCGGCGGTACTCGCGGGGGACCTTCCACTCGCCCCCAGGAGCGGAGGAAAGGCAAAAGGCAAAGGGCAAAAGGCAAAGGGCAAAGGGGGGACACGAGCAACGGCGCGCCGTCCGCCGCTGTCTGAAATCGGCAATCGGCAATCGGCAATCGAAGATCACCTGACGGCTCCCGCGGCGATGGCCTTGTAGTACTCGGCGACAAGGCGCTCGAACTCGGGCGGAATCGGCTCCTCCCTGGCGTTGAGCATCTCCTCCCTGAGGTCGGTGGGGAGCCGATGGCGGGGGTCGAGGGCGAGGGCGCGCTCGCCGGCGGCCGTGCGCCGGGTGTTCTGGAGGGCGTGGACGATGCGGCGCTGGGTCTCGGCGAAGCCGGTGAGGTCGCCCGCGCGGGCCTGGCGCTCGGCCTTCTGCATGAGCACGATCGCCTCGTCGAGCTCGCCGGTGGGCAGGTACATGAGGGTGGCCTTGGAGTAGACGGATTCGGCGTTGCGGCGGATCTCCTGCTGGCGGCGCTCCAGGTCGCGCATGCCCATCTGGTTCCGGGGCGGGGCGGAGCCCTGGAGGCCGCCCTCGCCGCCGATGCCGCTCTGCTTGCCGCCGCCGGTGGCCTTGGCCTTCGACTCGGGGTTCTCCTCCTCGATGTTGCCCTCGCCGAAGGGGTCGTGGGTGCGGCGCTCCTTGGTCGCGCGGCCCTCGAGGTCCTTGGCCTTGCCCTCGACGAGTTCGCCGTTGGCGTTGCCCTCGCGGCCCGAGCCGGAGCGGCCGGCCATCTCGTTGGCGTTCGGCTTCTCGTTGCCGCTCTTGCCCTTCGCACTCCAGTTCGAGATCGGGCCATCCATCACGTCCCAGCCGGCCGGGATGTCGGCCGTGGCCGCGTTCGAAGCGGAGTCCTGGGCCTGCTCGTCCACCTCCTCCTCTTTGTCCACCAGGTCGCCCACCAGGTCCTCCAGCTCCTGCGGGAGGTCCACGAGCGGGATGTTGGGCATCTCGTTCTTGTCCCAGGCCTCCTGCTTCCACTGGATGTTGTCGGGCTTGTCCATCATCCACATTTCCATGTCGGCCATGCGTTCCTTCACCTTGTCGAGGGCGGCCAGCATCCCCTCGTCGCGGTCCACGGCGATCTCTTCGGCGGGGGCCTTCTCGCTGCCGGGGGCCTGCGCGATGTCCTCGAAGACCTCGCGCATCTCCTGCACGAGCTCGTTGCACGAGGGCACCTCGGGGAAGAGGGCGAGGTCCTTGGCCATCTGCTCGACGGCGTCCTCGATCCTCTCCTTCACGCCCTCGAGCTCGGCGGCTTTCTGGGCGAGTTCTTTGGCGGCGTCGCTCCGGTTGTCCTTCGAGCGCTCGAGCTCTTCGCTGATCTCCTTCACGGCGGCCTGGAGCTTGGCCAGCTTGTCGGCCTTCTCCTTCGCCTCCTCGACGAGTTTCTGGAGGTCCTGGAGCTTCTGGGAGGCGCTGGCGATGATCGGCTCGCGGAGGTAGTCGCCGATGGCCCGCAGGTCGGCGAGAATCTTGTCCTGGACGGGGAGCGCCGGCGTGAACTGCCCCTTTTCGAGCCGGGTGACGGCGAGGATCATGTTCTGGCGGATCTGGCGGGTGTCAATCATCGCCGCCGCCGCGTCGAAGCGCTTCGCCTGCTCGGCGTCGGACTGCGCGACGGTGCGGCCCTGCTGGAGGAGCATCTCCTTGAGCTGGAGGAGCTTGACGGTCAACTTGTCCTGGCGTTGGGCAAGGGCGGCGTCGCCTTCGGCGGCGGTTGCCTCGGCGGTGGCGGCGCGGATGGCCTTCTGCTCGCGGATCAGCTCCTCGAGGGCGGCGAAGATGTCGCGCAGCGCCGCCGTGTCCACGCTGCGCTGGAGCTGGTTCATGCGCCCCGTGAGGCGGGTGAGGATGGTGCGCTCGGTGCCGAGGGCGGCCTTGAGGGCATCGGCCGGCTTCCCCGCCTTGCCCACGGCGCGCAACTCCTTCACCGCCTGCACCATCTCGCCGTCGTAGAGCACCTGGACGACCCCGCGCATCGGCAGCTTCGGGTCCATCAGCTCGATTAGTCTGCCACTGGCCGTGCGAATCTCCTCCTGGAGGGCGACCGATGCATCGAGGCCACTTCGGATTTCGGATTTCGGATTTCGGACTTCCGCCAGCAGGGCGTCGCCCGCATGGATGTTCTTGCGCTGCTTGGCGATGATCTGGGCGAGCTCGAGGGCGGCCAGCTTGAGGGCCTCGCGGGCCTTGTCCTTCGCCTCCTCGGGCGACAGGAGGGTGACGACGATGGCGGCCGACCTGCTCACGCCTGGGCCGCTCACGTTGTTCCAATCCTTCGCGACGACCCGCAACGTGGCCGACTTGCCCGGGGCGATGGCCAGCTTCGACACGGGGAGCTGGTGGGTGACCTGGAGGGCCCTCTGGGTCTTGCCCTCGGCCTTCCAGTCGGCCAGCGATTCCTCCGTCTCCTTCGTCTCGCTCTCGCGGGCGGGGATGACCTTGACGATTTCGGCGCTCGCCACGCCATAGCGGTCGGTGGCGGTGAACTGGAAGGGGATGCTGGCCTCGGGCTTGACGACCACCTGGTTCGGCGGGGAGTCGAGGGCAATCTCCGGCGGCTCGTCGGGCAGGATCTCGATGTCGCGCGACACCGGCTTGCTCGGGAAGCCCGCCGTGTCGGTCAGCTCGATCTGGTACGTGCCCTGGCCCGTGACGGGGAAGGAGCCGGCGACCGTCGTAGCGCCCTCGATGGCGAGCGCGATGGGCTCCCTGGCCGTGGAAAGGACGAGGGATGCCTTGGCGATGGGCTTCGAGCAGGCCGCGCGCAGGTCCGCCCGCGAGCCCAGGAGCGCCCGCACGGTACCCCCCTCCTGGCTGGCGGGCGGCAGGCCGGTGTAGTCGGGCGGGGTGATCTGGAGCTTCGTGTCGGTGACCGCGGGGCGGTGGTGGGCCGTGATGCGATACGTGTCCGACTCCGCGTCGCCGGCGACGACGCGGTACTCAAAGCTCTTTGCCACGTCGGCCATCAGGCACTCGAACTTGCCCGTAGCCTCCTCGCCATCTGTGGGCGGCGTGTCCTCACGCCGCGTGGGCCCCATCGTGGCCACCTGCTCCTCGTCGCCCTCGGGGCGATAGAGCACCGTAGCGGCGTCGGGCAGCTTGCCCGACAGCTCGGCCCCGATCGTCACGCCGTCGCCTACCAGGACGTTCTGGTCCCTGGGCGTCACGGCGATGATCTTCGTGCGGGTGAGCGGGTTGACGCCGGCGAAGGGCAGGAGCACGCGGGCGAGGGCGTTGCCGAAGTGCTTCGGGTAGAGCACGCCGTAGGCGCCCATGGCGGCCAGCGCGAGCAGGGCGGCGGCCAGGAACGCCGCCATCTTGCGCTTGCCGACGGCGGCGCGGAGGTCGAGCCGGGCCGCGTCGGCGCTGCCCTCCTCGACCACGGCCTGGATCAGCTCGGATGCCTCCTCGTCGTCCTCGTGGGCGAGGAGGAGGGCGTTGATCATCGCGTTGTCCACCTGGGGGAACTTCCGCTCGACCTTCACGGCCATGCGCTCGGGCGTGAGCGGCTCGCGCAGCAGGAGCGCGGCATGGCGAATCAGCCACACCGCTCCCGCCGCCATGCCCGCCAGCAGCGCCAGCCGCACCGCCATCGGCAGGCGCACGAGATTGTCCAACACCATCACGGAGCCGACAGCGGCGAGGAGCGCGGCGACGAAGAGGCCGAACGACTCGCCGAACCACACGCCGCGCTGATGGTCCTGAAGCGTCTCCAGCCGCCGCCTCAGCCGCCCGGCCGAGGCCACGATCTGCTCCTTGGGGATCATCGCCGTGTGCTCCTGATGGCCGGCCGCTAGGCCGACCCCGCCTTGCCCTTCAGCGCGTCGCCGACCTTTGCGGCGATCTTCCGCTCGATCTGGTCGCGGAACTGCGACCAGACGCAGATCGGGATGGTCTTCACCACCCCGTCGTCGGGGTCCTCGTAGGCGAATCCGCCTTTGCAGAGGGCCAGGCGGGCGCCGTCAATCGAGTGGTATTCCTCGAACGGCAGGACGATCATGTCCAGCACGTTCGTGACCTTGCAGTGCCTGGCGAGCTGCTTCTTCAGCGACTTGCCCACGAGGGCGCCGCCGAAGACCCGCAGCAGCGCGACCGCGGGGTTGCCCCGCAGAATCATATCCCAGCGGAACGACCGGCGGATCAAGCCCATGAACTTGCGGAACACGAGCAGGCGGCCGCGCAGGCGGTCGAGGGCCTTGCGCTCGTCGAGCCGGCTCAGCCGGGGGCCGATGGCCTCGAGCCGCGCGACAAACTCCTCGCAGAAGTCATACAGCGGCCTCGTCATATAGGAACTGAGCGGGCGGAAGCGCTCGCCGTCGGACCAGAGGATGGTGACGGATTCGCAGTTGGGGTGGACGTCGGCGAAGGTCATCGGCACGCCGCCGAAGAAGCGCAACGCCCGGTTGATGTGGCGCGAGAAGCCCATCGGCAGGAAGGCCACCTGCTCGTCGGGGAACGCCTCCTGGATGATCTGCTCCACGTCCTCGATGGAGGTGTGGGCCTCGGCCTCGAACTCCCCCTTCTTCCAGCTCTCGGTGAGCGGGATGAGGTGGAGGTTGCGGAGGAAGCTCCGGTTGTCGTGGCAGAAGTCAATGAGGGCGCGCATGTGCTGGTCGTTCACCTTGCGGGCGACGCAGCACATGATCGTCTGCGGGCGCAGGCTGTGTTTCTTCAGGTTCTTGAGTGCCTCGAGCTTCTTGGCGAGGGCGTTGGGGGCCTTGCGCAGGCGGGTGTAGATTTCGGGGGCCAGGCCGTCGCATGCGATCAGCACGCGTACCTTGGTCTCGCACAGGCGGCGGCAGAACTCCTCGTCGGCCAGGCGGAGGCCGTTGGTCTCGATCCCCATGTTCAGGCCCTTGCTCTGGCCCATGCGAATGATCTCGAGGAGATCGTCGCGCATCGTCGGCTCGCCGCCGAAGAGGTGGACCGACGGCTTGGGCGTCATCCGGGCCAGGCCGTCGAACACGCGGTCGAAGTAGTCGAGCGGCGGGTGGAAGGTGAAGCCCATCGCCGGGATGTTCGCGATGCAGATCGGGCAGTTCATGTTGCACCGGTTCGTCACGTCCACGAACACCATGCGGGGGTGGTGCTCGGCCTGGCGGGCGCAGGTGGTGCAGTGGAGGTCGCAGGTCGGGGCCGTCGCGGGGTCGTAGCGGCACACGTCGCGCTTGCGCTGCCAGGCGTCGGCATGCTGGGTGATGAGGGATTCGGTGGTGCCGCAGTCGGGGCAGTCCTTACACAGGTACACCCGCTGCTCGCGGACCTCGTGGTGGGCAGGCACGTGCTTGCGACAGGTCTCACACACGGCATAGTTCGTCGGCGGCATAGGCGCTCCTGGTCGGGGCCACGAGGCTCGCGCGCTCGGTCAGTACGCGAAGCGCTTGTCCCTGGGGTTCTTTGAGGAGATGAACTCCTGGTATTCCTTGGGTGTCATCGGGCGAATCGCCACGTTGTCGAACCACGCCTCGCCGGGCATGTAGGCGTAGAGCTTGACGCTGATGTGGTCGAACTGGTAGCGCTTGGGCGCGACGATCTCCTTGGTGAAGGTCTGCCAGGCAGATGGGCTGCCGCAGTTGACGTGCGCGCGATAGCTCCGCTCCAGGCCGTCCTTGGGCTTCGCGGGGTCCATCGGGCCTTCCCAGTGATGGCTCCGGGTGCTCTGCGGCGCGCGATAGCACTCGGCGAACACCCGGGCGATCGAGCCCTTCGTCTTGCAGCTAAACGTCATCACGTAGCCCCAGGCCGGCTTCACCTTGATGAGGTGGCTCATGATCCGTACGCCCTGGTTCTCGCCGGTGGACTTGTCGAGGCTGAATTTCACGCAGTAGCCGCTGCCGTTGCGGTCGAGCGAGACGCGCTCGTGGTTCTTCGTGTACCAATCGCCGCACTCCTCGCCGCTGAGGAAGCCGCCGCACTTGGGGCATAGCAGGCCGCACCAAGGCTTCACGTCGCCGAGGTCGTGCCCGCAGGCGCAGATGTAGCGGTACCTCATGGTGCCGCCGTCGTCCTTGCCCGCCTCCTTGGGCATGTAGTCGGTGAGCTTGATGTGCCAGGCCTCGGGCACCTTGCCGTCGCTCTTCTCGAAGCCGCCGTTGGCCACGAGATTCATGGCGCCGAAGGCCTGAGCCGGGCAAAGGCAAAGGGCAAAAGGCAAAAGGCAAAGGGCAAAAGGCGGAAGCGGCTTCATTCGAGCTGTCTCCTTCGGCGGAGGACCCATTCGGCGCTCATCAGCGCCAGGAAGGTGAGGAACACCCACCACTTGTCCCAGACCTCTCTCTTCTCGGTCCAGGTGTGCTTCTTGGCGTTGATCGTGATGTCGGCGGCGATCCGCTCGGCCTCTACAGGTTCATAATACCGCCCCGCGCTTGAAGTTGCAAGCTTCTTGAGGAGGTCGCGGTTGGGGTCCGTCTCGTTCATCTCGATCGAGGTGTCGCCGACGATGAGCGATAGCTGGTCGCGGCCGAGGTCGGCGCCGCCGGCCTGGGCGGTGGCGACGACCTTGTACTTTCCGCCGACGTGGGGCACGAAGCTGGCCGTGTAGCCCTCCGGCATTGTGGGCGGGACCTCCGTGTCCCGCGTCTTCTCCCCCTTCCCTTCGCGGGGGACAGAGCCCCCGCCCACACGTGTCGCCATCCGCTCGATCACCTTGCCATCGGGCGCGTGGACGTGGCACACGACCTTGGCGTTGGCCACCGCCTTCCCGTCGGCGTCCACCGCCGTGATCGTGAGGTTCACCGGCTGGTTCAGCTCGTAGGACAGGCGGTCGGCGACCAGTTGCACTGCCCGCCGCTCCTTCTCGGCCTGCTCCTCGGGCATCAGCCAGGTGACGAGCTGGCGCCAGAAGAGCGTTTGGAGATCCTCCTGCATCTGGCCCTCGGCCATGCCCAGCTTCCAGCGCCACGTGCAGTCGGTGAGCACCACGATGGCTTTGCCCTTGCCGTAGCGGTGGGCGACGACGACGGGAAGGTCGGAGCCATCGGTCGTCTTCATCAGCACGGTGGCGCCTGGCCGCACCTCGCCGACGGCCATCAGGCTGATCAGCTCGGGGGCCTTGGCCCACGACTGCTGCACCCCCTGGAAGGCGGGGTGCGCCCGGCCCTCCGGCGTCAGCTCCACCTGGAACCGCTTCTCCATATACGACGGCAGGCGCTGGAGTTGGACCGGGAGCACCCGTGCGAGGGGGGTGCCGGCAAAGCCCTCGGTGCCGAAGCTGGCCTTGCCGCCCATCAGGAGCACGGCGCCGCCCTGTTCCACCAGGGCGGCGATGACGTCGAGCTGCTCCGGCGTGAAGAACGTGTGCGGCACGTCGCCGACGATGATCGCCTTGAGCCGCTGGAGCTCGGCCGGCGTCATCGTGGCGATGCGGGCCGATTCCGCTGGGTTCGTCCCCTGGATCATCATCTTGCCGGGGGCCATGCGGATCACGGCCGTGTGCTCGACGTTCTTGTAGGCGGCCAGGACGCGGCTGAGGAACTTGAATTCCCAGCGCGGCCGGGCCTCGACGTAGAGCACCCGCGACACAGGGTCGGCCACGAACACCGGCATCGGCTTCTCGTTGTTCGACTTGTTGCCCTCCGCCGGGTCGGCGGGGACGCGGACGCTGTAGACGAATTGCCCGGGGCTTGTGGGCTTGAGTTTCATCGAGACCTGTCGCTCCGGGCGGTCCGGGCTGAGGGCGACCGCCGACTGTGTGATGACGGCGCCGTCGAGGACCAGCTCCACTTGCACGCTGCGCGCCCCGAAGCCCTTCATCCCCACGGTCACCGTGACGTCCGAGGTGTGGCCGACGACGATCCGCTTGTCGTGCGACACGTTGACGATCGAGAGGTCGCTCTCTTTCTCCTTGACCTCCTTGGGCTTAGGGCGACCAAAGCCGACGGTGTAGACGGGCGCCTCGAGCTCCTTGGCCGCGGCGAGCGGGTCGCTGCCCGTGTTGTCCCGCCCGTCCGAAAACAGGACCACGCCCGCGATGTCCTCGCCCTTCAACTCGTCCCTGACCTGCGAGATCGCGAGGCCGAGGCTGGTGCCAGTGCCTCCGGCCTTCTCCAGGGTATCGAGGGCCTCCGGCTTGAGCCGCGAGAGGCCGGTGGCGAACTCGAAGAGGTCGAGCTTCGCCTTTTCGGCCAGTTTCTCCACGAGCGCCGAGGCCCGGAGGGCCTCGAGGGCCTCCCGCAGCCGCGGCCTGTCGCGGCCCGTGTCCACCACGCTCATGCTCCCCGAGGTGTCGAGGAGCAGGGCCACGTGCGGCTTCACCTCCTCGCTCTTCGTGAACACAACACTAGGCTGTAAAAGGAGATACACCAACAATGCCAACGAGCCGAGCCGGAGCGCGATGATCGCTGCCGAGGCGACCGAGAGCGGGAACAGCTCGCGCCACACCAGGGCGAGGGACCCGGTCAGCACCATCAGCACGCCCACCACGATGAGCCAGGTGAGCGCGGGAGACCAAGGGTATTCAAATGACCAATGCATCGGGTTGCCCGACGCGTGACGCGTGACGCGTGACAAGAGGGGGCCTCATCCGCCTTTTCCTGGCACGCGGCACGCGGCACGCATCTCTTCACAGCACAGGATGCTCCGGTTTCTCGCTCTGCCGCAGGAGCGCCGGCCAGTTGGGCGGCGCGACCGCGTCGTCCTTCAGGATGTCGGCGCCGAAGAAGCCGCTCACGAGGTCGGCGAACTCGACGACGTTGAAGCCGATGCGGATGTTCACCAGCCACACGAGCCAGAGGCCGATGGTGTACTTCTCGGCCCGTTGCGTTCCTTCGCATGGCTTGACGGAAGCGTCGTATTCACGGGCACTTACGCCGATGCCCTTGTGCTGGATCATCGGCGGTGCGCCGGCCCACTCGGTGCCGCGGGAGAAGGGGACGCCTTCGCCGCGCTCGATCTCGGAGCCAGCGGCGGTGTAGCGGCCGTGCCAGCCGATGGCGAAGATCGTTTGGTTGTCGCCCCCGCCGAGGACGAAGTAGTCGGTGACCTTCAGGCGGATGTAGGGCACAGGCCCCGCCACGCCCGTGCTGGCGTCCCAGCAATCCGCGAAGTCCATCCAGCGCTTGCCCCAGTAGGTCTGGGTCGGGTTGGCGCAGCCCGCGGCGAGGAGGCAGAGAAGGAGCGTGACGCGTGACGCGTGACGCGTGACCAGAGGCGGCAGGTTCATCGTTTCTCCTCTTTCCGGTGCCAGTTGTCGTCGCGGAGGAGGTCGTAGCCCGTAAGGCCGACCAGGAAGTCGGCCAGCTCGACCAGGTTGAAGTCCAGCCGGAACGCCACCAGGATCGTTGCCGAGAAGCCCATCCAGCAGCGCTCGGCGAACTGCCCGCCGGGGCCGGGCTTCTCCCCATCGTAGGTGCGACGGGTCCGCGCCAGCCAGTCGGTGTGAACCGTCGTGCCGGCGATCTCCTCGTGGTTGCGGTAGACGGGCAGGCCCGCGGCCAGGGGCACGGTGGACCCCGCCGCGCGGTAGCGGCCGCGCCAGCCGGTGCACACCGGCTGCGCGTAGCCGTTGCCAAACACGAAGTAGTCGGTGAGCTTCAGCCGCATGTACAGGTGCGGCAGGGCGAGCGCGCGCGATCTCGGCTTGCGCTCGTCCACGCGGATGGGCGTGCCGCCCACGTCCTCCATCGTGTAGCCGGTGGCCTTGGGGAACAGGAAGGGCGCGGCCGGCCACCCCAGCCCCACCTCGGCCTCCACGCAGTCCCCCAGGTCCGCCCCCCGCCGGGCGAAGTACTTGCCCACAGGCGACGAGCACCCGGCAACCACCACACACAGGAAACCCGCGGCCAATCTGCCTCGCTGCATGCTCGTTCCTCCTTTATTACGACACGCCTGGGTTACGCCGGCGCAGGACATCGAAGAGCGGAAGCTTGAGGCCGCCGGGCTTCGCCGCGCGGCTCACCAGGTTGCCGAAGAGCGATTCGATGACGAAGACCAGGAGCGCGAGCTTGAAGATGAGGGGCCAGTAGTCCTGCCCCTCGCGGGACTTCTTGACCTCTTCGACGACGTCGCGCTTCGGGCCTTCGACGAACTTCAGGAGGCCCGAGGGCGCCGCCGCCGCAATCTTGTCGGGGTCCTCCATCGTGATGACCGACTCCTGGACGTTCAGGTTCACGCCGAACCCGCCGCTGTTGGAGAACGCGGGGTCGGCGGCCACCTGGTAGAGGCCGGGCGCATCGGTCTCCCTGAATTCGCACTCCGCGTAGCCGCCCTTGAGTTGCGGTGGGGGCAGGACGATTCGCTTGCCCGCCGGGTCGGTGACGACGATTCGCTCCTTGTAGTGCGTCGAGAGGGCCTGGAACCTGACCGGCTCCTTGAGGCGGAACGAGCTGCCGCGGACGTCGGCCCCCGACAGGTAGTAGACCACCTGGTGCACCCAGGGGAGGAAGGCGCGGCGGAGGGGGAAGTTGCTCCAGTCGGCGTCGGCCGTGCTGGTGAAGAGGAGCACCTTGCCCTTGCCGAAGGCGCCCTCGACGAGGGCCGGCTGGCCGTTGGAGAAGCTCTGGAGGATGGCGGCGTCGCGCTTCACGCTCGCGCGGTCGCTGCCCCAGCAGAGCCAGAAGCGGGCCGAACGCAGGTCGAGACCTGTCTTGAACAGGGCGTGGCCCTCGCGGGTCTCGCCGAACTCGAAGGTTTGCTTCTTCGAGGCGTCGCCGACCGGCTGGGTGAGCGTGATGGGGAGGAAGACCCACTGGTTGTAGCGCTCGGCGTTGGCCTTTGCGCCCAGGAAGATCCAGACGCAGCCGCCCTCGCGGAGGAAGCCTTCGAGCTTCACCAGGTCGGCGCCGTCGAGCGCCGCCACGTTGCACAGGACGACGGTGCGGAAGTCGTCGAGCTTGATGGCGGGGAACTCGGCGGCGGCGACGATTCGGGCCTCGACGGGCGCGGGGCCTTCGGCGCCCGCCGCCCCGCCTGGATTCAGCGCGTTGCCCAGGTAAAACGTCTCGGCCAGCGGGCCGATGGCCGACGGATCGCCGTCCACCACCAGCACCTTCGAGCGCTCGCCGACCTTCACGGTGAAGAAGTGCTGGTCGTCCACGGGCAGCGCGTCCTCCTGGATGCTCAGCACGCAGCGATAGGTGCCCGAGGGGCCGAGGCGGGTGGTGAGGGTGACCGGCGTGGGCGCCCCGGGGCGCACGGCGAGGGTCTCCTGGACCACCGGCTTGTCGTTGACGCTCAGCGTCGCCACGCCGCCCGGCGAGCCGGCCCCCACGGCCCACACCTGGGCCGTCACGCTGCACTGCTCGGGGCCTGTGCCGGCGACGCCGACCGACTCGACGAAGCAGTTGGCCGAGCCCTTGCGGCCGAAGCTGGTGACGCAGATCGTGGCCTTCGTGTCCACGTTCTTCAGGTAGCCGCTCTTGAGGACCGGTTCCCAGGCCGATGCCTGGAGGTCGGTGAGGAGGTGGATTTCGAGCCGCCGCCGCTGTTTTTCTTGGCCTTGCTTCTCTTCATTTCGGATTTCGGATTTCGGGTTTCGGGTTTCCGCTGCGTGAGCAGCGGTGCCGGCTCTGGCGGCGAGGCGGATGGCCTCGCGTAGGGCGGGGTCGGCGTTGGTGCCGAGGACGGAGAGCTTGGCCCCGTGGAGGGCGGCCTTGGCGCGCTCGTGGTCGGCGGTGAACTCGGGCAGGAGGGGCTCGCACTGCTCGTTCATGAGCAGCAGTGCCACCTCGTCGCCGGGCTTGAGGGTGCCGAGGAGGCCGATGGCGGCCTCGCGGGCCTGCTCGAAGCGGCTCCGCCCCTTGTCCACGTAGCCCATCGAGTACGAGTTGTCGAGCACGATGACCATCGAGACCGGGGCGTCGGGCAGCACATCGGTCTGCTCCTCGAAGCGCTGCGGCTTCGCCATCCCGAACGCGATGAGGGCGATGATGGCCATCCGCAGGAGCATGAGCAGGATGTTCTTGAGGCGGGTGCGGCGGACCGCCTTCTTCTGGCAGGCCTTGAGGAAGCGGATGCAGGGGAAGTCAATGATCTTGGCGGTGGGACTCTGGAGCATGTGGATGACCACCGGCACGCTCACAGCGGCCAGGCCCCACAGAAACCACGGTGCCAGCGGCGTCAGTCCGAACACCTATCTTACCTTTTCCCTTCGGCTCAGGTACGCGCTCAGGAATGTGGCGTGCGGGGTCCTGGTATTGATCGTCACGTAGTCAATGTTGTTCTCGTAGCACGCGCGCTTGTAGTGGGCGATGAAGGCCTCGAGCTCCTTCCCATAGTCCTCCTTGAGGTCTTTGGGCGCGATGCGGATTTTCTCGCCGCTCTCCATGTCGCGGAAGGTGGCGACCTTCTCGAAGGGGAAGTTCAGCTCGTGGTCGTCGAGGACGTGGAGGACCACGACGTCGTGGCGCTTCTGGCGGAAGTGGGCGAGGCCCTTGACCACCTGCTCCGGGTCGTCCATGAGGTCGGAGATGACGATGATGAGCCCACGGCGCTTGATCAGCTCGGCCATGCCGTGGAGGGCGGCCGCCGTGTTTGTCTTCTTCTGCGGCTTGTAGCGGGCCAGGGCGTCGAGCATGGCACGCAGGTGCGTGAGGGACGAGCGGGGCGGAAAGTAGTCCTCGATCTTCTCGCCGAAGAGCACCAGGCCCGCGCAGTCGGCCTGCTTGATCACCACGTAGGCCAGGCCGGCGGCCAGGTGGCACGCGTAGTCGTATTTCGATACGCCGTTCGACCGGTAGGCCATCGAGGCCGAGGAGTCCACCAGGATGTAGGCCTTGAGGTTGGTGCTCTCCTCGTAGCGTTTGATGTAGTAGCGCTCGGTGCGGGCGTAGACCCGCCAGTCGAGGCGCTTCAGGTCGTCGCCCTTCACGTACTGGCGGTGGTCGGCGAACTCGGTGGAGAGGCCCTTGTAGGGGCTGCGGTGCGAGCCGGTCATCGCCCCCTCGACGAGCGCGCGCGACGTGACCGAGCAGTGCTGGAGCTGGCGCAGGGCGTCGGGGTCAAGAAAGCGGGAGCTATCGGCTTTTGCTGTTCTCATAGGCTATTGACCCAGTGAAAGGGGATGAATGGATGGTTGGATGATTGGATGGATGACAGAGGAGAACGATAGCCCGCTCCTTCATTCATCCATTCATCCACCCATCCACCCATCCTCCTCTACCTCGCCAACACCGCCACCGCCCCACCCTCGACAAGGATAGCCCCCTGCGGCGTGAGCTTCACGAGCGTGGCGCCGTCGATCTTCTCGCCCTCGGCCAGGTTCACGGGTTTCCTCGTCTTGTCCTCGGCGAAGGCGATGAGGGCGGCGAGGGGTTTTACCCCGCCAATCGCCCTGAGGTGGAACTTCCCTGGCACCGCCGCCGTCTGCGCGAGGGCGGCCTTGAGCGACCGGCTGTCGCCCTCGATGGCCGTGCAGCGGAGCGAATAGGTCTGCCGCGGCAGGTCGGGCACGGCCCGCAGCGCCCCCGCCGCATAGGCGAAGGGCTTGCCCCAGGGGTCTACGAGCAACTCGGGTGGCGCCAGCTTGCGCTCGACGAGGGCCTCGAGCTTCTCCGGGTACTCCACCTTGTCGGTCCAGTAGCGGCGGAGCGCGGCGGCGAGTTCCACCATCTGGAGGCGTGCGAGCCAGCCGCGGGCCAGCTCGCGGGTCGCCTGGCCGAAGGGGCTGTTGGGCGCCTTCGTCGCTCGCAGAAACGCTTCGCGAGCGGGAGCGGCCTGGTTCAGCTCCCGCAGCAGGAGGATGCCCTGGAGTGCCGCGGCGAGCGGCGCGCACGGGTCGTCCTGTGCCGCGGCGGCGAAGGCGGCATACGCCTTGGCCGCCTCGGGCCACTTCTTCTCGGCGGCGAGGGCATTGGCCTTCTGGTGCACGGCGAGAAAAGGGGTAAGGTCATCCGCTGGCGCCGCACTGGCCAGCAGCGCGACGGCCAGCCACGCGCAGGCGGAGCAGTTGACGCGTGACGCGTGACGCGTGATCAGGCAGAACATCATCCGTACTCTTGTCTTGTCACGCGTCACGCGTCACGCGTCGCCCTCTTCTGGAAGCTCGTGGCACGATGCCTGGCCTCAGTGCGTGACGGCGTGCAGGACGATGTTGACGCCAAGCTGCACTGCGTCGCGCGACTCGTAGCCGACGGCGTAGGGGTGCGGCTTGAGCTCCCAGCCGCAGCCCAGGTCGAAGGCGCTGTAGACGACGGCCAGCTCGCCGTTGAGGAGCATGCCCTCGAGCTGGGCGGGGCCGGGGCTCTGCACCTTGCGCTGCACCACGGCCGCCTGGCCGTAGTTGATCTGGCCGATCTTGTAATGGGCCGAGAAGAGCGGGTGCCCGGGGTCGAGGGCGACGAGCTTGTGCTCGGGCAGCACCCGGGCCATTTCGCGGCGGAAAGCGGCGTCGAACGCCTTGCGGCCGCAGCAGGCGTCGGCCATCAGGAAGCCGCCCGCCTTCAGGTAGCGCTGGAGGGCCGACACCTCGGCCCGGCTGAGCGTGAAGTCCCAGTGCCCCGTCATGTAGAGGAAGGGGAACGTGGTGAGCTCGGCGCTGTCGAGCTTCAGGTGCTGGGTGGCGAAGCTGACCTTCATCGAGGAGGCCCCGCTCACGGTGTCGAGCAGGGTCGAGAGGCCCGCGGGGTCGGGATTGCAGTCGCCGCCGTGGATGACCTGCCCGATGCGGAACTTGTCGGCCCGCGACACGTCCTGGTCCACGTAGACCCGCGATTCGGCGAGCGAGTGGCCCATGGCCTTCGTGGCCGTGGCGTAGGCGATGAGGTTGGCGCCCAGCCTCAGCGAGTCCTCGCTCTGCACGCCGGCGCTCTGCTGGTGGGTGTGCATGTCCCAGCCGCAGCTCACATCCAGCGGCGAGAAGACGACGCCCGTGCGGCAGCCGATGTCAATGCCCTCCAGCGGGGGCGGTGCCGGCCCCGAGATGCCCGTGGCCGCCGTGTAGGACACGAGCGACACGTCGTAGTAGCAGCGGTAGAGGGGATGATCGGCTTCGAGCTTCTTCAGCGGCCGCTCGGGGAAGATGGCCGCCAGCTCCTTGCGCGCGGAGTCGGCGAACTCCTTGCGCCCGCAGCAGGCGTCGAAGATGATGAAGCCGCCCTTGAGCACGTAGTCGCGCAGGGCCGACCGTTCGCTCTCGCTGAAGGTGAAGGCATTGTGGCCCGTGCGGTAGAGCAGCGGCATGCGCTCGGCGTCGAGCGGAATCTCCGAGAGCTTCTTCTCCTCGCAACTGAACGTGATCTTCAGCTTCGTCTGCATCCAGGCCAGCAGGTTGTTGATGTCGTTCTGGTCGGTCGCCCAGTCGAGCGGCGTGCCGGTGACGATCTTGACGACGACGACGGGCGGCGTCGGCGGCTTCTTCTTCTCGGTGCGGCGTTGCGGGGTCGCGGGCAGGGGCAGGGGCGGGAAGCCTTCGGCGCCTGCGCGCTGGGCCGGCTTCGGCGGCGGTGGCTTGCCGCATGGCCCGATGTCCGGCACCCCCGCGGCCATGATCATCCCGGCCCCCAGGAACAAGGCGCCCAGCACAATGGCCGCCACGCCCACCATTCGTGTCTTCATCGTCGTCCCCCTGATGGGTGGAAACGAAAACGACTTGTCACGCGCGCGGGCCATGCGCGCACGGTCCCCTTACCCCCTTACCCAGTGTACAGGCCGCCGACGCCTTGTCAAGTGGCGGCGCGAACATTTCCCGCAGGGCCGATGCCGCCTGAGCCGCGGCCCATGGCGCGAAGCGGCAAGGGCTTACGCCTCACTTGCCCGGCCAGGTCCAGGTCAGCAGGTCGTCGCCCCAGGCAAGGCCGAGGCTGGCGTGGGTGTCGAACATCGTGCGTTCGTCCCCGGGGCCGCTGCCATGGAAGAAGAGCAGGGCCTTGCCCACGGCGGGGTCGCGGCGCACGTCGAGCACGAAGCCGGCGGTGAGGCGCCCCTTCGCCCAGGGCCAGTCCTTCTGGCCGAGGGTCAGCAGCGCCACGTCGCGCCACGCCGCCAGGTCGCGCGAGCGCTTCACCCCGATGCCGTTTCCCGGCGAGTGGAAGAGCACGTATTCGTCGCCGTCCACGAGCACGCAAGCATTCTCGCCCGCGTTGGCCCGGCCCGAATAGGTCCAGGTCCGAAGGTCGCGCGACCACGACATGCTCACGCCATTCTGCTTGTAGAAGCACCACCACTTGCCCGGGTCGTCCTTGTCCTGGAGCACGAAGGGGTCAATCATCCGCCCCATCCTCTCGACCGGCACGTCGGGGCCTTTGACCTTGAGGAGTTCGGGCTCGCCCCACGTCTCGAGGTCCTTGCTGCGCATCACGAAGAGGCGGGCCGTGGCGTTGCCATACTTCTCGCCCTTCGGCCTCGGATAGGTCTGGAGGCACAGGAGCCACTCGTTGCCGAAGCGCACGACGTTGCCCGGGCTGGAGTAGTTGAGGCTCTGGTCGCGCGGCGTGAGGAGGCGCGGCTGGGTCCAGGCCGCGAGGTCGCGGCTCTGGCTCGTGGCGGTGTAGGAGTAGATCTTGCCGTCGGGCTCGGTCTTCACCAGGGTGAAGAACAGGCGGAAGACGCCCCCGTGGTACACGGCGGCCGGGTCGCGGTAGGCCGTGGTCGCGTCGCCCCGGAAGAGGATGGGCGACTTGATGGCCGAGAAGTCCACGGCAGCTCCGCTCACGACGCCTCCCCCAAGACATGCCAGGACGAGCAGGATATCCCTCATTCCGCGCCTCGTCGCTTGATGAAGAAGCCCTTCCCCTTCGCCTCCAGCGCCGTGCCGTCGGAGAACTTCACTGTTCGCGGCCTGGCGCTGGTGTTGAAGACCACGTATGCCTTGCCCTTGCCGCTGCTGAAGACGGCGTAAAGCGGATGGTCGGCGGTCACGGTGCGGTCCACGCGGCCCAGGGCGGCGAGGGCGTGGAGCCAGTGGACGAGGTTGGCGCGCGAGTTGCCCGCCTCGATGGGCATCCTGTCGCCACGAGCCTTGAGCTGGCGAATCGCGTCATTGGGGTCGTCCAGGGCGCGATACATCAGCACCAGGTCGGCCCAATCGGTCCACGGCTTGCCGCCCTTCACGGCGGCTAGGCCGTCGTAGCACCGCTTCACGTATTCGGGGTAGAGGCCGAGATAGAGCGACCCGCCGTGGAACGGCAGCCAGTTGATGCCGTAGACGATCTCGGGCTTGGCGCTGAACCACGTCTCGCGCACGCCCTTGCCGCCCCAGATCATCGTGAGCACGGGCGATGGGTAGCTCGGCGGGCGGATCGAGCCCGTGACGTCGAACCAGTAGGCGTTGATGGCCTCCATCTCGGTCGTGTAGAGCCAGATGCCGAGGTCGCGCATCCCCTTGTCGCCGATCGCCTCGCCCAGCAGAATCAGCGCGGCCCAGGCATTCATCGCCTCGGACGACGATTCCTGGTTGTTCCCATCGCCGAACCGGGCGTGGCCCGAGGCCCACGAGTGCCCCGCATAGCAGTCGAAGCTGCGGAGATACGGGAACATGGCGTCGTCGCGAAGGGGCGAAGCGATGTCGCGGACGAGCAGCCGCAGCATCCCGCCCCACTGATCATCAGCGGCCCACTTGGGGTCCCGACGCGCCAGCTCGGCCGCGGCGCGGAGGAAGTAGCCGTAGTGGAAGTGGTGGTCGTTCAGCTCCGTGTCGCTGCCGTAGGCCGCGGGATAGCCGATGAGCGTGCCCCACGTGCGGTTGTAGGTGAACAGCCCCTTGGTTTTCAGCCTGCCCTGCGGGTCGGTGGCCGTCAGCCAGCCTTCGAGCCGCGGCTTCAGCTCGCCGAGGAAGGCGGCCTCGAGCTTCGGGTCCACCTGCTCGGCGATGGCGGCGAGAGTGGCCAGCTTCCCCAGCCGCTTCCCCTCCCAGTAGGTGTCGCCCGTGCCCGGCGGCTTAGCCTTCAGCTCTTCTCCCAGGCACGAGCGGAGTTTCGCCTTGTCCTCTCCAGCGACGACCGGCAGGACGGGGAGCACGCCGTGAAAGGTCGAGCGGGTGGTGAACGAGGCGCCGGATGCAAGCTTCATCTCGCCGCGCACCGAGCGATACGTGCAGTTCGTAGTGCGGGCTTCAGCCCGCTCTTCCCCGACACGGCCTGAAGGCCGCACTCCGAACGCGGAGCACCGCATCCACTGGTGCGGGTAGAGGGCGAAGAGCGTGCCCTCGCCCTGCCCCTCGCGGGCGACGGTGGTGAAGGTGAAGGTCGTCGTCACCTCGCTCTTCGCGGGGTCATAGGCCCACGCGATGCGGGTGTCGGTGACGTGGTTGTGGGCGAAACGCTCGAAGAGCCGCAGCGTCTCGGGCTTATCATCGGGCAGAAGGGCGAGGGAGAAGTAGCCCTTGCCCTTCGCTTCGCAGACGAGCGTCCTTGTGCCGAGCCCCGTCCACGCCGAGCCGCTCGGGGCGAAGAGGCCGTAGTGCTTGCCGCGCACCGACAGGCCGAGCGTGGCCTCCGCCGCATCGCCTTGCCACACCTTGGGCTCCGCACTGAGCGTCACCTTCGAGCTGCCGCCCCGAAACGTCGCATAGACGAATGGGCTGCCGTGGCCGTAGGAGACAAGCATCTTCTTGCCGGGCGCAGCCGCAAACGAGGCGGTGACGAACCAATCGCTCCACTTGGCCAGCCTCGCGTCGAGGAACTCCGCGACGCCGCTGTGCCCGAGCACCAGGTCTTCGCCCCCGCCTGGCATCCCGCCCATGATGCCGATGGGCGCGACCGTGACGGCCGGATAGAACACCCTCAGCCCGTTCGGCTGCGCGCACACGGCGAGCGGGTGGGCGAATTGGGGCAGCGAATGCTTCGTCCAGAGCAGCGAGCTCCACCAGCGATTCGTCGGCAGCGGCCCCTTCACCGCGTCGGTCTTCCACATCAGTTCTGGCGGCCCCTTCGCCCCTGCCGGCGCCTGCGTCGCGTAACTCCCCAAGCCGACCTTGACGACGCCCCCGGCGCCCATTGCCAGGGAACACAGCACTGGCAGGAGGACACACCAGGAGCAACGTCTCACGTGGAAGTCCTGATTCGGGATGCGCGGCACAAGCGAACGGTCAACGAGACAGAGGAAGGACACGAACCCTGGACCTGGCTTCGTCAACGACAATCAGCGCGCCAGCGGCAAGCACGCCTTCGTACGTCCGCAAGAGGCTGGCGATCATTGCCTCCAGAGCGGCCGGCATCACGTCCTGCGTGCGAACCTGAATGACGCTTGGGGCGGTTGCCTTTGTGAGAGCGAGAAGCGTCCCGAAGTCTAGATCGTGGGTGAACACCACGTGCCCGTTTCTCCGCGCCCATTCCATGATTACGGTGTCGCTGGCCCGATGGCTACCCACTTCGGACCAATGAAGGCACTCATGGCCGTGTCCGTGGAGAACCCGGCACCACTGGGGCGACAGATTCATATCTACGAGGATTTTCATACGGGCTGCGCCAGCGGGACCTCGATCTCTTCCACGCGCCACGCGGCGTAGGCCAGCGCCTCGCGGAGATCTTCTTCCTCGAGGTACGGATACGCTTCAAGGATCTCGGCCGCCGTGTGGCCTGCCGCAAAGAGGCCCACGATGGTCCCGACTGTGACCCGCATCCCCCTGATGCACGGCTTCCCGCCCATGATCGCCGGGTCGAATGTGATTCGGCTAAGGCTTCCCATGTTCCTCACCTCCATTCAAATCATATCCGGTTGCGCCCATGGCCGCAAGCGGCTTCGCAGCGCAAACGGCTCAGCTTCCACTGGAGCCCTGTCCTCCACAACGGCACGCAGAGTCTAGCAGGCGTGCCGGTGGCTGTAAAGCGGCAAAATCCTGGGGGTCTGGGGGCAAAGCCCCCATTGGCCCCAGGCCAGGCTCCGTTGGGCGATAGTTCGAGGAGTGGAGACGCGACACTATTCCTCTATTCCGCGATCTCGAAGATTGCCTTCGCCTTCCGGTCTGGGGTCAAGGCAACCCTGGCATGGTAGAATCCATAGCTTTGCATGTAATCATCTGCGCGCTCCTCATGGCTGCCCAGCGAGTCAGTCCAGGAAACGCGGGTGGAGCATCCGGCGAAGCGTCCGGGAATCGAGACAGTGATCGCCTGCCCATCCTTGAGATCCGGAACCCGTCGTTTAACGCCACCAAGCGAAATCGTCACAGCGGAAATCTCAACGCCGGTTGCGTTCATGAGTGTCACGTGTGGTGGCCCGAAGTAGTCCATTGCGGATCTGACGATGGGTCGGCTCACCAACGTCACTGCCGCACCGATGACAGCTCCGAGTAGACCTGTCAGCAGGGTCTTGACTTTGCTCCTCATCTGGGAACCCAACCTCGCTTGCCGTGGATGTGGGAAGATGGGGTCAGGCCGGCCTGATCATATCCCGCCCGCGCCGGGGTGTCAAGAGGGCGCCGCAATTCGTCGCTTCACTTGCCCACGCAGTAGAGGAACTTGTCGGAGCGAAGGAGGAGCTTGGCGCCGGAGACGGCCGGGCTGGCGTTGAAGAGGCTGCCATCCCCCAGGTCGTTCTGGGCGAGGAGCTCGAAGATGGGCTTGGCAGCCAAGATGTATGCGCGACCGCCCTGCGACAGGTAGTAGAGCCTGCCGCCCGCGACGACGGGCGAGGGGTACATCTCGCCGCCAGGGGACTTCAGTTCGGCGGCGTAGACGACTTCGCCTGTCTTGGCGTTCAGGCACACCGCGGCGCCGCGGTCCGTGGGGAAGTAGAGGTGGCCCTCGTGGTAGACGGGGGACGGCACGGTGGCGCCCTTGGGGGCCTTCCAGGCCAGGTGGCTCTTGGTAATGTCGTCACGGCCGCCGGCGCGGATGGCGAGGGTCTGGTCCCGGCACAGGGCGTAGGCGATGCCCTCGTGTCCCACGGCGGTCGAGCACATGTAGCTCGGCGCGCCCCGACAGCTCCAGAGCGCCTGCCCCTTGTCGGGGTCGAAGCCCAGCATCCGCCAGTCGGCGCCGAGGACCAGCTCCGTCTTGCCGCCGGGCGCGTCCACCCGGAAGGGCGTTGACCACGACTCCTTGAATCCCCCCACGCGCCAGGCCTCCTTGCCCGTCTCGCGGTTGAGGGCCACGAGGGCGCCGCTCTCCGAGTAGGCATTGACGATGACCATGTCCTTATAGAGCACGGGAGAGGTGGCGGAGCCCCAGGATTGAATGCTCGACCCGACATCCGCCCGCCAAAGCTGGCGCCCCTCGTGGGAGAAGGCGAAGACGCCCGACTTGCCGAGGAAGACGTAGAGGCGGTCCGCATCGGCCGCGGGGGTGCTCGAGGCGTAGCCATGGCCGCCGACGCGCGCCCCCTGGCACGACTGCTCGGGCTGGGCCGCCGCGATGTCCTTCTGCCAGAGCGTCTTGCCGTCGCTGAGGCCGAGGCAGAGGACGTGGCGCTTGAGGTCATTGAGCGTGCCGCCCCTCACGTGGCGCACGCCGTAGCCGCTGTAGCAGGTCACGAACACCCGCTCGCCCATCACGACGGGGCTGGACGCCCCGGCCCCTGGCAGGGCCACCTTCCACAGCAGATTCTTCTGCGCGCCCCATTCGACGGGCGGCTTGCCCTCCGCGCTCACGCCCCGCCCACCCGGCCCGCGAAACCCAGGCCAATCGCCCCCGACCGCGGCAACCCGGCCCCACAGCGCGAGAGCCACAACGAGAACCAGATCCGGACCCCGCAGGGAACGGCTCCGGCTCATGCAATCTCTCCTCTCGTGGTCAACGCGCGCTCCGTTTCCTCCACGCGGCGGGGTGTGTCATGTGAAGGGGTGCGTGTAATCTCCTTCGAGACAGGTGGCCGCGTTCTGAGCCTCCGAAGGAGGCGGAGGAATAAAGCCCACGGCGATGCTTTGGGAGCCGTG
>Ga0307379_10000600_pt1 | contig 59993 bp, 48 predicted proteins | sample UN2MG_FD_202237 | JGI IMG/M metagenome (GOLD analysis project Ga0307379, IMG submission 202237) | Soil microbial communities from Risofladan, Vaasa, Finland - UN-2 | ecosystem: Environmental > Terrestrial > Soil > Coastal area > Acid sulfate soil | place: Finland: Risofladan, Vaasa | collected... | reverse complement strand
GGGGGGTGCCCGCGATAGTATCGCGCAACTGGCTTTTCCGACCGAAGGAGATTACACGCACCCTCCTTGATGTGGCCACTTTCGGCCTGTTGGGCGTAACCAGCCGCCCTTTATACACTTATGGCGAGATGGGCCTTCGCAGGGCCGTTCCGCACGCGCCGGGCGTCTCAGAATGCCAAGCCCCCCGCGCGGAGGGGGTTGGCATTGTGAGCAAATCGCCCATCCGGCTGCGTCCGGCTAGGATTTCTCAGAGTGCCAACCCCTGAGAGAGGGAGTTGGCATTCTGTGATTCTGGGCGGACCGCGGGAGAGGGGAGGGTCTTGGGGGAGTGGGGGCGGCGCCCGTGCGGCGCAGCGCTTGCGTCGCGGGGCGGCGCGGGCTAAGATGTGGCGTCAGGAGACACGGGCAGCATGCTCACGTTCTCGGTCGCGCTTGGGTGCGTCTACGCCTTCGTGCTGGGGGCTGTCACGGGCAGCTTCCTGAACGTGTGCATCCACCGGCTGCCGCGGGGCTTCCTGCTCCACAAGCCGCCGAGCCACTGCCCCTTCTGCAACGAGCCGATCCGCTGGTACGACAACATCCCCCTCGTGAGCTACCTGGTGCTCGGCCGGCGGTGCCGCTTCTGCGGCATTCGCATCTCGCCGCGCTACGCGCTCGTCGAGGGGCTGACCGGGCTGCTCTTCGCCTACGTGACCTGGCGGCTCGCGGGTGGCCCCGAGGTGGACTATGCCCGCCTGGGGGTCTACGTGGCGCTGACGATGGCGCTGGTGGCCGCGAGCTTCGTGGACATCGAGTTCCGCATCATCCCCGACGAGGTGAGCATTCCCGGGATGCTGCTGGCGCCCGTGGTGAGCCTGGCGTGGCCGCACCTGCACGAGATTCGGGAGCCGTTCCTCGTGGAGTCGGTCGCCCGGCTGGTGGGGCTGACGCCTGAGGCCTGGCCGCGGGCGTGCGGGCTGCTGGCCTCGCTCATCGGCATGGGCGTGGGGGCGGGGGTGATCGCCGCGCTCGGGGTCGTCGGGCGGGCGATCTTCCGCAAGGAGGCGATGGGCTTCGGCGACGTGAAGCTGATGGCCTTCGTGGGCGGGATTCTGGGCTGGCGGCTGGCGCTCCTGGGGATCGTGCTGGGGGCGTTCGTCGGCGCGGCCCTCGGGCTGCTGATGCTGCTGCGGACGCGCGACACGCGCATCCCCTTTGGCCCCTACCTGTCGGTCGGCTCGTTCATCGCCATGCTGCACGCGGGAGACATTGGCCGGCTGTATGAGGGGCTGGTCGCTTCGCTTCACGCCGGGTCGTAGAGATCGGGACCAATTGCCGCTTCGATGCGGCGCCGTGCCTCCCGGCTCCTGCCCGCCTCAATCCCCCGGAGAGCCTCTGCCAGAAGTCCTGCCTGCCGCTCGGTGAAGACCACGGGGCGGCCCGGCTCGTGGCGTGCTTGGCCCACCAGGGCCGCCACGATGCGGCTGGCCAGCTCGTCGAGCCCGTCGCCGCGGGTGGCGGAGACGACCGCGGCATCCGACACGTCGCGCGTCCACGGGGCCAGGCCGAGGTCGGCCTTGTTGAGGGCTGCGAGGGAATGCGGAGTGCGGAATGCGGAGTGCGGAGTGGGGGCCGAGCCGTCGAGGACGAGGAGGGCCAGGTCGGCCTCCGCCGCGGCGGCGCGGGCGCGGGCGATGGCCTCTTCCTCGATGACTGAGCCGGGCGTGCGTTCCCCCGCCGTGTCGGTGAGGAGGATGGGCAGGCCGCCGAGGGCGACGAGGGCGCTCACGGCGTCGCGCGTGGTGCCCGGCGCGGGCGACACGATCATCCTGTCCTCGCGGGCCAGCGCGTTGAAGAGCGAGGATTTTCCCGCGTTGACGGGTCCGACGATGGCCACCCGGCGCGGCTGCCACAGGGCGCGGCCGAAGCGCTCCGTGGCCAGCAGCGCCCGGAGCGCCGCGGCGGCGTCGCCAGGGCGCTCCCAGGGCAGCTCACCCAGAGCGCGTTCGAGCGCGCCGTTGAGCTGGTCGAGGAGCACCTCGACGCCCAGCGGCGTGGCCGCGTGCTGAAGGGCGTTCACGGCCTCGGACTCGATCGTGCTGCGGGCCTGACGCTCGACGAATGCCTCGGGCTCCACGGCCACGGCCCCGCGCTTCGTGAAGCACTCGAGGACGCGTTGGACGGCGACGTGGCCGCCGTGGCAGTTCACCTCCACGATCGGTTCGCCGCCACCCGCCTCCTCGGCGGGCACCAGGCGCACCAGCACCTCGTCCACCACGTCCACTCCGTCCACGATATGGCCGTAGAGAAGCTTGCCGGCATCGGGCTCGATGGCGGCGTTGCTTCGGGGGCGGAAGACTTGTGCCAGCAGCTCGAAGGCCCGCGGTCCCGCAACGTGGAGGATGCCGATGCCACCCTGGCCGAGCGGCGTGAGGATCGCGGCAACGGTGGAGGGCGGTGTTGGGTGCTGGGGGGCAGATGTTGGGGGTTTGGGGGTCATCGGGGTCGCTGGAGATAGGCGTGGCGGAGGCCTTCGAGGGTGAGATGGGGCGCGATGGCGTGGACGCGGCGGCAGAAGGGCACGAGGAGCGCCGCATCGCCGCCCGTGGCGAGCACGGCGACGTCGGGCCACCGCTCGCCGAACCGCTCGACGAGGCGGTCCACCAGCCCGGCGAGGCCCCACAGGAGGCCCGTGGCGATGGCCGTCTCGGTGCGGCAACTGAGCGCGGGGGCCGCCGCCGCGGGGTCCGCCAGCGGCAGGAGCGCGGTGTCGGCGTGGAGTGCCCGGGCCGACATGGCCAGTCCCGGGGCGATGGCGCCGCCGAGGAACTCGCCCTCGGGCGACACGACGGCGAGGCTGATCGCCGTCCCGAAGTCCACGGCGATGCCGCCGCGGCCCGTGCGCTGGTGGAGGGCGATGGCGTTGGCCACGCGGTCGGCCCCGATGCGGCTGGGGTCGTTGCACGCGAAGCGCAAGGGCACAGCCAACTCCACGCGCAGCTCGAGCACGGGGCAGCGGAGGGCCGCCGCCGCCCACGCGCGCAGCCGCGCCGTGGCCTCGGGGTTCACGGAGCCGACGACGAGGGCCTCGGCCGACGCCTCGGGCGCGCGCAGCGTGTCGAGGGACTCCACGGCGACGGCCTGGGTGGAGACCGGCTCGTCGCCTTCCTCGAAGGTCCCCAGCCGCAGATGCGTATTGCCCACGTTCGCCACCAGTAGCACGAGCCTGCTCCTTCACCCGTTCGAGTTCACTCAATTCTAGCGCTTTGCCCCGGCCGAGTCACGCTGCTTTGCGTGGCGGCAAGGGAAGCCGTATGATGCGCGCGGCGGGACCGGCGACCTCGGAAAGGAAAGCCACGTGCCAGAGCAGGCGATCCTGGTGGACTCGCACGCGCACCTGACGGACCCGCAGTTGGCAGGGGACGAGGCGGAGGTCCTGTCCCGTGCCGAGGCGGCAGGTGTGGCGGCGATTGTGGACGTGGGGACCGATGTGGCCACGAGCCGGCTCGCCGTCGAGCGGGCGAGTCGCTGTCCAACCGTCTTCGCTACCGTGGGCATCCACCCGCACGAGGCGACGACGGCGGACGAAGCGGCGTTCGCCGAGCTGCGGCGCCTGGCCGCCGACGCCCGGGTGGTGGCCATCGGCGAGTGTGGGCTGGACTACTTCCGCGACCACAGCCCGCGCGACGTGCAGCGCCGCGTCTTCGCACGCCAACTGGCGCTGGCGAAGGAGTTGGGCCTGCCCGCCGTGATCCATTGCCGGGACGCCTATGCGGACTGCCTTGACATCGTGGACGCCGAACTGGGGGCCGGGGCGCGGGGCGTGCTGCACTGCTTCCTGGGCGATGCGGCGGCGGCGCGGCGGGCGCTCGACCTCGGGCTGCACCTGGGCATTGGCGGGGGCCTGACGCGCCAGGAGGCGCTGCGGCCCGTGGTCGCCGCGCTCCCCCTCGACCGGCTGCTGGTGGAGACCGATTGCCCCTACCAGACGCCGCGCCCGAAGCGTGGGCGCAACGAGCCGGCCTTCGTGCGCCTGGTCGCCGAATGCCTGGCCGGCGTCCTCGGCGTGCCCTTCGAGCGCGTGGCCGAGGCCACGACGGCGAGTGCGCGGCGGCTGTTCGGCTTGCCCGGTTGAGGGATGCGCCTTCCCAAGAATCCGTAATCCGTGATTCGTAATCCGTAACAGGAAAGAAGAGAGGAGACGTGCTCTTCCCTTCTTCTCTGGTTACGCATTACGGATTACGCATTACGGATTTCCGCGCGGCACAAGTCCGTGGGCGAGGATGGCCTCGGCGAGGGCGAGGTCCTCGGGCGTGGTGATCTTGAGGTTGAGGTCGGAGCCGGGCACGATGGCCACGGGTCGGCCGAGGCGCTCGACGAGCTGCGCGTCGTCCGTGGCCTCGAATTGTGGGCGTGGCGTCTCTGCCCCGCGCGGCACAGCCGAGGGCGGCTGTGCCACATCGGCGGCGGCGTAGGCGTCGAGGATGAGCTGGCGGCGAAAGACCTGGGGCGTCTGGGCGCACCAGAGGTCGCGGCGGTCCACGGTGGCCAGGACGCGCCCGCCGGCCGCGCGCTTGACGGTGGGCTTCATGGGGGCCGCGACGATGGCCGCGCCGACGGCTTCAGCGGCATCGAGGGCGGCGGCCACGGCCTCGGGCGCCACGAAGGGGCGCACGGCGTCGTGGATGGCCACCAGCTCGGCCTCGGGCCGCAGGCAGGCGAGGCCCGCCCGCACAGAGTCCTGCCGCCGGGCGCCGCCGGCTACCACGGAGAAGGGGACATTCCACTTCTCGTCGCGAAGAGTAGAATGTCCCCTTTCCTGAAGGAGCGCGAGGTCGTCGGGGTGGGCGACGACAATGATCTGGCAGAGTCGCTCGCGGAAGGGCAGGAAGCGGCGGAGCGTGTGCACGAGGAGCGGCTGGCCGGCCAGCTCGAGGAGGGCCTTGCGCGCGCCCATGCGGGCGCCGAGGCCGGCCGCGGGGAGGAGCAGGGCAAAGGGGGTCACGACACGAGCCTCGCGAAGATGATGCGGCCGGAGCTCCTCTGGAGGTAGCGGACGACTTCGACGCTGGCGTCGCCGCCGATGCGGCCCTCGGCGTTCTCGACGACGACCAGGGTGCCGTCGTCGAGGTAGCCGACGGCCTGCCTGGCCTCCTCGCCGCGGCGGACGAGGTGGATCGTGAGGGTCTCGCCGCGGGCAACCGCCGGGCGGAGAGCGGTCGCCAACTCGTGGAGGTTGACGACTTTCACGCCCTGGGCGCGGGCCACCTTGCTCAGGTTGGCGTCGGTGCTGCAAATATGCGCGTCCAGCTCGTTGGCGAGCTGGATGAGGCGGCTGTCCACCGCCTCCTTCGAGCTTTCCGCGGTCTCGTAGACCGAGACGTCGGCCTCCTTCAGGCGCTGGAGCTGGCTGACCAGGGAGAGGCCGCGCTGGCCGCGCGCCCGCTTGAGGCGGTCGGCCGAATCGGCGAGGCGCTGGAGCTCCTCGAGCACGAAGCCGGGAATGCACAGCGGGCTCTCGAAGACCCCCGTGCGGCACAGGTCGCCGATCCGCCCGTCCACCAGCACGCTCGTGTCGAGCAGCACGGTGCGCGGACCCTTGCGCTCCTTCTTGAACTCCACGTAGGGGATCACGAACCGGAAGCGGTCGCGGGTGCGGAAGACGATCATGGTGCACAGGTAGCACATCATGGCGGTGAGGATGATGCGGATGGCGATGGTCTTCTCGACGGTCAGCGGGTCGTCGCTCACCTGCGGCGGCAGGACGAGGGTGGTGATGTTCACCGCCAGGTTGGCCAGCAGGACGCCCACGGTGATGCCGAAGACGATGGCCAGGAGGTCGGCCACCGACCCCTTGCCGGTGAAGACGGCCTCGAGGATGAGGACGATGATGAACATCGTGACGCCGAGGAGGAAGCCCCAGACGGGGTCGAACTCCGCCAGGCGCGCCGCCTGCCAGCCGGCCCCCGCACACACGAGCAGAAAGAACGCTCGAAGGAACCAAAGGCCCATGGATTCATCTCCCTACCTTGGGCTCGATCTTCGTCACCTCCGCATACGGGATCTCGACGGGGCCGCCGTCGGTCTTGACGACGACGGGGCCGCCCTCCCCGCCGATCCGGATGAGGCGCCCTGTCACAGGCGAGCGGCCGCGGGCGTGCACGACGAACACGGTCTGCGATGCCTTCGGGGGCGCGGGGCCGAAGGCCCTGCGGCCCAGGCGCAACGCCAGGGCGAGGGCGACGACCAGCACCAGCGCCCCGATGGCGCCTGCCGCCACCAGGCGCCAGCTCCTGCGGCCCGAGGCGATGGGCCGGGTGCGGCCCGTGGCCGGCTCCGCGGCCCCGGCGGCCACGGTCGCGGTCGAGGAGGCTTCTGCGGGCAGGGTCGGCGCCGTGGCGGCCGCGGCGAAGTCCGCCGGCATCGTCGGCCGCTCGGCCAGGCCGCGGGCGCCCGATGCCAGCTCGGCCAACTCGTGGGTCGAGGTCACGGCGACCAGCTCGGCGGCGAGTGCCCGCACGGTCGGGTAGCGGTCGGCGGGCCTCTTGGCCGCGGCCCTCGCGATGGCCGCGTCGAGCTGCGGCGGCACCGAGGGGACGAGCGCGCGGGCCGACGGCACGGGCTTCTCGAGGTGCTGGCGCAGCGTGGCGAAGGCGGAGCTGCCGTGGTAGGGCACGCGCCCGGTGAGCAGCTCGAAGAGGATGATGCCCAGCGCGTAGATGTCCGTGCGGAAATCCGCGTCCTGCCCCTCCGCCAGCTCGGGGGCCATGTACTCGGGCGTGCCGACGAGCGTGTTGTCGGCCGTGACGCTGCGATCGTGCCGCGGCTTGGCCAGGCCGAAGTCGGTCAGGATCGCGCGCTGGTCCTCGTCGATCATGATGTTCGCCGGCTTGAGGTCGCGGTGGACGATGCCCGCGGCGTGCACCTTGTCGAGTGCGGCGAGCACCTGGCCGAGGATGCGCAGGGCGCTGGGAACGGGCAGCGGGCCGCGCTCGCGCAGGATGTCGGCCACGCTCTGCCCCTTCAGGTACTCCATGGCGATGAAGTGCCGGCTCGCGTCCTGGCCCACGGCGTAGATGTGGACGAGGTTGGGGTGCCGGATGCGGGCGAGGCTGGTGGCCTCGCGATGGAAGCGTGCGACGCACTCGGGGTCGGCCGCCAGCTCGGGGGCCAGCACCTTGAGGGCCACCTGGCGTTTCAGGGTCGGGTCCACGGCGAGGTAGACGGAGCCCATGCCCCCCTTGCCGACGAGGCGCTGGAGGAGGTAGATGCCGAGCTTCGGGGGCTGGGGGCGCGCTGTGTCGCTCATTGCCTTCCCATTTGGGACCTCGTTCTCGTCGTCGTCGTCGTCGTCGAAATCCTGGGCTCCTGCCGCCCCCACCCATTCGACGACGAGGACGACGACGACAACGACGACGATCGGAGCCGCTGGCTACAGGTCGATCCCATAGCTCTTGAGCTTCGCGTAGAGGGTCGAGCGGTCGATGCCCAGGATGTGCGCGGCCTCCTTCTTGTTGCCGCCGGTGTGGCGGAGCACGCGCTCGATGTGCTCGCGCTCGACGTCGGCGATGGAGGCGGGCGGCCCGGCGTCGCGAGGGCCGCGGGGGGCCGCCGGAGTGTCCAGGGGCAGGTCGGCTGCGTCAATCACGGTCTTGTCGGAGAGGGCGACGAGGCGCTCGATGAGGTTGCGCAGCTCGCGGACGTTGCCTGGCCAGGGGTGGCTGCGGAGGGCGTCGCGGGCCGCCTGGGTGAACTCGAGCCGGCGCTTGCCGCACTTGCGGCAGAAGTGCCCGACGAAGTGGTCGCACAAGAGGTCGAGGTCCTCGACGTGCTCGCGGAGCGGCGGGAGCGGGCAGGTGAGGATGTTGAGGCGGTAGAAGAGGTCCTGTCGGAACTTCCCGGCCTCGACGAGGCCCTGGAGGTCCTGGTTGCTGGCGGCGACGACGCGGGCGTGCGAGGTGCGGTCGCGGCTGTCGCCCACGCGGCGGAACTCGCCGGTCTCGAGCACGCGCAGCAGCTTGGCCTGGCTGGCGGGCGTCATCTCGGCGATCTCGTCGAGGAACAGCGTGCCCGTGTCGGCCAGCTCGAAGCGGCCGGCGCGGTCCTCGACGGCGCCGGTGAAGGCGCCCTTCACGTGGCCGAACAGCTCGCTCTCCAGCAGCGTCGCGGTGAGGGCGGCGCAGTTGAGGGCCTCGAACGGCCCCTTGGCCCGCGGGCCGGAGTAGTGGATGGCGCGGGCGGCCAGCTCCTTGCCCGTGCCGCTCTCGCCGATGAGCAGCACGCCGGAGTCGAGCGGCGCGGCCCGCCCGATGAAGTCGAACACGGCGTGGAGCTTCGGGCTGTCGCCGATGATCTGGTACTGGCCGCGCACCTCGCGTTCGAGGACCTGGCACTCGCGGCGCAGGCCCTCGGCGCTGCGGATGTTCTGGACGGCGACCACGGTGGGCAGGGCGAGGGCGGTGAGCAGCTCGAGGTCGGTGCGGGTGAAGGGCTCGGCGTCGCCGATGCGGTCGGCGTAGACGGCGCCCAGCACGTCGTCGCCGCTGCGCAGCGGCACGCACATGGCCGTGGCGATGCGGTTGAGCTGGACGCTCGGGCTGTGGCGGAAGCGCTCGTCGTCGGCGGGCGCGTGGCTGAGGACGGACAGGCGCTCGGTGAGGGCGAACTCGATGATCGTGCGGCTCACGGGCACCTCGGCCATCTTGCGGTCGAGGGCCGACTCCTTGCGGAGCCAGGGGCGGTGCTCGCCGCTGACGGGGTCGATCAGGATCGGCACTACGCGGTCGGGCGCCACCGCTTCCTTCGCCGCCTCGACCAGGGCGTCGAGGAGTTGGGCCATCGCCTTCGCCTGCGCGGCCAGGGTCGAGTAGCGGAAGAGCGTGATCAGCCCGTCGTTCGCGCGGCCCAACTCGTCGGACGAGTGGGCCACCTGCCCCCGGGTCAACAGCTTGATGCGGTCGCTCACGATGGTGTCGGCGATCGTGGGGCGGATCCACGACGTGTCCTCGGGCGGCAGCTCGAAGCGGCCCTCGTCGTCGGCCACGAACAGCAGCGTGGCGTCGCCCACCTGGACCTCGTCGAGGGGCACGAGGGTGCGCGTCTCCATCCGCGTGCCGTTCACCAGGGTGCCGTTGCGGCTGCCCAGGTCGGTCAGCGTCCACTGGTCGCCCTCGCGGGCGATGCGGGCGTGACGGCGCGAGGCCTTCTCGTCGGGCACCTGGATTTCGCAGGTCAGGTCGCGGCCGAGGACCATCGGCTCGCCCGACAGTTCGTAGATGGTGCCCTTGTTCGGGCCGCTTTGCACGATCAGTTTGGCCATATCGCTGTCCCCTCACGCGTCACGCGTCACGGGTCACGCGTCTTCTTCAGACGCGCTCGAAGGGGTAGAAGAGCTTCTTGTATTCGTCCTGCGCGTAGCGGTCGGTCATGCCGGCGATGTAGTCGCAGATGGCGCGGTAGAGGCCCTCGCGGTCGGCCGTGGCGCGGTACTCGTCGGGGAGCTGGCGCTCGTCGGTGAGGTAGGCCTGGAAGAGGTCGCGGACGAAGCGCTTGGCCTTGCTGGTCATGCGGGCCACGCGATAGTGGCGGTAGAGCTTCTCGTTGAGGAAGGCCTCGAGCTCGGTCTTCCGGCGCTCGACGGTGGCGCTGAAGGCGAACAGGCGGGTCTCGGCGCGCCGCACGTCGTCCGGGCTGCCGACGCCCAGCTCGGCCACGCGGGCGAGGGTGGTCTCGACCAGGTCGGTGACCTGGGCGTTGATGAGGCGGATGATCACCTGGCGGTCGCGGATGCGCTCGGGCAGGCCCGGCTGCTGGCGCTCGACCTCGGCGGCGGCGCGTGCCCAGGCCTCCACCGCGGCCAGCTCGTCGCGGCGGATCAGGTGAGCGGTCAGCCCGTCGTCCACGTCGTGGTTGTTGTAGGCGATCTCGTCGGCCACCTCGACCGCCTGGGCCTCGAGCACGGGCTGGAGGCCGTCGTCGAACTCGGCCACGGCGGGCCGGTCGTGGCGGGTGGTGTGCTTGGCCATCGCCTCGCGCACCTCCCAGGAGAGGTTCAGGCCCGGGAAGCTCGGGTAGCGGCGCTCGAGGGTGTCCACCACGCGGAGGCCGTGGCGGTTGTGCTCGAAGCCGCCGTGGCCCTGCATCTGTTCGGCCAGCTCCTCCTCGCCCGAGTGGCCGAAGGGGGTGTGGCCCAGGTCGTGGGCCAGGGCGATGGCCTCGGCCAGGTCCTCGTTGAGGCCCATGATCCGCGCGATGGTCCGCGCGATCTGCGACACCTCGAGCGTGTGGGTCAGCCGCGTGCGGTAGTAGTCGCCCTCGTGGTTCACGAAGACCTGCGTCTTGTACTCCAGGCGGCGGAAGGCGGTGGAGTGGACGATGCGGTCGCGATCGCGCTGGTACACGGTGCGCAGCGGGTGCTCGGGCTCGGGATGGCGGCGGCCGCGGCTCGCGCGGCTCCGCGTGGCGTAGGGGGCCAGCACCGCGTCCTCGCGCGCCTCCACCACCTCGCGGCCCACCAGGCCCGGCCAGGTGACGGCCATCACCGTGTTGGGGTCGCCCGATGCCACGCCCTACCCTCCTGTCTCCGACGCCAACTGCTCTCGAAGCACCTTGTAGAGGGCTTCGAGGGATTGCACGATCACCTTGGTGCCGCCGACGACGGGCATGAAATTCGTGTCGCCGTTCCACCGCGGCACGATGTGGACGTGGAGGTGTCCCGGCACGCCGGCCCCCGCGCAGGAGCCGAGGTTGATGCCCACGTTGAAGCCGTGGGGCTGGATGGCCCTTGCCAGGAGCTGTTGCGCGTCGCGGGTCAGGCGCACGAGCTCCAGGAGCTCCGCGTCGTCCAGCTCGGCCAGGTCGGCCTTGTGGGCGTTGGGCGCGACGAGCAGATGGCCGTTGTTGTAGGGGAAGCGGTTGAAGATCGAGAAGCAGCGCTCGCGGCGCTCCAGCACGAAGTCCCGCTCGTCGTCCCCCGACGCCACGGCGGCGCACAGGAAGCAGCCGTCCGTCCGCGGCTCCAGAATGTAGTCCATCCGCCACGGCGCCCAGATGACGTCGTGGGGGAAGCGGCTGGCCGGGCGTTCGGGTGTGTCGCTCACCGGCGGCATCCTGCGCAACTGCTGCGGACGCACGACGAGCAGCCCGAGCGGCTGGTGGCACGGGCGGGCTCGCCGCGGTTCCTGGCCACGGACATGCCGAAGAGGGAGAGCTTGCGACGCGTCTTCGCGCCGCCGCACGCGGGGCACCGGGCCTTCGCGTTCCCATCCATCGAACGGAAGAGCTGCTCGAAGTCGGCGTCGCACTTCTCGCAGTGGAACTCATAGATCGGCATCGTCTTCACCCTGCCTTGACACTTGTCGGCGGCCCCGCCGTGTTGCAGAACTCCACACGCCCGGCAGGCGTGCCCCGGACGTCGCGCTCGTGTTCCTTCGGGCGCATGCACCCGCCGAGGAACCAGGCCGCCACCGCAAGCAACAGCGCGGGCCACAACTTATCCATTGCCGGTTTCTGGACTTCCAGAGTTCTGCCGGGGGATTTGGCCAGACACTCCAGCCATTGCCGGATTATAGCAGCCGGGACTCTCAGAGTCAACGCGAAAAGCCCGCGCGAGTATGGCCCCCAGTCCTGGCGCTGGCCTCGCTCTTGAATCGTCGTCGTTGTCGTCGTCGTCCTCGTCGTCGAATGCGGAAGGGGGGAAAGTCCAGAGAATCGACGACGACGACGAGGACGACGACGAGCACGAGAAGACAGGAATGGAGGTGGTTACCATAACTAGGGGCCATGCTCAGCCCCGGCCGGGCGAGCGCGGGGGCTATTGGCGGCCGGGGTCTCCGAGCAGGCGCTTCAGGTCGTCGAGATGCCTCTCGTACACGGCTCGCGGCATGCAGCCGCGCCGGTGGCACAGAGCGGCCGCCCGGCCGACCACGGTGCCCATCTGCCCCGTGGTGTTCATCACGCGCACGGGCGCGAGGGCCACGTGGGTGACGCTGATGTTCCGCCCCGCCATCAGCAGGTTCGGCACGTTCCGCGAGTAGAGGCAGCGGAAGGGGATCGGATAGGGCTCGAGCCTCGTCTCGCTCCCGGGGATGTCGCCGCGCAGCCGCGCGAAGTTCGGGTCGTCGTAGGCGATCGAGCGATACTCCTGGCCGGGAAAGTGCCGCGTGTTGTCGGGGTGCGGGTAGTGGAGGTCGAAGTACCAGGTGGCGGTCACGCAGCCGTCGGGGTAGACGGTTCGCTTCGGCCCGTGCAGGTCGTGCTCGGTGAGGATGAGGTCGCCCAGGAGGCGGCGCGACTCGCGCTTGCCGAGCACGTGGGCGACCCACTCGAGCCGCCAGTGGGCGTACTTCGCCTTGTCGCGGCTGCGGTTCTTCAGGAAGTCCCACGTGCCGTAGATGGCGCGGAGGTTGTGGTCGCGGACGCGCTCGGCCTCGCGGACCATGTCGCGGCTGAAGCCGCTCTCCCAGTTCCAGGCGGCGCAGACAACCATGCCGCGCGGGCCGTAGCCCTCGGGGTACTTCGGCGGCGAGACCTCCACGCTCTCCTCGGTGACGCGCAAGGCCCACGGGCACGCGGGGAAGGGGGAGGGCTGGTCTTCGCGGACGGCGTACCACTTGTTCGTGGCGCCCAGGACCATGCGGTCGGCCTGCTCGGGGGCGAGGGGCTCGCCCGTCTCGTCGCGGCCCTCGCGGCCCATGCGGGAGTCGGCGCCGGCCAGGAAGCCGAGCGAGCCGTCGCCCGTGCAGTCGGCGAACAGCGGCGCGCGGAAGGCCAGCTCCTCGCCGGTGCGCACGTTTGTTGCGATGACTGTGGCGATGCGGTCGCCCTCCTTCCGCACAGCGACGGCGCGGTGGCCGAGGAAGAGGGTGATGTTCCGCTCGCGGCGCACGACCGCCAGCCGCCGTTCCTCGGTCGCCGCGAGATCGGTGTCCACCCGCTGCCGGTCGGGGTGGAGCAGCTCCTTCACGATGTCGGAGTTGTGCGGGAAGGGCGGGAGGTCGAGCTTGCCGATGGGGCTCACGCGGACCTCGCCGCTCGCGCAGCCGCCGAGCACGAAGCGGTCCTGGACGAGGGCCACCCGGAGGCCCAGGCGCGCCGCGGCCACGGCCGCACACGTGCCCGCGAAGCCGCCGCCGACCACCACGAAGTCGAATTCGCCGGCCGGCCGCGGCTCGTCGGGCAGGCCGAGGGCCCTGCGGCGCAGGGCCGCCAGGGCGTCGCGCTCGTTCGGTGGCGCGAAATCCGGCGGCGCATCCTTCACGAACAGGACGGCGTCGCACCGCCCCTCGAAGCCCGTCAGGTCGTGCACCGCGAGCGCGGCGTCGCCCTCAGCGACGTCCGCCTCCCCGCCGTCCTGCCACGCCCACTGCCCGCCGCCCGCCGCGCCGAACGTCGCCGCCAGGGGCTTGCCCCCGACGAGCACCTGGAACCGCCCCGGCCCGTGGGGCGGCACCCAGTCGCGCGTACGCACGAAGACGCGATACCGCCCCGCGGCGGGAAAGCGCACCCGGGTCGCCGCGTCGGCCACCGGCACGCCCAGCCCGTGGGCCAGGAGATACGGCGAGCCCATCTCGTCCATGAACTGCTGGTCGAGCACCCATCCGCCGAGGCGCTCGAAGCGCTCGGCCTCGGCGAGCACCAGGGCCGCCGCTGAGGCCGTCGTGGCAACGAGTGCGCCGAGGGCAATGGCGGCTGAGACGAGGCGCGCGTCCACCGGGGCCTGCTCCTTCGCGAGTATGCCGCGGGTGTCTTTTCCCCCTGCATGCGGCGCTTGCCCGCGCCGCCGCGACGAGTCATAATACCGCCGCACGGCTGTGCTGACAAGAGAGACTCTCGGAGAGCCAGGATGAAGACGCTGGTTTGCGCGATGGCGCTCCTCGCGTTGGTGGGCTGCGTGCGTGCGGCGCAGGCGGCGGCCCCGACGGCGGCGCGGCCTCGCCTGTTCCTCCTCGTCGCCCGGTTCTCGCATCCGTGGAAGGACCTCGCCGCGGCCACGCTCGGCTGGCTGTGCAAGGAGAAGGGCGTGGCCTTCGATGCCTACTACGCCGTCGAGCGCCCGGGCGGCGGCATCTTCGACCCGCACGGCAGCACGGTCGTCGGCGGCCGCCACAGCGCGGCCATCGGCCGCGCGCTCGCCGCCTTCGACACCACGGTCGTGCGGCTCGACGACACGGCCATCTTCGCCGGCCTGCTCCAGGCGGGGGCGCGGGCCACGCTCGACGCGAAGGGCGACCTCGTGGGCCTCTACGAGCGCGCCGCCGCCGACCTCGGCATCGCCTTCCCGCAGGCCGCCGTCGCCGTCCAGACGCAAGGCCTGCCGAAGCGCGTGCCCGCGCTGCCCGCCTTCGCGTTCCCCGAGGCCGTGTATCGCAAAGCCCTCGCCGTCCCGCTCGAGCTGGACGGGCCGGCCATCGGCCGCCTCGCGAAGCTCGGCGTGCGAGAGCTGTGGACCGTGGCGGCCAAGGACGCCGACGCCGCGGCGTGGCGGGCGCAGGGCCTCGAGCCGAAGCCGGCCGAGGAACTCCCGCCCGAGGCGACCTACGGCTCGGTCACGGCCCGAATCGTGCGCCGCTGGCTGCCCAAGGCCGACGCGGTGGACCTCTTCGAGCCGATCCTGGCGGCACACCTGGTGCCGTTCAGCATCCGTGAGAACCGCCTGGTGCTGTGCGACTCGGTCGCCGCGCTGCTCCCCCTGCTCAAGGGCAGGACGCAAAGCACCATCTACTGCCGCTACGGCGGCGGAGCGGCACGCCTCGTGGGGCACGACCGCGACTTCTACCCCGCCGCACGCGAGAACCGCGCGTTCCAGGTCATCGAGCCGGGCCGGCCGGTCCTTACCGTGTTCGGGGGCCATCCGGCCCCGCTGCCGCAGCCGGCGCAGTCGTGCTTCGACCTCGAGCCGGCCGACGGCCAGCTCGAGCAATGGGCGAAGCAGGGCAAGATCCTCGCCACCTGGGTCCTCCACTCGGGCGAGCTGGCCCACGACGACGCGGTGCTGAGCTTCCTCGAATGGTCGGCGCTCACGAAGGTGAAGATCGGCTCGGGCGTCTGGTGGCAGCGCTACACGTTCGACCCCGATTGCGTCGAGCCGATGCACGTGCCCGTGGCCGAGGGCGGGGTGCTGGGGCTGGTGGAGCCGGTGCTGCACTCGGCCGGCTGCGGCAACCTCGCCGAGACGCTCGGCGAGCCCGCCAAGGTCGCCGCGCTGATGAAGGACTCGCGCCGCCGCATCGCCCACGTGGCCGGCGAGCGCTTCGCGCCGCGCGGGGTCTACTGCTACCGCGACATGGACGGCGATCCGAAGCCGCTCTGGCGCGCCGTGCGCGAGGCCGGCTTCGACTACCTCATCTCGTCCGCCCAGCCCGGCGACAATCGGCTGCTCTACAGCGAGGGCGACTTCGTGGTGCTGAACCAGGCGGGCGGCGTGATGAGCGCCTCGCCCTTCACGCGGGTGAAGGAGCTGCGCGAGATGTCGGTCACCGAGGAGAAGCTGGCCGCGGCCAAGCGCCCCGGCTGGCTCATCGGCGTGCTCGACAGCCCCCTCTACGGCTACTCGTCCTACCTCGCCACGGGCCACAAGTGGGGCGGCGGCGTGCGGATCAACGCCTTCTACGACTACCTTGCGAAGGGGGGCACGACCGGGCAGGTGCTCAGCGCCACGCCGCACACCATCGCCCGCTACGCGCGCCTGCTGGCGCGGCTGGGCATCGTCGCGACGAAGGCTACTTCGGCGGGTGAGTGAAGTCGGTGTCCACGCTCTCGCGCAGCTCGGTCAGGAAGCGCTGGAGCGGCTTCTTGTCCTTCCCCCGCTGCCACACGCCGTGGATGGCCGCGTGGAGGGCCTTGCGGACGGCTTCGACCTCGAGGTTGCCGCCGAACTGGAAGGCCTGGCCCCACATCTTGGCGATCTCCTGGGCGAGGCGGCCGCCGTAGCTGCTCGTGTCGGCGCCGTTGGCCATCACCTCGAGGGCCGCCGCGATGGCGGCCACCGACTTGTCCAGCTCGCCCCGCGCCATGTAGTAGTGGGCCAGCTCGGTGTGGCACGACACGTCGTTCGGGTTCTCCTTCAGGCGGGCGCGGTACCAGCTTTCGACCTTGCTCTTCAGCTTGGCCTCCACCTTGTTCAGCTCGCCCGCCCGCACCTCCACCTCGGCCTCCCAGGGCACGAACTGCTCCTTCTCCAACCGCACCGAGTAGGGGTTCGCGTCCACGTTCTTCTTCTCGAACGGGGTCTTTCCCTCGTACTCGCCGTCCAGGTAGACGTCCGCCTGCGCCGGCTCCGAGGTGACGAGGAGCGTGCCCTTGGGCTTGAGGGCCAGGCGGGCCTCGAGCTTCTCCTCGGCGTACAGGAGCTCGACCAGCTTGGTCCAGGGCAGGTGGTCGCGCTTCGTGAGCTTGATGAAGTGATGGCCCGGCCGCAGGTCCTTGACGGTCAGCGGGGTGAGGCCGACGTACTTGTCGTCAATGAAGATCGTCGCCTTGGGCGGCTGGGAGGCGAGCGCGAGGGCGACGCTCTTGGGGAGCACGGCGGGCCGGGGCCGCGGTGGGGTGTCCTTGGTCGGGTGCGTGAGCTGAAGGGTCTGGAACTCGCGGAGACGGGCGACGACGCGGACGTCGCTGACGCTTTCCAGGATCCAGATGGCGAGCTTCTTCTCGTCGTCGCGGGCGCTCGTGCGCAGGAGGGCGAACAGGCGGTCGGAGGCGGCCGCGCCGGTCTTCTGGAGCGCGATCGCCGCCTTCCAGCGCACCTGCTCGTCGGCGTCGCGGAGCGCCACGATGAGCTGCGGCACCGCATCGGGGTCGAGCGTCGCCTGGAACACCCAGGCCGCGCAGCGGCGGCACTCGATGGACTCGGAGCCCAACTCGGCCAGGACGGCTTTGGTGGCCTGGGCGCCGAACTTGGCGAGCGAGGTGGCCGCCTTCCAGCGGGTATCCTCGTCCTTGTCGGCCATCGAGGCGGCGAGCGGCTCGATGGCGCGCGGGTCGGCGATCTCGCCGAGGAGGAAGGCGGCGCTCCGGCGCACGCGGCCGCGGCGGTCCCTGAGGGCCTCGACGAGGGCCGGCACCGCGGTCGCCCCCATCATCTTGAGGGCGGACTCGGCCTTCCAGCGGGGCCGCTCCTTCTCGAGGCTCAACCCGTCGACGAGGCGTGGGAGGGCCGGCTCGCCGATGGCGCCCAGGGCCACCGTGGCCTTCCACTGGGCCGCCTCGTCGGGGTCGTCGAGCATGGTGTAGAGCTTGGGCACCGCGGCGGCCGCCCTGGCCTTGCCGAGGGCCTCCGCCGCCTCCGCGCGGCGCGGGGCCTCCGCGGCATCGAGCTGATCGAGCAACTCGGCGAGGCGCTGGGGGTCGAGCGCGAGCGGCTCGGCGCCCTCCTTGCCCTTGGCCTCGGCGGGCTCAGCCCCCTCGCCCGCGTGAAGGCACGGGAGGCCAAGGACAAGGAAAGCGCCGAGAGCACAGCAGAACCTGGTCATCCGTGGCTCCCATTGGCGATGGCAAACGCTCCCATTTTCCTCATCCTACCCGGCCCGGGGCTGGGGTTGTCAAGGAGTTGTAAAACGATGTAAAAGAATGCGCCCATCGGCTTCGCCCGCATCTCGGTCCCTTGCAGCCCGCGAACGCGGGCGAGCCAGCCGTAGCCCAGGGCGACCACAGGGAGCCCTGGGATCGGGGCGCCCCCCGTTCCAAGCCCCCGAATGGGGGCGCCTCACCGCAGGCCCAGGAGCAAGGCGAAGCGCCCCGTCCGCCCGCCCGACGCGCGGTACGAGAAAAACTCGTCCGAGCGGCAGCGGGTGCACAGGGTCGGGGCCTCGACCCGCTCGGGCGGGAGGCCAGCCTCGACGAGCTGCGCCGCGTTCGCCACCCACAAGTCGAGGTGCAGACGCCCGTTGCGCCTGCGGAAGAAGCGGTCGGCCTCGGGCAGCGCCGCGCGGGCCTCGGCGAGCACCTCCTCGCCCACCTCGTAGCAGCAGGGGCCGATCGAGGGGGCGATGGCCGCCCGCAGGTCGGCGGGCCGGCACCCCAGCAGCCGCTCCATCGCCCGCACCGTTCGCTCCGCGATGCGGCCCAGCGTGCCGCGTCGGCTCGCGTGGACGAGCCCGATGGCTCGCCGCCCGGGGTCCACCAGCGCCACGAGCGGGCAATCGGCCGAGAAGGCGATGAGGGTCACGCCCCGCGAGTCGGTGATCAACGCGTCGGTGTCCGGCAGGGCCGTCGCGGCGTCGCTGGCGCCGCGGCCGCGGTCGCGCTCGGTCACCCAGGCCACGGCGTTGCCGAGCACCTGGGCGCCTGCGACCAGCGATGCGGGGTCCACGCCTGCGGCCTCGCACAGCCGCCGGCGGTTCTCGAGCACCGCCTCAGGGTCGTCGCCCACGTGGAGCCCCACGTTCAGGCTCTCGAACGGCCCGACGCTCACGCCCCCGTGCCGCGTCGAGACCGCGTGCACGATGCCCTCGAGGTCGGACAGCGATGCGAAATGCCGCAGCATTCCCGCTCCTCGCCTGTTTGCAGTGCGGGCTCCAGCCCGCATCTTCGCGCGCAGGAAGGCCATAGGATACGGCCTGAAGGCCGCACTACGAACGCGCTCACAGGCTACCATCTTGCCGGCGGATCATCAAGGAAGCGCCCCGCTCCCCACGGCATCCCCTCCATTGTGGGTCAACCGTCTTCCCTGTAGAGCTGACCCACAATGAGCGCTTTGGCCAATAGCGCCGCTCCGGAGCCATTCCCCCCATTGTGGGTCATCCCCGCCCCATAGACTTGACCCACAATGAGCGCTTCGGCCAGTAACGCAGCCCTAGGCCGTTCCCTCCATTGAGTACCACCTGGCAAGCCCCCGGTTTGTGGGGAAGGGGCATTCAGCCCGCCCTTTGGCGGGCGTCAGATGGTAGCCCACGGCGTAAGCCGTGGGTCCGGGCGCACAAGGTGAACCGCCCCGTAGGGGCGGCAGAAGCCACGTGTTCGGGCATTCTGCCGCCCCTGCGGGGCTTACCGGTGGGGCGCGTCCGGCGTTCCCACGGCTTACGCCGTGGGCTACCACCTGCCGCCCCGGATGGGGCTTGAGGGCAAAGAACAGCGTCCTTCCCGAAACCGGGGGCGTGTCAGGTGTACCCCCCCCCTTGACAGCGGGGAGCGCGCCGGGTACGCTTGGCTTCGCAGTTAGGCAGGACGCGATGGCGGATGTCTTCATCAGCTACGTCGAGGAGGACGGCCCGGCCGCCGCTGAGCTGGCCGCCGGCACCGAGGCGGCCGGCTACTCCGTCTGGTACTACGAGCGCGACAGCATCCCGGGGCCGTCCTATTTCGCCCAGGTCAACGAAGCCATCGAGGGGGCGAGGGCGGTTGTCCTGTTCATCTCCCCGGACTCGCTCGGCTCGAACCAGGTCTACAACGAGATCGTCATCGCCCACGAGAGCCGGAAGGCATTCATCCCTGTGCTCATCGGCATCAGCCACGCGGAGTTCCAGCAGCGCCAGCCCGGCTGGCGCGTGGCGCTAGGCGCCTCGACCTCGATTCGCGTGCCCCCGCAGGGCGTGGCGGCCATCGTGCCCCGCGTGGTCCAAGGGCTGAAGGCGCTCGGCCTCAAGCCCGGTGGAGCAGCCCCGCCGCCGGAACGTGAATCCCAGCCACCTGTTGCGTCAGGCGAGATCATCACCAACTCCATTGGCATAAGGCTCAGGCTCATCCCCGCCGGCAGGTTCCTCATGGGATCGAACAAGGGTGGCAACGACGAGAAGCCGGTTCACGAGGTGACGATCGCCAAGCCCTTCTACATCGGCGTCCACCCAGTGACCCAGGCGGAGTACGAGCGGGTGATGAAGGCCAACCCGTCCCATTTCAAAGGCCCCAATCGGCCCGTCGAAACGGTGTCCTGGAATGATGCGGTGGAGTTTTGCCGCGCGCTCTCGGAGATAGAACACCGTGCCTACCGCCTCCCGACCGAGGCGGAGTGGGAGTACGCCTGCCGTGCGGGCTCAACTGCCGAGTACTGCTTCGGCGATGACGAGGCGATGCTTGGCGAGTACGCCTGGTTCGATGGCAACAGCGGGGGCCAGACGCACGACGTCGGACAGAAGAAGCCCAATGCCTGGGGGCTCAACGATATGCACGGGAACGTCTGGGAATGGTGCTCAGATTGGCATCACCTCTATGAGGCCACCACCCAATCCGATCCCGTCGGCCCTGCGTCGGGCGGGTATCGCGTGTTGCGGGGCGGTTCGTGGAACGACAATCCCTGGTTTCTTCGCTCCGCGCATCGGCCCAGGAACACTCCTGACCGCCGGTACTACAGCTTCGGTTTCCGGTTGCTGTGTCTCGCCGCAGGACCCGATTAGCCATTGGCTGTTTTGCCATCTTACCATCTTCCTCTTTCGCCCGCCCGAAGGGCGGGAAGCGGCGGCCTGGCAAGGCGATGGGTTTTTCTGATTACGGATTACCGATTACGGATTACGAATTACGGATTAGACAAGAGATGCCGCGAAGATCGAGCCAGCCCCACCTCGTGATCGGGTTGATGTCGGGCACTTCGTTCGATGGGGTGGCCGCGGCGCTGGTGGCGGTGCAGGGCGCCGGGCTCGCGACAAGGGCGGAACTGCGGGCGTTCGAGACGTTCCCGTTCCCCCCGGCCGTGCGGAGGGTGATCGCGGAGGTCTCGTCGCCAGCGTCGGGCACGGTGGACAAGGTTTGCCGTGCCAACGTGCTGCTGGGCGAGTTGTTCGCCGAGGCGGCGATTGCGATCGCGCGAAAGGCGGGGGTGCCGCTGAGCCGCATCGCCCTCATCGGCTCGCACGGGCAGACGATTCACCATCTGCCGCGGGAGAAGACATCGGGAGTCTTTTCCCTGAAAGGCCCTGCGGGTGCTTCGCAGAAAAGACTCCCGATGTCTTTTTCCTCGACGCTCCAGATCGGCGAGCCGTGCGTGATCGCGGAGCGGACGGGTGTGACGACGGTCGCCGACTTCCGCCCCCGCGACATGGCCGTCGGCGGCCAGGGCGCGCCCCTGGTGCCCTATGTGGACTACTTGCTCCTGCGCCACCGCCGCCGGGGGCGACTCGTCCTCAATCTCGGGGGCATCGCCAACGTAACGCATCTACCGCCCGCCTGCCGGGCCGCCGACGTGTTGGCCTTCGACACGGGGCCGGGGAACATGCTCCTCGACGCCCTCGTGTCGCTCTTCACCCGCGGCCGCCGCACCTACGACCGCGACGGGGCGATGGCCGCGCGAGGCGTCGTGTCGGAGCCGCTGCTGCGCCGGCTCCTCCGCCATCCCTACCTTCGGCGCAGGCCGCCGAAGTCCACGGGACGCGAGGAGTTCGGCGTGCCGTTCGCCGAGCGCCTCCTGCGCGAAGGCGCGCTGTCGCGCGAGGACCTGCTCGCCACGGCCGCGGCCTTCACGGCGGCGAGCATCGCCGACGCCTGCCGGCGCTTCGTCGCGCCGCGCGGCCGCGTGGACGAGCTGGTCGCCAGCGGCGGCGGGTGCCACAACCGCACGCTGATGCGCCTCCTGGCCGAGGCATTCGCGCCCGTGCCCGTGCGCCTTTCGGACGAGTTCGGCATCCCGGTGGATGCGAAGGAGGCGTTGGCATTCGCCATCCTCGCGCATGAGACGATGGCCGGCCGCCCGGGCAACCTGCCCTCGGCCACGGGGGCGCGAAAGGCCGCCGTGCTGGGGAAGATCGTGCCGGGGCGCCGCCGAAGAGAAGGCGGTGTTGGGTGGTAGGTGGTAGGTGTTGGGGGTAGGAAGTTTGGGCCCCTAACACCTGACACCCAACACCTAACACCTCTGACGGCCAACGGGCACGACCAACACGACAGAGGAAGCTTCATGGACGACAGCCCCCTCGACCGCGCCCTCACCGAGCAGCGCAATCCGGCCAGCGAGCGCCTCGACACCCTGTCGGCCCTCGAGATCGTGGACCTGATGAGCGCGGAGGACCACCTGGTGCCCGCCGCGGTGCGTGCGGCCCGGGGCGAGATCGCGCAGGCGGTGGAGATCGTGGTGGCGGCGCTTCGGGCGGGCGGGCGGCTGTTCTACATCGGCGCCGGCACGAGCGGCCGCCTGGGCACGCTCGACGCGGCCGAGTGCCCGCCGACCTTCGGCACCGACCCCGCGCAGGTGCAGGCCGTCATCGCGGGCGGCCCCGACGCGCTGGTGCGCGCCATCGAGGGCGCGGAGGACCGCGCGGAGGACGGCGCCGCGGCCCTCCGCGAGCGCGGCTTCGGGGCGAGGGACGTGCTCGCGGGCATTGCGGCCTGCGGCCTCACGCCCTTCGTGCGTGGCGGACTGGAGTTCGCCCGCGGCCTGGGCGCGCGCACGCTCTTCGTCACGTGCAATCCCCGGCCCGATGACCTGCCGCAGGCCGACGTGGTGATCGCGGTGGACGTGGGGCCGGAGGTGCTCACCGGCTCCACGCGCCTGAAGGCCGGCACGGCCACGAAGCTCGTGCTGAACACCTTGACGACGGCGGCGATGGTGCGGCTGGGGAAGTGCTACGGCAACCTGATGGTGGACCTGCGGGCGACGAACAACAAGCTGCGCGTCCGCTCCGTGCGCATCCTGCGGCAGCTCTGCGGCCTGGGCGAGGAGGCGGCCCGGCAGTGCCTGGCCGACGCCGGCGGCGAGCTGAAGGCCGCCCTCCTCATGGCCCGCCGCGGCGTGAGCCGCGCCGAGGCCGCCGCCCTGCTCGAACGGCACCAGGGCATCCTGCGCCAGGCCCTGGGCGAGTAGCCCCTCACCGGCACGTGTGCGCCACGGTGGCCACGAGCACCTCGGCGGCGCCCGCCGCGCGCAGAACCCGGGCACACTCGTTCACCGTCGAGCCCGTGGTGAACACGTCGTCCACCAGCAGCACCCGCTTGCCGAGGACCGCCGTCCTGCCGGCCAGGCGGTCGAGGAGGCGGCCGTTCCGGGCGGCGCGGACGGCGAAGGCGTCGCGCACGTTGGCTCCGCGGCGGAGGCCGGAGAGCGCCGTCTGGGTCATCGTGGCGCGCCGCCGCTTCAGGAGGCCGGCGGCCAGGGGCAGGCGGAAGCGGGTGCTGGCCTCGAGCGCCAGCAGCCCCGCCTGGTTGAACCCCCGCCGCACGCGGCGGCGCCAGTGCAGCGGCACGGGGACCACCAGGTCCACCACCTGGCTCAAGCCGCCCTCGCCGAGGTAGTTGCACAGGAGGTCGCCGAGGACGTAGGCGAGCGAGGCGCGGCGGCCCAGCTTGAAGGCCAGGATCAGCTCGCGCGCCACGCCCTGGTAGCGCAGGGGCGCCACGGCGCGACGAAAGGCGAAGCGGTGGCTGCGGCACGCGGCGCAGCCCTGGGCCGTGCTCGCGTGCAGGCCCGCCGCCGCGCCGCAGCGGGGGCACGACGGCTCGCCGACCCACGGCAGGGCCTGGTAGCACTCGGCGCAGAAATGCCGGCGGTCCGCCCCCGGCACCCGCCCGCACACCAGGCACTGCTCGGGATACACCAGGCGCCAGAGGGCCTCGAGCCAGGGCTTCACCCGGTTCCTCTCAAGGCGGCCTGTGGCCGCAACCAAAGGGGATGGTTGGATGGGTGGATCAATGGATGATTGTCTGACACCCATCCACCCATCCATTCATCCCCGCTGACGTGCGCGCCAGACGCGCACGAGCACGGCAGAAGGGTTCATCGTCCCCTCCCCCCGAACCCTCATCTCGGCAGGGGCAGGCCCAGGGCGAGGAGCAGCCGCTGCCAGGTCACGTAGTCCTCGTAGCCGATGGGCGAGCTGAACGTGAGGTCGTGCCAGTCCTCGTCGTCGTGGTCGGCGAAGCGGCGGATGCCGGCGCTCACCCGCTCGCGGGCCACGCGGCGGAAGATCTCGCGGCCCAGCCGCGCCACGCGGTTGAAGCGCGCGGGGCGGCGCTGCATCACGTGGAAGTCCAGCTCGTACGTCACCAGCCGCAGGCGCCGGGCAGGCTCGGTGGGGAAGACCTCGATCAGGTAGTCGTAGACCGGCTCCTGGTCGGCCCGCCGCTGCCCCCGGGGCCGCAGCGGGCGGGTGATCGGCGACCAGTCCTCCTCCAGGGCCGTCGGCTCCATGTCCATCTCCACGCGCGCCGCGACCGCCAGCTCGACCTGTGGCCACGGCACGCTCGCGTCGCCGCTGGGCAGCAGGCGGCCCCGCAAGCCTTCCGGGCCGAAGCTGGGGTCGCGCAGCCGCTGGGGCTTCAGGGGCGGCGGCAGCGAGGCCATCGGCACGGCGCCCGCCGCGACGCCGGCCTCGGCCAGTTGCGCGACGAGGCGCCGGGCCTTCGCGGCCGGCACGTCGCGCGCGAGGAAGCCCTTGGACGTCTGGACCCCCCGCGTCACCTCGAACGGGGGCAGCCCCAGGGCGCCGGCGATCAGGCGGCTGACCCGCCGGAGGTCCAGCGGCTCGCCCGTCAGCCGCACGAGAGCGGCGGGGCCGTCGAAGCCCTGGGGCAGCTCGACGGGCTCGACGGGGCGCGCGGCCCGCTCCTCGGGCATCTCGCCGCGCAGGCGCTGGGCCTCGGTGGCGAGCGCGGCCGCCACGCGCTCGGCCTCCTCCAGGAGCGTCGTGAGCTGCCCCTGGCGATCGCGGCGGCAGAACTCGCCCAGCAGCGCCTCCACGCGCTGGCGCACCGCGTGGTCGGCGTCGGCCAGGGCCCGCGCCAGGGCGGGAGCCACGCGCGGGTCGTCCAGCTCCGAGAGCTTCTCGGCCGCCGCGACCCGCTCGCGCGCGCTCGACGCGTCCGCCAACTGCTTCGCCAGCTCCTCGAAGCTCTTCACCGTCCGCCTCCTGGGGTCCCCGACATGATTCTAGCGTGGGCCGATCCCCGTGTCAACCGAGGCGAGCCCCCAGGACTACGGCCTACGCCCTCGAGGCGAATGGGCTTGACACCCGGCGGCCGGGCCTGTGATAATGGGGGGTGTGGGACGACGCGGCGAGCCCGGTGACCCAGGAAGGATGCCCCCATGCCCAAGATGCTGATCGCATACTACTCCCGCGGGGGAAACACCCGCAAGATGGCGGAGCTGGTCCACGCCGGCGCGGCCGCCGCGAACGGCGTGCAGGTGGACCTGAAGCCCATCGCCGAGGTCGAGCCGGGCAGCCTGCTCGGCTACGACGCGATCGTCCTCGGCTCTCCGACGTACTACGGCCTCCCCGCGGCGGAGCTCAAGCGGCTGCTCGACGACAGCGTGGCGCTCCACGGGCAGCTCGAGGGGAAGGTCGGCGGCGCCTTCGCGTCCTCCGCCAACATTGGCGGGGGCAACGAGACCACGATCCTGGCCATCCTCCAGGCGCTCCTGATCCACGGCATGGTCGTGCCCGGGGTGCCGATGGGCGACCACTACGGGCCGGTGGCGATCGGCGCCCCCGACCGGCGCGCCGGCACCCAGTGCCGCGAGTACGGCAAGCGGCTGGCCGCGATCACGAAGAAGCTCCATGGCTGACACGCTGGCCCCACGCTCGCCTGTGCGGCGCGGCGTCGCCGTCGCGGCGCTCGCCGCGCTCCTGCCCCTGTGGCATGGCTGCTCGTGCGTGCCCGGGCCGCGGGACGACGCCCGCTACCGCGAAGGCATGCGCCTCTTCCTCCTCGGCAACGGCGGGGCCGCCGCGCCGTTTCTGCGGGACTTCGTGCGCGACCAGGCGTCCGGCCCGCAGGCGGCGGAGGCCCACTACGCGCTCGGGGCCATCGCCCTGCGGCAGGGGCAGACGCCCGAGGCCCAGACGCGGTTCCGCGAGTGCCTGCGCTCCTCGCCCAACCCCGCCCTGGCGGCCTCGGCCGCCCTGGGGCTGGCCCGCTGCCACTTCCAGCGCGGGGCCTACGCCGAGTGCCGCGCCGCCTGCCTCGACCTCCTGAGCAAGGACCCCGCCAGCCCGCGGGCCGACGAGGCGCTCTTCGTGCTCGCCGAGGCCTGCGACCGCATGGGCCGCGGGGCCGAGGCGCGGACCTATTACCGCCGCGTGGCCGCCGAGTTCCGCTCCAGCCCCTATGCCGAGCGGGCCCAGGCCCGCCTCGGCGGAGGGGCGTCGCTCCCGCCCACATCGCCCGGCGGCCAGCACTACGTTCAGGTCGCCGCCCTCTCCTCCGCCGCCAAGGCGGCCGAGCATGCGCGGCTGCTCGGCGAGCGCGGCTACCCGGCCGGCGTGGGCACGGCGGCGACGCGCGAGGGCACGCTGCACCTGGTGCAAGTGGGCCCCTACGCGACGCGCGCCGACGCGGAGCGCGTGGCGGCGAAGCTGCGCGCCGAAGGCTTCGAGGTGCTCATCAAGCCGTGAGGGAAGCCCTGGCCGATGGGACGGTTGGGACCCGTCGCCCGCCGCCTCCGATACGTCCCATTCGTCCCATAGGTCCCATCCGCCTGATCTCCCCCTTGCGAGGTTGACTCCGCCGCTGCCGCCCGGTATAGTGCTGGCGGCGAGGGGCCGTGAGGGCCTTGTCAGGCGCGCTGCCGTGATCCTGATGATCGACAACTACGACTCGTTCACCTACAACGTCGTGCAGTGCATCGGCAGCATGGGCGCGGTGGTCGAGGTGTACCGCAACGACAAGATCACCCTGGCGGAGATCGAGGCGAAGCGGCCCAGCCACATCATCATCTCGCCCGGGCCGTGCACGCCGCGCGAGGCCGGGATCTCGAACGACGTGATCCGCCACTTCGCCGGCAAGCTGCCCATCCTGGGCGTGTGCCTCGGCCACCAGTGCATCGGCGATGCCTTCGGCGGCGACGTCGTCCGCGCCGGCCGCCTGATGCACGGGAAGACCTCGATGATCCACCACGACGGCCAGGGGGTGTTCCGCGGCCTCGCCAACCCGTTCGAGGCCACCCGCTACCACTCGCTCGTGGTGCGCGAGGAGACCCTCCCTGCGTGCCTCGTGGCCACCGCCCACACGCCGGAGGCCGAGCTGATGGGCATCCGCCACAGGGAGTTCGCAATCGAGGGCGTGCAGTTCCACCCCGAGTCGTTCCTGACGACCGAGGGGCCGGGGCTGCTGCAGAACTTCCTCGCGATGTGAGCAGGAGCGTTCGATGGCTCATTTCGCCGACCGGCTCGCCGAGGCGGTGGAGGCCAAGAGGAACCCGTGCGTGGTGGGGCTCGACCCGCGGCTGGAAGCCATTCCCTCCTCCCTGCGCCAGCGGGTCATCGGGCAGGGGCCGCTCACCTGCGAGGTCGCCGCCGAGGCCCTGCGGGTCTTCTGCGGCGAGGTGATTGACATCGTGGCGCCCAAGGTGCCCGTCGTGAAGGTCCAGGCCGCCTTCTTCGAGCGCTTCGGGCCGTTGGGCTACCAGGCCTACGTGGACACCGTGGGTCGCGCGAAGCGCGCCGGGCTGATCGTCATCGCGGACATCAAGCGGTGCGACATCGGCTCGACGGCGGACGCCTATGCGGAGGGCCACCTGGGCGGCGCCTCGGTGCTGGGCGAGGAGCTCTTCGACCTGGGCGCCGACGCCTGCACGGTGAACCCCTACTTCGGCCTCGACGGCGTCGAGCCCTTCATCCGCCACGCTGCGCGGCGCGACCGCGGGCTCTTCGTCCTCGTCCGCACCACCAACCCCAGCGCCGACCGGATCCAGAACCTCTCGTGCAAGGGCGTGCCGTTCTTCATGCGCATGGGCGCACTCGTCCACGAGTGGGGCAAGGCGCAGGTGGGCCGCTGCGGCTACAGCTGCGTCGGGGCCGTCGTCGCCGGCACCCAGCCCATCGATGCCGAGAAGCTGCGGCGCCTGATGCCGCAGGCCTGGTTCCTGGTGCCCGGCTTCGGCGCCCAGGGGGCCGGCCCGGCCGAGGTGGCGCGGGCCTTCGACGCCCGCGGGCGCGGCGCCCTCGTCAGCGCGTCGCGCAGCGTCATCTTCGCCCACGCCGTCTCCCCCTACGACCGCCAGTTCGGCGAGGCCCGCTGGCGCGAGGCCGTCGCCGCCGCCGCCGACGCCATGATCGCCCAGATCCGCACCGTCACCGGCGGGGCACCGTGAGCGCGTCCTGCGACCCGACGGGAACCTGAGCTCGGCGCGAGGCGGCCCATGCTACGGCTGGCAGCGCGAGCAGTAGTCGAAGAAGCCCATGCGCTCCAGGTCCTGGTGCAGGTGGTGGCGCTCCTCGAGCGTGAGCTCGCGCAGCGGCGGGCGCACCGGGCCGCAGTCCACCCGAATCATCTTCATCACGGCCTTGAACGCCGGCAGGCCGCCGTGGCGCACGAGGGCCGCGATCATCTCGGCCGCGCGATGCTGCTCGGCCTGGGCGGCCGCCAGGTCGCCCCGCTCGTGCGCCGCGACGACGCGCCGGTAGAGCGGGGCGGCGAAGTTGTAGGTCGTGCCCACGGCACCCTTCGCGCCCAGCACCAGGGCCGAGAGCAGAATCTCGTCGCGGCCGAACAGCATATCGAACCGCCCGCCGCGCAGCGTCAGGCAGCGATGGTAGTCCATCAGGTTCTCGTAGGTGAACTTCGCGCCCGCAAGCGTCGGGATGCGGTCGGCCCCCCGCTCCAGGAAATCGGCCACGGGGAAGTTCACCCCCGTCATCGAGGGGATGTGGTAGTAGTAGAACGGCAGCTCGGGCGCGGCCGCCGCCACCTCCGCGCACCACGCCACCAAGTCATCCACGTTGGCTGGCCGGAAGAAGCAGGGCGCCATCGCCCCGATGGCTCGCGCCCCGAGCTTCTGCGCGTGCGCGGCCAGGGCCCGCGAGTCCTCCAGGCACGGGTGCCCCACGTGGACGATCACGGCCAGCCCCTCGGTGGCCACCGCCTTCCACCGCTCCGCCACCGCCATCCGCTCCGCCACCGTCAGCGACAGGCTCTCCCCCGTCGTCCCGCACACGAACGCCCCGCTCACCCCGCTGAGGAAGAGCGACTCCGCCTGGTACTCGATCTTGTCGAGATGCAGGCTCCCGTCCGAATGAAACGCCGTGAACGGCGCCGCCACCAGGCCCGTGATGTGCTCTGCCATTGCGATCCTCCAGAATAGGTTCCACGCCCCCACCGACCTCGTGTCGGTGGGGCGAGGGATTGGCCACTAAGAGCCACGCCACCAACCGACCCCCCTCCCTCTCAGGGAGGGGGCAGGGGGAGGGTCGAGCGCCTGTCCCAATCCCAAAGCCCCACCCTCACCCTGCCCTCTCCCTGCAAGGGAGAGGGATGGGGGGATGCCGCCGCGGTAGTCGCCAATCCTCGCTCCACCGAGGCAAGCTCGGTGGGGGCGGGGCAAGCTTTGTCTTCTCGTACACGACCGCTATCATCGCGCATCGCCCGCCGTCGTGCAAGGCTTGACTCCTCCCCCCGCCCGGATTACCATTGCTCCCGTCCGCTTCTTCTCCGTGCTCTCCGTGCCTCCGTGGTGGGTCTTCTCCTTGTCCCAGCCGCCCGACAATCTCGATCCCCTCCTCGGCCAGTCGCTCGGCGACTTCGAGATCGTCGCGCTCCTCGGCCGCGGCGGCATGGGCGCCGTCTACAAGGCACGCCAGGCATCGCTCGACCGCCTCGTCGCCATCAAGGTCCTGCCCCAGGAATACGCCGCCGACGCGAGCTTCCTCGAGCGCTTCAGCCGCGAGGCACGCGCCGCCGCTGCCCTCAACCACCCCAACATCGTCCAGGTCATCGTCGTCGGCCAGGACAAGGGCCACCACTTCATCGCCATGGAGCTTGTGGACGGCGAGAGCCTGTCCCAGGTCCTCAAGCGCGTGGGCCGGCTGGCCCCTGACCTGGCGCTGGCCTATCTGAAGCAGGTCGCCTCCGCCCTCGCCAAGGCGCACGCCGCGGGAATCGTCCACCGCGACATCAAGCCCGCGAACCTGCTTCTGACGAGCGACGGGCTGGTGAAGGTGGCCGACTTCGGCCTCGCCAAACGCGCGGGGCTGGACGTGAGCGTGACAGCCACCGGCGCGTCGCTCGGCACGCCCCTCTACATGCCGCCCGAGATTGCCGAGGCCAAGCCGTCCGACGCGCGGAGCGACCTCTACTCCCTCGGCGCAACCTTCTACCACCTCCTCGCGGGGCGGCCCCCCTTCGAGGGCGCCACCGCCGCCGAACTGATCCTCAAGCACTACCGCGCCGAGGTCCAGCCCCTGGGCGAGGCCGCGCCCGACGCCCCGGCCGCCCTGTGCAGCATCGTCCGACGCCTCCTCCGCAAGGACCCTGCCGAGCGCTTCCAGACCGCCGCCGAGCTCCTCGACGCCCTCGACCGCATCAAGGTGGGCGGCGCCTCCCCCCGCCGCCGCGTTGTGGGCGGGGCCTCTGTGCCCCGCGTCTCCCCGGCTGTGGGCGGCGTGTCCCCACGCCGCGAACCCGTCTCGCCCTCGACCCCCACTCGGACTCTGCCGCCGCAGGACAAGCCGCTGCGGCCCGCCCGCCGCCGGCCTGTAGGCGGGGCGCCCCTGCCCCGCGTCCGCCTTGCCCTCATCGCCGGCTCTGCAATCGTCCTCGTCCTCGTCGTCGTCCTCGTCCTTCGGGGTCCCCGTGTAGCACAGCCGCCCCTTCGGCAAGGCTCAGGGCAGGCCTCGGCTGTGGCCCCTCCCTCTACACCCCGACAACCGACAACCGATAACCGAAAACCGCCCCCCTCTTCCGCCCAGTGGACCGTCTACACCCAGTGGCCCTTCGACGCGGCGGAGGCCAAGCGCCGCCAGGAGGAGACGGCCAAGGCCCTCGGCGTGCCCGTCGAGCAGGACATTGACATCGGCAACGGCGTGAAAATGACCTTCGTCCTCATCCCCGCCGGCGAATTCCTCATGGGCAGCCCGCCGACCACAAGCCCCGAGCAACTGCAGAAAACCTTCGTCGGCGGCCTGGTGGACGAGATGCAGCGGGAGTTTCCTCAGCGTCGGGTGAAGATCAGCAAGCCTTTCTGGCTCGGCAAGACCGAGGTCACCCAGGCGCAGTGGGAGGCGGTCATGGGCGACAATCCCAGCCGGTTCAAGCCCAAGTCCCAGAATCCGGTGGAACGGGTGAACTGGAACGACTGCCAGGGCTTTCTCCAGAAGTTCAGCGCGGAGTTGAGGAAGCCGTGTCGGCTGCCGACCGAGGCGGAATGGGAGTACGCCTGCCGCGCGGGGGCCCCCACGGAGTTCTACTTCGGCGACAGCCAGGCCGCCCTGCCACAACACGCATGGTTCAGTGGCAACTCGGGCGGCTCGACGCACCCCGTGGGCGAGGCCAGGCCCAACGCCTGGGGCCTGCACGACATGCTCGGCAACGTGTGGGAGTGGTGCGAGGACTGGTTTGCGCCGTATGACACAGCAGCCCAGGTGGACCCCAAAGGCCCAGGTGCTGGCGACGTCCGGGTCGCGCGGGGCGGTCCCTGGATGGGCGCTCCGTGGAACTGTCGCTCGGCCCGCCGCGGCATGCGCGGCCCGGCGACCGGGCAGCACGACAACTACGGGTGTCGGGTGTGCGTGGTCGCCACGACGATTCCCGCTGCTCCCCAACCCCAGTCGGGCGCGCAGGCGCCTCTGCCGCCACCCGCGCCGAAGGCTGGGGCGTGGAACGTCTACACCGAGTGGCCCTTCGACGCGGCGGAGGCCAAGCGGCGCCAGGAGGAGACCGCCAAGGCCCTCGGCGTGCCCGTCGAGCAGGACGTGGACTTGGGCAACGGGGTGAAGATGACGATGGTGCTCATCCCCGCGGGCGAATTCCTCATGGGCAGCCCCGAGAAGCCGTCGCCCGAGGAGCTTGTGAAGCTCTACGGTGGGAAGGCGGAAGAGTACGAACGTGAGCGCCCCCAACATCGGGTGAGAATCACCAAGCCATTCTGGCTCGGGAAGCATGAGTTGACTCAAGAGCAGTGGCAGGCCGTGGCAGGGGACAATCCAAGCAAACACCAAGCCCCCAGAGAACCCGTTGAGGAAGTCACCTGGAATGGCTGTCAGGGGTTCCTTGGGAAACTGAACGCCAGGTCCACGCGCAAGGGGTTCCGCCTGCCGACGGAAGCGGAATGGGAGTATGCCTGTCGTGCGGGAAGTGATACAGAATTCTGCTTTGGCGACGGAGCCCACTTGCTTGGGCGATATGCTTGGCTCAAAGGGGTGGCAGACTCAAGACATCAGCAGGTAGGTCTTGCCGAGGCCAATGCCTGGGGATTCCACGACATGCACGGCAATGTCGCGGAGTGGTGCCAGGACGGGTATGCCGAGTACAGCACGAAGGCGGCAACTGACCCGACGGGGGCAGTCGAGGGAGACATCAGGGTTGTGCGCGGTGGCTCATGTCGTGATCAAGGCGGACATTGTCGCTCTGCATACAGAGGGCCTGGCAAACAGAGCCTCTGGACGCCTTATATCGGGTTCCGCATCGCTATGTCCATCGAACTTCCCCGTCCCGGCCCTGCCGAGCCCGCAGCCGAGCCGAAGGCCGGGGCGTGGAAGGTCTATACCGAATGGCCGTTCGACGAGAAGGAGGCGAAGCGGCGGCAGGAGGAGACGGCCAAGGCCCTCGGCGTGCCCGTCGAGCAGGACCTTGATCTCGGCAACGGGGTGAAGATGACCCTGGTCCTCATCCCCGCAGGCGAGTTCCTCATGGGCAGCCCCGAGAAGCCGTCAGCAGAGGAGCTTGCCAAGCTCTATGGGGGGAAACTGCAGGAGTACGAACGTGAACTGTCCCAACATCGCGTGAGAATCACGAGGCCTTTCTGGCTCGGCAAGTATGAGGTGACGCAAGAGCAATGGCAGGCTATGATGCCCCGCAATCCAAGCAAATTCCAGGCTGCGGCGAACCCGGTGGAGCAGGTGAACTGGCACGATTGCCAGAGCTTCCTCTCTCGGCTGAACAAGTCGGACCCCAGGAAAGGTTCCAGCTTGCCGACCGAGGCCCAGTGGGAGTATGCCTGTCGGGCAGGGTCCGCAACACAGTTCCACTTCGGCAACGCGAAGGAGGAGTTGAGCCAGTACGCCTGGTGGCACGACAATGCAGGCAGGAGCACTCACCCCGTGGGCGGCAGGAAGCCGAATCCCTGGGGCTTGTATGACCTACACGGCAACGTGTCGGAGTGGTGCCAGGATGGGAGTGGACGTTACGCTGAGGGATTCCAGAGCGACCCAATCAGTGTGACTGGAGAAGGAGAGCGTGTTCTCCGAGGTGGCTCATGGGAGTACGCTGCTGGCGTTTGCCGATCCACATACCGGCTCTACTTCCCCGAAGGCCACGGCAACTACTTCCCGTTTGGCTTCCGCGTTTCCATGCCCATTGCTTTCGCCGGTCCCGCCCCCGCGCCCGAGCCTGCCCCCAAAGTGAAGGCCGAGACCTGGAAGGTCAACACCGAATGGCCCTTCGACGCGGCGGAGGCGAAGCGGCGGCAGGAGGAGACGGCCCAGGCCCTCGGCGTGCCCGTCGAAGCCCGGCGACGCCGCGGGCCTGCGCGTGCTGATGGCCCTCGACCAGGCGCGCCCCCCGGACCAGGATCAGCCACAGAGGACGCCGAGCAGGGAGGGCTGATCATCTCGAACAGGGCCGGAGGCGCGGGCCATGAGGCGGATGGGCACCACATGTGATTGGTGCTCAACGTCTTATGGCTATGGACCGGCTGCCGCCCCTGCCCCGTCAAGGTGATCACCCCCCATTGCGCGCGCGTGATCATCTTGATCATCTTGGACGGCTTGCCCCCCGCCCCCCCCGGCGCTCACCCCCCGTCGCGCATGGGTGGGCGCCTTGCGCGGCAGGGACCTTCCCGGCCGCGACCCAAGATGCCTCTTCTCGGTGTCTTCCTCTGTGTCCTCTGTGGTGAATCCCCTCTTCTCTCCGCCTCAGCGCGAGTAGCGCTCGTGGACGGGCGGCATCGCGGGGAAGGCCGCGTGCGGCTCGGCCTGATACCAGTAGGCCACCGACGCAATGTCGTCGGTGAGCGGCTGGAACTTGTGGTTCGGCCACCAGCCGAGCGCCTGCATCGTGACCTTCAGGTCGCTCTTGAAGCGAATCGGGTCGAGGATGTGCCAGCGGTAGAGTCCGTGCCGCGGCACCTGGCCCTCGGGCTTGCTGTAGAGGGGATAGCCGAGGAACGGGGTCGAATAGGTCTGCCCGCCGAAGCCCCAGGCGCCGCAGAAATAGTCCTCGGTGCCCGTGCCGCAGATCGTCGGATACTCCTTGTCGCCGTCCATGAAGAACTTGATCTCGCCCTCGCCCCACCAGCCGTTGGAGAGCTGGGTCCAGGCCATGAAGGTGCCGACGTAGTGGCCCTTGCCCTTCACGCCGTCGAGGAGGACGTGTTCGGGGTATTGGCGGGTGGTGTCGGAGCGGCGCCACTGGGCGTGGAGGCAGGCCGCTTCGTCGGGCACGGGCTGGAGGGCGTAGGTGATCTGGTAGAAGAAGCCGCCGATGGCCTCGGAGCGCTGGTTCTCGATGGTCACGCGCGCCCGCTTGCGGAAGGGCATGGGGAAGTAGCAGTTGAAGCCGCCCGAGGGGTTCACGCAGATGGGCAGGGAGACGACGTTGTAGCGGAGCGCGTGGCCGTTGCAGAAGAAGTCGCCCAGCGGCACCTCGACCGAGGGCGTCTCCTCGCCGTCCCAGTAGACCCGCAGCAGGCAGTCGCGATAGGCCGTCTCGCGCACGGTGATCCAGATGTGCTGGATGATTCCTGGGCCTTTGATGTCGGCGAGGGTCACGGTCTGGCCGGGCCCGAGGGTGATGCAGGGGCGGACCTTCCAGCCCTGTCCGAGCATCGAGGCGGCGCTCTTCTCGTCGGGCTTCTCCCTGGCCCCGCCGGCCTTCTCGCCGTTCGGGTTCTCCGCCGAGATCGAGCGGGTCTCGGCATCCGACAGCAGCGGCAGGCTCCCCAGCCCCAGGCCCAGTCGAGGCAGCGCGTCCACGAGCATTCCTCCTGAACGAGGGTGTTGTTGCCAACAACGCAGGAGTAGCATTACCACAGGGCATCGGTGGAGTCAAGGCGGGGCCGCCATCGAGGCGTAGCCACAGGGCCGCGCACGGCCAGCCAGGCGCGAGCGGCCCTATGAGAGGCCGTGGTGTGCCCTCTGGAGATAGTTGCAGACTTGTACAAGTGTGCAATCATGCTCGCGGCACCATCCCTGCGGTTGAGGGCCGTTCTGCGGCGGTGGTTGCGCCTGCTGTGCATGTCAAGCCGCCGACACGGCCAGCCTACACATCCGGTTCGAAGTTGCCCCGCACGCCTTCGCGCGCGCCTTGACTTCCCCTCTCCCCGTGGTATCCTGGATGATGGTGGAGGTCCGACGCGCCCTCGATCGAGGAGAACTGGGATGGGGCCGATCGCTCGCCTGGCCAAGGCCCGTGTGACGACGGACTTCTTTGACGCGCGGCTGGGGCAGCTCGTCTGCTTCGTGGCCGCGGTCGCCCTCTTTGTGATCGCGGTGCTGAAGCTCTGCAGGCTTCAGCTCACGGAGGGCCAGCTCGTCATCGGCCTGTTGGCCGCCATCGCCTGCTCGCTGCTCCTCGTCGTCCTCGGCTTCCTCATTCCCATCTCGATTGCCGTGCGGAAGGGCGGCCAAGGATGACGGCGGGAGGCCTCAGCGCCCCTTCCTCGCGGCGTTGATCTTGGCGGCCAGCGCCCGCGCCTCGTCGCGCGTGAAGTCTCCCGTGATGACCGCATCGCCCTGGATGGGGTGCTGAACGGTCGGCGCGGAGAGCAGGCGCCCCTCCACGACAATCGCCAGCCGGCGACCGACGCTCACCTTCGTTGCTTCGAAGAACTTCCGTCGCCCCTCCTCCGTGAAGGTCAGATACACCGTCGCCTCACCCAGTTGGGGCTGGGTCCCTGCCCGGGCCGAGCGCACGTCGGCCGCGGTGAGCAGGGCCTCCTTCCGCAGGTGCAGCACCTCCTTATTGCCTCCCTCGCGGACGACCATCGTTTCTGTGCCCTCCCCCGCCTCGTCGGCCACGGCGCGGAATTGCAGCACGTGGGGGTCCACCATGCCCCGCGGCATCGGCCGCACGCAGCCCGCCAACGCAAGCGCCACCGACAACACGCAAGACGGCCATCTGAGCATTCCCATCCTCCTTCACCCACGTTCCCCCCGAGACCATTCTAGCCGCCGGCGCGCGGCCCGCAAGCGCCACGCGCCGCTTGCGGCCGCCCCGAGAGCGGGGTATGCTGTCCCGGAGGGCTGTCGCCAGGAGGCGTCATGGAGAAGGGCACACCGAGCGTCCGCATCCCCCGCGAGCAGAAGGACTGGGAGCACGCCGAGCCCGCCGTGCGCGTGTGGGTGGACTACGCGCAACGGAAGTTCGGCGCCGAGTTCCGCCACCACGAGTGCGAGCTGCACCTCGACGAGCTGGTGGCCACGCAGTCGGAGATCGAGCTGGTCAAGTACAGGCTCGTCCGCGAGGAAGGCTTCCGCGCCGACGAGCCCATCATGGTCTACAGGGGCAGGCTCGGCACGTCGTTCATCGTGGACGGCCACACCCGCGCCCGGGTGAAGTGGGACCTCGGCGAGCGCACAGTCACGGCCATCGTCCTCTCGGCCACGAACGTGGAGCTGGACGCCGAGTTCGCCCGCATCGCCGACGCCGTGGGCGGCGGCAAGACGATGCACATCCGCGACGTGCCGATCGCGGACCGCATCGGCGAGGGCTCGGAGGCCTGGGAGAAACGCCGGGCCGAGCTGCGCCGCGACTGGAAGCTCGGCGCTGCTTACAAGCTCTCGGCGTCAAAGCAGGGTCAGCAGTAGCCGCAGCAGCGGCCCCACGCGGATCGAGCAAATCGCCGCCTCGAGCTTCGCGCGGTGCGCCGCGAACTTCTCCTGCGGCCCCCACGCCTCGAACGTGTAGACGTGGCCCTTGCGCGCGATGACGGCGATGAGGTAGCCGTAGGGCTTCCCGCCGATCTCCTTACTGCCCGCGAGCACGCGCGCGGCCACGCCCGTGCGGAGCCGCAGGTCGCTCGGCTCCTTGAGGGCGAAGGCCCGCTGCGCCACGAGCGCCCGGCGCACCAGCGTCGCCCAGAACTCCAGGTCGCCGCCCTTGTAGTTCTCGTGCCGCCGCAGCCGCACCAGCACCTCGTCGGCCGACATCGCCCGCGTCTCGTCGGCGTCCTCGTAATACTTGATGTACGCATCGGGCAGGCGGAGCTTGATGCCGCGCAACGGGCCGAGCCCGCGCGACGTGCGGCCCGCCGTGCCGCGCGTGAGGTCGCTACCCAGCTCGCGCACCCAGGCGAAGGGAATCTCCGTCTCGAGCTGCCGCTGCGGCAGCGGCGAGTTCACGTGCACCGTGAGCGTCGAGAAGGCCACCTGGCTCTCGACGTACTGGAGCTTGCCCTTGATCAGCTCGATGGATTCGGTCACGCGGGTCAGCTCCCTCTCCACCTTCAGCGTGTCCTCGACCTTGTCGCTCTTCTCGAGGAGCTTCAGCAGGCGCTGGCGGAGCGCTTCGTCGTTCTGGAGGCGGATGCGCAGGTCGCGCACCTGCTCGGTCACGTCGGTGCCCTTGATTTCCTTGGCGACGACCTCGCCGAGCTTCTCCACCGCCGCCACGGCCTCGTGGAACTTGTTCGCCGGCACCTTGACGGTGATCGACGTGCCGCTCATCTCCTGCATGTAGCCGCCCATCCCCTCGGCCATCGTCTTGATCTGCTGGAGCGAATCGGTGAGCCGCTCGACCACCAGGCGCACCACCGCATTGTAGACCACGAGCCGCTGGCTGCGCTCGGGGTCGAGCTTCGGGTGCTCGACCGTGGCGGCGTGGACCGGCTCGCCATCTGAGCCCGGCGCGGCCATCCTCTCGGCCGAGGCAAAGCCCATCGGCGTCATCATGCAGCCGCTGAGGGCCAACACGCACCCGACCACCAACGCCCAGCTCGCAAGCCGCCTCATCGCAGGCTCCTTTCATGGTGAGGGCACGGAAACGCCACGCATGCCAACAGGATACGGCTTGGGTGGGGGAAGATCAATGGGACCTATGGGACCCATGGGACCTATCGGACCAACCAGGTCGTCCCATAGGTCCCATCGGTCCCATCTCTCTGGAATCGGCAATTGGCCCTCACCGCTCCTGCCCGGCCGTGTCGTAGCGCACGCCGTCGGGGGATGCGCCGCGGGCCGGCGGGGCCTGGGGGGGCGCCGACGGCTCGGGCCGCCTCGGGGCGGCGCTCCAGGTGTCGAACACCGGCGGGTCGGCGACGGGCTCCTTCGCCAGCCGCTCGGCGTGCACGAGGCTCGCCTGGACGTCCTCGATGGCCTCGGTGAGGTTCTGGAGGGCCAGCTCGCGGCGATGCCGGTCCACCGCGCTGCCCCGTCGGGCGAACGACACGGAGCCCTCCCACCGCTCCTGCCGAATCGCCGAATGGTAGATGAGGCCGTTGCGGGTGTCCACGAGATGGGCGGTGACGCGGGATTCTACCTCGGCGCCCCACGTAGGGAGCAGGTAGGCGCCGAGAATGGTGAGGTCGAGGACCGACAGCACGCTCGGCCAGGTGCGGATGCGGAACTCGCTGCGGACCAGGAGCGTGAGGTCGGCCCGGTGCGCGGCGGCCGCGCGGCGCAGCTCGAGCAGATTCGCGTCGCCCTGCACGATCGGCGGCGCCAGGACCACCGTCTGGTAGAGCTTGCTCTCCGCCCCGAGCAACTTGACGATCTCCTCGATCGACTCGTTGTCGCGGATCCCGTAACCGTTGTTGGGCAAGGTCTGCTCGTAGACCGCCAGCTTGGCAGGGAAGGCGAGCTGGGCGCGGCGCGAGAAGCCCAGGCGCACCTCGCCATCGGTATACTGCCGGCCGTCGGCGGCCGGCAACGCGGCCGGGCCGACCGCCATCGGCGCCATCGCCGTGTTCACCGCATAGCCCGCCGCCACCAGGCAGCCGAGCGATGACAAGACGACCTTGAGAGCAGCAGGGTGGAACATCGGTTGCGGTCCTTACCTTTCCTGCACCGTCGTGTCGTACCGCACGCCGTCGGGCACGGGCACGGGCACCGCCACGCTGATGCCGTGGTCGCCGGCGGTCTTGGTGAGGGAATCCACGGCGACGAAGGCGGTGTAGGCGCTCATCAGGCTGAAGTCGAGGGCCAGCCGCTTGATCTGCTCGGGCGCCTCCTTGTCGGTCCCGTCGAGCGCCAGGTCCGACAGCTCCTCGATCCGCGTCCGCGCCCACACGAAGGGGATGCCCTTGTGCTCGGCGGCGTCGAGGCTCACGGGAATGGCCACCTCGCGCGTCTCGCCCGCGACCCTGCCGCGGACCCGCACGGTCGTCCGCGCCTCACCGCCCGTGAACCGCCCCGTCAGGATCACCGGCCGCCCGACGAAGAGGTCGGGAACCCGCTTCGGATACACGTCCGCCACCTGCATCCCGCCCCAGTCCATCTCGATGTCCGTCAGCCCGGGATGGCTCACGCGCCCGAAGAAGTAGTCCATCACCTCGCCTGCGTCGTCGTTGAGGGCGAGGTAGGCGGCGGCGCCCTTGCCGATGCGGGCCAGGCCGTCGAGCAGGTAGCCGTTGGGGCTGGAGCCGACGCCGAAGCTGAAGATGCGGCTGTGGCCGATGCTCTTCTGCACCTCGGCGAGTATCTCCGCCTCGTTGCCGATGAAGCCGTCGGTGAGGAACGCGACGAAGCGCAGCCGCCGCGCCTCGTGGCTGTAGTGGAGCGCGGCGCGAATGCCCTCGATCATCATCGTGCCGCCCTCGCCCTCGAGGGTCGCCAGATAGTTGAGCGCGGCGCGGATGTTCTCGGGCGTGGCCTCGAGCGGCTCGCGGCCCAGTTTCGACGCGCTGTTCGAGAAGCGGATGAGCTGGAACGTGTCGTCGGGCCGCAGGCTCCGCAGCGCCCGCTCGACCGCCTTCTTGGCCTGCGCGATGGGCTTGCCGTTCATCGAGCCCGAGCAGTCGAGCACGAAGATCATCTCCATCGGCGCCCGCTGGGCATTCGCCAGGTCGGCGGGCGGATAGAGCATGAGGGTGAAGAAGCCGCCGCGCTTGTCCCGATGGGCCATGACTGCTGATTTGAGAGTCTTCCCTGCAACACGGTAGCGTAGTACAAAATCCTTGTTCGGCAGGCTGTCGAGCTGGCTGAGCTTCACGCTCGCCTTCTCGGCCGCGGGCTGGCTCTTGGCGATGACGTGGTTGACGCTCCTCAGTTCCTCGATGCCAACTCCCGCATCAATGTCCACCGCGAGGGCGATGTCGTGCCCGCTCCGTTCGCCGGGCTTCAGGTATTGCACCTCGGTCTTCTGGCCCGAGATGCCGTGGCCGCCGCGGGCGACCGCCCCGACCCCCTCCGTGCTGCCGGGCGGGTTGAAGCGCGGGCCGACCACCATCGGGAAGCGGAACTCGTACCAGCCGTCCACATAGGCCAGGGTGTTGAAGTAGAGGACGTTCACGTCAATCTGCTTCCCCGGCTCGATGTTGGCCACGCGCTGGGTGAAGATGTTGGGGCGTTCCTGGGTCATCAGCGAGGCCACGTAGCCCTGCTGCCGCGCCGCGTAGTAGATGCGTTCGGCCTCCTGCCGCTCGCGGATGATGCCCCGAATCCGCCGCTCGCCGACCGTCATCACGAACTCGTTCACCGCCGAGTTCTGCGGCAGAGGGAAGACGTAGACCGCCTCGATCTTCACGCTGTAGGGGTTGTGGAACTGCTGCGTCACCTCGACCGTGGCGATATAGCCGCTGATCGCCGCCTTCACATCCGTGTGCTTCAGCGGCACCGGCACCTCTTTCTCCTCGGTCGGCAGCTTCGCCAGCATCGAGCCGGTCCCCGGCGTATCGTATTGTGGCCCGACGGGCGGCGTCTCCGCCTTCGACGGCACGATCACCCACAACTCCTCCCCCGCCATCGGCCGGCCGAGGGGGCGGGCGTCGCCGCGACCACTGCGCCAGCCGTTGTTCCGTCGGTCTGGAACATGCACAACCACACGGCGCCCGTTCCTGTACTCGATCGTGTAGTCTTCCCCGGGCGCAAGCTCGGTCGGCTCGGGCCGTACCGGCCCCGGCTGGTTGAAGACGCCTGAATCCCCCGCCGAAACACCAGTCGAGCACTTGGTGGCTGTGGAACACTTTGGGGGCAAGGCCCCCGGCCTCGTGGCCCGCCTGGCGCAGGCCGACTCTGACTGAAGCACGGGCAGGAAAAGGACGGCCAGCAACAGGAGTCCGGCAGCGACACAGAGCAGCACCACGAGTGCCCTGCCGTCCTGTTGCTTTCTCTGCGGCCTGCGGTGACGATTGGGTCTCATTTCTCTTCCCCCTTTCCAAGACTGACGGTTGCCTGGATGCGGCGGCCGTCGGGGCCGCCGGCGGTTTCGAGGCGGATGGCGTATTCGGGCTGCACGTCGCCCGCGATCTGGACGTGGATGCGGGCGATGCGGGTCCTGCCCTTCGGCAGCTCGGTGCCTGTGTTGAAGGCGGCGACGACGACGCGGTCGTGCTGCATCGCCGCGGGGTCGTAGTAGGGCGGGGACTTGAAGGCGGGGTGCTCGCCGCCCTCGATGCCGACGATCTTCACGTCGCCCCGCTCGGCGGCCAGCTCGAACTGCCAGGCCGCGAGCGCCTGCTCGCCCGAGTCAATGAACACCTCGACCGCCGCGAAGCGGACGGCCTCATTCGCCCCCTCGTCCTCGCCGGCGACCTGGGCGGCGAGCAAGGTACCGAAGAGCGAGAGTGAGAGGAAGATACGAAGAACCGGCTTCATTGGACGGTTCCCCCATCAAGGCGTGCAAGGTTGGGGCGTGAGCGCTGGGACTCCGTGACCATTTCCGAAGCTCCGAAGGAGCGGGCTATGATAGCCCAGGGCAACGCCCTGGGAAGACGAGGACCGAGGACGATACAGCCCTGAAGGGGCGTACTAGGCCCTGCGGCTGCGTGCGCCCCCCCACCATTACGCGGTAGTACGCCCTTACAGGGCTGAACGGGGGGTGTGCCGTGGTTCCCAGGGCGTTGCCCTGGGCTGTCATAGTACGCCCCGTCGGGGCTCAGGAGACCGACCTTCTTGTGCGCTCCGCCAGGGCTCAAGAAGGCGCCTTTGTCGCGGGGCGGCGGCGGGCGCAGCCTCACGACGGCGGCGGCGAGGGCATCCACGTCGCGGCGGTCAACCAGGCCGTCGCCCGTGATGTCCCAGGCCGCGTCGAGCGCGCGGCGGGTATCGAGGCGCTTCGCCAGGAGGAAGGCGTCGAGAATGTCCACCCGTCCATCGCCGTTAATGTCTGATCTGTCAGGAGTTACGGCTTTCGCTGCGGCGGGCTTCGCGGCCACCCGGGCCGGCGCCTCGCGCGCAGGGCCTAAGTGTATAACTACCAAGAGGATAGCCGCCGCGGCGGCCGCGGCGACGCCCGCCCAGCGGATGGCGGTCCTCGCCCTCCCGCGCGGGGCGAGATGTCGCCGCGCCGAGGCGAGGACCGCTGCATCCACGGCCGGGGGCACGGACGCCTCGGCCCCGAACAGGGCGGCGAGGTCGCCTCTAAGTGCCTTGGGGGCTTGCAGTTGCGATTCGTCGGGCGTGTGGTCGAGCGGCTCTGCCATTTTCGTTCCTCCACCCCCTTGAGCGCGCGAGGGGGCCGAAAGGTTCACGGGAAACATGGCCTCCCCGAGAAGAGCGACTATGGGGCAGCCAGCGCCCATCTGTGGCACTGCGCGGCGGCGCGACCTCCACAGATGGGAGAGATGGGCTGGAATAGCGAGAATCGCCAATCCTCGCCCCTCTGGCCATCTGTGGCGATTCCCTGCCGCCACAGATGGCATGGGGGCCGCGGTCACCCATCCGCGAAGTATCGGCGGGTGCGCTCGTCGTGGCGCAGCGTCTCTAAGGCATTGTGCAGCCTGGACTTAACGGTGCCGATGGGGATGGTGAGGGCGTCGGCGATCTCGGCGAGGGTCAAGCCGTCCACGAAGCGCATGAGCACGACCTCGCGGTGGGACTCGGGCAGGGCGGCCATCACGGCGGCAAGCTCGGAGCGGGAGGCCGAGGGATCTTCAGTGGGCGGCGCCGGGACTTCGGCGAGGGCCTGTGCTTCGGCCGAATGGGACCTATGAGTCCTATCGGAGCGGAGGAGGCCCAGCGAAAGGTGCTTGACCACGGGATAGAGGAAGGTGGTCATTCGGGCGGTGAGGCGGAAGCCGGGGAACTTGCCGAGGAGGTAGGCGAAGGCTTCCTGAAGCACGTCGAGGGCGTCGGCGTCGTTGCCCGTGAAGCGGCGGGCGAGGCGGACGACCCAGTCGCGGTAGCGATAGTAGAGCGCCTCGAAGGCCGCGGGGTCGCCGCGGTTGATGGCCTCGACGAGGGTCTGGTCGTCTCGCGGGTCGTCCTTCACCCAGGCGCCCTCCACCCGGCGGATTCCGCGTGCAGGTATGCACGCCCTACCGCTTCTTGACGATCAACTCGGCGACAGCGCGGCGCAGGCCGGCGATCTGCCAGGCCTTGAGGCCGCTGAAGACCAGGGCGTCGGCGTTGTCGGCGCCGGCCCCGGCGACGCGGCTGGTCTGGATGGCGGCGGCGGCGTGGACCATGGCCTTGAGCTGCTCGCGGTTGAGGCCGTAGCGGCGGCCCAGCTCGACGAGGTATTCGATGAGCTGCTGGCCCTCGCGGAAGGCTTTGAGCCGGATGTCGGCGACGGCGGGCTGGTTGAAGCGCTTGCCGGGCACGAGGAGGGCGTTGCCGCCGCCCGCGCCCTTGTCGTTGGTGTCGAGTGCGGCCTCGCTGCCGAGGGTTTGCCACGGGAGGTGGGCGTTGGCGCCGTTGGCCCACATGCTCAGGAGCATGACGACCGAGGCGGTGTTGCTCTCGGTGTCGCGGTTGGCGCCGCCGTAGGCGCGGATGTCCACGCCCGTGTCGTCGGCGAGGATGCGGCAGCGGCGGTAGGCGTTGGCGTCGTTGAAGCCGCCGATGTACTCGCAGCCGAGAATGCCGTCCATCACGCGGCCCTGCCACATCGGGCGCGAAATGTCGCCGCGCGAGGCCCAGAGGCTGCGGGGCGCGTCGCCGCGGCCCTTCGTCCAAAGCTGGCAGAAGAACTGGAGGGCCAGCCAATCGTCCCAGTGGTACGGCTCGTCGGTCGTCCACCACATGTTCACGCCCCAGTCAATGCGGTGGGTGTTCTTGCCGCCGTAGAAGCACTGCAACTCCGTCTTGTCCCAGCCCCGTTCCTTGAAGTGCTCGATGAACTGGCGCTGGACGGCGAGGAAGGCGTCCTTGTAGTCCTGGCTGAGTGCGTCGCCGATGTAGGGGGCTTTGAGGTAGTGCTCGTTGATGAACTTCTTGTCCTCGCCGCGGCCGGGCCAGTGGCCCGGGTAGTTGTAGGTCTTCTTCGAGAGGGGCGTGGGCCAGCTATCGTCGAAGGGCAGGTAAAGGGCCTCGACGGGTGCGGCGGGGCGGCGGCAGTTCTCGAATGCCTCGCCGCTGACGAGCGGGCCGACGGCGCGGTCGTAGCTGTCCCAGTCCACCTGGATGTCCTTGCCCGCGCCCTTGAGCCTGGGGCGATGGACCCAGAGGTTGGCCACGCAGCGGTGCTCGTGGGCGAGGCGATAGAAGTCGTGGGCGTTCGGCGGGATGCGATAGGCGTTCAGCTCGGGCACGAAGCTCAAGCGGTCGGGCAGGATGAAGTCGAACACCGTCAGCTCGATGGGCAGCTTGATCGGCGGCTCGACGCCATCGGCCTCGACGAGCACGCCGCCCGCGTAGGCGCCGGGCGAGGCGTCCTTCGGGATGAAGATGTCCACGGTCACGGTCTGGTTCTGCTGGTTGGGCACGCGGGGCGCGGAGGCCCCGCCCACAACATCCGGGATGTTGAAGGGGGCGCCGGTGGGCAGGGGCACGCAGTAGGCGGGCTGCCACTGGCCCTTGCCATTCTTCGCGTACCAGTTCTTGAAGACCTCGATCATTTTGCCGCCGATTATTTTGCCTTCTCTGCTCTTCAGCTCCTGCGGGATGATCTGCACGTGGGCCAGCGGCTCGGCCGCGCCGCTCTCGATGCAGATCTGGTAGGAGACGGTTTCGCCGCGCGCGCCGAAGAGTTTGACGCACTTGCCATCCCACACGGCGTTGGCGTCGCGGCTGGCCATGTCGCCGAACATCGCTTCGGGCTTCTCGGGGCTGATCTTGACGAGTGGCGGGGCCGCCCAGGCGTACATCCGCGCCTTCGGGCGAGGGCCGAGGGGCGGGCTGACGGGTGCCTCGAGCTTGGCGAGCGTGGGCGCGGCGGGGAGGGCGGGCGAGGCGATGACGGTGAGCTTCGCGGCCGGCGACACGGCGCCGCCCGGCGCGACGGCGACCACCTCGATCTCGCACTTCTCCGACGGGGGCAGGTCCTCGAGGTACATGGTCGTCGGGCCGTTCGGCTCGGGGTGCTTCACGCGCCAGCGCTCGACGGGCTTGCCGTTGAGTGTGATTCGCCAGCAGAGGACGCCCTTGGCCTCGGCGATGGTGAGCTTGAGGGCGCCAGCGTTCAGGTGCGCCTTCTCGGGCGCGGGCCAGGCCTTGACGGCAAGCGTCGCGGGCGCCTCGGTGAGCGCCTTGCCCAGCTCGACCTCGATGTACGGCTCGCTGCCTTTGGATTGAGCGCTGTGGATCATGTTGTTGTGGTAGGCCAGGTTCCCGCCGTCCATCACAGCCAGGCCGTCGGTGTCGCCGCAGGCGAGGGCGTAGACCAGCTCGGGTGTGAGGGCGACGCTGACCCAGCCGTCGGCAAGCTCCTTGCGTTCGGCCCACGTGTCGAGGGTGTAGCCCGAGGACATGATGACGTCGCAGAACATCGAGCCTGGCCAGGCCCAGGGCTTCTTCGTCGCGGCATCGGCGAGGCAATACGTCGCGCCGTTCGCCGGGCCGTAGGGCTGGGCGCTGGAGCCCTCGGCCCAGTCCTGGTTCACCGTCGAGACGCGGATGTAGCGGAGCATGTCGGCGCCGGCTCGTCGGAGGAAGAGCGTGGCCTTGAGCACCTCGCGGCCTCGGGCGACCGCGGCGTCGAAGCGGATGGCGGCCATTTCCTGGATGCTCTTGAGCTTGAACTGGCCGCACTTGCCCGCGCTGGTGTTTCGTTCGTCGCCGCAGTCGGACAGCCAGATGTCGGCCGTAGCCTTCAGCCGCACCGTTTCGGCGGCGTGTAGACACGTGCCCATCGCCATCCACACAGCCACCCACAACCACTGGCGCTTCATCGGAGCCTCCTAAGAAGGGTGAATAAGGAATGCAGGAAGCCAGGAAAGGAACCAGACGAGGGCGATTGGGGCGAAGAAGCCGGGCCTGGCAGCGTCCGATCCGGTCATGCCTTTTCCTGCCTTCCTGGATTCCTTATAGCCGATCGTCTGGGGGTAACGCAAGGGCGCCTGGGGGCGGGACACGCTACGGCATCAAGCGTACCGCGGCGAAGCCGTGGGGGCGGATGGGCACCGACAGCTTGCCGTCGGCGAACTTCAGCTCTTCCTGGTCGCGCTCGAGGAGGTCGGTGTGGATGGCCTTTGAGAAGCCCCGGGCGGAGATGACCAGCGGCTCGGCGCGGCCCGCGGTCTCCCACAGGCGCAGGATGAGGCCGCCGGCCCTTGGGTCATCGGCTGGCTTCAGGCACGTGGCGATGGCGCGGGCGGGGTCAATGCCAATCTCGCGGGGCAGGGACGCCCCGCCTACATGGCCCGTCGCAACCAGGAGCGGCGTGGCGACGCTGCGGCTCCAGGCCATCGCCTCGGCCTGGTCGTAAGGGCCTTTGTGGGCGCGGAGGGAGTAGCGGAAGCGGAACTCGGTGACGCCGTGCTGGTCTTGCACCACCTCGCGGTAATTCTGGTCGTTGCCCAGGCACTCGAACGCGAGCGGCCCGAGGTCGGTGCGGAGCACGAAGGCGTCGAGCGGGGCAATCGTCACGCCCGGGCCGCCGGGCAGCGAGGCGTCGAGGAAGCCCTGGACGGCGAACCGCCGCGTGTCGGCCCCCGGCAACAGGTCGCCCTCGGGCTGCGGCTTGGGGCGAATCACGGCGCCCGTCGTCTCGATTCGCACCACCGCCCCGTCGCCGAGCAGCGGGAAGAACTGGCACAGGCGTTCCTGCTTCGTCGTCGTCGGCTTCTTTACTCGAATATCGAAGTCCACGCGGTCGAGTTGATCGTAGAGGGTGACGAGATTCGCGATCTCGATTCCGGCCGCCTTGCCCGAGATGCGGAGGCGGGCGAGCACGGCGCCGCGGCCAAGCGATTCGACCTTCACGTCGCTCAGCAGATGCTCCTGGCCGTCGTGATAGACGCTCTGGCAGAGCGCGCGGGCCTCTTTCGCCACGAGTTCCTTGCCGGTCGGCTTGTGGACGACGCTGGCGATGCCGCCCGTCTTCGGGTCCACTGCGAGGCGGTAGAAGGGGCTTTCCAACTCGCCCTCCGTCGCGCGGAGGCGAGGGGACCGAATGACCGAGGGCACGTTTCTCATCTCAAGCGAGGCGATGCCAAGGCCCGGCACCGTGGGCGATATGAAGTACATGACGGAGCGGCCATCCTCCTCGCCGAACTGGCAAGGGTGGGCCTTCACGTCGGGGCCGGTGCCGTCGCCGGCCTGGCGGTCGAGGCGGATGAGGCCGGCTCGCGGCACGGTCAGGGGGTTGAAGAGCGTGAGGCTCGGCTTCGCCTCGTCGAGGCCGGCGGCCTGCCAGGCTTGGTGGCGGAGCTTGAGGGCGAGGGCGTTGAACTCCTGGGCCCACGCTCGGCGGAGGTCGGCGTTGTGGCGCTTGTTGGCGTCGCCGGTGCCGTTCCAGGCGTGGTCGCTGAGCATGGCGAGACACCATTCGGCGCGCTCGCGGTCGGCACGCGTGGCCTCGGCGAGCCTGGGGTCGCGGAGCGAGGCCATGGCGATGAGGGCCTCGGCGGCGAGGAACTGGCGTTCGCCCTCGCGCATGTCGGCTACATACTTGGCGAGGCAGACGGGCCACACGTCCCACGAGTGGCCGAAACAGCCGCGAACGGTCGGGAGGAACGGCGTCTTCGCCTGGTCGGCGTCCACGGCCTGGCAGAATTGCGGGAGCGTGGCGTTGATGAGTTTGGGGCGCTGGCCGCCTTGCTTGTTGTACGCGATGATCTTCTCGGCGAATCCGCGGGCCTGGCCGCCGCTGCCGGGGTTGATGTCGCCGTGGGTGCCGCTGGCGAGGATGGCGCGCGTCCCATACACAGAAAAGGCGTCGCCCAGCTTCGCGTAGTGGGCGACCCAGCCGGGGATGGCGTTCGGCTCGCGGAGCAGCTTCGCCCCCTGGGTGTAGCTGGCGCTGTTCGAGGCGAAGCGGTCCATGACCACGCGCACCTGGCTGCCGTCGGGGCCTTCCCAGAGGAAGAGCGGCGGGTTCTTCAGGCCGCGGAAGGTCGAGTCGTAGCCGTAGTAGGGATTGGAGAGCCAGCGGATCCCGCAGCCGGCGAGGATGGGCGCGACGCCCCAGGGCAGGCTCGGCTCCTCGATGTGCTCGGCCACATCAAGGCAGCGAATGCCCCAGTCGCGCTCGAGCCGTCGCGCGGGGTAGAAGGTGCGGATGGCGCCCTCGACGCCCTGGAAGGCCCAGAGCGAGTTGCACAGGTAGGGGCTGACGTAGAGGCGGCCCTCCTTGATGCGGCGGATCAGCTCGTCCTTGCGCTGCGGATAGTGCTCGACGAAGCAGAGGGCCTCCTGGGTCACGGCGGCGTTGTAGCGGTTCTGGCTCTCGGGCGGCTGGTTGTCGGTGCGGGTCATCTCGTCGAGGTGGCCCTTCACGATGTCGGCGAATGCCTTGCGGGTCTGCTCCTCGGTGAAGCCCCAGGTGTAGTCGGGGCAATTGTCGTTCGTGACGTAGATGGTCCACACGGAGGTGTCCTCCGCGGCGGGGGAGGGGGCAGTGAAAAGTGCAAAATGGAAAATGCAAAGGGCAAAATGGAAGAAAGGGCCGCGTGAGCGAGGGGCTTCATTTTGCCCTTTGCACTTTGCATTTTTCACTTTGCATTCCCCTCTTCGCTCTGTGCCCGAATCCTGTATCCCACGTGGCGCGACTGCATCCATCGGACGGCGAAGATGTCGCGCAGGCCGGCCCAGAGGCGGTTCCAGACGCCGTATTTGGCCTTGCCGCGGGTGCGGGGGTGGTGGCGGACGGGGATTTCCCTGATGCGGGCGCCCTCGAGGCGCAGCAGCGTGGGCAGGAAGCGGTGCATGCCGCGGAACATCTTGATCCGCGACAGGTGCTCGCGGCGCATCACGCGGATCGAGCAGCCCACGTCCTTGATGCTCTCGTGGGTGAGCCAGTTGCGGGTGCCGTTGCCGATCTTCGACGAGATCTTGCGGAGCCAGGAGTCCTGCCGCTTCTGGCGGATGCCGCACACGCAATCGCAGTCGCCGCCCTCGGCGATCTCGAGCATCTTCGGCAGGTCGGCGGGGTCGTTCTGGAGGTCGCCGTCAATCATCGCCACCAGGTCGGCGCGGGCGGCGCGGAAGCCGGCGTCGAGGGCCGCGCTCTGGCCGCAGTTGCGCTCGAAGGAGATCCACCGGACCGCGGGGTCCTGCTTCGCCATCTCCTGCATGCGGGCGAGCGAGGCGTCGGTCGAGCCGTCGTCCACCAGGATCAGCTCGCACTGGGGATAGAGGTCGCCGAGGCCGGCGCGGCAGGCCTCGACGAGGGGGACGACGTTGTCCTCTTCGTCCTTGATCGGCACGACGATCGAGAGGCGCGGCTGGCTCATGGCGGGGGTTCCTAGCTTCCGAGGGCGGCGCGGGGTTTGCGGAAGATGAGCATGAGGTTCCGCACGTAGACGATGCACCCGAACGCCTGGCCCAGGATGAACACGGGGTCGCGGCGCCAGATCGCGTAGATCAGCAGGAGCGTGGAGCCCGACATGCTGAAGTACCAGAAGGCCATGGGGATGACGCTCTGGCCCTTGCGCTCGGAGGCGATCCACTGGACGAGGAATCGGCTGGTGAAGAGCAGTTGCGCGGCGAAGCCCAGGGCAAGCCAGAAGGCGGGGTCGGACGCTCCGAGGGCCGACTTGAGGCTGCGGCGGAAGTCGTCGGTGCGCCCCTCGTCGCGGGCCAGGGCCGCGTCGTGGAGCCGCTGCAGGACCTCGTCGTCGGTCATCGTGCCGAGGGCCTGGTAGAGGGCGGCGCGCGCCGCGGGCAGGTCGCCTCGGGAGCGGGCATCGGCGGCCCTCTTCAGCAGCCCATCGAGGGCCTGCGATTCGTCGGCGGGCTGCTCCCCGCCGTGGCCCGCCGCCGCCACAAGCAGCCCCGCGGCCACCACGGCGACGCACCACACGCGCCGGTCATCTCGCATCCGAATCTCTCCACAGGACCGCCAAGGGCCGTCGCCCCTCCTCGCGGCCATTATACGGCCCGCACCGAAGGGTGGTCAAGGCGGGGCAGGGCACCCGCGGGGCAGCGGGGCGCCGGCACGGATGGGACCTATGGGACCTATGGGACCAATGGGACTCAGAAGGCAAGGGTCCCATCGGTCCCATGTGTCCCATCCGTCCCATGTCTCCCTGGCTTGACTTTCGCCGCGGGGCCTGGCAAGATGCCGCCCGGTTCGGGGTTCCGCATCCTTGCCAGGAGCGTGCACGATGGCAGACGAAGTGGTTCTTGGGCTGATCGGCTGCGGGGGGATGATGGGCGCACACGCGCGAGGGCTGAAGGCCCTGTGGGACGCCGGCCTGCGCGGCTTCCGCGTGGCGGCGACGTGCGACGTGGCGCTCGACCGCGCGGAGAAGCTGGCCGCCGAGGTCGCCGCCTTCCAGGTCACGAAGCCGACCGTCTACGCCGACTTCGAGAAGATGCTGGATGCCGAGAAGGGCCTCGACGCCGTGGACCTGTCGCTCGTGCACCGCGACCACCACAAGATCGCCATCCCGTGCCTCCAGGCCGGCAAGCACGTGACGATCGAGAAGCCGCTCGCCATCACCTGCCGCGCCGCCCAGGCCATCGTCGCCGCGGCGAAGAAGGCCGGCCGCCTGCTCCAGACCGCCGAAAACTACCGCCGCTCGCCCGAGAACCGCGCCATCCGCTGGGCCAACGCCCAGGGCCGCATCGGCGCCAACCGCCAGGTCTACTGGGTGGACGCCGGCGAGCGCCTCTGGTACTGGAACTGGCGCGACCACCGCGACCTCGCCGGCGGCGGTTGGAGCATGGACGGCGGGGTGCACTTCGCCGACCTCTTCCGCTACCACGTGGGCGACGTGAAGAGCCTCTACGCCCTCTCGCGCACCTACTTCCCCACCCGCTACCGCGACCGCGAGAAGCTCACCGACCCCGTGGCGGCGACGGTGGAGGACACGACGCTGGCCGTCCTGGAGTTCGCCAACGGGGTGAGCGGGGTGTGGACCTCGACGATGGCGGCGCCGGGCCGCGGCTTCAACCAGCGCGTCCTCTACGGCGCCCACGGCTCGCTCTCCTGGGGCGCCGGCCTCAAGACCCGCACCGAGGAGGTCGCCATGGCCGACCTCATCGAGCAGCACAAGGCCGCCCTCGGCGAGGCCGAGCGCGAGAAGCTCTTCCCGCGCGGCGTCACCGACACCGTGGCCACGGAGCTGTGGGAGTTCCTCCAGGCGATTCAGGGGAAGGCCACGATTGAGACGGATGGCGTCGAGGGGCTGAAGGCCCTGGCCATTTGCATGGCCCTCTACGAGTCCTCGGTCCTCGGCCAACCCATCGCCATCGCCGACGTCGAGTCCTGCAAGGTCGAAACCTATCAGGCCGACCTCAACGAGGCGGCGGGCTTTTGAAGCCCACTGACGCCGTCCCATGGGTGCGTGTAATCTCCTACGGTCAAGGCTTCCGCGTCTTGAGCCTCCGAAGGAGGCGACGGAATAAAGCCCGCGGCGATGCTTGGGGAGCCGTGGGTTGACGATCCTCCCATGGCCCAGCCCCCGAAGGGGGCGGCGGAGCTTCTTGGTGGTCTGAACGCTCCGTCGCCCCCGTCGGGGGCTACGCCTGTTTCTGGCACGCAAACCCACGGTTCCGCTTCGCTGCACCGTGGGCTTTACTCCGCCACGCCCTTCGGGCGTTCGCCTGCGACCCCTTGACCGTAGGAGATTACACGCACCCCCGTCCCATTCAGGCGTTGACAGGCAGCCCTCCCTATTGTATCATCTTTGTAGATACATGCAGGAGGTCGGACAATGATCACGAGGGTCCAGAAGTGGGGGAATAGCCTCGCCTTGCGAATCCCGCAAGCATTTGCGCGCGAGATGGGGCTTGAGCGGGGGACCTCTGTGGAGGTCTCGCTCCGCCAAGGTAAGGTCATCGTCGAGCCAGTGGAGGAGCCGCCGCTCACGCTGGGGCAACTGCTGGAGGGCGTGACGGAAGGGAACCTCCATCGCGAGGTGGACACCGGCCCGGCCGTAGGGGAGGAAGCCTGGTGAGCCCTGTGGCAGGCTACGTGCCCGAACGTGGCGATGTGGTCTGGATCACGCTCAACCCCCAGGCCGGCCACGAGCAGGCGGGGCGCCGGCCGGCCCTGGTGCTCTCGGCCTCCGCCTACAACGGCAAGGTTGGCCTTGCGATCCTCTGCCCCATCACCAATCAGGTCAAGGGCTACCCGTTCGAGGTGCTGATCCCCGCGGGCACGGGCGTGACGGGGGCCATCCTCGCCGACCAGGCGAAGAGCCTCGACTGGCGCGCCCGTGATGCCCGGCGCATCTGCGTTCTCCCGCCCGCGGCCGTCTCCGAGGCCTTGCGCAAGCTCACGACGCTGCTCGCGCGGTGACTCCCGCTCACCTGCCCTTCGGCCAGTCAATGTCGAGGCCGCCGATCTTGGCGGTGAGCACGATGGCCATGGTGCCGCTCGACTCGCGGCCGCTCGCGCCGAAGAGGACCGAGCTGATTTCGCTCCCCGCCGTGTTCAGGCCGCCGAGGAGGAGCGACTGCCCGTCGCGGACGGTGACGGTGGTGGAGAGCTGGGTCACGTCAATGACGCGCCCCTTCCGGGTGCTGAAGCGGGGCCAGAGCTGGACGGCGATGCGGCCGTCGGAGAGAATCGTCGGGCGCACGGCGAGCTGGCGGCCCACGAAGTCGCGCTCGATCAGGAGCTGGTAGCCGTAGGGTCCCCAGTAGCCCAGGCGGCGGACGTAGACGTCGCCGCCCACGACCAGGGCGCCCTCGGTGCCGCTCTTGACGACGATGAACATCTGCTCGCGGGTGCTCGAGCGGGTGCGGACGACGGAGCCGCCGATGCGGCCGGCAAAGGAGCCGGTGGCGACGCGGACCTGAAGGCCGTTGCGCGCGGCGAGCGGGTTGCCGCCGGCCACGGTCACGTTGCCGCTCCGCGCGCGGAAGGCGCCGCCGGCGTCCATCGCGGCCATCGCCCTCGCATCGAGCTTCTCCACCACGATGCCCACGTTGTCGGGCGACCGGGCGAGCAGGTCGCCCTGCTTGGGCACGCCCCAGAAGGGGTCGCCGCCGGGCGGCGTGGCGCCGAAGGGGAGCTTCTTCCCCGGCTCGGCCTGCGCCGCAGGCTGCGGCGAGGCGGCCACGCGGCGCGGCGCCGGGGCCTGCGGGGCCGTGCCGTAGCCCTGGTAGATGCTGGGGTCCATGCAGCCGGCGGCGAGAAGCGCGAGCCACGCGAATGCGGAATGCGGAATGCGGAGTGCGGGATGGGGAGACAAACGGACAGTGGTCGCCATGGCGCGGCCTCCTGGGCCTGATGGCCCGAACGAGGGACAGAACTCCGGCTTACCCTCATGGTAGAGCGGAAATGGCGCCGTCGCACTACTTCTTGCTCAACTCGGCCAGGACCATCTGGTTCGTGAGCTCTTCGCCGGGTCCCTTCCAGACGAGGGCGCCGTCGCGGGCGATCAGGCAGGCGGTGGGGATGGAGCGGATGCCATAGGCGTCGAAGGTCACCCCCGTGCCGCCCTTGAACTGGTCAATGGCGAGGGGATAGGCGACGGGGTTGGCCTTGAGGAACTCCTCGAGGTCGGCCTTCTCATCCTCCGAGATGCCCATGACGACGAGGCCCTCGGCCTTGTGCTTGGCGTACATCTCGGCCAGATGGGGCATGAGCTTGCGGCACGGGCCGCAGGTGGTGTTCCAGAAGTCCACGACCACCACCTTGCCCTTCAGCCCCTCGAGCGTGAGCGGCTCGGAGCCGAACCAGGCGTCGGCGGCGAGGGGCGGCGCGGCATTCGTCTTCGCTGCCGGCGCCTTGGCGTCCCTGGGAGTCTCCTGCGCGTTCTCGCACGCGGGCAGCAGGGCGGCGGCGAGGAGCAGGGCGATGCGTCTCATCCGGCGAATCTCCTTGTGTGATCCGTGGCGCCTAGTAATCGTATCTGCCTGTGGGCGCGGAGAAGTCGAGCAGTCCGCGGCGTCGCAACTCGAAAGCGAGGGCGAGGAGCTCCGCCATGTCGCGGGTGAGGCGGCAGCCGATCGTGCCGCCATCGCTGGCCTTCTTGTGGCAGGGACTGGTCCGCTGGAGGCGGTAGTCGAAGCTCCTGATGTTGAGGAACTGCGGGACGGCGGTGAAGCAGCGCTTGCCGGGACGGGCGAAGTCGACGAACGGCTCCTTGCCGTAGACGTCGCAGTGCTCGATCGTCGTGTCCCCCTTGTCGGAGTCGACCTGCTCGAGGATGGAGTTGGTGATGGTGTTGGGGGCGCCGCGCAGCTCGAGGCCGCCGGGCACGGTGCAGAAGTCCATCTGGCACGGGGTCGAGGTCTCGAACCGGTAGAGGAGGCAGTTCTCGAACTTGCACACGGGCGGCGGGGGGGCCGGCCCGTCGCCGCGCGGGGGCGGGAGCCCACCCGAGGAGTAGTAGGACGAGTAGACGTAGAAGTACCGCCCCATGCAGATGGAGTTCTTGGCGTGGAGTGTGGAGTAGATGGAGCCGCCGCGGAGGAAGAGGCAGTGGTCGGCCTCGACGGAGCCGCCGGAGTTCTCGACCAGTTCGCCGCCGCTGTAGCGGTAGTTGGTGGCGAAGAGGCAGGCGCGGAGGCGGAGGGCCGCGCGCCCCTTGGTGCCGATGAAGCCGGTGCTCGTCGTGTCGGACGTGCCGGCCATGAAGACCAGCCCATCGAGGGTCAGTTCCGTGGCCTCGACGTCCATGATGCGCCGTTGCACGCGTTTGCCTGAGGGGTCGTAGCCGAGAACGGGCATGACGCCCTTCTTGCCCCGGAGGGTGAGGTTCGCCTTGGACTGGGGCACGACGAGCCGGTCGGGGTAGAAGCCGCCCTCGGTGATGAGGATGACGGCGTTCGGCTCCGCCGCGTCAATCGCCGCCTGGATGGTCTTGAACTGCCCCCGGCCGGACCGGCTGACGGTGAGGGTCTTGCCGAGCTTCTCGGTGGCCCCGGCCATCTCGGCGACGGTGGGCTTGCGCTCGGCGTCGGCGAACGCTTTGGTCTCGCCGTACTCCTCGGTGAGCTTCTCGACGACCTCCTTGAGCGCGGCGAGGTCCTTCTGCTTGTAGAGCTCGACGGCCTGCTTGTAGAGCTTCTCGGCGTTGGCCTCGGCGGTGTGGGTCTTGATCTTGGCGCGGGCCGCGTCCACGGCGTTCTTGTGGCTGGTGAGCCAGGGGGACTCGGCGTAGCGGGCCTCGAGGGCCGCGAGCGCCTCCTCGGCCTCGGTGAACGCCTGTTTCTCGATGAGGCCGAGGACTCGCGAGAAGGAGAAGTCGGCCACGGCCTCCAGGTGACGGTCCACGTCGGCGCCGGCGGCGCGGGCATCCTCGAAGTCCTTCTCCGCGGTGGCGGGGTCGTCGTAGACGAGGGCGAGGAGGGCCGAGGCCAGGAGGTCGTCGCCGCTCTTGCGGTCCACGACCTGCTTGGCGAGGAGGCAGGCGGACTTTGCGGAGAGCCTCCTCCACGGGTGGCCTTCGGCGGCGCCGGCGCCCAGGGTGGCGGTGATCTGGCGTTCGTCGGCGGCCGTGAGGTCGGCGTTGATGCCGGGGATGGCGATCGTGCCCTTTCGGAGGCGCGGCGTGCCGTTGTTGATCCGCTCGATCATCCTCGCCTTGAGCTTGGCCAGGAGGTCCAGTTGCGCCCGCCGGGTGCTCAGTTGCTCGTCGAGCCGCTTGTCGTCGAAGCGCAGCTCGGCGAGGGCCGCGGTCGCCTTCTGGTACTCCCAGTCCCGCAGCAAGGCGTCAATGGGCACGAGCGCGGCGGCATACCGGGCGTCGAGCTGGCGGCTCCGCTCCTCGTCGGCCTTGCGGGCGGCTTCCTCTTTGGCGCGTTTCTCGGCTTCTTCCTTGGCGAGCTTCTCGGCCTCCCCCTTGCTGAGGGGCGCCTTTCTGGGCGGCGCGGCCTCGAGGCGCTCGAGTTCCGCCATCAGGTCCCGGGCCTTGCTCACCTGCAGCGGGGTGCCGAACCGCTCGAGCACGCCGCGCAGGGCGCTGCGGGCCTTCGAGAAGTTCCTCTCGGCGGCGAGCTTCCGGGCCTGCGCCTCGAGCCGACGGTAGGCGGCCTCGGCGTCGTCCTGGATGCGCAGGATGCGTGTCTGGCACTCCCGGCGCAGCGTCTCGTCGCCGAACTGGTCGGCCAGCGCCCGGTACTCCGCCGCCGCGTCGCCGAACCGCTCCTCCTTGAGGGCCGCCTGGACCTTCGGCTCCACCTCCCTCAACACGTCGGCCCACGTGGGGGCCCTGGGCGGCGTCTTCGGAGTGGGCGTGACCTTGGTTGGCTCCTTGGCGGGCGGCTCCTTGGTCGGCGGCGTGGAAGGATCGCGGGCCGGCGGCGTGCGGACCTCGGCGGGGGGCTTCTGCCCGCCGCCGCTGAGGAGGGCGACGAGGATGATGAGGAGCGCAGCCGCGGCGGCCCCCAGCGAGATGAGCAGCGCGAGCTTCCGCGCCTTCTGGCGGCTTGCCTCGGCGCGCTCGGCCAGCGTCGCGTGGAAGGCCTGCCGATCGCCCGTCACCGTCCCCTCCCCGGGGGCGCCCAGGGTGCGCTCGGCGCGCTCGAGGGCGGCGAGCACCTCGTCGGCGGTCTGGAATCGCTCGCCGGGGTCCTTGCGCAGCAGGCGCTGGACGATGCGGCTGAGGGCCGGGGGCGTGCCGGGCACCCGCTCGGCCAGCGAGGGCACGACGGTGCGGGCGTGCTTGAGGAGCACCTCGGTGGTGCTGCGGCCGGTGAAGGGCGGCTCGCCGGCCAGAACGTGGTAGAAGGTGGCGCCGAGCGAGTAGAGGTCGGAGCGCGCGTTCCCTTGCTCGCCCCCGGCGACCTCGGGCGACATGTAGAGCACGGTGCCGGTGATCTGGCCTTCGACCGTCGCGGCCAGGTCGCCCTCCATGCGCTTGGCCAGCCCGAAGTCGGCCACCTTCGCCGTCCCGTCGCGGGACACGAGGATGTTCATTGGCTTGATGTCGCGGTGCACGATGCCCGTGGCGTGAGCCTTGGCGAGCGCGGCACAGGTCTGCTTCATGTAGCCCAGCGCGCGGGCCGGGTCGAGGCGTTTCTCGCGCCGCACGATCTGGCTCAGGTTCTCCCCCTCGACCAGCTCCATCGCAATGTATTGGAGATTGCCCTGCTGCCCGACGGTGTAGATTTCGATGATGTTGGGGTGGTTGATGGCCGCGGCGGCCCGGGCCTCGCGCTGGAAGCGCGTGGCCATCGCCTCGCTCCCCTCTCCCAGCCGCACCACCTTGAGAGCCACCAGGCGGTCGAGCGAGCACTGGCGCGCCTTGTAGACGGCGCCCATCCCCCCGCGGCCCACGAGGCCCACGACCTCGAAATCCCCCATCCTCTGGCCGATCAGGGGGTCAGGCTTCCCCGCCTGCGCGGCGCGCGAAGTGTTCAGGCTCGCCTGGCAGCTCGGACACGTCACCTGCGGCCCAGCCGTCGTGTCGTACTCGAGGATGTGGCCACACTGGGGGCACTTCGCCCGCCGCTTCCCCATACCCAGCCCTCCATGTCGCTGCAACCCTACCGGAGCCTGGAGCCAACAACGTAGACTCCAGTCTAGCGGCACGGCGACGGCAAATCAACTGGGCACTCGACACTCTCGGACGCCTTGTGTATAACTAGAGGGCGGGAGGGCAACGGACAGGAGGATGAGGCGATGGCGACCGCGGGCTCCTTGTGGCTGTGGATGGGACTGGCCGTAGTGGCCGCCGCGTGCTCGGCCTCTCAGGCCGGCGAGCGCGTGCTCCTGGATTTCGACAAGGACTTCGACCCCGCCAAGGTGCCGACCACCGACGTCAAGGTCGAACTGGTCAAGAAAGAAGCCGGCGCCGCGCTGCGCATCGCCAGCGGCCATCGCCAGGACTGGCCCGGCGTCACCCTCAAGGCACCCCAGGGCAAGTGGGACCTCTCGCCCTTCGCACACCTCGCACTCGACGCGAAAAACGTCGGCACCAACGAGGCCACCGTCTGCTGCCGCGTGGACAACCCCGGCGCCGACGGCGTCCGCAACTGCGTGACGGGTCATCTGACCCTCAAGCCGGGCGAGAGCGGCACCCTGCGCGTCGAGATCGAACGAAAGCCTCCCAGTGCAGTTCGTGCAAAACTCTTCGGCATGCGCGGCTACCCGGATGGCTCAAGCGGCCCCGAGCGCGCGATTGACCCGAGGAACGTCACGCAACTTCTCGTCTTCGTGCCCAGGCCAAAGGAGGACCACACCTTCGAGATTGACAACATCCGCGTCGGCGGCAGCTACGTCCCGCCCCCCGTGGACCCCGACAAGGTGAAGAGCTTCTTCCCCTTCATTGACACCTTCGGCCAGTACATCCACAAGGACTGGCCCGGCAAGACCCACTCGCTCGACGACCTGAAGACGCACCTGGAGGCCGAGCGGAAGGACCTCGCCGACAAGCCCGGCCCCGCCGAATGGGACCAGTACGGCGGCTGGAAGGACGGCCCCGCCCTCAAGGCCACAGGCTTCTTCCGCGTCGAGAAGATCCAAAGCAAGTGGTGGCTCGTGGACCCCGAGGGCAAGCTGTTCTGGTCCCACGGCACCGACTGCGTCCGCGCGAACGACTCGACGCCCACCGACGGGCGCCAGGGCTGGTTCCAGGACTTCCCCGGCGACAAGGCGGAGTTCAAGGAGTTCTTCTCCACGGGCCGCACCCTCCACGGCCACTACGCCGGAAAAACCGTCACCTGCTTCAGCTTCCTGCTGGTGAACTGCAAGCGGAAGTACGGCGACGGCTGGCGCGACGCGGTCGCCGACATGGCCCATCGCCGCCTGCGGAGCTGGGGGATGAACACCATCGCCAACTGGTCCGACCCCGCCGTCTACCTGATGAAGCGGACCCCGTACACGGCGACGGTCCACTTCGGCGGGAAGCTCCTCGAGGGCAGCCAGGGCTACTGGGGCAAGTTCCGCGACGTCTTCGACCCCGGCTTCCGCGACGAGGTCCGCAAGGCCATGGCCGCACAGACCGGCAAGGCCGCGGGCGACCCCTGGTGCATCGGCTTCTTCGTGGACAACGAGATCGCCTGGGGCGACGAGGTCTCGCTCGCCGTCGCCGCGCTTGCCTCGCCCCCCGACCAGGTGGCGAAGAAGGTCTTCCTCGACGACCTGAAGGCGAAGTACGGCGACATCGCCAAGCTCAACGCCGCCTGGGGCACGAGCCACGCCTCGTGGGATGCCCTCCTCGCCCACCGCGGCGCGCCCGACAAGGCGAAGGCCCACGACGACCTCGCCGCCTTCTACACGAAGACCGCCGAGACCTACTTCAAGACCATTCGCGAGGCCGTGAAGGAGGTGGCGCCCAACCAGCTCTACCTGGGCTGCCGCTTCGCCTGGGTGAACGACCGCGCCGCCCGCGCCGCCGCGCCCTACTGCGACGTCGTGAGCTACAACTTCTACCGCCGCTCGATCGCCGGCTTCCGCTATCCCGGCGGCGACAAGCCGCTCATCGTCGGCGAGTTCCACTTCGGCGCACTCGACCGCGGCATGTTCCACACCGGCCTCGTGCCCGTGAAGGACCAGGCCGAGCGCGCGAAGGCCTACCGCGACTACGTGGAGGGCGCGCTACGCCACCCCCAGTTCGTCGGCACCCACTGGTTCAAGTACACCGACGAACCGGCGACCGGCCGCGCGCTCGACGAGGAGAACTACCAGATCGGCCTCCTCGACGGCTGCGACACGCCCTATCCCGAGACCATCGAGGCCCTCCGCGCCGTCGGCTACCGCATGTACGCGACCCGCCTCGGCGCGAAGTGAGGGGGTGCGAGCCAATACTGTTCGGCACGGTTGTTGCTTTGGGAGAGCAGCGAGTCGTCGAACCTGGCTCGCACAACCGGAACCGTGAGGCATGACAATCTCTTACAACCGCATGACAA
>Ga0307379_10000597_pt1 | contig 60312 bp, 65 predicted proteins | sample UN2MG_FD_202237 | JGI IMG/M metagenome (GOLD analysis project Ga0307379, IMG submission 202237) | Soil microbial communities from Risofladan, Vaasa, Finland - UN-2 | ecosystem: Environmental > Terrestrial > Soil > Coastal area > Acid sulfate soil | place: Finland: Risofladan, Vaasa | collected... | reverse complement strand
CCAAACTGAGACTAACATTTGTTTAGCTGTTGGTGAAGAATTGTGTAAACCTGTTCTCTTTATCAATAAGGTTGACCGTCTCATTAGTGAATTGAAGCTTCCCCCCAATAAGGTCTTTGAGCGCATTGATACTATTATTTCTCAAGTTAATGTTTTAATTAAGAAGATTGCTCCTAAGGAATTCGCCAAAGATTGGCAAGTTAAATTCCAAAACAATAGTGTTGCTATTGGCAGCGCTAAAGATGGTTGGGCTTTTACTTTAGATGTTTTGAAAGAAGCAGGTTATCAAAATCCCGATATTGTTTTTGAGAAATATGCTGCTAATGACAGACAATGGCTCCGTGACAATCTTCATTTAGAGGATGCTTTATTGCGTATGGTTATCCAACATTTACCCAATCCTGCCCAAGCTCAAAAATACAAGATCCCCCATATTTGGAGTGGTGATGTCAATTCTGAAGCAGGTCAATCCTTGGTTAATTGTAATCGCGATGGTCCTTTAATTGGCATGATTACTAAAGTTTTCATTGATCCTAAGAGTAAACGACCTACTCTTATTGGTAGGGTCTTTTCTGGCACGATCAGGTCTGGCCAAGAACTTGAGCTTATTGGTCAGAAGAGGAAAGTACCCGTCAAACGTTTAGGTGTTATGGAAATAACTGATATCCTCGATTGTGATGAAATTCCTGCTGGCAATCTCTTTGCGGTTTTTGGCTTTATTGCTCCCAGTGGAGAATCTTTCCGAGAACCGGGTTTAGATGTTGCTGGTTTTGAAGAAATTTCCTATGCTGCTGAAGCAGTTGTTAGTCGAGCTATTGAAGCAGTTGATCCTCAAGATATTGCTAAATTAGGTGATGTTGTTTCTAAATGGATTATGGCTGATCCTACTGCCTCTTTCCGTCATGATAAAGAAAGCAACAAATATGTTCTTGCTGGTATCGATCCTTTACAGATTGAAATTCTTACTAAAAGAATCAATGAACAAGTAAAGATCCTTGTGAATGAACCTATTATCGTTTATCGTGAAAGAATTTCTCATGAAGGAATTGAGATTCATACCAAATCACCTAATGGTCATAACCGTCTCAAACTCTACATTGAGCCACTTGATGACAAAGCTATTGCTTTAATTAAGAAGGGCGAAATCAATATGGATCAAAATGATAAAGACCGAGCTGGTATTCTTCGTGATAAAGCTGGTTGGGATGCCAAGTTTGCTCGTAAGATTTGGGATATTGAAGGTCAAAACATGCTTATCGATGCCAGTTCTGGTGTCCAAAGAATGGATCGAATCAAACAATATGTTATTCAAATCTTCAAAGACTTTACATACAAATCAACAGTTGCCCAAGAACCAACCCTCGGTTTGAAAGTTGTTATTACAGATGCAACCATTCATACTGATCCTGCACACACTGGTTTCTCTGAAATTCTCGGTATGACAACTTCAGCTTTGAATATTTCCTTCCTTACTGCTGAACCACATATTTACGAACCAATGCTCCGTGTTGACATTAAATCTCCAAAAGATTACATGGGTTCTCTTATGAGCTTAATTAGCCAACATCGTGGACGCGTTGAAGATACAATTGATGAAGGCGAACAAGTTCGAGTTAAAGGAGTAGTTCCTACCAGCGAAACACTTGGTGATTATGCTGAAAAAATTAGAAGTGCTACTTCTGGTCGAGCTTTCTGGGGTTATGAATTCGTTGGTTTTGAACGATTACCTACAAATATGGAAGAAGAAATCATTATTGAGATCCGAAAACGTAAAGGTTTAACCGAAGAAGTTCCCATCCCAGATAATTGGTCTCGTTTTGTTTATAAGAGACAATAAAAAAACGAGAGTACTTATTTACTCTCACCCTTCTTTCTTTTTATTTACTAATAATTCATTTGTTTTTTTGTAGCGTTTTTCTCCGAGAGCAGTTTTTAGCAAATCATCATTGTATCCTTTTTCCTTCAGCACTTGAATTATTTTAGCAATGCGATCATCAAATCCTCTTGAAAAACTAGTACCTAGTTGAATTTCTAGAGGTACAACAGGGAGAGAATATTCTCCATAAGAGATTTTTCTAATATATGTCCAAATATCTGGTCCTGCTTCCCAGATACTTTCCCATTTCTCTTTCATACCTTCTGGAGCAGTAAGATGAGCTACTTCAACTTTTGTATTGTGAATTATCCATCTAGCAAATACCCAATCAAAACCCCACTCATCTTTACTCTCCACAACTGGTTGCTCTTTTGTTGATAACCAAAGGTTATCTGGTGTTTCATTAAGTAAGCTTTCTCTTTTGCTATCATCATAAAAATCTGTCATAAGATTACTCAAAAAATGAACTGTTTTTGGCTCTTTAACCAATATATCAACATCATTTGGTATCAAGTCACACCCTTGGAGTTTTGTAGCTATAGAACCAATTATTGACCATTCATGATTCACTTCTGAAAGTGACTCATATGAGTTTTTCAAAAATACATCTAATGCCTTTTGCCATTTATTAGTTTTTAAAACCATTTCCATCGATTAGTTTAATTTTTGATGTTTTTTAAATATTACTAGTTGGTAAGAGAACTAAAAGTAAATACGTTTATTATTATTCGAAGAACTCTCTTGGCTTTATACTGCTTAGTAAAAGACTCAATTCTCCTTGTGTTAGATTTTCGATATTCTTCCGTTCGAATGTTTTCCGGAAATTTCATACTGATTTTTTTAGAGTAATTAAGAAGGAATTACCCAAGCTAAAGGTTGAATTTGAGTATGAAGCAACTATTTCTAAATATCTTATCCCAGATAAATAGTCCCAATTTGTCTACAAACGACAATAGAAAAATGAGTAATTGTGAGAGATCTTTTCTCTCTACTCGTATTTTTTCTTTTTCATTATGTAATTGGATAAGTGCTATTTTTGTGGTTTTTTATTAACAGAAATTTGATTTAACCTTTGTTAATAAGTGAATGAAAGATAAAGAAAAAAGAAATTAATTTCTAATTCTTTATTTGATGGGATTCAAGTTAAAGAACTAGAAAATTATTATTCTTATACAGGCAACAAGCCAGCTTCACCAGCAAGCAAATTCATCCAATAATCTCTGCCTGATTGACTCCCTGCTTCATAGCTATATGAGAAATAGGGATCATAATCGAATGTATATGTTGGATATGATAGTTGATTATCTCCAATATTCTGTTCAATTGTTAAATGTGCTGGATAACTTTCCCACCAATTGAATACGCCATATATAGTTCGATGTATACTTATATCAAATTCATAGACTACCTTTAGTGTTATATGTGCTCCACTCTGTTTTAAAGTCCAAAGCTCTCCAGAATATTCACCATTATCTAGTTGTACTTGCCAATTCACTGTCAAATCTTTAGATACACTTGTCCAATCATTTGAATAATCAATGTCAACATAACCCAATCTTTTCCAAGAATTTACTTCGTCTCCTGTTACATAGGTATCAACATCGACAGAGCTTGGGGGTGTAGAGGTGACACTAGCTTGTATCTGTCCACCAAATCCTCCTGGTGTTGGATCCCAACCTAATTGTGCAGTATAGGTCCATTGAAATTGTTGCCCACTGCCATAAGAATTATCTTCATACCATATACCTGCTAATGACATAAATGATTCGTCTGTCGTCCAGTGATTATATGCATAAAGACTAACTCGAGCATTTTGTATTGTATACCAAGTATCAGCAAGAAAAGCAGGCTTGTTATAGGTTTGAACTAAATAATTAGTTGACAACCAATAATCGGTATAATGAGAATCAAATGGATTATAAACTAATGAAGGAGCATTTTTTGTATAAAAATCAAATTCAAGAAAATCAGGATAATTCAAATAAAATAGTGATGGATCAATTGTCATTGCATCAGGTTTTATCTTGAAATTAGTCACTCTATCAATTCCTTCTGCATCACCATATACACTTACTGTGCCAAGATTTCTTTCAAGATAGAAATTCTGCCCAGTTAGAGTTGTTGAAGAAGAGATTGTTGTGTAGATATCCTTGGGAGTATAAGGTTTAGAACTTGTTGTATATGCTCTGATTCTAATATTTCCATTTTTAATAGAAAATGAGCCGGTATCGTATGCACCCGTTGAAGGATTACATGTAACTGTTTTTATAGCAGTTCCTGTATAATCATAGATTCTTACATAGACTGTAGTGCCTGTTATTGCATAATTATATCCAGTTAAACCTTCTGGTGTTATATCTAAAGATAATGGATCAGCATTTATTCTCTGAATATTATCAATAGTTTCATCATCAAGTACAGTTCCAGTTATTCTTATAACGCTATCTAATTTTCTCAAATAGACTGGACTTCTATATGCACCACTATAACCACTGTAACCTGATTTGGTCACTACTAAACTGTATGGAGCATCAGCAGTTACTCCAGTAAAGGAATAGTATCCATAAGTATTGGTATATCTCACACCCACTTGTACAAATTCATACATGTCTATAACGAATGCCCATCCAAATAATGCTACTCTTGCATTATAAATTGGAGTACTTGTTCCACTCTCCTTTACATACCCGGATATGGTTTGTGTTGGTGTAGGAGGTGGTTTTATAGGCTCTATAGGTTCTATATAGATACCCATTACATTTACTGCGCCAAATATTGAAGATGCAAGAAATGTAAAAATTAACAAAACACCTAGTTTCTTACTTATCATTTTTATATCACATTTCATTTATTTTTATACAATTATTATACAATCGATTATATAAATATTATATAATAAATCGAAAAATAAAATATAAAAAGTATATATTCGTATTCTAAAAAATGCAATTGAATTAATTCTTTTTTTAAATAAATATTGAGAAAAGATTTTACCTCAAGGATCAGCTTTTTTTTCAAGCTTTTTTTGTTCTTGAGTTCTTACACTTTTCCAGAGATAAAGTGAAGCATATGAACGGTATGGTTTCCATCTTTCTGCAAATTTCTCTGCTTCCTTTGGTTTTGGCAAATCCTCGAAATCATAGTTTATTACTAATGCTTTTCTTAAACCTAAATCATCTGGAGCGAAAATATCTTCACGCCTTAAAGTGAACATCAGAAACATTTGAGCTGACCATTTACCTATTCCTTTAATTTGAACTAACTCATCGATTATTTCTTGATCAGCCATTTCTGGAAATCGATCAGGAGTAATGGTTTTATCCTTGAATTTCTCTGCTAAACTATACAAATAGCCTCTTTTTTGTTTTGAAATGCCAGCTGAAACTAATTCCTCCTCACTTTTTTTGAGCAATAAATCAGGTGTTGGTTTCTTGTTTTTAAATAGTTCATAGAATTTTTTTATTATACTATTTGCTGCTTTTCCACTTATTTGCTGTGCTATAATTGTTTCAACAAGATCAAGAAAATAGGATTCACTCTGCCTTAGAGTAATTGTGCCTTCCTTTTGAATTATTTTCCCTAACACTTTATCTTTTTTTAGAAAATCTATTATTTCATTCATTGAAAAATCAAAATAACAATACAAGATATTAAATTAAAGGTTAATTATCAATCGACTTATTTTTCATAATATAAATGAACATAACTAAAGCAATTTGGAATATGTGAATCATAAACTCCATGCGGATTTAAAGACCAACCAGGATGGATTTGTGGGGAGAATTCATTATAATTTAATTTCTGAAATCTAGAGAAATTCATTCGCAGCAAATTAAGATTATTTAAGGGATGTATTTCTTTTCCAAATAATGAGAACATACCTTTCCATGGAAAAGCTAATTCCACAGTCCATCCTTCATCTACGTCTGATGAATCATTGATTGTTCCCTGAACTTCAACAGCTGTTTTTAATCCTGGAAAATCCCAATCCATAAAAGCCCAACGTCGTCCACGAGGATGTTTATTGAATCGAAGTTCATCCTGAAAACCACCAAGAATGTCTACTTTGTGATTCAACAGATCAAATTCAGGAATGTCAAATCGGCTGTTTTTCTTATAGGCATCTTGCCAGATGTAAAATACTTCATAACATGTACCTAACGCATTAATTTGAAATTCATAGTAGCAATCTTCACCCGCTATGAAAACTTCAATGTCATTTTCGGTGTAAATAAGAGAATCTCTTTCAGATAGTTTTGCTTGTATATTTGGTTCTTTAGCCCAAAATGCGATATAGAGATTGTTTTCATCCCATAGTGAAGCTATTTTTGTATCAAGAAAAGCAGGTTCACCTGTCACCATATCAACAAATGAGTGGGATTTTTTTGCATTCTTCCAAACTTGTTTTTTTAAATTACCATCAATAGCAATAGGTTCTGTAATTTGAAATGCATTATAATGAGCTATTGAATTTCCTGTTAAACCATACAACCACATCACCATTAGCAATTAATGATACTTTGTTTTAAGGATTTGTGCTTTTTGTATTGTTGAGTGAAGCATCCTAGAAACGATTTTTATTTCTCGTTTTTTATTTGAACCAATTCTATTGTAGAGAGAGCAGAATGGCAGAGAGGGCACCTATGATGTAACTTCACCCAATCTCTCATATGATCTTTGTGACCTGCTGCATCACATTTTGGACAACCAGATAGCTCAGAAGCTCCTTTAACAGGTTTTAAACAAATAATGCAACGAACTATTGCTCCACAACAATGGCATCTAATTTTATTTGTAGGAAGTGAGGAAAAGCAATTTGGACAAGTAAATTCATTACTTTGTTCAGCACCATTTATTCCTTCTACTAGTTGTGTTGTGAATGTTCTATTGTTAATAGTATTTTGAATTCTTTCTCGTATTCTTGAATTATGACTTTGTCGATAAATAAAAAATCCGATTATAATAATAGTAACTACAATAAAAGCTATTAGAATGTATAGCCATTTACCTATTGGTTCAGATGGTATCTCATAATCGAGCTCAAAATTAACTTGAATATTTACAGCAGTTGCATCACTTACAAAAAGAACGATCATATAAATATCAGTGCTATCTGTTTCATAAATACCTGAAGCAGAACCACGAGCATGAAGAGAAAGTGTTTCTATTGTAATATTAGTTACATAATAACTAGGAGTTTCTATCATTTGTGCCCATTCTAGAAAATCCTTCGGAGACATCAGCAATACATCAAGATATTTATCTGAGGGAGCGATTGATATAGTCCAGTATATATCAAATTCTGGGGAAATCATTTCTGTTTCAATATTTGCATATTCATAATAGCTTAGTGTAAATTCTCCTGAGAGAGATGTAACAGGACTAATGCTAATAATCTGGTTTGTTGTAAAAGAAAATAGAATAAATAAAATTGTGATTCTAAATAAGATATTCTTCCACTTTTTTCTCATTTTGAATAAACCCTAGCTAGTTAAAATCATAAGAGCTAAATCCACTTTTCATGAGAGTATTTAACTTTGTTATTTTTAAAAGTATTCTAATTAAAAGGTAAGAGAAAAATAGAGAAGAAAGAAAAAGTAAAAGAGTGTATGGACAATTTAGATGGGTTCAAAATCACCCTTAGAAGCGCCACAGACTGGACAAACCCAATCATCAGGCAAATCTTCAAATCTTGTGCCAGGAGCAACACCTGAATCAGGATCGCCTTCGTCTTCGTCGTAGATGTATCCACAGACTGTACATTCATATTTTGCCATTGGTTGTAATCTCCAATTTATTTTGAGAGAATTGCTATTTCTTTTTTAGACTTTAACAATTATTAAGTGTTTTGAACTTTGAACAACTATAAAAAGATGTTCTTTAAAATTATGAAATTATATCTTTTTAAGTATCTTCTCATTATTTTTCAGTTGTTCTTATTATCAGTTCAAATACATCTTAACAATTGGTTTTTTTTTTTCATTTTACTAAAATTATTAGTTAAAAGCTAGATATTTATCATTCTGTAAAGCTATTTCTTATCCACTCCAAATTTTCTCGGTAAATTCTTTTGCTGTTTTGTAGTATTCTTGTGCATTTCTTCGTACTTTTATTGCTATATGTCGAACTGAATTGGAATTTTTATCCACAAACCTTAGAGTTAGAATTGTTTTCTTGAATAAGCTTGGAATTAGAATTAATAGACCAACTCCTAAGAAAAGAAAGCCAAGTCCCAATGGGAGGCTGTCTCCATCATTACCAAAGAGATCAGCAATATATACAATTAATGCGAATATCCCAAGCAATGATAATAGTGAACCAAGAATTATTCCTATAAGATTAAATGCAGAATAATTTACAGAGGAACCTCTAAAATCTTCACGTTTAATATCTAAGTGAAGATTTCCAGCCATAATTGTTTTATGGCCTTCTATTGCTAGTTTTTCTTCATCAACATCTATAGTCATTTGTTTCATTCTTTGTAAATGAATCAAACGTGCTATGAAATTCATACCTAATGGTATTCTTTCATGTGGCATGAAAATAGTTGATTTATTTGTTATTGTATAGTTAATCTTTGCCATATTATACGCCTTTTTCCTAATGATTCATTCGTGAACCAATAAGCTAATGGTTTTCAATTATAAACGGTCACTGTGTTATTTGTTTATCATTTATTAGATTTCGGATTGAGTCACATTCCGTTAATTTACAAAGATTTTTAACTCTGCTTTTTTCGCACTGGTTTTTTGTCGTTTATAGCTTTTAAAAGAAAATTTGTCGAGAGTTTTCATAAGTTGAAATTAGAAGTATTAACTTCCTTGGAGAGTTTGTCAAATGAAAATCTGTATGGTAACTGATACCTATCATCCTAGCTTCGATGGTATTGTTCGTTATCTTGATTATCTTATTCCTAAATTACTCGAGAAAGGTCATCAAATAACTGTTGTTTGTCCTTGGTTTAAAGGTGAAAAAAGTGTTGACTCTCCACGTGCAGGTTTAAAAATTATTCGTACATCTAATTCTCGGATTCGATCGAATGCCTATTATTTTGCTTTTCCCGATCTTCGCTTAGTGAAAGCGATTATTGAATCTGACTTTGTTGTCCTTCATTCTCTTATGCCTCTTGGCACTTTCGGTGGGGTTATTGCTAAGCTTTTCAGAAAAAAAATTGGTTTTTGGTGCCATCATGATGAACGAGTAATACTAAATGATATCATGCATTTCAAACCAATTATCGTTAGTTTTCTTTACAAGCTCATTCGTAAATATTATACAAAAATAGTCGATGTTTTCTTTCATGCAACAGAAAGATTCCGTCGAAAGCTTATTTCGTTTGGGGCTCCTTCTGATAGAATTGTTCATACACCTTTTGCAATTAATACTAGAATATTTCATCCAAATCCTGAAATTAATCTTCGAGAAAGGTTTAATTTACCATCAAATGCGATAATTGCTACTTATCTAGGTCGTCTTTCTGTTGAGAAAAATGTTGATAATATCTTACAAGCACTAGATTCTGCTATGGATGAACATCAAAATTTATACGCACTAGTAGTTGGTGGTGGTCCGGATAAGGAAAAATTCCTTGCAATTGAACGAAGAAACGAAGATCGATTCATTTTTACAGGATTCATACCAGAAAATGAATTGCAAAGTCATTATGCTGTTAGTGATATTTTTGTCACCCCTACTCTTAATGAAAGTTCTTGTTTCACTGTTTTTGAATCTATGACTTGTCGTGTTCCAGTTATTACTTCTGAGAAGGATCATGATCCAGATATAATCCATATGGAAAATGCTTTGTTAGTTCAAAATGTTCTCGATGTGAATGAGATTAAAAATCTGATTCTATTACTATCTTCGAATGAGAAATTCCGTAAATTTCTTGGATATAATGGGCAAAAATTAATTTCTTCTCGTACGTGGGATAATCACTCAAATCGTTTTATGAGTGCCCTTGAAACTCAACTCTTAGATCGAGAATTAATTCAAACAAATAAGAATCGACCTGAAATATTAGAAAAGACTGAGAAACGACTTTCCCGATTAAAACGTGTCATTGGATTGTGATAAGCTATTTCTTTTTCTACAAAGTAAAAAGTGGCGAAGAAACGACAATTTCAACCGTCTTCCGCGCTCCCGGGAACTTAGAGCAACGAAATATTTTTTTATTGTCTTTTTCCTTCAAAAATCCTACACTCCCTCCGAAACATACAGTTTCCGGATGAGTCTTTTTGAAGGCTTTTTCTTCGCCAATATATCTTTTGTTTTCTTCTTTAAAGAATTTTTCATTATCATTATCATGAAATTTTACAAAAAGTTTGTTTTAGAAATTAACTAAATTATGTTAATGTTTTTCAGATTATTTCTTTTTTTAGTTAGCTATTTTCTTTTTGATAATTTTTATTTTCCTCAAGGATAATTTAATAAAGAACACCTCAAAAGTAAAATTACATTCCATAGGTAACGCTTAATTAAGTATTGGGGTAAATGACAGGTGTTTATGTTATGAAAATATGTTTTATCGTTGACTCATATAAACCAATTTATGATGGGGTTGTGCGTTACTTTGATTCTGTTATCCCTGCTTTGATAGAAGCTGGACATGAAGTTTCTCTTGTTTGTCCGCATATTCCAGGGACGGAAAAATTTGAACATCCTTATAAAGGGTTAGAGGTTATTAGATGTTTTACTCCTGGATTTTATACTCAGGGCTATTATGTTGCATTACCAGATCGTGAGCTAGTTAAAGCAGTTAAGAAATCGGATTATGTGGTAATTCATTCTTTAGCTACATTAGGAGTAATTGGTGGATTTATTGCTCGTTTTTGTAGAAAGAAAACTGGTCTATTTGTTCATCAAGATGAACGCTTAGTTATGCTTGAAATGTTAAATGATCCTCTTTGGATTACTAATTTTACTGTTTCATTGATTTCAGAAATCTTTTATCCATGTTTTATAGATGCATTCTTTTGTGCTACTGTTCGATTTAAAGGGAAACTCTTAGATTACAAAGTTCCTGAGGAGAAGATCTTCTTCACTCCTTTTGCAATTGATTCAAAGCGATTTAATCCAAATAACAAATCTGTAAATATTAGAGAACGGCATAATATTCCTAATGATGCTATTGTTTCTCTATTTGTTGGGAGAGTATCAGTTGAGAAAAACATCAAAAATCTTATTTTAGCAATGGATTTAGCTATGAATGAAATTCCTAATCTTTATGCTCTATTTGTTGGGAAAAAAACTGACATTAGTCTAATTCCAAAGAAATTACAAAATCCTGAGAGGATGATTTTCACTGGTTTTGTACCTGATGAAGAATTACCTTGTTATTATGCTTACTCAGATTTCTTTTCTTCTCCTTCAATTAATGAATCAACTTGTTTTACTGTTTTCGAAGCAATGTCTAGTGGATTACCGGTTATTACTTCTGAATACCGTCATGATAATGATATTATTCATATGGAAAACGCTATTTTAATTAAAAACTTGAGAAAAATTGAGGACATTAAGGAAAGTATTCTTCTCTTAGCAACTGATGAAAAACTTCGCAAAAAAATTGGTAAGAATGGAAAAAAATTAATCGATTCCAGAACTTGGAAGTATCATATTTCAGAGTTTGAACGTGGTATAAAGTATGCTTTTAGCAAACAAAAGAAAAGAAGAAAAGCAAAATACAATCGCATGTAATTTTGTTAGCTTTTTTTATTCAAGATAAGATGGTTTACCTTTCATCATTTTGTAAATAAATCTTAGTACTGTCTCATTTTGTGGAAACGTTTGTAGAAGCGCTTCTTTGTTCATAAATTTCATCTCTTTCTTTTTTAGTTGTAAATGAGAAGGTAATGAGATTAGATTTTTTTCAATAGCAAAAAGTATTGAATTTTCGATTGATATTTTTTCTCTTTTAATTAGTACTGCCCATTTGTCTTCTATAATAGTTGGACCATAAATTACACTATTATTTGTCAAATATTTAGTTAAAAATTTCTCTTGCTCTGGATTATCAACTGGAGGACCTTGATTCCATTGATATTTGTCAACATACTGATCTTCACAAACTATTGTGGTAATTATTTTTTCATCAATATCTATTGAATTAATTTTAATTATTCGAAAACCTTCAGAGGAAAGATGATTGTTTATACTTCTCTCGAATTTCCTTAATTGCCCCCATAGAATATCATCTACAATTGCTGGTTTTTTATGAATCATAGATATTATACACAAATCACTTTTTCTTATTTCTTCTATTCGACTAGCATTCATGATGATCTTTTTTGGAAAGAAATAATTAATTGAAGGATTTCTGAGATAGTTTTCAGCTGCAGCTATAAATTCATTTAGAGCCTGTTGTTTAACTGCTGAAGCAACATTTCTATATTTATCAGTTGGATCTAATACTATCAATGGTTCATTTTCAAATTTCTTATTATTACAAACTTCTTCATTATTGAATTTCACTATTTTACCAGGCAAATTTTTGATGTTTTTTAGCGCTTCCAAAAATTTCCCATCATTATAAATAATCAATAATTCAACTAAATAACCAGAGAACCCATGAACTTTGATTTCAGCTCCATATGTTTCTACTCCTCTCATGAATTGTTTGAGTAATCGAACTTCATCATTTGCACCAGCTGGTAAGTTTTTGACAATGAATTTTTTATGTAATGGTGATCTATCAACTGGACTACGAACTCTCATACCATTTTCTATTTCATAACAAGGAATGATTTCTATTTCAAAATCATCTTTTTTCGAGAATAAATAGGGATGATTTGCATGTTTTTTTTGCCATGGTAAATCAATACCTTTCTTAACTATCTTTATGATCCTATCTGGTTCTATTAAACTACCATAAGGGAGTTTTATGAAAATGTCCAAATCACGATTACCTGAAAGCCAAGTATCTCGAGAGAATGAACCACATAATTCTATTTTTGCATTAATTCCCTCTTTATCTAAAATAGAAGAGATTTTTTCTTTTATTGATGTGTATTCACTTTCTAGTCTTTCTCGTTCTTCCGTCTTTGGTCTAATTTTTGAAAGAACTTCTAAGTGAATTTTAGCATAATCTTCTTCCTTAAACAACTTTTCATCCTCTTTTTTGTTTATTCTTCTAATTTTATCTCAAATAAGTTTGTATAATTTGGACCCGTTGGTTCTAACACACTTTTCTTTAATCTAAAATTAGTTATCTTTACACTCCCGAAAAATTCCTCTTTGTTTTGTTTTATTTTATTTACTAATGTACTTTTATTTCCTATTTTCTTGACTCGACCGATTGTTAAATGACATTTAAATGGTCGCTTCTCTTTTCTTAAATTAAATTGTGAACAAATTTCCTCGATTTTTTTGGCAAGAATTGATAATTCATTATTTCCATTAGTAATATCAATATAAATTGCGTTTATATACTCAAAGCTTGGAAGACAGCCCATTCCTTTTAATTCTATACTAAAAGATGGTGAAGCTATTTTTTCAAATTCAGATTGCAATTTTGGTACAATAGATTCCTCAATATCACCTAGGAATTTTAGAGTGAAGTGAAGATTCTCTTTCGCAACAAAATTTATTCTACCATTTGGATCTTCTAGATCTTTTTGAATAGAAACAATTTTTTGTGTAATATCTTTGTCTTCTATATCGACTGCAAAAAATGCTCTAATCATTGCTTCAAACACTCCTATGTATAGAAAACAAGCACCAAACTAGCATTAAAGTTTAATGCCATTTTGTAACATCATCAAATATTTTATTAGTAACTGGTAAATTGTTTGATTTTGTTGAGTGAAAAAAAATGTTTCGAATCTCTGCGGAAGCAAAAGTACATTCTACTGAAAACCCCGGTAAAGTACTACGTGCTCTCGAGACAATCCTTTCGGGTGAAAATCAGGAACGAATGATTGGATATGAAAGATATATTTGTATCGAAAGTAGAGATCATTCCGCTCTTGAAAAGTTGTATGATCTGTTTAGGCAACAAAGAATATTAGATGTTGCTCGAAAAACCTTAAGGAAAGGTATAGTTGGTAATTCCACCATTTTCTATCTTAATAAACAGGTGGCTTTTGTTAACAGACTTAATTTTTGTGATGAAGAAGGAGAATCTCCATTAGGACCTATAAGAGTTGAGATTGAATATCAAAATATCGATTATTTAATTGATTGGTTAGCTCCTTTTACGAAGAATGGTTCCGAAGTAAAATTAGTAAAATCATTTCCATAAAAGTAATTTTTAGTTTTCTTCCTCATTCAAATCTTTTCGATTCAAATTTATTTCTAAACCATCATATGCTATTATTGCTTCTGGAAATTCTTCTCTTGCTTGTTTTTCTAACGAGTTATCTCCTTTGTGTCGTGGAGAGATATGTGTCAAATACAATCTCTTTGCATTTGCTTTTCTAGCGATTTTAGAAGACCATCTTGCTGTGGAATGCAAACGTTCTAGTGCCTTTTCTTCATGCTCATCGCTAAAAGTTGACTCCAAAACTAAAATATCAGCATCCATGGCAAATGGAACAAATTCTTCTTCATCATATAGACCATCGTAAGCTATTACAATCTTGAATCCTTTTCTTTTTGGCCCTAAGATCATTTCTGGTGTGACAATTTTATTTTCTTCAGAAAGAACTGATTTGCCTTTTTGCAATTGTTGCCATTTTAAGCCTTTTTCAACTTTCAAAGCTATTGCTTTTTCTTTATTAAAACGACCAAGACGATCTTTTTCAATAAAAGCATAAGCTAGTGTATAGACAGAATGCGCGACTCTCTTAGAGATTATTTGATAATCTTCTTCTTCACAAACAAATCCTCCTTCATTTTCAAAAAATTCAATTTGATACTTGAAACCGAAATTTGATCTAGCACCTAAAGTATTTTCAAAAAAGAAAATTGTTCCAGGAGGGCCATAAATCTTCAATGGAGCCGTTCTTTCCATAAGATTCATTGTGTTTAATAAACCAAAAATACCAAAGATATGATCTCCATGTAAATGTGAGATAAATATCTTCATTATTTTCTGAAAGTTAACATTATATTTCATAATTTGATATTGAGCACCTTCCCCACAATCAAACAGTAAAATTTCACCGGTATCTCTTTGCAAGGCAATGCTCGAAAGAAACCTATCTTTTTGTGGTACTGAACCAGATGTTCCAAGAAAAATTAAACGTATGGTAGTCATTTCTTTCTGCATACTCCTATAGTTCTAGTAAGAGAACGGTGAATGTAAATTTTTTCAAAGTGATCCACTTGAAAGCCAGCATTTTCAGCGATATCCTTTAATGGTATTTCTTCAAACATGCCAACAGAGATTACTCCATTTTTTATTAGTATTTTATTAGCATCTTCAAAAAATCCTTCCAGCAAATTTGTGATTTCCTTACCATAAGTCGAGGTAGATCTCCCATAGGGGGGATCTGTTGCTATTGATTTTATTTTATTTGTAAATGGAAGTTGTTTTGCATCTGCCATTAGAAAATCAAATTTAATATTAGGAGAAAAGTGACTTATGTTAGTTCTGGCTCCTTTAAGCATTTTGTTGTCAAGATCTGATCCAATTAAATTACAACCTATTAATGCCCCTTCTATCAAGATTCCCCCTGGACCACAGAAAGGATCTAATAGGATTTCACCTGGTGTTGCTTGAGCCAAATTAACCATTAACCTAGCAAATCTAGGTTCGAGTGTTCCCGGTTTAAAAAATGGTCGTAAATCTGGTCGACGATTTTCAAAAGAGCCTTTTTGTCTTGCGAAAACTTCTATTCCAAATAAAAATTCATTTTCAGTAAATAATAAAACAAATGTTATATCAGGATTTTCCATTAATCCTTTACATTTTCCTTTTGTTTGATTCCAGATTATTTTCCCAATTGAATTCTCGAGAGATATTGAAACAAGCTCTTTGAAAATTTTTCCAATTCTATACACTCGAACTTTGTATGTTTGATTTGGTTGTAAATAATTATTGAAATCAACATTTTTTTCAATATAATCTAATATTTCCGTGATTGTATTATTAATGAGTTCCTTTCTAACAAGTAATTGTGCTGACCTTCGACAATATACTGCTCTTTTTGCTACATTTAATGCATTTTTTTCCTCACAATCTAGAATTAAACACTGTTTCTTTTGTTGTTTAATAAAAAATGGTGAATTCTCACTTTCTAGAATTGATCTAATTTCAATTGTAGGTAAAACTGGGTGTGTTCCAGATAGTTGAAAAAAATATTGATCTAAGTTTGTCATCTATTTTCTACTCAGTGAGATATTTCATTAACTCTTCTCTAGTTCTTTTTTAATCAAAGGAGCAACAGGTATTGTAGAATATTTAGAAGGTATAGTATCAGTTCCGATAATTTCTTCTGCGCCTGCATTCATAATTTTCTCACCAGCATTATTACATAGCATCAAATGAGTGCTTGCAACAAATACTCTACCTACACTCATTTCTTGTAAAGCTTTTATTGATTTGATTATTGTTCCTCCTGTTCTTATAACCTCATCAGCAATTATAACATCCTTACCCTTTACAGGAATTTCATGAGGATTAAGTTTTGTTTCACCAGAAATAGGATCTCTATTTTTTTCGAAGAAATCTGTTTCAACATTCATAGTTTTACCAATGATCGAAACTCGTTCTTTTGCACCATAATCAGGAGCAAGGACTAATGGATTGTTTAAATTCTTTTTTAGGAAGTACTTTCCAAATTCTGGCATAGCAGAAAAATTATGAAAGAATTTTTCTTTTCCTTTTAAAACCTCAGGATTATGGATATCAATTACATAAAGTTTGTTTGCAGGAGTAGCCTCTAAAACTCTCATAACATTATAAATGCTAACAACTTCCCCTCGTAAAAGCCTTCTATCTTTTGCACCATAAGCTAAGTATGGAGTAACAATTGAGATGTTTTTAGCTCCAAATTCTTGTGCAGTATAAATAAGCTGTATAAGACTTAATAAATTCGAATCTTGAGGTGGAATAATTGATTGAACAATAATTGTGTTTTTATCACATTTCTCATCTGATAAAATTAAATCCCTTTCTCCATCAGGAAAAAATTTGTGTTGAACATCAATATGATCAGCACTCATTAAATCCGCAAGTTGTTTACCAATATGAGGTTGACCAGGTCCAGAGATAATAGTAACCATTCAAATCTACCAAATTTTGATTATACAAGATACTTTCAATAATTATTATTTAATAAAATTACTTGGAATTTGAGCATTCACGAAGTTTTAAGATGAGCTTTTATACATTATGATTGTTCGTCCTCGTTTTTCAATCAAAACAGCTTTAGTCTTCGAACAGATTTTATTTATATCCGCATTTAAATCATCTGTGAGGAAATTCTGTAAGAATTTTATTTTAACGATTTTATTGCGATCTAATTGTTTTGTTATCTCCTCAAAGATTGAATCAGTTAAGCCATTCTTGCCTATTTGGACATTAGCTTTCTCATTTCTCACTTCTGAAAGCTCATTTTTGAGTTTCTTTTTCAAATTAGCAGTCAAGTAATATCACATCTATATAGTGTACGAAAACAAAACTGCTTTTAAAATTAGATGTAAGTTTTTGAATTATATAAAATATCAAACACTTTTCAAGTGGGAATAGGTGGTAAAAAGAACATTTTATTGTTTAGAGCGAACAATAAAATGTTGTCGGGATTATTACCACCATTTAAGAAGGTCTTTCGAGTTTCTGGTCTTGTTTCGGATCGAGGGTTTGAGTTTCTAAATTACCAATCTGTTCTCCAATTTCATAAGGACTGGCATCGGATTTAACATAGAAACCAATAAGCATCAAGATAGGACCAATCGCCCAAGTTGCTATTGCAATTGTTAGAAAAATATAGGGTGAGACTGTTATAAAACTGTCAATAAGAAACATTAGCATACCAAAAATAATTGTTGAAAAACCAATTGAGAAATAACCAATTCGTTTTTTAGCTGCTTTATTATCCGAATTTTTGTACGTTAAGAGGAGAAAGATTATGCCTACTACAATAAATAAGGAGGGAATTACCTGGGAGCTTATTTTTCCTAACCAATTATCAGTTGTTTTATAACCACCAATTACATCCTCAACTACCCAGTCATTTAGTACACCAAGTGTTGCCAATATAATAGCTATAATTGTGATTATTGCAACTGAAAACCAATTTATTTTCTCTGCACCAAAGTATATACCAATAGTTCCTAAGAACAAAGTCATAGCACCTAATACACCAGCTACGATACAAATATCTCTTAAAATATTAGCAGCTAGTAGAGATTTATAAGCAACTGCAAAATTTATTCCGTTGAAAATTAAAGACAATGACCAACCAATAAATCCAGCTGAGAATAATTGATTTAATCTCTTCCTTGGATTTTTACTTAAGAAGATTATACTGATTACTGCAGAAATGAGTCCACCAGCAATCCAAGCAATTGAGTTATACAAATTGAATACAGTTATCATTTTTTCCCACTCATTAAAAGGTGAGAAATAAGCTATTTAAAATACACATTATGAAAAAAATGCATTAAATCATTGATTTAGAGGATAAGATTACAAATATCCTTTATGCAACCTATGCTTTTTTGTTTTTTAGGGGGGTTTTAAAAAGAATGGTTTAGAGGATTTTTTGTTAATAGAGTAATTGTTTATCACTTGTAATTATCAGAGTCGATTACTATGTTTAAAGATTTGTTAGCAGCTATGCATAAGGAATTTTCTTCATCACAAGAAGAATTAAATGATTCATTGCTAAGAAGAACAGACTTGGAGTTCAAACCAATTCAATGTCCTAAATCTTGTCAACCTTTATCATCTAAGGAATGTCAAATTTGTTCGCATAAAAAAGAATATCGCAGAAGTCATCAATCAGGTTCAAATCTGATTACCATAATTTGTGATTGGAATGCAGAAATTGAAGGATAATTAGAGAGTTTAATTACTTTGGGAAAATCCTTTATTGTTATTCTTATTTCTCTTTTATTTGTGTTTAAAAAGGTAAATACTAACATTTTGTTAAGAAAATTTCGGATCGGGTATAATTTGAAATTTAAGCTTAGCAAGAGTATGTTAAGAAAACTCCTAATGGGTACTACAATTGTAAATTATATATTATTAATAACATACTTGTTTTTACTTATCTCTTCTTTTACTTTGGGGAATTACACTATTTTTATTTTATCAATTCCAGCATATATAATTTCTAAGAGTTGGATTTTAATCGTTGGATTATTTGGATTAGAGGGATGCATATTAGCTTATTATTGGTATAAAAATAGAAACACTCTACAAATTGATTTAAATGAAAACGAACTAATCCAAACAATAAATCAACCAGTGACTGATCAATTGCCTTTTGATTCTGACATTTTTAATCAAGAATTAGTGGATTCGGATGAAACTGATGAAATTAATCAAGAATTTATTATTTCAGAATTCGATAGAGAAAATTCTAGTAATGAATCTATTTTACCTCTTAATCCAAATTCATCATCAAGAAATATTTTCAGTGCTGAACTATCTGGAACTGAAAAGGAATTTGATTTACTCTGGGAAGAGGCAATTAAACATGTCAGTACAGCAAATTCAAATAATAAAAAAAAAACTGGGGAGCAGCATAAGTTAATTGATGAAGATTCCATTCAAACTGAATTGCCTTCTGAATATACGAAGAATACTGAAAAGAAAATTAATGATGAAGAGCATTCTAAAAAATTAATTCATGAATCATCATCTATAGTTAATTCTAATAAAAAAGAAAAAAATATTTCCTTTGAAAATAGACCATCCATAATACAAGCACAACATAAGGAGCTATTTAATGAGATTGCTTTGAATAATTGGATTTACGCAAAAAGCTCTGATCGTGATAGAGTAGGCATCTTTAAAATAGCACTTGATGAATCACGTTTTCGAGAGAAGGATATAAGATATCTAATAGAAAATGGAATTCTACATAAATTGCTTATACCTTTTCATAGTGGTGCCTTTTGTATTTACTCTATATATGAAGGTGAAGATAAGAAATTAATGAAAAATTATATCGCGAATCTGTGCAAAAAAAAACAAGTAAAGATAAATCAAAAAACAATTGCAATAATAAATTATCAAGAATTGGGATTAGAGAAGAAAAATTGGCGACTTGATCTTCAGATAGGAGAGAATATCTTAGGATTAATATGGATTAGTAATTTTTTAATTAATGATGAAATGACTAATTCTTATGCAATTTCCTTCCAGAAGAAAAAAGAACTAAAGGCACTCTTTGCAGCTGCTCAATTAAAAATAGGTGGGAACGAAAATACTACCTTAATTCTCACAGACTATAATGAAAGTGTACAACTAATTAACAATTATATTAGATCAACTGGATACGGAAAAGCTAAAGTTTTAGCGATTGGAGAAAATAGCTTTGAAAAAGAGTTTCTCAAAATTATTCAAGGTAATATTCTTGTTTAAAGAAGAGAAATAAAAAAACTAGTAATCATCCTCTTCTTCATCTTTAATTGTTTCAAGAATTGAAATAGCTTTCCAAATAATTGTTCTAGCATGAACAGGACAATTGGGATCTAAACTTGTTTCTTCTAAAATACTTGTTGCAATATTTGCTCTAATAGCAGGAGATGGTTCTTGTTCAATATTATTTAATGCCTCTAAAGCATCGCTTGCACTCCTACGAATATTTCGAGGAACACTTGTATCATCACTTATATCTTTTAATATTCTATATGCTAATTCTTGATCTTCAGACATGATGGCCACCGCCTTTTTCATGAAAAAAACAATAATTTCTTCTATTCTTCTTGAATATTCAAAAGAGGCAACAATTAACGATTATTTGAATATTGCTATTGTGATGAAGAATTAAAAGCATTATATAATACGTTATTTTGTTGATTATTTTTCTAATATTTTCTCAAATTCAAAAACAATTTTTAACAAGCAAGTAGATGCAAGATAAGAAATTTTGCCTAGATTTATCCGTTGAATATTAAATTCGTTAATTATTTTCTCATTTTCTTCTGAAACATCATGTCTTCCCCCCAAGATAAAAAGGAAATTCTTATTTGTTTCGAAGGTCTCAAGAAAATTCTCATATGACTTACCTCTTTCATGTAAGTAATAGATATTCGTTTCATCTTTTGGAATTATTTTAAGAAAGGTTTCAAGATTCGTATTTTGAAACCAGTTAATGTCATTTTTTTGTTGATAACTATCAATTGTGAATGTATCCATAGGAGTTTGTATTTTTTCTTTTAGTAAAGAAGCAATTTCGATTTCATCATATAATGAAATTTTTGAACATAATTCCTTAACTTTTAAAATATGAGGATTTTCTTTTGAAAATAGTGCATAATAGGTTATTTTCAAATCTTTATTTCTGTTAGGAAAAAGTGTAAGAATATTTCTTGCTACTACATCAATTTTTGAGGCACCAGGCAAATCTTTCAAAGAAAAATCTCTGATTGGAGGTTTTGCTTCTATAATTACCAAAAAATTAATTCTCTTTTTCTCAGTAGTCAATATTGTCCCCTTTTCAGAAATTATTAGATTTCACAATAAAATCAAAAATTTGGTAAATTTGAGAGGAATCTTACCTCTCAAGAAAAGAAATAGCTTTAGGTATCCTTTCGCTCATCTTTTGATCTAATCTTTACACTACCTCTATGTACTGCACATGAAACACAATAATATTTTGTTGTTCTTTGGCGAGGAATAAAGGTACCTTCTTTTCTAAGTTCTCTTGCTAGAGTAGGATCAATAAGAGTAACATATTTTGTTTCTTTTTTAGCTTTATCAGCAGGTACTTGTCTTCCGCAAGATGAACATTGAATCATTCCACCTTTGCCTTTTGAGCCTTTTGATCTTCCGCCAGATTTTCTTTTTTTAGTCATTTTTTCTCGACCAACTATATATACATAATATTTTCAAGTTTATTAAACTATATAATGTGATTTCGTACCGAATCTCTATTAAAGATTTGTGATTCACTTGAGATTCTTTAGGTTAACTTATAATATTAATCTTAGTTTTATTTGTAATTTATTACAGAAAAAAGCCAAAAAAATACTTTTACAAAAACCTTTTTACTTCTAATAGCTCTTAAAATGAAAGCAGAATTAGTGCCACAAGGTTGAGTTATTATGGATTCAGGTTATCTAAATCGGGAAGATCCTAAAGAGACATCAAAAGCATTCAAACGTCTTAAAAAGAAAATATCAATTGATAACCTTTGGATATATATACTCCGATTATTGTTAGAGAAAGAAATGTATGGATATGAATTAAGAGATTCCATTAAAAATCGTTTTGGATTTGAACCTGCAACAGTCACTTCTTACACAATTCTCTATAAACTTGAAAAGGATGAATTAGTAACTTCCCATATTAAAGACAATCCAGAAGGAAGGCCTGATAGGAAATATTACACTATAACTGAAGAAGGAAAAAAAGCGATGAGAGAAGCTAAAGGTCTTTTTGATGAAATTATGGGGAAAATATTTGATATAGAATTTTAATTTAATAAAAATAAAAAAAAAGTAGATTGCCTTAACTGTTTATTAAGGCATATTTATGAAATTTCAATTAATTCAGATTTTGTATATACTTCTACTTTTCCATTTCTAATCATTACGTTGTTTTCTAATCGTTGACCACCAAAACCTTTTACATATACTCCTGGTTCAATAGTAAATACCATCCCTTCTTCAACAACAACTTCTTGCCAATTTTTAAGTTCCTTTTCATCTGTTGGTTTAGGTCTTACTGCAGGAGAATCATGTACTGTTAATCCTAATCCATGTCCAAGAGAATGTGGCATAGAATAACCAGCTTCATCCATTATATCTGTTACAGCTTGGGAGATATTCCAAAGGGGAACTCCTATATCGATAGACTCAATAGCAGCATTATATGCTTTAATAGTTGTATCGCGGATTTTTTCTTGTTCTTCATTTAGTTTCCCAAAAGTTAGTGGAACGGTAATATCACAACAATATCCTTCATAGAGTGCTCCAAAATCGATTAAAGCTAATCCTTTCTCTGAAAAATGATTATTTCCAGCAGGTGGATGACAATGAATCATGTGTGATCTCTGTGTGTTAGCAATGAGAGATGGAAAAGCATTATCTTCTGCTCCTTTTTCCCTCATATATTTCATCACAGCAAAGGAAAGATCGTTCTCAGTTCCCCTATTCTCTTCTGCAAACTTACGAATGAGATTTATAGTATCATTGCCAATTTTTGCTGCTTCAATCAATTTCTCTAACTCTTCTGGACTCTTGGTGGCACGTAATTCAGTAAATTTATTAGAAACGATATTTGGATCATTGAAAATTTTTCCGTGAGGGAATTCCTCTTGTAATGTTAAAATAAATCTATATGGAATATTGGAATTAACACCAATTACTGGATTATCCTTTTTAATTGTATTTTTAATATAGCTAATAGCCCCTCCAGCCCATCTATTTGCATAATCCTTGAAATCTAAAATAAAATCTACTTGAGCATGGTCTTCAGCAAGCTGTAAATCCCAAGGAACAAGACAAGTTTCTCCTCCTGAGGTTAAAACCAAAGTAGCATCCATAATATGTCCTGTTAAATAACGCATATTCACGTCTCGAGCATTCTCCCAATCAGCAATGAGAATTGCATCAATGGAACTTTTCTCCATAAATTGTGTCAAACTATCAAGTTTCTCTTGTGTAATAGGTCGCATGATTTTACCAACCAATAGCTGTTTTTAATTTATACAATATAAAACGTTTTTAAGATTTAAAAATCATTTTTTTAAATTGTATTCAATATTTAGAAATAAATAAGGAAATTTCTTAAAAGAGGTATTAATTCAAAACACTTAAACTGAGTGAGAAAGTGAAATGCATTTACCAGATTTTCTAAAAGAGGATTGGATGAAAAAAACAGATATTAGATTATCAACAGATGATGAAATAGCATCTCTACTTGAAATTATTATAACAGCATATACTCCCATTGAGTTTATTCTGGGACGAAAACCTCGTGGAATGTTAGAAACATCAGAGAAAATTAAAGAACGTATAGATAATGGAACCATTTATTCCATTTTATTTGAAGGAGAATTAATAGGAACTTTTACCATTAAAAGAAATGAAAAATATAATTTGATGGAAGTACAAAAAGTAGCTGTTAAGCAGAAGATGCAAAATAAAGGATTTGGTTCTTTTATTATGGAAACTGCAGAACATCTTGTTAGGCTAATGGAAGAAAGGAAAATTATTATAGAAACCTATGAAGATCACAAACAATTGGTTGATTTTTATTTACATAGAGGGTATAAAACAATTGATCAAAAAGAGAGAAAAGGTAATATCGTTTTAACAATGGAAAAAAAACTCTGGAGGGAAGACTAAGATTGCATATTGAAGTAATTCACGGAGAAAATTTTAGCTCAAATTCTTTTATTCTCATAGAAGAAACCAAGAAAAAATTGTTAATAATTGATTTAGGATTAAGTGGAGAATTAACTAAATATGCTTTAAGAAAAAAACTGAGGGAAATTTGTGGAGATAATACCAGAATTCAAGTAGAGGTATTTTTAACACATTGTCATGTAGACCATATTTTAGGTTCAGATAATCTTTCTGATTTTAACAACATATTATATAGTTCAAGTCCATTAACTGCTAAACACATCAATAATAATGATGGAATTTCGCTAATTTCACAATTTGGTTTGCAAGATGAGATTAATTTTCAAATTAAAAAAGAATACAAAGATACTGAAATTATCCCTTTTGCTGGAGCAAAAATGGAAGTAATTCATTCCCCTGGTCATACAGATGGTTCAGCAGTTATTTACGATCACATCACTAAATCATTATTTGCAGGGGATGTTGTTTTTGATGGTGGTGCGTGCGGAAGAACGGATTTACCTACTGGAGATAGAAAGAAATTAATTATAACACTTAGTAAACTTGCAGATTTGGATATAGAACATCTCTATAGTGGTCATGGTCCAGATTTACACAAAAATGTCCGAGAAAATATACTTAGCGCAAAAAAAATGCTTGAAATGTGGTAAAATACAAAAAATAAAAAGAAGAGAATAGTTGAAGCAATTTGCTTCAAACTTATCTTATTTTTGCTAGTGAAGTTATAATTGACCACTGATAATCAATATAATCTTTGTATGATTGTTTTAATTCTGGTTTGATACCTCTAAAGCGCCCTTGATATTGTAAGTATTCTTCAAGTGGTTTTCGTTTTGTTGGATCTTCATATTTTTTACTCAATGATGAGATTTCAATATCACCATTCACTGCTTCCCAGAGTATCTGTGCACCAGATTGAACAGCTAATTTTCCAACTTCAATTGTTTTCTCTGATGGAAAACGCCAACCTACAGCACATGGGGCAAGAAGATAAATGAATTTGAAACCTTTCATCTGTTGAGCTTTTTGTAATTTTTCAATGAAATCTCTAGGATATGATGTATTGGCAGTTGCAACATATGGTAAATTATGAGTCCACATAATAAGAGAAATATCTTTTGGAAAACCTACTCGACCATTTGGTGTGGTAGTTGTTCTAGCACCAGGTGGAGTAGCACCGGATTTTTGAACACCCGTATTACTATAGCTTTCATTAGAGTAAGTTACATAAATCATATTATCGTTTCTTTCAGCAGCACCAGAAATAGTAGCTAAACCAATATCAACACTTCCTCCATCACCAGCCCAAGCTAGAACAGTGGTATCATTGTTGCCTTTAGCTTCCAAAGCAGCAGAAATACCTGCTGCTGCAGATGCTGCAGCTGCAAAAGCAATATTCAAAACTGGAACTGCAATAGATGATTTTGGATAGGGTCCTTGCCATACTGATGTACAACAAGCAGGTATAGACATAATCACATTTTCACCAAGAGCTTTCAAAGCATATCGTAAACCTAATGATGAAGAACATCCTGCACAAGCAGCATGACCAGGTAGAACTGATTCAGGGAGTCTTAAAATTTCTTTAGTAGTTACCATTTTTCATTCACCTTTTTAGAGTCTCGAGATCTTTTTCAATCAAGTCAGCAGCATATTCTGCTGTGACATCCATTCCACTTAGACCTTCTATATGATGGAATGCTTTTGGATGATTACTTCCTTCATAGAGTGCAGCCATGGTATCAATTGCTAGGACTCCTTTAAAACCATAAGAAGGAGCTCGTTCAATAAAGTGAATTGTATCAATGTTTTTACACAATTCCCTAAATTCTTCATCTGGAAATGGTCTTAAAACTCTAATTCGTATTAAGCCAACATTATAACCTTTCTCTTTTAAGATATCAATCGCCACTTCAATTTCTTCTGCAATAGATGAATGAGAGACGATAATGTGTTTGGTTTTTGCATCTATTCCATAAATGTCAAGTAAATCACCGTGGAATTTTCCAAAACGCTTCTTATAATCAGCACAAACATCTTTGATAATTTGTTTTGCACGATAGGTGGATTCCATTATATTGAACCGTTTCCCTCTGAAGTGTTCTGGATATGAAAGATTGCTATGAGTAACTGGGTTTTTTGGATCTAACTTGAAATGCTTAGGATTGTAAGGTGGTAAAAAGTCATCAACTTCCTTTTGTCGTGGCATATCAACTGGTGCACTTGTATGTGAGAGAATAAAAGCATCTTGACAGACCAGTGAAGGCATATACACATGTTCATGTTCACCAACTTTGTAAGCCATTAAACAAGTATCAAATACTTCTTGGACATTTTTACAATAGTATTGTATACAACCAGAATCACGCAAACCCATTGAGTCTTGAGTTTGAGCCCAGATTGACCAAGCAGGAGCTAATTCTCGGTTAACAATACTCATAACAGTAGGAAAACGAGCTAAAGCAGCCCACCAAACCAATTCTGCCATGTATAAAAGCCCATGAGATGATGTCGATGAAAATGTTCTTGCTCCAGTAGCAGAAGCACCAATTAAAGCACCAGCTGCACTATGTTCGCTTTCTACCTTTATATATTTAGCACCCATGGTTCCTCCATCTACAAAATCAGAAACTTTTTCAATACAACCAGTTGATGGCGTAATTGGGTAAGCTGCAACTACTTCAACTCGAGCCATTTTAGCAGCATAAGCTGCTGCATGATTTCCACTAATAATAAGTGTTAAGGGATCATCATGCCCTAATGATATTGGAGGTTTATTTGTTACAGTCATTTTATTTTTCCTCCTCGGTATCCTCAATAAATTCGGTTTCCTTAACCATCTCTATACAGTGTCTTGGACATTCATTTGCGCAAATTCCGCATCCTTTACAGTAATCGTAATCAATGATTATTTTACCTTTTTCATGAGAGGGATCTTTTTCATCCAATTCAATACATGGTTCTGGACAATAAAGAACACAAATTTCGCAGCGAGTACACTCATCATGATTTATAATTGGACGGTAAGTTCTCCAAAGTCCTGTTTTTCCAGCAGCACCTTTGGTGGGTTTTGAACTCCAAGTTTCTACTTCAAAATCATCTTTCACTTTTGGCAAAATTATTTTCCTCCATTACTATATGGGATAATTTCATTAAAGCCCCTCTTAGCTGCTTCGAGGTTTTTTTCCCATATACGTTCGTTTAATTGATCTTTTAGTGCTTCTAATACTGATTCTAATTTTACCAATCCAGTTGCTTTTGCAACAGCACCAGTCATTATTGTATTAGTTATATAGCTCTCAGCAATTCTTAACTCAAGATCAATAGCTATTTGTGTAGCATCCACCCAGAACTTCTTACATTTTAATTCAGGAAATGGAACTTCTTTGTTTGAATTGACCACTAGAGTACTTTGATCTGATAATCCTTGAACATACAATATCTTTGGTAAAGCTGGATCTAGTACTGCAACTACTGTTGGATTGTAAATCTGAGAATGACGTTTGATATAAGAATCTGATATTCGGGTATACGTTACTACAGGCGCACCTCTTCTTTCAGCACCATAGAAGGCAAATGCTTGGACGAATTTTCCTTCAGCATGAGCAGCTCCTGCAAGAATTTTTGCAGATGTAACAGCTCCTTGTCCGCCTCTACCGTGCCATCGAATTTCTTCATACATGATGCAAGTCACCAATACTATTCAAAGGTTACTTTTTTTGATTATTATTTTTAACTCTTTGCTTGTAATTTGGGTTCAAATTCATTTAGTATTAAATGAACACCCAAAAAGTGTTATTTTAAACTCATAAATAATCTAAAGTTGAGAATAATAACACTTACATCTCTTAAGATTGTTCTGTATTTCTTATTTAATACTTTCCATGATTTGAAGTAATGGACTCATAATGTGAAAAAAAAAGTAAAAAAATGTTAAAATGGTAGCCCGGAGCGGATTCGAACCACCGTCCCAGGATTCAGAGTCCTGGATGATTGACCACTACACCACCGGGCTATTGTTTACTATTTTTCCTCACTTTACGTGGTATTTATTTATTTTGTTGGTTTGTTTCTTTAACCAATTTTAAAGGGTTTTGTTTATTCATTAATTGGTAAATTCCAACAATGTTTTTTCGCTAATTTATTTAAAAAACAATGGAGCCCTGATTATTTAAAAAAATAATTAGGTGAATAATTTACCATTTCCATTTATTATATCAATTTGATGGGATTTTCTAAACCTTTGAAAGGACTTTCTAATAATTCGTGGATTTAAACATAAAAAAGTGGTATCAAAACTTATTTCAAAGCATGAAAAAAGAGACGAAAATCTTCGTCTCAAAAGTTATTATAAATCTGATTTGTTAGCAGAATCGTCTTCTTCGTTTGTAGCTGATCCTTCAGTTCCCTCGATTACTTCTTCTGCTATTTCTTCAGCAATATCTTCTATGGCATCTTCGACTTTCTCTTCATCTACTGTTCCATCGTCTTCTACTGCTTCTTCAATAGCATCTTCTAATTCTTCTTCAACAACTTCCTCTAAAACTTCTTCAATTATTTCATCTTCGTCTTCAATAGCTTCCTCGATTGCTTCTTCGACTGCTTCTTCTAGAGCATCATCATCATCATCTTCTTCTTGCGCTTCTTCTAATGCTTCTTCAATGAACTCTTCGTTTTCTTCTTCTGCATCATCAGCTATTCGTTCGATTTCTTCAACTACAGCTTCAGTATATTCATCTTTTTCTATTTTCTCTTCAACTGCTTCAACGACTGCTTTTCTATAACCTTCTCTTGCTCTTATTTCCTGAGGAGTTGATTGCATATCTTTTAACAATCTATTCATTTCAGGAGGGGTAATTTTTGCATCTTCAAGATATTCTATGAACCATCGTCCGAGTCTTCGTATTTCTAAAGGATGACCATATTTTTCTTGATAAATTTCCATTACTTTTTGTGCTACTTCTGCAATATTAGTACATTCAAAAACACCTTCACTATTTCTTCCATCAAAAATTTCTATAGTTACTACCAGTTCTGCTGAATAGTGCTTTCGAGTGTGATAAAATGTTAATCGTGCCATATATCTACTTGTTCCAAAAAATCTCTTAGTAATACTTATTGGTGCCATACTTCTCACTTTTTGATTTTTATTGCTTATTTTTTATTTCTCTCTCATTCTAATGTTAATAATTTCTTAAACTTTATTCTATAATCATTTAATTAATTCAATTTAAGATTTTCCATTAGAAGATTGGGTTAGTAATAGTTTTATTTTTCTATTAATAAAATGTTATTATTGAGGTAGATTCGTTTTCTTTAGTATAATTTCTCGTTCATTAGTCAAAATTTGCTTCAAATTTTTGCTAGTTGAGATTATCCGATAAAAAGGCATAACAAAACTCAAGACACCTAGAAGGAAAAAGAAAGAGGGAAACACTAAAGCCCAATATACTTCATTCCATAATACAAGATAGAGAAATGGTCCTGAAAGTACTGTAATTATTGAGGCAAAGGACAGCTGCATTAATCCAAAGCGGCTTTTTGTGTAAATTCTAGAACCTTCAAGATTATTACGACTGGCAAAAATTTTCATCCAAAAAATTTCCCAATTTCCTCCAGTAACGCCCATCTCTAACATTTGTTGATCTTTTTTAGATAATGATTTTTCTTTTACTTTGGAGTTAATTACTTCGTTGGCAAAAAAATTTTCAGCTTTTTTAATAGCCTCATATGGTGAAAGAGGTGATTCATATTCCATTTTCATACTAACCTATAAAAAAAAAGATTTCAAGATTATTAAATTCTACCACTTGAATTTTTTTATTTTAATAAATAAAAAAAACTCTAAAAAGTCTTAAAAAGTAGAAAATTTTAAAGTCGATATAATTATTCAATATCTGCTATTTGAGGTAATTAAATTGAAAACTATTGGTATTATTGGTTTAGGGAAGTGGGGGAAAAATCATGTTAGGAATATTGAACGTTTACATTCAGAAGGATTTTGTGATAAAGTTGTCATCTGTGATGCTGATGAATCTCGTATAAAACAGATTGGAGATTTAAATAATATTCCAATTGAAAATAGATACAATGATCTTGATAAATTGCTTGAAAATGAAAAACTTTCTGGAGCAATCTTAGCAATTCCAACCAAAATTCATAAAGAAATAGCATTAAAAGTCTTGGAACATTGTGATATATTATGTGAGAAGCCGTTAGCACCAACATTAGAAGAATGTAAAGCAATTTCAAATAAAGCTAAGCAATATAATAGAATTATCCAAGTTGGACATTTAGAAAGATATAATCCTGTTGTTGTTACTCTAAAGTCATTACTAGAGCAAGAGGGAACTGAAAAGAAAATAATGCATTTAACTGGTAGGCGAGTTGGACCTGGACCCACTAAATTAAATAGTGATGATTTAGATCCAAATTATCTTGGTTGCGGCCATGATTTTATGGTACATGATGTTGATGTTGTAAATGGTTTATTAGAAAAAATTCCAAAGAAAGTTACAGCAACAGCATGTTATATTGAAGGATTTCCATATGAGGTTGAACTTTTTGCGATTTTTGAATATGAGGGATTTAAAGATACCAATTCAGATCCAATTTTATTCGATTGCAGAGCAACTTGGAGAGCCTATCCAAATCTCAAGAGAAGAAAATTAGTTGTGCAAACTTCCAAGGATGTTATAACTTTAGATTTCATATTGCAGAGTATTATGCTTGAGAAAGGTTTAGCTCAGCATTCATTAAGCAATTCATTCTCTGATTATGTAGGTGCTTATAGAGCTACTGAAATTATAAATCATTATCTTGCAGTAGGAAAAGATCAAGAACCTTTATACTTAGAGGATAAGGATTTTCTTGCATGTATTGATTCCCGTAAAAAACCACTTGTCTCAGATGTGGAAGGAACTAACGCAGTAAAGTGTATAGTTGCTGCAATAGAATCAGCTAAAACAGGTAAAGCAGTAGAAATAAAGTGATCCTAAATGGTTTCACTTTAAACTTTTATTTTGCTTTTTTTGTTAATAATTCTTTAAATTTAGCTATAGCTGAATCTATCTTATTTGGATCTTTGCCACTACCTCGTGCAAAATCAGTTTTTCCACCTCCAGAACCACCCATTTCTTTAGTTACATTTGAAATGAGGTCGCTACTGGATACTATATTTTCAGCTTTTTTACCTGCACCTATTGTTATAAAGAGTGATTCCCTATCGATGAGTAAAATAACTAAATCATCTATTTTTTTAGTTAATGTAAAGACAAGTTGGCTTAAATAATCAGCATCACCTGAAAGAGCTTCTGCTAAATAATGAATTTTACCTAGTTTTTCAATTTTCTTTTCAAGTAATTGTGCTTCAATGGATGCTTTTTCTTTTTTAACTTCTAATAGCTCTTTTTTCTGTGTTTTCCATTCATTAAAAAATCTTTTTGCAGTAGAGGGAAGACCATTCAAATCAATACTCCACATATCTAAAGTTTCTTGAACGATATGATTTCTTCTTTGAATTTCTCTGACTGCAGTTTCTCCTGAAACATATTCTAATCTTACAATACCATCTTGAATTCTTTCAGAGCTTAAAAGCACAATTGGACCGATATCACCAGTACGATTTGCATGTGTTCCACCACAACATTCGATATCAATATCATCGATAGCGACAATTCGTAAATTTTTTTCAGGTATTGCTCCCCCTTGATAAATAGTAAATCCATACCTTTTTTCTGCGATATCTCTTGGCAGAGTTTCAATTGATACTTCAATGTTTTCATAAACAATTTCGTTTGCTCTTTGTTCAATTAAATCCATCTGTTCTTGAGTTAAAGAATCAAAATGAGTTATATCAAGGCGTCCTTTCTCTATTGTTTTTTCAGCACCAGCTTGCCAAATATGTGGACCAAGAACTTCTCTTGCAGCAGCATTAACAACATGTGTTGCTGTATGATGACTCATTAGTATTCTTCTTCTATGTAAGTCAATTGAGCATCGTACATTTTTCTTTTTAGTTGGAAGGGGAGATTCTAATATATGTACTACAACTGCACCAACCTTTCTTACTTCTTTTATTGGTATTCCGTCAATGGAACCCAAATCATGTAATTGCCCTCCTGAAGTTGGATAAAAACCAGTAGTTTTTAAAATAACAAGATTTTCTTCTTGCCAAAGAACTTCACCTTCAAAAGTTAACAAATTATAGTCAACTATAGTATCAGGTATTCCTTCAGGAATTTTTATATCAGCTTGTGTTGCTAGTGGTTTCTCAGAGCTAGTTTTTTCATGAATTTCATGTAATTTACTGTAGAAATCATCTGGAATACGAACAGTTTTACCCATATCCTTTGCAACTTCGATTACCATTTCTGGTACTATCCCATTTGAATCATAGAGTTGAACTAATTCTTCAGTTGAAATTGATTGTGATGATTTGAGTTTTTTCTGTAATATCTTTGTTCCCTTTTCTTTTGTTGATTGATATCGTTTGTATTCCACTTCAAGTACATCTTTTACTGTTTCACCACTTTTTGTGAAGTCGGGGAATAAATCTTTCAGATCTTCCATATGCCAATCTATGAGATTAAATACATCTAAATCCCAACCATTTTCAGCAATAATCGACCAAGCTCTTCTGAGGAGAAATCGGAGATTATATCCTCCTCCAACATTTGAAGGAAGTGCACCATCAGAAATAGCCCATAATAGTGATCTAGTGTGATCGATTACTGAGTAAATATCTTTCATAGGTTGTATTTCATTTCGCAAATCAATTGGATCCATATCTAGTGATTTAGCTACATCAACCCAAATTCGAGCAACATCAGTTTCAGTATAATTTAAAACACCACTATATCTAGCATAATTTTTCCAGAAGTTTTCATTTGGTTTCAAACCTATTTTCTCGAGTGCTTTAGGTAAAACTGTATTGAAATTAACTTCATATTGCGTTGGTGTACCATTTATTAACCAAGTAGATCTACCAAGACCAGCACCCATATCAATAACTGTTGTGGATAATTTACTGTAACTACCATTAGGTTCTATTTTATAAGTCATATAAACTTGATTACCAACTTCAAGACCACGTATGAAGAATTCTAAACTACTACCAAGATTACCACCACCACCCCAAGCATCTTCATGGTACACAATTTCTTTCGAATTTATACCAAGCCCAGTTGTCAAGTAATCATTTATATAACCAATTCCTTCATCCATAAAATAAATGAATTTTCCTGGTTTATTAAATACAAGCTGACCAACCATTACAAATGAAGTGAAATGCCTCCCAGAGAGACCTACATTATCAATGTCATTAAAACGCAAACATGGCTGTGGAATTAAAACTGGATTTGCAGGAGGATCAACTTCTCCACTTACCACAAGTGGCTGGAAACCATAAACTGATGCTTGTACAAATTCAGTATCATTTCTCCAACGTGCGACTATCGGATATCTAGGAATAATGGTATGACCATGTTTTTCAAATATTGGTACCCAAGCTTTTGTCCAAGTTTCAGTATAATTAAATCTTTTAGTTGTTGGAGGATCATCGATAAAGCCATATGGGAGAAGTCCACTCTTTAATCTACATTCAGGTTCATCACAAAAGTTTCGTTCCTCCACCGACCATAAAGCTTTCCCGCAATGTTCACATATTGATCTATTAAAACCTAATTTCTGTAGAGATTTTACAGGATAATATTTTTCTGGATTGTTTTTTGATTTTTGTCTAATATCATCCTTCATTTTTTCTAAATTGAAAACCAAATTTTATCACGCGCACGTTAGATTTTTTTTTTTTCGCTAATTAGTTTTTTACTGCAACTAATCATTTTATAGGTTTACTTAAATTTTCCTAAACAACTTTTTCAACATAAAATGAGAATAAAAATGTTATAATGATAAGCAAAAATAAAAAATAGAAGAGATAATCTCCGGGAAAACGGAGATTCTTTTAAAAATATTATTCAGCAATTTGAGCTTTTCCACCAGCTTTTTCAAGCTTTTCTTTAGCTAGAGTTGAAAAAGCTTCAGCGATGATAGTCATCTTTTTAGCTTTTCCACCACTAAGTACTTTGGTTATGCCCATTTTTGTTGTATCGATAGTAATATCTCGTCCTTGTTTTGTAGCAAATCCTTTCTTCACAAGTTGTTCTGCTTTATCAGCTAAGTCGCCGATGTTGATAGTTTTTTTAGAAACATAAGCTCTTGGTGGTCTTACAAAACCATGTTTGCCATATTTTTTTCCTATTTTAATGGAGTGCATCCATTCATGGGTGTCTCCACCAGCATTACCAACACCACCTCTGCTACCAGCTTTTTTGTGACCTTTCTGGATACCATAACCATGGTGCATACTGCCTCTTTGTTTTCGAACTTTTCTTCTAAATCTTTGAACCATTTTTATCACTCACTTTACATCATTCTCTCGAGAAGAGCATTTATTTCTACTCCTCGATAACCAAGATCACCACCTTTGGTGACGGGGGTTTTTACACTCTTGAAACCTTTTCTTGGTGGATGTAACCTAAAGAGTGGTTTCACACCATCAATACGTCTCATGTCTGCTTTGCCTTCGAAAACCGCTCCAATGAATTCATTAACAGTTTCAAATTTGTGTTCTTTGAGGAATTTAGCAGTTATCTTCTTATTGCCTTGAATTCTACCACGTTTTTTGATAAGCTCAGTTAAGGTTTTCTTATCGATTTCACCCCAAGTAACTACATCTTTAAGCTTCTGTAACATACCATTATGGGTTCCATCATTTGGAATAACACATGCATGATTAGGTCTATTCAAATTGAGCAAATCAAGAGCATGTAAGATTCCCGCAGGTTGATCTACAGAACCTCTGAGACGGATAACTGCGAGAAGTTCAAATTTTGATTTTGACATTTTCTTTTCACTACCTTAATCTGGTTACTTACCCCAATCTTTAGGAGTAACGACTTTGTAGCTTCCTTTTAAAGCTTCAAAGGCTGCTTTAGCATAATTTGGTGTGGTACGAGTTTCACCAAAAGTTTTAGTCCAAATATCAGTTATTCCTGCTAATTCGAATACTATCTTAGCGATGTTACCTGATGCTAGACCAAGTCCCTTAGGAGCAGGTTTTGCTACTACAACACAATTGCCTGTTTTTCCTCTTACTTTGAAAGGAATACTATGAGGATCATGACAGGAACACTCCCATGAACCACATCCTCTTCTAATAGGTGAGAGATGTAATTTTGCTATAGTTATTGCTTTTCTAATTGCTGGACCAATTTCTTTTGTTTTTGCTTCACCAATACCAACTAAACCATTTCTATTTCCGACAGCTACACAAGCTTTGAAACGTGATTTTTCTCCAGCATCTGTTTGTCTTTGAACAAGATTTATGTTAATAACTTCATCTTCTAGATTTTGTACTAAAGCATCAATAATTTCTTCTTCTGAAATCTTTAATGATTGCTTAAAGATTTCATGAATTGAAACTATTTCACCTTTTTTTACCATTAAACCAAGTTTAGTTTTTGGTTGCCATTCGCTTATTTGTGCCATTTTTCATCACTTCTTAGATTTTGTTGAAGTTGGTTTCTTTGCAGCACTTGTTTTTGATGCTGTCTTTGTAGGAGCCTTCTTCTCAGTACTTGTTGTTGATTTCTTTTCAGTTGTAGTGGATTTCTTAGGAGTTGCTTTTGTTGTTTTAGTTGTAGTTGCAGCAGGTTTCTTTGTGGTTGTTGGTTTTGGAGTTGCGGTTGTTTTCTTAGGAGTTGTTGATTTAGTCTTATCTGTTGTAGTAAGAGCTTTTGGTTTTTCTGTAGTAGTAGCTGGTTTCTTTGATGGAGTAGTTGAAGTTGCAGGTTTCTTAGTAGTAGCTGGTTTAGGAGAGGTTACTGTTGTTTTCTTTACTGGAGGAGCTGATTTCTTATCAGTAAGTTTCTTAGCTTTTGATGCTTTATTCTTCTTATTTCTGTTATTGAGCTTCGTTTTCATTGCTCCCGAAGCAAGATCAGCATTAATAGCTTTTATTGTAGCGTTGAAATAAGTTGGCAAACTCTCTGGTTTTGCGGAACGTTTCTTATAATCACTAAATTGTTTATCGTACTTGTCAGAATTTTCTTTTTTCAGCTTAGTTGCGAAATCTGCAATAGTTTTTCCTGTATACCTTTCTTCAGGTGGGAAAACTTCTGGATCATGAGGGATATCAAGCCCAGCTGCAACTGCTCCACATAACATAGCTGAAACGCGTGTACCTTTTCTACAAGAGTTTACACCAATATCCAAGATTGCTTCTTTTATTCCTAAGGCTTTTGCATAGGATCCTGCTAAATAACCTGTAAGATAAGATGATGGAGTATTCCCTGTGGATCCTTTCCAACCATAATTTTTGAGATGATAGGAAGTTGCTATTACTAGTGTTTCATCACCAGCAATTTTTGCATTTACAAGACTCACTCTTTCATTTCTATTAGATCTTCTTACAACTAATCTAGATTTATCGGATCGAAGAAGACGTTTTCTTCTATGGAAATTTGTTTTACCTTCTCTTCTTCTTCTGAAAGGAACATGATAATTTGCACTTTTTGCCATTCTTTTCACGTACTCCTTACTTCTTGCTCTGATTTCGCTAAACGAAGATCACGCATAACTGTTTCAACTTCAGGTAATTTTTTCTTGGACATTCTGTTATCTTGAATGTACATTCTTAAATAATTAGCAGAACGAAACATACCACCTTTTGCTCTCGAGTATAGAATACGATAAGTTGCTTTATCGATATAGCTTTTATCTCTGAGAACTTTCAAGTAAGCACGTTGTTTTCTAATTCTATTAATCCATTCTCTTCTTTGGTCAGTTCGAGCAGCTTTTCTACCTTTACGTGAACCCTGTCCTCTACGTTGACCTTTAATTCTTTTTAAGTGAAGTTCTCTTGCACGAGCACGACTAATACCCTCGATTTTTCTTGCTCTAATAGCACCGCTATGAATTAATGCACGAATATCTCTTCTAGTAAGTGCCATTTGAACTTCATCTGCAGCATCAGGATCGATGTAGATTCTATTTACACCTACTCCTAGAATATCTGCTGCGATATTTCTTTGTGTTTTAAGATCAGTCATCTTTTTTTACACCTCATTTTTCACTTTTTTTAGTAGAGGCTGCTTTTGTTGTGCTAGCAGACTTCTTACTAGAAGTTGTCTTTTCCTTTGTTGTAGTTGGTTTCTTAGGTGTCGTTTTAGTTGTTTTTGTGGTTGTTGTAGGAGGTTTCTTAGTGATAGTCTTTGTAGTAGTTGCAGGTTTCTTTGCAGGAGTAGTAGATTTCTTTGGTTTGGTTTCTTTACCTGCTAATTGAGATTCGATTTTTTCTAGTTCTTCTAATTCTTCTAAAGATAATTCACCAGTAGATTTCTTCCTACGTGGCTTATCAGTTGATTTTACTGAAGTGTCTTCATCCTTAAGCATATCATCTGATAGTTCTGAGATGGTTGCAAAGGTTAATGCTTCCTCTGGACGATTGATAATCTTAACAGCAAGTTCATCAGCTCTATTTGTAATTGCAACTTTCTTCTTTACACCAACTGTAGCGCTAATTCTAGCTATTTGAGTATCTTTTTTGATTTGTTCGAGTTCTTTCACATTATGAATTAAAACTTCTTCTTTTCCATTAGAAGTTAATCCTCGTACAGCTTTAGGACCTCGAAAACCAATTCGTACGATTTTTGGCCATCCTCTTTTATGGTGACGCATAGTATTATCAATACCCATGGGTCTACGCCAACTTTTACTTAATCTTTTATATCGCCAGCTTTCTTGTCTTCGAAACTTAGGTCGAGATTTTCTCATTTTTGCTCGTTCTCGGAGTAATCGTTTATCAACGGTCATTTTTCATTCACTCCTATTCGATTCCAACAAATTGAGCTGACAACCAAATACCATCCATAAATCTTCTAGGATCTTTGTGTAGTTTTCCTCGAAGTTTACAAACTTCTTGGATGTTTGCAGAGGTTTGGCCAACATGCTCTTTGTTTATTCCAGTAACGATGATTTCATCGCCTTCAACTTTAACGTTAACATTACCTTGAATCTTTGCTTTTCTTGGGTCTCTTTGACCGTAAAGATTCTTAATGATAACTGTTTCACCAGGTTTAACTTCAACTGTTATTGGGAAGTGTGAATAAACGATTGTTAGTTTGTAGGTATATCCTTCAGTTACTCCAACAATCATATTTTTGACATGAGCTTCAATGGTTCCAAGCATTGCTTGTTCACGTTTTCGTGGAAAAGCAACTGATAAATGTAATTTGTTCTTCTTGAGCTCCATTTGAACTGGTTCACCATGAAAATCACGTTCTAATTTTCCTTTGGGACCAGTAACTGTTACTTTCATGCCTTTTAAATCAAGAGTAACTCCATCAGATGTTTCTACAGTTTTTTCAACATAGACTGCTTTAGGCATTTTTTTCCACATCCTTTAATCAGTAGACTACTGCTAGGAGTCTTCCTCCTATTCCTAATGCTTTTGCATCCTCATGACTCATCACACCTTTTGGTGTGGAGACAATTAGAATTCCTAAATCTCTTGCTGGAAGGAATTTTTCTTCCCAAGATTCGAATTCCTTATGCTTAACAGGAAAGCGCGGTTTGATAACTGCACACTTATTGATTCTTCCTAGTAATTGTACTTTGAAGATTCCAGCTCGGTCATCATCTATGAATTCAAACTCACCTATGTAACCTTTTGCCATCATAACTTTGATCACGGAAGAGATAAGCTTGGAAGCAGGCTTGAGATAAACTTCACGTTTTCCTAGTTTTTCAGCATTCCAGATATTATTCATTGCATTTGCTAATGTATCTAACAATGGCATCTTTTCATTCACCTACTTTTTTTATCCTCCGTGACCACCATACCGTTTGAATCCAACGGTAGTAGCCACTTCTCTGAAGCATCTTCGGCAGAGGTTTAAACCATGTCTACGAATGAGCCCTTCACGAGCACTACATCGTGTGCATTGTCGTGAACCTTTACCATACTTGACTTCTTTTGGTTTTGTACCAGATCCTTTAGCCATTTTTGCTTCACCTATTCTACAATAATTCCTAGCTCGGTTTCTGCAAAAGCAATTGCTTCTGCTCGAGAGATCCTGTGTTTTGCAGGAACTTTTGTGGGTGTTCGGAATCTACGTTTAATTCTAAAACCTGGTCGTTCGAGTCTGATTTGAATATCTAAACCAGTTACACCAAGATTTGGATCGTATTTAGTTCCAGGAATATCGATATGTTCACTTATACCGAAACCAAAGCTTCCTTCTCTATCGAATGCTTTTTTACTAATTTTATTATCTCTAGGATAGAATAATCGGGGAATAAGTTTCATGATTTTTTCTTGATCTCTGATTGTTACCAAAGTTCCGATTGGTTCATCCTTTCTTACACCAAATTCACGGAATGTTCTTTTAGCTCGTGTTTCTACAGTTTTCATTTCTGCAATGGATTCAATAATTTTCTTCACTCGTTCAAGTGCTTCACCAGATTCTCCAACACAACAGTGTAGAGACAAAGAAGCAACTTTTGGTTTGCGCATTTTGTGTTTTTCCCAGTCCTTTAGGAAGTCTTCTTTAGTCATTGACATTAGGTTTCATCTCCTGTTGTTTGGAACCATGGTGATTTTTCACCAATAACGAATATATACTCAGGGGTAGTTTGAACCTCTTTTCCATCTGTAGAGACTAGAGTAACTGTAGAAGCTCTTGGACCAAAACGCCATTGAAATTCTTTTATTGAACCATGTTTTCCTACGTTTCGTCCATCTGAAATGATTGCATACATTCCTTCCTTAAATGGAAAGTGATTCACAATCTTTTGGGCTGGAAGTGTAATTTCAATAGAATCTTTGGAATTGTATTTTTGTTCTATTCCTGCCTCCTTTGGTAAGAGGATATTTCTACCATCATGAAGATTTAATTGAGTAATTCCACCTTTTATCGTGGTTTTATTCATAATTTGACAAAGTTTGGTTAATGTCGCACCCTTCTTCATTTCATAAGGTGCCATTACATGTCTTTCGTGAGGTAAGATTCTATATTTCTTATTTAATTCATCTATTTCAATAACATCCATTAGTCCTACTGGATATCTTGGATTAGTAATAATTCTACTATCAATTTTTACCAATTTTTTGTTCAAGATGATCTTAATCTCACGAGTAGTTTCTGCTAAATGTAGAACATCTCTCATGAGGATACCCAATGGTACACTTTTATCAAGACTGTGAGGACCAGGATCTACTCGGAAAGCAAATTTATGTTTCTTACGAGGTAGCGTCCAATTTCGTGGGGATGCAATTCTTTTTTGATGTTTTGAACCGCCTGTTTTAGTCATTTTTCTCACTTACCTTCAATTTTCTTCCTCTTCTATTTCCTCAAGTTCAGCTTTTGCTGGATTCTTTCGGGTAATAATTGCTCTTCGACGTTTGTCTTTCATATTCTTAAGAGCAATAATTTCACAATTACTAGCACGAACTGGGAAGTGTTGAGCTGAACCATCTGATTTTTCAAAGGTAACTCCTTCAACAGTTAGCATCATATTTTTATAATCAACTTTTGACACTTCACCTTCAATTCCTCGAAAGGATCCTCTACGAATTCTGATTGTATCGCCTTTTCGAATAACCATCTTCTTTATGCCTTCTTTTTCAGCTAAAGTAGGTGCGAGAGGGGCTGTCAATTTTCTCATTTTTTGATGTAATGGTGCATTGTAGAGCATCTTTCGTTGTTTCGATGGTTGTGTTGTGATTTTTGCATTTTTCTTCATTTTTTTCTACTCCTTATTCGTACCATCTACACTATTGTGCTAGCTGCATGGGCAACTCTTGGCCATCTTTCAGCAGCTTCTTTTGCTACTGGGCCACGAATTTCACTTCCTCTTGGGCTTCCTTCAGGACTTGCTATAACAGCAGCATTATCTTCGAATTGAACCCAGAGACCATTTGGTCGACGATACATCTTTCTCTGACGAATAACTATTGCTGGAAGAACTTGTCTTCTCATTTGTGGGGTACCTTTCTTTACGGAGACAATTATCATATCACCCACAGAAGCTGTAGGATAACGATTGAGACGACCTTTGAAACCTTTCACAGCAATAATCTCAATAACTTTTGCACCTGTGTTATCAGCACATGTTAATCTAGTACCTACAGTAACACCTTTGCTTAGTTTTGGCAGAGAGATGCCTGTTACTTTTCTTCTCGACATTTTCTTTATTTCTCCTTTGATATTATTTAGACTTCAGTACCCTCCAGAGGTTTTTCTTTGGCAATTACTACAAAAGAAACACTCTTACTGAGAGGACGGCATTCCATTATTGTTACTTTATCTCCTTCTCGAGCATCAATACAAGGAGGATTATGGGAACTAATTGTACCATGTCGACGTTCATATCGTTTAAACTTCTTAACAAAGAAGAGAAAGTCTCTACGTACAACACATGTTTTTTGCATTTTGTGACTGATTACAGTTCCGTTAATGATCCGACCTCGAACTCGAAGAGAACCATGATAAGGACAATTAATATCATCGCATACTGTTTCTGGTTCTTGAACATCAACGCCAATATATCTAGACATAATTTTTTACCACCTTTTTCGAATAATATTTTTGATTCTATTTTCACTTTTAGAGTTAAGCAAGCTGCCTTCAATATCCACAAGTTCACCAGTAGGAAGAGTAAATCTGAAAGAACAGATTTTTTTCTGGATTTTGATTCTTTTTTGTGCAATTGTTTCAGTGTTGTTAATTGATTGAATTACAAACATATGTTGGGTTTCATCAATAACGATCCCTTTTGTTCCGATTATTTTTGGATCTGCAGATTTTACGATTTCAATATTCAAACCAATCAACTCATGTCTATGGATATTTTTAGGTGTTATAGGATTCAAAGCTCACCATTCTCTTTCATAATTGTCAAGATTCTTGCAATGGTTTTCTTAGTTTCTTTAACCTTGCTAGGTTTTTCTAGGGAACCACCAGTAGCGATTCCAGCTCGTAAATATGCGAGCTCCTTTCTATGATTACGCAACTGAGTTTTTCTCTGTTCAACGGTCATATATCTTATTTCTCGCACTTTTAATTGGGCCATTTTTTATCTTCTCCTATCACTTCTTACCTTCTTTTTTGGTTTTAGTTTTGGATTCCTTTTCATCCTTTTTCGAAGCTTTGGGTTTTTCTTCAACCTTTTTAGTAGGAGTTTTAGCTTTTACTTCTTCCTTCTTTGTAGATGTTTTAGCTTTGGATTTTTCATCAACCTTCTTAGCAGGAGCTTTAGCTTTCTCTTCAGATTTCTTTACAGGAGGTTTGACTTTAACATCTTCTTTCTTTGTTTTCTTATCATCTGTTACTGAAGGTTTCTTAGTGGGTGTGGTTGGTTTCTTTTCTGGGGTCTCTTTCTTTTTAGTTGTTTTTGGTTTAGCTTCTTCACCAGGAGTTTTCTCTATCAAATCTGAAAGTTCTTCAACTTCTTTATCAAGATCTGTTTTCTTCTTTGTAACTTCTTTTACTTTCTTGGGTTCTTCTACAGTTTCTTTCTTAGGAGTTTTCTCTTTTGGAACCTCTTCTTGAATTTTAACTGGTTTTTCAGGGATTTCCTCTATTATTTCAGTAATTTCTGATGTAACTTCATCTTCTTCTAAACGGATATTTTTGATAGTAATTTCATCTGGTAAAGGTAAATCTCCTCTCATAATATTAACAGTAACACCAATTGAACCCAATTTCATAACTGCAGTTGCATTAGCTCTTTGAACATATTCAGTTCCAAGCTCTCCACTTTTAGCTACAAGACCCATACGATACGCTTCATGACGAGATCGTTTACTGGTTAATTTCCCATTAATTAGGATTTCACATCCTTTTGCACCTGAATTAACTACACGTCTTAAAACAGAATAAGCAGCTCTACGACGATGGACACCACGCTCAATTGCAGAGACTAAAGAATAAGCCATAACTTTAGCATTTAATTCAGGATTAATTACTTCCTTTACTTCAATCTGAGGATTTTCAAATCCAAATCTCGTTATTAGTTCATCAGTAATAGATCTGATGTTTTTTCCACGACGACCAATTACAATACCTGGTCTAGCAGCATGAATAGTAATTCTTTCACCGAGAGGAGTTTTTGCGATTTCAACTCCACCATATCCTGCACGGCTTAATTCTTCACCTAAATATTCATCAATTTCTGCTTGACGAACACCTTTCTTTATAAAATGATTAATCGCTGACAAATTTAGACCTCTTCAATTGCTATTTCTATATGTGATAAATAATTGTACCTTGGTGAAGATGAACCATGAGCTCTAGGAATAAAACGTTTAACAATCATACCTTTATGAGAGCACGCATGTATAATCTTCATTCGCTCAACATCAAGACCTTTAAACTCAGCATTATTTTCTGCGTTTTCAAGTACTTCAAGAATTTTCTCAGCTGCCTTAATTGGATATCTTCCAGAAGGCCACTTAACTAATTCTTTGCGATGAGCAACATGCTTCTTATGGCGTTTATATGGAACAGCCTTTTTCATAATTGTAACATCTTCAAGGTATTCCTTTGCCTTATCAAGAAACATGCCTTTTATGGTATTACATATTTCTCTTGCAGCTTTAGGACTAATGTCAAGATCACGTGCACTAGCAATAGCTGTACGATCCGGGTCTAAGCCGAATATTGAATATCCATAATGTGGCATTATTATTTCCTCTTAATCTTGCTTTTTCGACAACACAGTCGTAAAGACGGTTTTTGAAATATTTTTTGAGTAGCTTCTTCTACTCGAAGACTTTAATCCAGCGAATTTCTTTAATTCATAATTCCTGGAACCTCCAAGAGGCGAGACCCCCCTTCTGCACTAGTGTGCAAGGTCGGAGCCCAATATGCTAACGCTTAAAGAAGTTCAGCGTTGCAGTGAAAGCAAAACAAGAAGAATGCCTTTAAAAATATTGCGTCTTTTTCTAAATGGAAATATGAATTATTAAAGGGAATCCTATCATTAATTTATAATAAATTTACTAGCAAAAAATGATTATTTGCTAATAATAATTTATCTAAAAATCTTTATTTTAAAGGGAAATGTTCAAATAATAATATAAGCAGTTTATAATAACCACCGAAAAAGAAAAGTTGAGTAATGCTTACTTCGCATTATTTAAGCCGGGGGGCTTATCATGGCTAAAAATTTCAATGAGTTCATTGTGAGAAGAAAAGACGGTCTCAAAATATGTAAAATATGCCAAAGTATCATAGAAGAAGAAGAAGAGCATATGAAAAGGAGACATCCAAAATACCTACAATATATTGTAAAGAAAGAAGAAAAAGAAGAGAAATACATGTGTTGTTATTGTGGTCTATGGGTGAAAAACTGGCGCGAACATGTGAAAGAACAACATCCAGAAATAATTGCAGATGCTTCTAGAAGAGTAAAACCTGAACCTGAAGAAGAAGAATTCGAATTTACTTTTTAAAAACTATTTTTCATTAAAGAGGAGGAATCCTCTTTTCTCTCACAAATTTGTAATCAATAAATTAATTTTGAAAAATAATATAAAAAAAATTGTTTAACAATCTGTATCTATACAGATTGTTTTTTATTTTTAATTCACTATTGAATATTTTCGTTCGATAGCCATTGTATGGAATTTGTAACCAGTACCTTGATAACCAACTTTCGCGAAGAATTCTACCCATTGCAAACGCAAGGTTTGAATGAATGAGAATAATCCTTCTAAAGCTAGAATTACCAAAGCGCCTATTGCTACTCCAATGTAATTTATAACACCCAAACCTTCTCCACTTGTGAACTCTTGAAGTGTAAAGATATGTGATAAAGCACCATGTACTGCATTCATAGCAAATATTCTTGCGTAACTAACGGTATTTGATAGAGTTGAGAGTAACAATTCAATAAGCTCTGCTACACCATCTAGTAAAGATCCATGTTTAAATCCATGCACAATTAAGTATGCTGTCATCACTAAAATTGGTAAAGCAAATAATAGTAAGAAGAACCACATTGCACTTGGAATTGTGAAGAATTGAATCGCGTTTCCACCAATAGAAAGTAATGCGAGATCAAAAGTACCTGAATTATTAATATCAAACCATTCCATGAAATTAGTACCAAATGTAAATACCAAAACAAATAAACTCCAGTGAAATATTGACCACATTAATGTAACACAAATTGCTTCGAGATAGTGTTTTTGTCTAATATTTTTGATAAACCTTAGAACATAACCAATGGTCATATGAATCATACCAATTAGTAGAGAAAGCTCTAACATTAAAATAACAGGGGATGCACCATTATAGAATTCGTGCCCTTCAGGACTAAACCATACTGGTTTGGGAACAAATTCCGCAGCGTGATAAGTTACTCCAAAATAGGAACCAAATAAGACTCCAAAGATCATAGCTACAACGCCAGATACTATCATCAGCATTGCACCATCTTTGAAATAACCTTTTATTTCATCCATGAAGCTATCCATTCCGAGTTTCTTATTTTGTAATGTTAATCCATAAACACCTAAAAGAGCAAATAGTAATCCATGTCCAACATCTGCAAACATGATACCAAACATAATGGGAAAGAATATTTGTAGAAGTATTGCAGAATTAAATTCATTGTAACCTGGTACACCATAAGCACTAACTAATCCATCATAAATTCTAGCGAATTTAGGTACGGAAGTTTTGGTTGGAAATTCAGATTCTTCGAATACGGGTTTAGTAAATTCAATTAGAGCATTATTTTCAGTTGTTTTCTGAATATCCTTTTCTATTTTTTTCATTTGCTTTTCCGGAACCCAACCCCAGAAAGTTACATTTCTTTTTGAATCTCTCATCATGTTAGCAATTTTGAGATAATTTTGTTCAATTTGAAATTGTTCAGTATAACCTAAAACTTCTGCTCCTTTGTTTTTAATGATTAAATCTGCTTCTTTCTTCAAATCAACAATTTTGTGTTCTAAATCAACTATTTTTGCTTCACTTTTCTTGATGACTTTCTCTGGAGTACCTGAAATTCGTTCAGGAATTGAAGATTTTTCAAAACCATAAGCTGCTAGAAGTCGGTTAATGTCATCCTGATATCTTTCAAGGAAACCAATTGCTACAAAGGAATAATTTCCTTTAGATTGAGATACTTTGAAAACATAGTTACTATCAGTAATAGCATCTAAATTCCATTTAAATCTTGGAACACGAGTAGCTTCAATTCGTCCAACAATTATATTAAAATATGGTCGTTCATCATCTAAATCTTCAAAGCTAAAACCAAATGGTATAAGATTCTTTGCTACTTCAATAGCGGATCTGTTTTTTTCTAACTCTTGTTCAGCAAGAGTTATTCTGTCATTAATTTGGCTTAGTTTTTCAATGGTTTCCTTTGATATCATTTCCGCATCTTTTAAAACAGGACCTAATTCAGAGTCGTCAATTTTAATTAATTGCCTTTTAGAGACCTTCTTTTTAATGTCAAAGTGTTCTACAACTTCATCGAATTTCTCAGACAGATTCTTAATCTTTGCACCATTCTCGAAAGAATTAATATCAAAAGGTTTTTTCTGAGCATCTATTATCTCGAGATTATCTGTAGTTGATAAATACCTTTGTAGATGACGAGAATAGGTTTTAGGAATAACAACCTTTACTGTTTTCATTCTATCGGGTAATAAACTCATCATGAATACACCTGTTCGAAATCCATTGACTTTCAAAAACCATAAGATAAAAACTTTTATGTTAATTTCTTTTTATTATTGATTCAACTTGGCTTGATTATCAATTGTCTTTTTTTATATTATTCCATTATTAAGATAGGAAATACAGTAAATAAAAAGGTGATGATTTCAGATTTTGAAATCAAAACCTCCTCAGAATTTTTCTCTTCAACCTAACTCTTTAGTAAGCAAATTACCTAGGATTTTAATTCCTTCATAGATTTCATCTGCTTTATTGTAGGAGAATCCTAAACGCATTGTGTTAGTTTTGGCAATTGAATCTGTTAAATTAGTACCATCTTCGTTAAATGCCCAACCTTTGATTGGGTAGAACGCAGCACCAGGTACAAAGACTATATCATTTGGAATGCCAAATTTTTGTAGGAACTTCTTTGAATCAAAATGCTTTTCTGATTCATACCAAACAAAGAATCCACCAGTTGGTTCCGTATGTTTTCCAGCAGGAAATGTTTCTTCTAAACCTTTTAACATAGCATCTGAACGTTTGTTGTAAGTTGCTAAACATTCTGGAAGAACTTTGTCTATATACTTCTCATAATAAATAGCCATGACTTTTTGTAAAATTGTTGGAGAACAAAGATCGAGATATCCTTTGTCTTTTAAAACTTCATTTTTAAGTTTTTCAGGCATAACCGAATAGCCCATACGTAAAACAGCTGCTTCTTTTGAAGTAGTTCTTAGATATGCTACTCGAGAATTTTCTTTATCAAGGGATTTAATTGGTTTTATTGGTTCACCTTTAAATCGCATTTCCTTATAGGCTTGATCTTCAATGATCAACATCTCATGTTGTTCTGCAATATCAAATAATGCTTTTCGGCGTTTAAAGGGTAGTGTTGTACCTTTTGGATTATCGGAATCAGGAACAACATAGAGAATTGAGGGTTTCTTTCCAAATTTCTTCTCACACATTGGAATTGCTTTCTCGACATATTCTGGTATAATACCATCTAAATCTGTAGGGATTGTTACTATCTCAGCGCCAATTTTAAATGCTGGTGCAAGAAATCCAAGATAAGCAGGACTGGGAGTTAAAATAACATCTCCTGGATCAATCATTGTATCTAATATTGCATAAAGTGCTTGTTGTGATCCAGTAGTTAAAATAACATCTTTCCAACCATTCTCCTTATCCAAATTAATTTCATCTTTTCTTCTTAGTCTATCTGCAAGAACTCTTAAGCAAAATTCATGCCCTGCAGTAGGTCCATAATTCCATAATGAGATTGCTTTACCAGTTCTACCTTCATTATTATCCTGCATATTTTCCTGACCTATATCTATCAAGATATTTGCTAAGGTATCAATGGGTAAAGCCCCGGGAAGGCCACCACCAAAATTATATTTTGTATTATAAGCTAACAAAGCTCTAATCTCTGATGGAGGCAGTAATTTAGTCCATGCTGCGAAATCAAATCTTGAATTATTTAACATTTCATTCATTCCTAGATGATCAATATTTTCATTTATTATGTAAAACTCTGATGTAAATATTTTGATTTATTTCAATCTATTGAGTTTCAAAAGACAATGATTTTTCAACTTAAAAAAATTGTTGGTAAATAAGAATTAAAAGTATCATTTGAATGAAATCTAAAAAAATAAAAAATATTCAATGACGGCTTTATGCCGTCTTGTTATTTTATCTCTGATAATTTATATTAAAACTGACTATTCAAGATAGAATATTATCAATTTATGTGATACTACCAGAGAGTACAAATGCAATAACGAAACCATAGATTGCAATAGCTTCTATCAAAGCTAAAAGCACAAGTAATTTCCCAAAAGTTTCAGGTTTTTCAGTTATGGCTGCAGCAGCGGAAGCAGCAGCAGTTCCTAAACCTAAGGCAGCTCCTATACCAGTTAACCCAATTGCTAAACCAGCACCGATAGCTATTAAACCTACTGTTGAAGGATCTTCTGCTAAAATAGTTATTCCATCAGTACTACCAGTAAATGCCATGACAACCTTTACTGCAGTAGCTAAAGCAAAAGCTAGTACTAACACCTGCATCATGATGAAGATCTTTTTTGCTAATGATAATCGAATGAGTATTACCTCCTAAGTATGATCTATTATTTTTCTTGAGTTAAGATGATTATTAATCTATTTTTAACATTTACTAATAGTCTTACACTAAGACTATTCTTTCAAGGATTTCATTTGCAGACCTTTTATGAATTTTTCCTAAGATAATGGTTCGTAGATTTCTAATTTCCATTTCTTTCAATAAAAAGAATGCTGGAAAAATCGAAACATTAAAACTTGCACTTCTAAAGATTGAATTTGCTTTATGAATAACTATCTGTTCTGCATATTGATCAAAATTATGAAGTGGTGGTAATTCTTTTTCAATGTTATCTAGTAATCTAATCGCAAGTTCTCTAAATGGAGTTTCTTCCTTGATAATATTGAAAGTTGTTTCAAGATCTAGTGATTGTATTAATTTTTCTAAGATATCTTTTCTTAAAGGACATAATTTTGTTGCAATGAGCCAATTCTTTACAATATTTGGTGAGACATCGAATGTTTTAGAACGAAGTATTATCTCCAGATTTTGAAGCCCAATTCGTGTGCCAAAAAGATTTTTTGTATTTCTTTGATCTTCTCTTGATAATTTAGTTATTTCTATGCAAAGCATATTATAGTAATATTGATCTGTTGCGAAAATAAGGGGATAAACTAGATCTAAATAATGGTAATCGCCAAGTGCACTGTTAAGAATTTTTTTGAGATCCTCATTTGGCATCATTTCAACAAGTGTTTCAACATTTCTAGCTTTAAACATTTCTTGAATTTCAGCATTCTCAGTTTCGTTCAAAGTAATTAACATCTCATTGACTTCTTCAAGTCTATCCTTATTATGAAGCGCAGCTAGAAGTAGTTTTACATTATTATAATAATAAATTTTAATTAAAACATTCACAAAACCAATTGCACGTTTAGGGATAAATTTCCGATAAAGATTGTACTGGTCTACAAAATTTTGTGTAAGTCGATGATCTATTTCGATAAGATTTGGATAAGTTTTGACCATTTCAGATCCAATAATATCATTGTATTTTGTATTTGCTAACATTTGACTTAGATTACTAAAATCGGTTGCACTTACTAAGAGATTATAGGTACCAGCTGTAAACAATTCCATTCTTTGAGCTCGCATATGTACGTTCAATGAACCATAATCTTTGGCATCTCTTATCATCGTCTTATACTCTCAATGAATTGTTAAATTTAAGAAGATAAAATATTTTTGGATTATTCCATCTTCTTTTAGCGAGTTCATTAAGAAGTAATGAGATATTTATAATTGTTTTTGCTCCTTCTATTTCACTTGAAAATAAACTAGGATAAACCAACTTTCTCATTGAAATTTCTTATTAATTCATCTAATTTAGGAACCTTTTCATAAATTTCATTCCAATAGCGTTCCTCATCATACCATTGACGATTTAGTTCTTCAACTGATTTACCTTGTTGTTCTACCCACGTGAAATATTTGAGATTATGAATTCGTTGTTTATCAGGATATTTTAATTCAAGTATATTATCAATTTTTATTTCTTGTAATGAACGATGATAATCAATCGCAGCTTTAATTTCAGAATATTCACCATAACGAGAATTTAACTCTTTTAGTCTTGATTGATACAGTTGCATTGAATCAGTAAAAACAGTTAATATGATATCTCTACGTGATAGTTCAAAATATCTCGCAAACTTTATGGTCATAAGAAGATTAGCAATACTAGAAATGCCGAGTAAATCTAGGTTCTCAACCATGTAATCAGGTACTCCTTGTTTTGTTAAATATTGTTTTCCCACAGGTTCATTAAATAACCTTAATAGATTCATACAATCTTGATCATCTATTGCGATAACTAGATCAGTTTTCTTAACATTATGGATCCATGGGATGTGCTTATCACCTATACCTTCTATTCTGTGATAACCAAAACCATTTAGTAACATAGTAGGGCATTGTAGGGATTCTCCCGCAGCTGTTATTGAAGAAGGATATTGCTCTTTAATATAGTCAGCTGCTCCCAAAGTACCAGAAGAGCCTGTTGTTAAGCAGATACCGGACAGATTAGAATTATTAATTTCTTTATCGAGGATTTCTTTCATTGCTGGACCTGTTACTTCATGATGCCATAGATGATTACCAAACTCATCAAATTGATTGAAAATAACTATTTTTTTCTTCTTTTCTTTCTTTAATTCCAGGCATTTATCAAATATCTCTTTTACATTACTTTCTCCACCAGGAGTTTTGATAATCTCTCCAGCTACTTTACTTAACCAATCAAAACGTTCTTGGGACATCTCCTCTGGCAAAATTGCTAGGGAATCGCATGCTAACAAAGTAGCATCATAGGCTCCACCTCTGCAGTAATTTCCCGTGGAAGGCCAAACAGCAGTTTGTGAAGTAGGATCAAACTGCCCCGTCACTAATTTTGGAATTAAACAACCAAATGTTGCACCAACTTTATGTGATCCAGTTGGAAACCATTTTCCAATTAATGCCATTATCCTAGCTTCAACGCCTGTTAATTCAGGTGGTAGTTCAATATAATTAGGTAAGTTGGTAAAAACTCCACCTTTGTCCTTTGGTTCATTTTTCCAAGAAATGCGGAATAAATTTCTTGGATGGATATCCCAAAGATTAATACTTCTCAATTCATTTTTTATTTTCTCTGATATCAAATTGGGATTTTTTTGTTGTTCAAAGGTAGGCACGATAATATTCTTTTTTCTAGCACGCAATATTGATTTCTCTAAAACTGAATTGTTAATTGTAAGATCAATCAATTAAAACACCGAAGGAATTTGGAGTTAATTTATTTCAAATTTCTGAATTTAATAATATTTTGTGAAAAAGATAATGCGATAAATGTTATTTTGACTTTGAAAAAGAAGTTATAATTTAAATACTAAAAAACTAATAGAAATAGAAAGAAATCAAAAAACAGGTTTTATCCTATGAAAGATGGTATGGATATAGCTGATTTTGCTGTAGATTTTGGAATAAAAAAAGGTGCTAACTATATAGAAGCTAGATTTGTTAATTCCTGTGATGAAGGATACACCACACGAAATGGATCGATTATTGGTGCTGGTGAAAAAAATACTAATGGTATTGCAATAAGGGTTTTAACAGACGGTGGGATAGGATTTTGTTCTACTGCAAAATTAGAAAAAACAAATATTGAGAATGTTGTTGAAACTGCAATAAAAATGGCTAAAGCAAGTAAAAGAAAAGAACCAATTATCTTCTCAGAAGAAAAAATTGTTGACACAAAATGGAAAACAACTGTTAAACAGCAATTTGCAGATGTATCAGATGAAGAAAAAATCAAGTTTATTCTAGATCTTGATAAAAATCTCGTTTCACAAGACTTTGGTGAAAGCTTAATTACAAGAACTTTAATGCTAAATATGACTCGAGATAAAAAGTACATCATTAATAGCGAAGGTTCTAAAGTCGAATCTGATAAATCATTAGTGGCTTTTTATACGTTCAATACTGCAAAAGGACCTATAGGAACTGAACAACGCTTTTATGGTGCAGCAGGATCTATGGGATGGGAATGGTTTGAAGAACAAAAAATTATTGAAAAGATCATTCAAGATAATGAAGCATTGGTGAAAACTGCGAATTTTGCAAAAGAAATGTATCTTGGGAAAACAGATGTTGTTGTTAGTGGTGAAGTATCAGGTATAATTGCCCATGAGAACACTGGACATCCTTCAGAAGGAGACAGAATTTTAGGTAGAGAAGGTGCTCAAGCAGGAGAATCATTCTATATTGATCTATTAGAAAAGCAAAAACTAGGTGAAATTAAAGTAGGGTCAGAAGCAGTAACACTAATTGATGATCCAACTTTACCAGGAAGTGCAGGATACTACCTTTATGATGATGAAAACGTAAAAGCAAGACCAAGATATTTAATAAAGGAAGGCATGATCAATGAAGTTCTTCTTAACAGAGAATTTGCAGCTCGTTTTGAAACTAAATCAAATGCTGCAGCAAGAGCAATAGGATATGATCGCGAACCTTTAATTAGAATGGCTAATACATACTTTGCAGCTGGAGATTATGAATTAGAAGAACTGATTGAAGATGTAAAACAGGGAATCTATATGAAAAGTTTCACAGAATGGAATATCGATGATCGAAGATTTCAAAGTAAATATGTTGGTTTAGAGGTTTATCTTATTGAAAATGGTAAACTTACTGATAAAATGGTGAAAAGACCAGTTTTAGAATTAACTACTTTTGGATTATTCGGTAGTGTTGATGCTGTATCAAAAGATATGGAATTTCCATATGGTACGTGTGGAAAATCAGACCCATCGCAAGGAGCTCCTTGTTGGATGGGAGGTGCTCAAGTAAGAATGAGAGATATTCGCTTAGGAGGAAAAAAATAAAATGACAGAAAAGTTACTTGAAACTGCAATTAAAACTGCACAAACAGCAGGTGCAACTGAAGTTATTTCTAGATTTATACAAGGCCCAGAATATCAAATACGTTTTTCAAACTCTAACATTGATATATCTAAAAAATGGGAAAATAGTTTCTTAGAGGTATTTGTAGCAATCGGACAAAAAACAACTGAAGTTGACATACAAAATCCATCAATTGAAAAAATCAAGGAGAATGTTTCAAAAGCGGTTAATTTTGTAAAATTGATGCCAGAGAGTGAGTTGTATGCTGGTATGGAAAAAGAGATTCATTCTTTCAAAAAAATTGAAGGATTATACGATAAACAATCAGAGAATTTCTATACTAAAGCACCAGAAATGGTTAACCTTGTAATAGATTCATCATTAGAAGTAGGAGCAAAAAGAGTAGCAGGAGTGCTGTATTTTGGAAATTCAAAGGTAGAGCAAATGACTAGCTATGGTAATACTGGTTCATATGATGCTTCCTATTACAGATTAACAGTTCGATCATTTGTAGATTTTGAAAGCAGTGGACAAGATGTTGTTGTAGGTAGAAATCTTTCAAATATAGAAAAGAAATTTGTTGCTGCTGGACAACATGCTGGAAAACTTGCTAACATGGCAGTTGGTGGAAAACAAGGGAAAGCGGGAAAATATGATTTAATCATGAGTCCAATTGTAGGAGGAAATATTCTCGGACAGATTACCGATGGAGCAAATCCATTGATGATGATGATCGGAATGAGTCCAATTGGGGATCACTTTGGTGAACAAATCGGTCCTGAACATTTAACTATAACTGACAATCCTCATATTGGTGAAGGTTTGGGAAGCAGTCCTTTTGATGTTGAAGGTACACCTACAACGGAAACACCAATTATACAAAATGGAGTATTAGTAGGATTAATACATAATACAACATCAGGTGTGATGATGAAAGCAAAATCAACAGGTAATTCTCAATTAGTAGACTTCTTTGGTGGATCAAAACTTTTAGCTCCTATGCCAACAAATATGAAATATGCAAATGGTAATCAAACACTTGATGAAATTATAGCTGATTGTAAAAAACCGACAATTTATATTACCTCTAATTGGTATACAAGATTTACTAATATGCTAGAAGGAGAATTCTCAACTATTCCCAGAGATGGTATGTTCTTAATTGAAGATGGTGAAATTAAGAAACCTGTAAGAAAATTACGTTTGACAGACAATCTTTTAAGAATGTGCAAAAATATTTCTGCAATTGGTAATGATCAAAAACAAATCTACTGGTGGGAAGTATTAACACCTACTTTCGTTTCTACTATTAAAGTGAATGATTGTAATATCACAGCTGCTACACAATAGAAATCATAGATTCTTAAGCAAATGGTTGTTTCCATTGCTTAAGTTACTATTTTTTTATGACCGAAATTGTTTTCTGTTTGTTACTGTTAAATGTCATCATAAACTATAAATAATAGAACATTAGAAGTTATTTTTTTATTATTTGAAAAATAGAAGTTGAGTATATATGACTAAAAAAACAAAAATAGTATTTGTTGTTGGAGGAGTAATGTCTGGGATTGGTAAAGGAATTGTTGCATCTAGTATTGGAAAAAATATCCAAGTTCGGAACGGGACAGTCGATCTAATTAAGATTGATCCATATTTGAATATTGATGCAGGAACTATGAATCCTATTCAACACGGTGAAGTTTATGTTACTGACGATGGTGGAGAAATTGATGTTGATTTTGGTCATTATGCTCGAATACTTGGATTAAATATGAAAAAATCTCAAAATATCACTACTGGTAAAGTTTATCGAGAAGTAATTAGAAAAGAACGTGCTGGCGATTATTTAGGTCAAACGGTACAAGTTATTCCTCATGTTGCAGATGAAATAAAGAAAAGAATTAGAGAAGTAATAGATTATAATAATCCAGATGTTTTATTAGTGGAAATAGGTGGAACTGTAGGAGATATTGAATCACTTCCATTTTTAGAAGCCATTCGTCAAATGATTATGGAAGAAAAAGAAGAGGATACTCTATTAGTTCATACTACCTTTGTTCCAGTCCCTCAACATCTTGGTGAACCAAAAACAAAACCAACTCAACATTCAGTAAAAGAACTTCGAAGTATTGGTTTGAATCCTCGAATAATCGTTTGTAGAAGTCATGAGGTTCTTGATGAAAAAACTGAAGAAAAAGTTGCCCTCTTTTGTAATGTACCAAAAAGAGCAGTATTTACTTTACCTGATTTAGATACAGTATATTCAGCTCCTTATCTATTAGATAAACAAGGTTTTGGTGAGCTTATTATAAATGAGCTAGATTTGAAATTATCAAAAGCTAATTGGAAAGTATGGAATGAACTAACAGAAAAATATGAGAATCCTACAGATGTCATTAAAATAGCAATGGGTGGTAAATACACTCAAATCATTGATTCGTATATTTCTGTTAATGAAGCATTAAAGCATGCAGCAGCTCAATATAAATATACAGTAGAAATTGATTGGATAGAAACAGAAGAGATTGAAGTTGAATCTGAAAAGGTAAAAATTCTAGATAATTATGATGGATTGCTTGTTCCAGGAGGATTTGGTTATAGAGGGACTGAAGGTAAAATTGCTATGATAAAATATGCACGAGAAAATAATATACCATTTCTTGGATTATGTTTTGGTTTTCAATTAGCAACTGTAGAATTTGCTCGTCATGTTTTAGGAATAAAAGATGCTACAAGCTATGAATTTACAATGGATGGAAAACTGGATTCCAAAAATCTAGTAATTGATTTACTTCCCGAGCAAAAAGATATAACTGATTTTGGTGGTACTATGAATCTTGGGGGACAAAAAGTAATAGTAAAAGAGGGTACAAAAGCTTTTGAGTTGTATGGTTCCACTGAAATTAGAGAACGACATAGACATAGATTTGAGGTAAATCCAGATTTTATTGGAAAATTTGAGGAGAAGGGATTGGTGTTTTCAGGAATTGCAGAAGATCACAGAAGAATGGAAATATTAGAATTACCTTCCAATAGATTTTTTATGGCTTCACAATTTCATCCAGAATTCACTTCCTTACCTTGGAAACCAAATCCATTATTCAGAGGTTTTATTGAAGCAACCCTTGAAAGGAGAAAGTCAAAGAAAAAATAGATGATATTTCATTATCATCATTTAATTACGAATAACAATGAAATTTAATAATAATAACTCAAGGAATTTTTAGAGCTTTTATTTCATGAATTACATTCTATCATAATTTAAAGATAACTGTATCAATTTTTGTACTGCATATTTTCCTGACACCATGCATACCAGGTTCATAACGAGAAATTAGCAATCCTGCTTGTTCTAATATTTTTATTTGAGCACTAATATTTGCTTCAGTTTGATTTAATAAACCTGCAATTCTGCTAACATCAATGTCTTTTTCAGAAGTCATTTTTAGGATTTCTATGCGAGTTTTTGAAGATAATGCTTTTGCTACTACAGTAATTCTTTCATCACTAACATCTAAAGTTTCTTGGGACATATTACTACCTCTATTCTGTAGTTTGAGGGTACAAATAGAAAAAATACAATAAATAAAAGTTTCTGTTACTTTTTTGTTAATTTTTTTAAAAAAAGGATTATCGAATCTATTAATTCACTTTTTGAGTTTTTATTGAAAGAAAGAAATAGAAGATTTAATAAAAAAGCTGTAAATTAACTTAATAATACAAAATTATAAGAGAAGAGTATAAAGTTGATTTGCATATGTCAAAAGCAGCTGAATATTTAGTGGAACTTAAAAAAGAAGATTTTCGCATTCTTCAATCAGTAGAGGTGGGAATGAGAACCTCAGAATATGTACCAATTGAAACAATAATTGAATTTAGCAAATTAACTCCGAATATTGTTTTAGATCGAATAGATGATTTGCATGATAAAGAATTACTTTTCCGTTGGAAAGGGCATTTTGTAGGATATCAATTAACTCATCATGGGTATGATGTGTTAGCATTTCGAGCACTTTCAGAAAGGGATACCATTATCGCTGTTGGCAGAGAATTAGGTAAAGGAAAGGAGTCAGATGTATTCTTAGCTTATAATGAAAAGGAGAAAACATTAGTTGCTAAAATCCATAGAGTTGGTAGACCAAGTTTTCAAAGAAGCAAAAAACTTCGAAGCTATATTGGAAAAAGAGGACATATTAATTGGTTATACAAATCAAGACTTTCTGCGGAAAGGGAATTTGATGGTTTAGCTATTGCTAATAAAATAAAAGCAAAAGTACCAAAGAACATTGATGTGAATAGACATATAGTTATTATGGAATTTTTTGATGGTTTAGAATTAGCTGAAGTAAGTGAATTAAAAAATCCTTTGAAAATCTTTAATGGTATTATTTCAGAAATCAGAAAATTATTTCTTAAAGGAAAAATTATTCATTGTGATTTATCAGAATATAATATTATAATCACTCAAAAACAAGATTTCCTTCTAATTGATTTTCCCCAATTCGAATATTCAAATCACCCAAATGCAAAGGATTTGCTTCAGAGAGATATCTACAATATTTGCAAATATTTTACCAGAAAATTTAGAATTGAAACTGATCCTAATCTCATTTTAGAAGTAATTTGGGAAGAACATGAAAAAAATCTTGAAAAAGATTCCAGATAAATTCTACTAAAAAGATTTTTCAATAAGTATTCTTTAAAAAAGGTATAATTTTAAATTGGTGAATTAAATATGGGTTGGTTTTTTGATCAAGCAATAATTGAAGCATTCCAAAATGCTGCACCTTGGTTAAAGTGGCCTTTTCTAATTATCACTTATTTTGGTGAAGGTCTTATCTATATTATCTTACTAGCAATTGCTTTTTGGATTTATAAAAAGAAAGATGCTTTTATAGCAATTTATGTTCTACTAACAGCTTCTTTTTTGAATTTCTTCCTTAAAATAATTATTCGGAAACCTCGTCCAGATCATTCTATAAGGTTAGTTGAGGAAAGTAATTTTAGCACTCCCTCAGGACATGCTCAAACATCAGCTACTATGTACGGATGGATTATGTTCTACTTCAAGAAAATCTGGTTATATATTGTGATACCAATCCTAGTTATTCTTTTATGTATTTCGAGAGTATTTCTTGGAGTCCATTTTATTGGTGATGTTATTATTGGTCTTTTGGTTGGAATTGCTGTTTTAGCTGCAATGTATTTTGGTATCCCACCACTAATTAGGTGGATAGATACATGGTCTGATAAGGTTAAGATTATGGTCGGAGAAATTTATGGTTTAGTAGTATTTCTCATAACATTTCTAATAGGATATTTTACTAATTGGCCTCTTGGGGATGAAACTAATTCTTCAAATTTTGTAGCTGCACTGCTACTATTTCCGATGATTATCTATATTGAATCAAAATGGATCAAAATGAATAATGATAATTTACATTGGTCCTCGAAAATATTTAGAGTAACAGTAGGATTGATTGTAACTATAGGATTTTATTTTGGATTCAATGAACTTTTCGATTTTATAATTGAAACTTACTCAATAACAAATTATGGTTTGGTTTTCTTATTTGATTTTATAAAATATGCAATTGTTTTCATTGTTATTGGCTTGCTTATACCTCTACTCTTCGTTAAAGTAAAATATTTTTCGAGAAAAAATGAAATGGAATTAAAAGAAGAAAAAATTAATTTAGTCAAATCATAGATTTGAATCATTTTTTCTTAACCAATTTTTATTGCCATTTTTTACAAGACAAGGAAAACATTTCTTACAATTTTTAAAGTTATCATAAGGCATTTTTGTCAATCAAATCTATAAATAATTTTTAAAGAATCAATTTACAAACAAATGATAAAAAAATATGCTAATAAAAAAACTATTCCATTGAAAATAATGATTCTACTTCTGTAGAAAGTACAATATTGAGATGATTACATAATTCAATATTAATTGCATTTTCAGCATCTGAAAGATATAAAGTTAAACAATCTTTTACAGATTCAACTTCTGGTAGAAATGTTTTTCCAATAGTTATTGCAGCTGTCAATTGTTCACCTCCTTGGTGAACAAAAGCTCTTTCACCGATTTTTATATAACCTGCATCTCGTAGTAGTTTCTCAAATAAATCTGCAAATTTAATCGGATTCTTTACCATACAAGTAATAATCATTGGAAATCGAATATTACTCATCTTCGTGCTTCCAAACAACATTCAAAGATAAATTGTTATTCTAAAATAAAATAGTTTCTCGTAGAAATCACATAAAGTTAAATAATATTAGATTGATTATCTTATAAAATAGAGAAAAAGAGAAACATTGTTAATTGATCTCTGTTATTTTGGTGGTTATTAAATGAAGCAAATTCAAGTAATCGTACCAGCTTCAGATGGAAATGAAATAGTAAAAAGTCTAATTGAGGTTGTATCACCATCTCAGATAGAACATATTAAGGGAGAAGAAACAAGTCTAATATTAATTACTACTTTACCTTATAGGACAGGATTTATTTTAGAGCATCTAAGTGAACTAGGAATAGGGAGAGTTAAAGGACGAATTTCAATTTCAGAAATTGAAGCTACAATTCCAAAAGCTAGACCAAGGAAACAAGATAAATTTTTACGAAGGATTTCAATTGAGGAATTAGAACAAAATGTATCAACAATTTCAAAATTAAATTTTAATTTTATAGCTTGGACTATTCTCTCCTCAATTCTAGCTGCAATGGGTTTAATTGGAGATGATAATGT